>Ga0070739_10002369_pt1 | contig 25573 bp, 14 predicted proteins | sample Coa_R1_7_FD_66445 | JGI IMG/M metagenome (GOLD analysis project Ga0070739, IMG submission 66445) | Surface soil microbial communities from Centralia Pennsylvania, which are recovering from an underground coalmine fire - Coalmine... | ecosystem: Environmental > Terrestrial > Soil > Unclassified ...
CGCAAGCCGCTGTTTCTCGCCGGCTTGCTGATCCTTTCGGTTCGCGGAGCGCTCTACACGATGTCGGACGATCCGGCCTGGCTGGTCGACGTACAGTTGCTTGACGGCGTTGGCGCCGGGCTGTTCGGCGCGCTGATGCCGCTGATCGTGTCGGACCTCACCTGGGGAACCGGGCGGTTCAACGTCAGCCTCGGCGCGGTCAGCGCCGGCCAAGGCGTGGGCGCCGCCCTGTCGACGACGATTGCCGGGCTGATCGTCGTCACCGCCGGATATTCGCCGGCGTTTCTCACCCTCGCCGCGATCGCCGCCGCCGGCCTCGCCCTCTATTGGCTGGTCATGCCGGAAACCCGTGATCTGCGGATCGCAAAGGCGGACGCGCCGGCCCCCGTGACCGTCGTCGGCGGGTGAGCGAACCCCTCCGCATCGCGACGGCGGCGATCTTCGCCGTCACCTACGTCGCCCTCGCCTTGGGCAAGCTCCCGGGCCTGCGCATCGACCGCACCGGCATCGCGCTCGCCGGCGCGACGCTGATGCTGGCGGCCGGCAGCCTCAGCCTCGGCGAGGCCGGGCAGGCGGTCGATTTCGCCACGCTGGCGCTGCTGCTCGGGCTGATGATCCTGGTCGGCAATCTGCGGCTGTCGGGCTTTTTCCGGCTGGTCAACGGCTGGGTCGTGGCCCGGGCGCGGCATCCGCTGCCGCTGCTTGCCGCCGTCATCGTCAGTTCCGGCTTCTTTTCGGCGTTTCTGCTCAACGACGCGATCTGTCTGGTGATGACGCCGATCGTGCTCGACATCGTCGCGCGGCTGCGGCGCGAGCCGGCGCCGTACCTGCTGGCCGTCGCGATGGCCGCCAATATCGGCAGCACCGCGACGATCACCGGCAACCCGCAGAACATCCTGATCGGCAGTTTCTCCGGCATCCCCTACACGCGGTTCGCGGCGGCGCTGTCGCCGGTGGCGCTGATCGGCCTCGTGCTGACCTTCGCGCTCGTGGCGCTGCTGCATCCGGCCGAGTTCCGCCGCCGCGGCGAGTTCGAGGCAACCGCGCCGCCGACCCATTTGCATCGGCCGCTGGCGCTCAAGTCGCTGGCTGTGACGCTGGCGATGATCGCGGCGTTCTTCGCCGGGGCGCCGCCGGCGCTCGCCGCGCTCGTCGCCGGCAGCGTCCTTCTGGTTGCGGCGGGGGTCCCGAGCGAGCGCATCTACCGCGAGGTGGACTGGCCGCTGCTCTTGATGTTCGCCGGGCTGTTCGTCGTCGTCGCCGGCTTCGAGAAGGCGCTCCTCACTCCGGATGTGGCGGCCGCGGTCGGCCGCCTGCGCCTCGACCAGGTGCCGGTGTTGAGCGTCGTGACGGCGGTGCTGTCCAACCTCGTCAGCAACGTCCCGGCCGTGCTCGTGCTGAAACCGTTCATCGCCGCCGCCGGCGAGCCGCAACGCACCTGGCTCGTTGTCGCGATGGCCTCGACCCTGGCGGGAAATCTCACCGTCCTCGGGTCGGTGGCAAACTTGATCGTCGTGCAGATCGCGCGGGCGCGCGGCGTCGACATCGGCTTCTGGAGCTATTTTCGAGTCGGGGCGCCGCTGACCGTGTTGACGATCCTCGTCGGGATATGGTGGCTTTGAGCGATGACCGGTTCCAGAGAAAATGGCGCGCGCGAGCCGCGCCGCAACGAGTTCGGGCAGGAAATCGGCTTCGCACTGCCCGGCTGGACGCCGCGCCAGCCGCCGCCGCGCACGCCGATGGAGGGCCGCTTCTGCACGGTCGAGGCGCTCGACCCCGACCGCCATGCCGCCGAGCTGTTCGCGGCCAACGCCGAGGATCGCGACGGCCGCAACTTCACCTACTATCCCTACGGCCCGTTCGCGTCGCTCGCGGCGTACCGCACCTGGATGGAGGGCATGTGCGGCGAGCGCAACCGGCTGTTTCACGCCATCCGCGACAAAAGCAGCGGCAAGGCGGTGGGCGTCGCCTCCTACGCCAACATCCAGCCGGCGATCGGTTCCGTCGAGATCGGCGCCCTCGTCTTCAGCCCGCTGCTGCAGCGCCGGCCGGCCTCGACAGAGGCGCATTACCTGATGATGCGCCGCGTCTTCGACGAGCTCGGCTATCGCCGCTACGAGTGGAAGTGCGACTCGCTCAACATGCCGAGCCGGGCCGCCGCCGCCCGCCTCGGGTTCCGCTACGAGGGGCTGTTCCGGCAGGCGACGGTCGTGCGCGGACGCAACCGCGACACGATGTGGTTCTCGATCATCGACAGCGAGTGGCCGGCTTTGAAGGCTGCCTTCGAGCGCTGGCTCGACGCGGACAATTTCGACGAAACCGGCCGCCAGCGGCAAAGCCTCGCCAGTTTCAGGGGCAAATAGCGTAGGGCGGAAACCCCAAGCGGAAGCCGATCAGGCTCTCGGTGTCATCGCCGGGCTTGACCCGGCGATCTGCGGACGCCCCGTAGGTGGCCTGGTCGAGCCAGGTCGAGCCCGGCCATGACGCTGTGTTGGGAAGATAATTCCGTTTGTCGGATCCGGCTGTAGCCAGGCCGGAGGCCGGCCCTCAACACCATTCGGTCTCTTCTCGGGCTAGCTGCTCGGTTTCGGGATCCAGCACCAGGATCGTGCCGTTGAGCGTGCCGAAATCGAGGCGCGTGCCGTTTTCGAGCCGTACGGTCTGCGCCGGCCCGACGTCGCGGACGCTGCCGTCGGGCAATACGGCCTCCCAGGTTGCGGAAGACAGGTTGCGCAGCACCAGCACGTCGGGTTCGCTCGGGTGCCGCCGCACATCGGCGACGACCCGGTCGGGCGCACGCTCGGCAAGGCAGGGAATGTCGCGGCCCATGACCTGCGCGCCGTTCGCGAGCGGCACCTTGTTGCCGCCGACCTCGAGCCAGACCTCCTCCTCCGCCGAGAGGTGATGGGCCGGCAGCGTCGGCAGCCGCCCGACCAGCGGCGCCCGGTAGGCCGGCATCGAGCCGCGCGGCCACAGGAATTCGCGTACCGGCGACATCTCGCGCCCCTTCAGGATCGTCGAGGCCAACACGATGAAGCACAGGACCGCGACAAGCAGGTAGTGCAGCGGGCTGACGATCTGGAAGGCCCCGGGATAGAAGCGCACCAGGTCCCAGAGGTCGTGCAGCGCATTCGACAGCACGAAACCGACCAGGATCGCGGCGATGACCTTCTTCGGGTGGGTGTGCTTGAGCACCGCCAGGCCCATGAAGTAGCCGAGCGCACCGCCGAAGGCGATATGGCCGAAGACGTTGTCGAGGAGGCGCGGGATCGCGGTCAAATGGCCGAAATGCGGCACGTAGATCAGCATCGTCTCGAAAAACGCGAAGCCGGTCGCCGAAGCCGCGGCAAACAGAATGCCGTCGAGCGGCTCGCGCAGCCCGTATTTGCGGCGCCGCGTCCGCGACAGCCAAAACCCGAGCAGCAGCGGGAGCAGCAGCGGCAGGGCCTTCACCGTCTCCTCGGCGAGGCCGGGTGCGATCGCCTCCGGCAGCACCCGCTCGGCCCAGACGATCGGCACATAGAGAAGAATATCGATGACGAAACTGAGTATCGCGATGAAAAGAACGTACCAGAACGGCAGCTTTTTGCCGCAGCACAAGTAGATCAGATACAGGTTCGCCAATGAAATGTAGCTGCCGCAGAACCAGATGAACACGGCCTCGTTGCCCGTGCTCGCCAGAAGACCGAAGCAGAAAAAGGCGGTGGTGACCGCCGGCCACAGAAACGCGAGGCGGCGCAGCTCGCTGAACCGGGTCAGAAACGGCAGGAATTCCGTGCGCGAGATGTCGCCATCATCGTCGATCGGCTTGGCGATGGGAGGGCTCATAGAGATTGGCGTCCATTTTCTGCGACGAGGGGGGATCGCATGTTCGTCGCGCGTTTGGGCCGGCAATCGTAGCTTTGCTTCCCCGGGCTTGGCAATTGCGGCCGTCGCCCGCAACGTCTCGGACATTCGGTTCAGCAAAACGACAGATACGACGGTGATCAGTGGAAAACCCCCACCGATGCGGTCGTTGTTCATCAGAGCGTCGGAGAGGCAACCGGCGCCGCGTCGGCGGTGTTGGCTGTCCATGACCCTGCCGCTCCCTCCCGATTATGCGCCGATGGAGGCGCGCCTCGTCGCGGCGCTGCCGAGCGGCCCGCTATGGCGCTATGAGCCGAAATGGGACGGCTTCCGCTGCCTCGCCTTTCGCGACGGCGAGGCGATCGACCTGCGCTCGAAATCGGGGCAGCCGCTCGCCCGCTACTTCCCGGACGTGGCCGCGATACTGCGGGAACTGGCCGCGACGAGGTTCGTGCTCGACGGCGAGATCGTGATCCCGGTCGAGCGGCGCCTGTCGTTCGAGGCATTGCAGTTGCGGCTGCATCCGGCGGAGAGCCGGGTCCGCATGCTCGCCGCGAGCCATCCGGCGCTCTACGTCGTGTTCGACCTGCTGGTGGCGGCGGGCGGCGAGGCGCTGGTGGAGGCCCCGTTCGCCGAGCGGCGGCGGGCGCTCGAAGCCTTTGTCGCGGCGCAGCAGCAGGCGCCGGGCCTGCTCCTGTCGCCCAACGTCGCCGACCGCGCCGAGGCGCTTGGCTGGCTCGACGCGCTGGCCGGCGACATCGACGGCATCGTCGCCAAGCGCGCCGACCTGCCCTATCTCGGCGGCAGCCGCGACGGGATGCAGAAATACAAGGTCCGCCGCACCGCCGACTGCGTCGTCGGCGGCTTTCGGTACGGCAGCCGCGACCGCCTCGTCGGCTCGCTGCTGCTCGGCCTCTACGACGAGGCGGGGCTGCTCGACCATGTCGGCTTCACCGCGACCCTCGGCGCCTCGGAAAAGCCGGCGCTGACCCGCCGGCTCGAGGCGCTGGTGGCGCCGCCCGGCTTCACCGGCCGCGCGCCCGGCGGCCCCAGCCGCTGGAGCAGCGAGCGCTCCGGCGAATGGCAGCCGCTGCGCCCCGAACTCGTCGTCGAGGTCCGTTACGACCACTTCAGCGAGGGCCGCTTCCGCCACGGCACGACCCTGCAGCGATGGCGCCCGGACAAGGCGCCGCTTCAATGCGGTTTCGACCAGCTGCCGCAGACCGGCGGCGGCCGCGGCCTCGCCCTGCTCGAACTGCCGCCGCGGAGACGGAAGGCGCCGCGGCCGCGCAGGAACCCGATACCGGGCGCAGCAGTTATCGGATAGCCCGCACCCGACGCCTTCGCAGAGAGCTGTGCCGTGCCTCTGAGCGATCCTCAACCACGCGCGGCGACGGCCGAAGCCGCCCCCGACCGCGTCGCCGAACCCGAACGCGGCCGCGCCGCCGCGAAACCGACCGATATCCCCGCGCGCGGGTGGAAGGACATCCTCTGGCGCGTCTATCAGGGCATCAGCGACGATCGCATCCTCGCCAACGCCGCCGCCGTCGTGTTCTACGCGCTCCTGGCGCTGTTTCCGGCGATCGGCGCGCTGGTCTCGATCTACGGCCTGTTCTCAGACCCGCACAGCATCGCCGCGCATCTCGACTCGATGGCCGGGGTCCTCCCCGGCGGCGCCATTGACGTGATCCGCGACCAGCTGACGCGGGTCAGTTCCCAGGGCGCCACGAGCCTCGGCGTCAAGCTCGTGGTCGGCCTCGCGATCTCGTTGTGGAGCGCCAATGGCGGGCTGAAGGCTCTGTTCGACGCCCTCAACGTCGTCTACGAGGAGGAGGAGACCCGCAGCTTCATCAGGCTCAACGCGGTCAGCCTCGTCTTCACGCTCGGCATGATCCTGTTCCTGGTGCTGGCGATCGCCTGCATCGTCGCGTTGCCGGCGGTATTGCATTACTTCCCGAGCTTCATCGGCACGGTCATCGACTATGCCCGCTGGCCGGCGCTGTTGGTCGTCGTCGCGCTCGCGCTGTCGCTGATCTACCGCTACGGCCCGAGCCGCACCGAGCCGCGCTGGCAATGGATCAGCCCGGGCAGCGTCTTCGCCGCGATCGCCTGGCTCGCCGTCTCCGCCTTGTTCTCGTGGTACGCCGCCAATTTCGGCAGCTTCAACAAGACCTACGGTTCGCTCGGCGCGGTCATCGGCTTCATGACCTGGATGTGGCTGTCGATCGCCGTCATCCTGATCGGCGGCAAGCTCAACGCCGAGACAGAACACCAGACCGCCCGCGACAGCACCGAAGGCGGCCCGAAGCCGATGGGCGCGCGCGGCGCCAAGATGGCCGACACCGTCGGCCGCTCTTCCGGCTGAAGCCACACCAGAGGCGGACCAGCCGCGACCCTCCCTCGTCATGCCGGCGAAGGCCGGCATCCACCTGTCCGACGATGGAGCGGATGACACCTGGGTCCCGGCCTGCGCCGGGACGACGACTTCGAGACCCAAGCCGTCATGGCCGAGCTTTGACCCGGCCATCTGCGGGGGCTCACGTGATCGCCGGGTCGAGCCCGGCGATGACGAGAAGGAATGCTTGGGCCTGGCCGGATTCCGGCCTAATGCGCTGGCGCGGCGGTGTTTTCGGTAAGGATCAGCGCGTCGAGAGCGGCGACGCCGTGGCCCTGCGGCCGCACCAGCAGCGGGTTCACGTCGATGCTGGTGAAATGCCCGCGCTGCGCGGCCGCGAACAGCGACAGGCGCGACAGCGCCTCAGCGAGCGCGGCGATGTCGCACGGCGGCTTGCCGCGCGCGCCCTGGAGGATCGCGGCGGCGCGCAATTCGCCGATCATCCGCCGCGCCTCCTCGACGCCGAACGGCGCGATGCGGAAGGTCACGTCGCGCAATACCTCGACGAAGATGCCGCCGAGCCCGAGCATGACCACCGGCCCGAACACCGCGTCGTGCTGCACGCCGAGGATCATCTCGACCCCGTCCGTCAGCATCGGCGACACCAGCACCCCGTCCAGGCGAGCCTGCGGTGCCCGCGCCTTGACGCGCGCCATCAGCTGCTCGTAGGCGCCCGCCGCCTCGGCTGCCGGCACGTTGAGCGTGACGCCGCCAACCTCGGTCTTATGGGTTATCTCCGGCGAGACGATCTTCAGCACCAGCCGCTCGCCGAGGCTCGCCGCCGCGCCGGCCTCGGCCGCGCTGGTTACGAGCCTCTCCTCCAGCACCGGCACACCGGCGGCGGCGAGGATGCGCTTCGCCTCGTGCTCGGTCAGCGCGCCCGCCGGCAGTCGTTCGCCGTTTGCCGGTACCGCCGGCACCGGCAGCGGCGGGGTCATCAGCCGCTCGGCGCAGCGCATCGCCGCCGCCACCGCCTTGACCGCCGCCCACGGGTCCTCGAACAGCCCGACCCCCGCCGCCTCGTAGCGCCGCTGCATCTCCGGCGCGGCGATCGCCGACAGCGCGAAATAGCGGTCGGGATAGCGGGCGGCGGCGCCGCTCACTGCCTTGAACAGCGGCTCGGCCATCTGCGGCGACGACGCCCAGGTCGTGAAGAAGGCGACCATCGCCGGGAAATCTTCCTTGCCGAACAGCAGGTCGAACGACTTGTCGAGGAGCGAGGGATCGTTGAGCGCCTGCGCGGTGATGTCGACCGGGTTGCGCGCCGCCGCGAACGGCACCCAGGAAATCACCTGCTTCTGCGCTTCGTCGGAGAGCGGCGGCAGTTCCGCCCCTTCCTGCTCGGCGGCGTCGGCCATCAGCACGCCGGCGCCGCCCGACATCGTCATGACCGCGAGCCGGCGCGACCGCGGCAACCGCCCGCGGGTGCAGGCATAGGCGATCTCGATCAGGTCCTCAGGCGTCTTGGCGCGCTCCACCCCGAGCTGGCGCAGCGCGGCGTCGTAGACGGCGTCGCTGCCGGCGAGCGAGGCGGTGTGCGAGGCCGCCGCCGCGGCGCCGACGGCGGAGCCGCCGACCTTCATCGCGATGACCGGCTTCCCGTTGGCGCGGGCGCGCGATACCGCCTCGGCGAATACCGCGCCGTCCTTGATCGCTTCGACATAGCAGGCGATGGCCTGCGTCTCCGGGTCGTCGGCAAGGAACGAAATGCCGTCGGCGACCGCGACATCGGCCTCGTTGCCGGTGCTCATCCACACCCCGACCTGGATGCCGCGCCGCGCCGCCAGCGCCAGGAGGTGCGTCCCGAAGGCGCCGGATTGCGTCACCATGCCGAGCGGCCCCGACTGCGGCGGCCCTTCTTCTAGAAACGAGCTGAACGTGGGCGTGTGGCCGATGCGCATGTTGAACAGCCCCAGGCAATTCGGGCCGCACAGGCGGATGCCGTTGTCGCGCGCGATTTGCGTGATCTTCTCCTGGAGCGCCCGGCCTTCCGGCCCGATCTCCGCAAAGCCGGCGGTGAACATAACGACCCCGCGCACGCCCTTGGCGACGCACGCCTCCATCGCCTCGACCGCGAGGTTGGCCGGCACGGCGATCAGGCCGAAATCGACCTCGCCGGGCACCGAGGCAAGGTCGGGATAGGCCCGCAGCCCCTGGACCGTGTCGCGCGTCGGGTTGATCGGATAGATCGCGCCCTTGTAGCCGGCTTCGCGGTAATAGCGCAGCGAGCGTCCGCTGATCCGCGTCGGATCGTTCGAGGCGCCGAAAATGGCGACGGAGCGGGGGGCGAGAAGCGGGGCGAGGGGGTGCGCGGGCATGTCGGCTCTGCCTTGGGGAGCGGATCGCGCATCCTTCGGCGAAACGCGGCGACGGCGCAAGCTCCCGTCGGGCAATCTTGCAATGCGCGCGCCGGAAAAGCGGAGCGGGCCGCGCGCTACGAGCGGTTCCCGATCAGCTTCGCGGGCCTTCTTCTCGTCATCGCTGGGCTTGACCCGGCGATCTCGGGCGCCCCGCAGATGGCCGGGTCACGCCCGGCCATGACGCCTTTTGGGGACAGCGACTCCGTTCGATCAAATACCGTGCTACCGCGGGGCCGGGACGAAATCCTCCTTCTTCACGCTGTCGGTCACGGTGAAGAGCCGGCCGCCGGCGCCCATGTAGAGCTTCTGCATTTCGGCGAGCGTGAAGGGGCGCGACCCGATGCGGCCGAAGATGGCGATCTGGTTGCCGGTCTCGTCGACGGCGCGGTCGCGTTCGAGGCCGCGCGACAGCGCCAGCGCCGGCGACCGCGTCGGATACCACGCAATCAGCTGCGGCTTCGGCTCCGGCGAATAGCCGTAGAAATTGGGCTGCGTCTCCGGCGACAGCAGCTGGATGACTTTGAGGCCGTTGACCCCGTCCGCGACGTAGGCGAACAGCGAGGCGTTGGTGGCGCCGATCGCCACGTCGTGCGCGTCGTTGAGCTGCCCGTCCGCGGTGTAGGCCATGTAGACCTTGGGCCGGTCGGGCCGTTCCACGTCGATGATGACGAGGCCCTGGCGGCCGGCGGCGACGTAGGCGTAGGTGCGCGAGACGGTGACGTGATGCGCATCGGCGAGCGGGATGTGCGCCTGCGGCAGCAGGACCGGCCGCTCCGGGTGGGTGATGTCGACCACGTCGAAGCCGGAATCATCGACGACGAAGAGATAGCGGAACTGGACGTAGGTCGCCCGCGCGCCGCGGATCGGGATCACCGACATGACCTTGGGATGGAGCGGGTCGTTCATGTCGAGCTCGACGACGCCGGCGTCGGCGCTGACGTAGAAATGCGTGCCGGCGATCGTCAGGTGGCGGGCGCCCTTGAGGATGCCGCCCTCGTTCCAGGTCAAGGCGCGGGTGAAGAAGTTGTTGCGCGGCTCCTGATCCTGCAGCGTGTTGACGTTGGTGACGATCAGGCCTTCGACCGAATCGGTGATGTAGGCGTAGTTGTAGAGCGGGTGCATGAGCTGCTCTTCGTTCTCGACCCGCATCACCTCGTTGTAGTTGTGCGAGAAGTCGAGCGGCTGGTTGAGGCCGACGTTGCGCAGCGGGTTGATCGGCTGGTTGGTCGGCAGCGCGACGCAGGTCGCATCGGTTGAGGAAATGTGCGTGTTTTGGCCGAGCGGCGAGAACGGCGCGGTCGTGAAACGCTCCGAGAAGCCCTTGTCGGCGATGGCGGCCACGTCGTAGGCCTGCATGCCCTTCGGCCCTTCCGCGGCGTAGAGGTACTCGCCGCGCAGCTGAAGGCAGCGCACGACATCGGCCTCGTGCTCGTGCGCCTCGGCGAGCCGACGCCCGTTGGCGACGTGCTTGGCGTAATAGTCGGGATAGGCGTAGCGGTGCAGGTAGCTGCCGATGACGGCCTGCGGCTCGTCCCATTCGGTCACCCGCACCGCCTCGATGTCGTGCTCCTCGCCGACCCAGGCGTTGTAGCCGATGAAATTGACGAAGTTGGTCCCCAGCAGCAGCAGCTGCGCCATGATCGCGTTGTTGTCGTTCTTGTCCGACACGTGGCAGTCGGTGCAGGTCTTGGTCTCGGTGCGGCGCTCGGTATGCGGGTAGTGCGGCGAGAACGCCTGGCTCGAAAAGCCGGCGGACGACACCGGCGGCTGCTGCACGTAGATGTGCTCGCGGTTGATGTTGGTCGACGACAGCACCAGCGCCGAACGTGACGCAATCGGCGCGATGATGTTGTTCTTGATCGAGCCGTGAATGCCGAGCTGGAACATCTCGTCGCGCGCGACCTCCGGGTTGTAGGTCGCGAAATTGCGGGTGATGCCGCCCTCGTAATGGTGGCGCGCGGTGTGCTGGTTCGCCTCGATCGGCAGGTGACAGCCGGCGCAGCTCGTCGTCCACGAGGTGTGGCAGGTGTAGCAGGCCATCTCGTCGGTGGGGTGGGCGAACTGGTCGGGGGGGATGCCCGGCCCCCACTTCATTGACGTGCCCTTCGACATCAGTTTCGCGCGGGCCGCCCGTGGGTTGTATTTCGGATTGCCCGGCGTGACCGTGTCCTTCACCAGGGTCACTTCCCATTCGAGGCCGGGATAGACGGCCGAACGCTGGTAGAGCTTGCCGTCGCGCCATTCGAAGCGGGAGCGGCCGTCGGCCGTGCGCAGGAGGCTGAGGTCGGTGCCGCCCGGCGGCGCGGCCGGCCCGTGCGTACGCAGATCCGGAAGCTTTGTCGCGGTGCCGTGGCAGTCGGCGCAGGTGATTTCGATCGCGGCCTGCACCTCGGTATAGATGTGGCCGTTGCCGTGCGCGTCCTGCTGGAAATGGCAATCGACGCACTGCATGCCGAAATCGACGTGGATCGAATCGAGGTGAACCGCCTTCTTGAACTTTTGCGGGTCGTCCGGCGAGATGATGTTGTTGTTGTCGTCGAGCAGGTTGCCCTTGCGGTCGCGCTTGAAGATGGCGCGGAAGTTCCAGCCGTGGCCGTGATAGTCGGCGAACTGCGTATCGCGGAGCTTGGGGTTGAGCTCGTTCACCTCGGCGCTGAATTGCGGGTTGCCCCAGTTGCCGCGCACCGCCGCGCCCTCCGGGTTGCGTTCGAGGACCGCGCGCACCTCCTTGTCGGTGGGATATTTCTGGCGCTGCGGCCACATCGGCGGCGCATCGCTCTCATAGTCCCACATCGTGTAGCCGAGATAGGTGTTCAGGAACAGATTGGGCTGGTGCATGTGGCAAATCATGCACTGGCTGGTCGGGATCGCGCTGGTGAAGATGTGGCGCAACGGGTGCCCGCTCTCGCCCTTGCGGATCGTCGGGTCGGTGGAAGCGCTGGTGCCGCGGTTGCCGAACGCCGCGTAGGGGCCGCTTTCCTGGATGTCGCGGTCGTTGCCATAGATGACGTGGCAGGAGGCGCAGCCCGAGTTGCGGTAATCGCCGGGATTGTCGTTGGTGCCGAGGAACCACGTCGTCGGGTCGTTGAGGCGGGTCTTGGTGATGTTGAGGATCGGGATCGACACCCGCAGCCCGGTCGCCGGGCCGCGGTTCGACTGGCGCAGATCGGGCCGCCCCGGCTCGTCGAGCTGCTGCTCGTCGCCGGTCGAGTTCGGGTTGCCGATCTCGGGGAATTGCGGGTTGTTGATGATGCCGCCGCGCTCGAACACGCGGAACACGTCGGCGGGCGGTACCGTCTCCCACGTCGGCAGCGGGAACAGCTCGTCGATGATGTCGTGCTCGCGCATGACCTGCGGCGGGTATTTCTCCGGCGTCAGCAGCGCCGCCGGGTGGCCGTCGCGCGTATAGGCCTCACCGACGATCGAGCGCTTGAACGGCAGGATGCCGTTGTTGTAGGCGCCGGCGGCCCAGAACATCGCGGTCGTCGCCATCAGGCTGCGCTCCGCCGCCATGATGATGCTCATGTGGCAGGCGCCGCAGGCTTCCCGGGCGATGCGGTAGTCGCTGGGGTTCATGAAGCGGACGAAGGCGGGGTCTTCTTCGTTGAGCAAGGTGTAGGTGCGCGGCGGCTTGACGCTCGACGGGTAGTTCCACTCCTGCGGATGGCGCGGGTGGACGTGGGCAAGGTCGAGGGCGTGCCGGTAATCGGGGCTGCCCGGCAGCGCCACAGGCGATACGAACACCTGCGGATTGCCGCCGTGGCAATCGGCGCAGCCGAGCTGTACGCCGGGGCTCGAGTGCATGCTGAGCGCGTCGGTGGTCTTGTGGCAGCTCATGCAGCCGGCGCTCTTGGTCGCCGCCGCCGCGAGGGTCTGCTGCATCGGCGCCGGCGGGAACGGCGCCGGCTGCGGCGCGTCCGCCGCCCAGGCGCGCGGCGCCACTGCCAGCAGGAGCAGCAGAGCCGTCCCCCGTATGATCCCCCCCAGCGTCATCGGCTCAGTATTTGATGATCACGTTGGCCAGCACGGAATAGAGGAATTTGTCGCCGTTGAATACGCCTCCGACGCTACCGTCGGTCGCGAATAATGCGCGCAGGCCCGAGCCGGGCAGCAGCACCGCGCCCGACAGGCGGAGCACGACGTTCTGGGAGAACAGCGGCCGGTAGGTGAACGCCGCCGACAGATCGTAGCCGATGTCGGCGGGGATGCGCGCCTGCTGCCGCAGGTAGGACAGCGGCGCCGTGTTATCGAAGCGCAGGTAGTTGAAATTGGTCGCCAGCCGCAGCTCGGGCAGGATGTCGAAATCCGCGCCGACGCCGGCCAGGATGACGCCGGGGTTGATGAAGTTGGATTGGCCCTCGCCCTTGGAGGCGCGGAGGTCGGCGAGCACGCCGTTGGCCGTGTTGAGCGCGACGCCGCCGCCGGCGATCAGTGGGATCGACTGGCGGATCCAATAGCTCGTGTCGGCGCCGGCGAATTGCGGGTTCTCGTTGATCGCGTCGAACCCGGTGGCGTGGCCGTTCTGCGGGTTCGAATCGCCGCTGGCGTAGAGGCCGGACAGGCGGACGCGGATCCAGTCGAAATCCATCGAGGGCTCGGCCGCGGCAAAGAAGGCGTTGATGTTGGCGCCCTTGTTCTGCGGGTTGGCGGAGAACTGGTTGTGGCTGAGGTGCCCCGCCGCCCAATAGCTCGACACGGTCAGGTTCAACCGCCCGAAATGTCCGTCGCCGTTAAGCCCGAGATAGTTGACGTCGTAGTCGTAGCCGCGGTCGTCGCCGATTTGCAGCGGCCGCACCAGGAAGCCGTTGTTGTCGTAGTGGAAGTCGTTGCCTTCGCGGTTGCGGTTGAAGACGTCGGTGACCTGCGTGGTAAATCCGGTGACCGGAAAATCCTGGCGGTAGAGGTTGGCGACGAAGACGTCGTCCTTGCGCGGATCGTTGCGGACGTCGTTGAGGCCGCTGTTGGTGTCCTTTTCGAGGCGGCGGAAATAGGCGAGGTTGTACTGCCATCGGTTGGCGTCGCGGTCGCCGAAGAAGCGGATGCCGAGCTGGTCGTCCTGGAACAGGAAGCCGCGGAAATCGGAGTTGAACGGCTGTATGCCGACCCGCACCGAATCGAAGTCGAAATATTCGGAGACGGTGCGCAGCCGGTACTCGGCGAAGGCTTCCTGCAGGGCGACCATCTGGTCGTCGCGCACCGTGCCCTTGGCCGGATTGATGTTGATGACGCCGCGCTCGGCGACGTCGGTATGGTTGAAGTTGAAGACCGGCGTCAGGCGGATCTGGAAATCCGGCGGCTTGAACGCGGTGTCGCCCTTGAACAGCTCGATTTCGACGATGTCCGTTTCGTTGAACACGCCGCGGTTGTAGCGGCCGAACGTGTTGTCCTCGGGTCTCCGCACGCCGAGGATGCCGACCCCGGTCGGCACGCGCATCGGCTCGTAGATCGTGTCGGCGATGGCGTTGACGTTGAGGAACCAGTCCTTGGTCCCCCAGATCGGCTTGTCGCCCTTGAGCGTGTTGGTGTTGTACGGGTCGAGCAGGTCCTCCGGCCGGCCGAGCGCGTCGAGAATCCGCCAGCGGTCCGGCACCGGCAATGTGCCGCCGGTGAAGAACGGCTGCGGCGGCCCGACCGAGTTCGGGTTCTCGATCGGCGGGATTGCCGTCGTCAGCGCCGGCTTGCCCGGAATGCGGCGGCCGGCGATGTCGGTCTCCTCGCCGCCCGGCACCGGCGCGCCCATGCCTTGCAGGTAGCGCGCCCAGTATTCCGATTCGTTGCGCGCCTGCGCCGCCATCGCCTTCAGCGTGTCATCCGGCAGCGGCTTCTTGAAGACGCGTTCCAGTTCCTTGCGCACGCCGGGGTTTTCGAGCGCCCGCTCGAAGGTGCGCGCGTCGCTGCTGGTGGCGCGGTAGAGCTCATCGGCCATGCGGCGGTAGCGGCGCAGATCGCCCGGCGGCAGCGGGACGAACGGCGTCGCCAACTCGACCGAACTCTCGCTGACGGCGGGCGCAGCGCCCGGCGGCGGCGAGCCAGGGATGAAGGGCACCGATGTCGGCGGGGGCGCGGCGGCGGGCGGCGGCGGTGCGCGCGCCGGCGCCGGGCCGGCAACGAAGGGCAGCGCGTCGGGCGCCGACGCCGACGCCGGTGGCGGTCCAGCGAAGGGCGGCGCCGCGGCCGGGGCGGGCGCCGCCGCCGGCGGCGGAGGGGGCGCCAGCGGGGTCGGCGGCGGCAATGGCGGTGGCTGCTCGCCGGGCCCGGCGACGAAGGGGGTCGGCGGCGGCGGTGGCGGCTCGGCGGGAGCGGCCAGCGGCGCCGCGATGGAACCGGTGTCGCGGGCGGGACCGGTCAGCGAGGTCGGCGGTTCGAGCGCGGCCTGCTGCACCCGCCGCGATTGTGCCGTCATTGCCGGCGAATGGCGCGCCGTCTCGCGCGCCGGGTGCGGGGGCCGGCTCGATTTGCGCGGCGTGCCCTCCTCGACAAACGGCGTCGCCCGCGGCGACGCGCGGCGCGGCGCGGCCGACATGCCGCCGACGAAGGGCGTGGAGATGCCGGCCGCCGACGATCCATCCGCCGGCCCGCCCCCCACGAACGGCGTCGTCGTCGCCAGCGACGCCGTCCGCCGCACGTCGCCGGGCGCGCCCGAGACGAACGGCGTCTGCGCCGCCGCAACAGCCGGCGGCAGCGACAGCAGCGGCGCCAGCATCAGCGCGAGCTTGCGCCGGCGCGCCCGCCGCGCCTGCCGCGTCATCGGTGGAGACGCGCCGATCAGCATGGATTCTGCACGTCCGAATTCAGGAACGGCGCGGCGGGGCAGTTGACGTAGCGCAGATTGCCGGCGCCCTGCGGGTTGAGCTGGTCGTTACGGATGGCCGGCGGGGCGTTGTTGAGGGTCGAGGGCCCGTACTGGATGCCGAGGAACGAGACGAGGCTGTCCTGCTGGATGCCGTCGCCGGAGACGCCGACGGCGCCGACCAGCACGTTGCCGCGGTAGACGGGTGTGCCGCCGGAGAAGATCTGCATGCCGTTCGCGAGCTGGGTCTTGCCGCCCGAAACCGGCGGCAGGCCGTTGCCGTTGAGGCCGGCGCAGCCCTGCGGCGGCGGCGGTGCGCCGGTGGTGCCGGCGACGATGTCGTTCTTGACGAGGTCGAGCTGGATGCCGGTCGAGAACACGCTCCAGCGCGAGATCGGCAGGCTCAGCGATCCGGGCGGGTTGCCGTCGATGCCGTCCGGGTAGAACGGCCGGGCGATGAGGCCGACCGCGACCTCCGACCACGCGATGCCGTCGGAGAAGACGGTCGGATCGCCCGTCAGAGTCCGCGAGTCCGTGATGTACTGGGCGAACGTTCCGCTGGTCGTGCTGGCCGGGCCGGTCAGCGCGCTGATCTTGGCGGCGGTGTCCGGGCGAGAGAAGAATACCGCTGTCCGCGCCTTCTGCCGCGACACGTCGGCGCCGAACACCGGCGCGTCGGGCGTGCGCGCCTGCGCCAGGACGTTGCCGTCGAGATCGACGACCGTCACCGTCACCTGCACAAAGCTGTTTGTCGGGATGCGGATCTGCGCCCGCGTCTGCATCGCGATGTTGAGCGCGCTGGTCTCCAGCGCCTGCGCCTCGGCCGCGGTGATCGCCAGTCCGCCCGCCGGCGCGAGCCCCGCGGTCGGCTTGTAGAGCACGTTGCCGTTGCCGTCGGTGAAGACGTAGAACGGGCTGCTCGCGCCGGGATAGATCACCGGACCGATCGTGCCGTCCGGCACGATGCCGGACGCCGCGGTGCCGTAGGTGGTGCCGGCGATGGCGGTGTGCCCGGGAGCCGGCCCGGGATAGTAGCCGGGCACCGGCACCGGCGTAAACGTGCCGGTCGCCTTCACCGGCGCCGCCAGGTTCGCCGCGGTGGCATCCGTATAGCGCAGGCTCAGCCCGTTAACCGTGATGTTCGGCGCCAGGATCTGGTCGGGCGGCGTATAGTTGGTGCCGCCGGCAATCGCGATGACCTCGTCGTCATCGATGTCGATGTCGAAGATGTTGGCGTCGAGCGAATAAATCGTCTTGGTCATGACGCCGATGCCGCCCGCCAGCACGCCGTTCTTGTAGAGCGGCAGCCCGCCGGAATCGGCGGAGAAGCCGAGCGGCGAGCGGTGCGGCCCGGCGTTGACGGCACCCGCCGCGGTCGGCGCGACCGTATTGAAGTCCGAGCACGCGAGCTGGCTGAACTGCACCCCGAACAGCGGGCCGCTCGGGCTGTCCTTGACGCCCGGATTGAAGTGCTCCTGGATGATCTGGTTGGCAGTGCGCGTCGTGAACGCGTTGCCGTTCGAGGACAGGTAGGCGCCGGTCAGCGCCTTCGAGATCGCCGCCAGCGTGCTCGGGACCGCGACGCCTTCAAGCCCGCTGTTGGTGATGCCGCGCTGCGAGGTGACGGTGGCGGTGGTCGGCGCGCCCGTCATCTGCGTCACCGCCAGCACGTTGCCGACCCGGTCGACGACGGCGATCGTCGCCGGCTTGCCTCGCGCCGTCGCCTCGTTGATGGCCTGCAGGACGATCGTGTTGACGTCCGCCTCTGTCAGGTTCGGGTTGGTGTCGGTCGTCGTCGTGCCGGTCGGGTTGGACGGGGTCGGCACGGTCGGCGGCGTGCTGCTCTGACCGCCGCCGCTGCCGCCGCACCCGCCCGGCGCAGCGCAAAGCACCGACAGGACGGCCATGGCGGCCTTGAAGGCCGGGTGGCCCAGCAGGCTTGGCACGCGCATCGAACTCCCCCCTCATTTGGCCGACGCGGTGGTACGCATCGGGCCGAATTCGCCGCGATGAAAATCATGACAGGTGGTGCACGTCGAGGCCGCCTTCAGCGAGGCGTTCTGCGACCCGTGGCACTTGACGCAATTCTCGATCCCCGGAATCAGCACCTGACTGCTGGTTTCCGCCGTGCGGGCGTCGTGGCAGTCGTCGCAGCCCAGCGGGGCATGCTTCGAATGGTCGAACTGCGCATGCGGCAGGAAGCGGGTGCGCAGCACAACCGGCTCGACCTTGATGGTGTCGTCGGTGCGCTGCACCGTGTGGCAATAGGCGCAGCCCTGCTTCGGGTTGAAGAATACGAGGTCGAGGGCCGCCTGCGTCTTCTGCTTGACCCAGGCGAGCGGATCCTGGTTCTGCGGCGCCGCCGTCGGGGCCGGCACGCCGGCGGCGCGCCGCTGCGTTTCCGGCGCGGGCGGCGCCGGCACGCCGTGCTGAAGCGCCTGGCCGGCGTAGAAGTCGGAGACGGCCTGCACCACCCCGGCGGCGTCGCCATGCGGCACCGTCTTCCACGGCAGGTCGACATCGAAATTGAGCTCGTGGCAGCGCTGGCACTGACCCTTGTAGGTGATCGGCAGGAAACCCTGCCCGGCCGCATCCGGCACGTGGCAATCGGCGCAGGCCATCGGCTTGTAGCCGAGCACCGGGAAGCCTTGCGGCACGAGATGCGCGGCGTGCGAGAAGGTGAGGCCGGGATGATCCGTCGGCTTGGTCGCGCCCCCGAGCTGCACCCGCTCCATCTTGCCGTTCGCCGGATCGGCGACGAGGGTGACGCGGAATTGCGGATGGCCCTGCGGGAAGCTGCGAACATCGCGCACGTCCGCCTGCGGCGCCTGCTGCGCCAGCGAGCGGTGGCAGTCGGTGCACAATGATGCCGCCTGGATCACGAGGCCGCGCATGCCGCGATGCTCGACATGGCAGTCGGTGCAACCGGTCTCCTCCAGCCGCTGCTCGAACGGCCCGATCTGCTTGGCGGACGCCTTCTCGACATGGCTCGCGACGCCGGCATGGCAGGCGAGGCAGGCGGAATCGGACACCGCGGTAAAGGGGGCCTGGTGGCAGGTGGCGCAATCCTGCGCGAAAAAGCGGTGGGTATTGCTGAGTTCGCCGGGGTTCCACGACAGGTTGGCGATGTCGATGGCGCCCTGGTGCTGCGGCGTGCTGCGCACGGTCGCGACCTTGCCCACCGAATAGGCGGCGATCGGCGCACCGAGGCAGAACAGCGCGAACAGAACGAACAGAACCCACGAGGCCACGCGCTTGTTGAGCGCGGTCTGCTGCAGGCCGATGCGGCTGCCGGTCAACAGCCGCTGCATCGCGTCGCCCATCGGCTGGACCAGCTCGACCGACAGGGCCGCGTCGCAGTTCGCCGGCGGTTCGGTGATCGTGATGCGGTAGGGACCGATCAGGATCTCGTCGCCCGGCCGCACCTCCGCCGCATTGCTTTCCTGCCCGCGCACCCGCAGCGGCGCGGTGCCGAGCCGCTCGACGAACAGCGCGCCGTCGCGCTGCGACAGCGCGGCCGCCTGCAACTCGACCCGGATGTCGGGCAGCGGCACCTCGTTGCCGGTGCCTCGTCCGAAGCGCAGCCGGTCGGCGGTCACCACGTTCGACCGCCGCATCACGGCGGCGCCGCGGTGGGTCAGGACGGTTACCTCAACCTGCATTCATCCGGCCGCGCTGAAGGTTCGGAACGACCCGAGGGTCACCAGAGGAAAAAGACGGACACGACATGAGCCAGAAGCGTCGCCAGCAGCGCGAAGGACAGCGGCACGTGGACGTAGAGCCAGACGTCAATGATCGCCTTGTAGCTCACGTCGCGCCGCGCCTGCGCCAGCAGCGCCGCCTTCTGGTTGAGGAGCACGCGCACCTGGCGCATCGTCGCCTGCATCTCCGGCGCCGTCCCCACCGTCATGCGCTCGGTCTCGGTCAACGCCCTGGCCGTGGCGCAGTGGGGGTAGCGGCCGGACAGCTGGCGCCAGAACGACCCGCCGATCTCGGTCGATTCGACCGCGTCGCGAATCAGCGCGGCAGTGCGGTCGTCGAGGCGCGAGGTGACGCCGATGCGGAGCAGCTCCTCGTTCAGCGTCGCGATGCGGCCGAGCATTTCGAGCATCGTCATGCTGTGCCGGTTCTCGGTCATCAGCCGCGGGTAGCGCGAATAGGTGACGACGCCGAAGATGCCGCTGGCGATGACAATGCACATCAGCGCATAGGCGAGGGTGTGGATGTTCCAGCCGAAATGGAACCCGGTGTGCAAGGTCGCGACGACGATCAGCGCGACGCCGCCGAGATAGACGTGCGCCGATAGCCTGGCCGCGAGATCGCCGGTGTTCACGGTGTAGGTGCGCTTGCGGTAGCCGAACCAGGTCAGCCACAGGATCAGGAGCGCACCGACCGTGCCGAGCGTGTAACCGGCCCAGGTGCCGCCGTAGCGCGAGCCGTAGGGGGCGTCGATCACATAGATGACGATCCCGATCAGGCTCACCAGCCCCGCGAGCTTCAGGTAGCGGAAGCCGTGGTAGGCGAGGAAAGACTGATGCTGGCTCGGCCTTTCCTCGGCTGCGGTGGCGGCGATCGGGCCGGTAACGCTCATTGCTGGGCCTGTCGCATGATGTCGATGAAGCGCGACGGCTCGACGCGGATCGCCGCGCCGGTCGGGCACGAGCGCACGCAGGCCGGCCCGCCGGAGATGCCCTTGCACATGTCGCACTTGACCGCGTGCTTGCCACCGGTGCGCTTCGCCATGCCTTCCGGCGAGCGGTCCTCGCCCGGGCCGCTGCCGCGCCCGAAGAACAGCCAGCTCAGCAGCCCCGGCTTCGGCGCCGGCACCGCCGCCATCTGGATGACCCCGTAGGGGCAGTTGCGCTCGCAGTTGCCGCAGCCGATGCAGGTCTCGTCGATGAACACCTCGCCGTTGGGGGCGCGGTGGATCGCGTCGGGCGGGCACTCCTTCATGCAGTGCGGGTGCTCGCAGTGCCGGCACGAGGTCGGCACATGCAGCGAGGCGTAGGTCGGCCCGGCCTCGCGGTTGAGGCGGCTGACCCCATGATGCGTCTCGGCGCAGGCCTTCTCGCAATTGTCGCAGCGCACGCACAGCGACTCGTCGATGAGCAGGACGTTGGTCGCCTCGCCGATTCCCTGGCGGGTCAGGAACTCGATCAAGGCGCCGCTGCGCGCGTAGGACTGCAGCTGCTGCTGCTCGTGCAGGTGAAGTTCGAGCTTCTGCTCGATCTTGCTGTGCAGTTCCGGGTCGCGTTCGAGCAGCGCGCGGAACGACGCGCTGTCGATCTTGATCGCCTCGGTCGCGACCGCCGCCTTGACCGAGGCGGTGCGCCGGCGCTGCATCAAGAGCGCCATCTCGCCGACGTAATTGCCGGCCGGGACGTAGGCCAGCACGATGTCCTTGCCGGCGACGCGGATCGAAACCGTCACCGAGCCCTTGCGGATCAGGTAGACGGCGTCGTCCTCGCCGCCCTCCTCGATCAGCACCTCGTCGGGCTTGAACTCGACGATCGAGGATTTGGCGACGACGTCCGCCAGCATCGCATCCTCGACCTGCGGCGCGAGGTAGGTCTTGATCTGGCGGATCACGGCCGCGTCGTCGATCGCCTGCTTGATCTTGGGTTCCGAGCGCAGCAGCCGGATCATCGTGTTGCGGTCGACCTCGATCAGGATCGAAGGCGCGGTCGCCACGACGGCGGCGCTGCGGCGCCGGCCCGCGATCAGCGCGATCTCGCCGAAGAACTCGCCCGTGTTGAGCCGCACCAGCTCGCTCGGGTCGTTCGGGTTGACCTGGATGCCGACCTGCCCCTCCAGGATCGCGTAGAGCGAATTGGCGTACTCGTTGCGCGCGAAGACGACGTCGCCCGCCTTCGGGTGATGGATCTCGGAGTGGATCAGGAATTCGCGGATCTGGATCGGCGTCAGCGACGCGAACAGCGGCACCTTCTCGCGGATCGCGTTGACGAGGTCGGTGACGCTCATCGCCACCTTGGCCTTGTCGAGCTTGGCCTGGAGCAGCGGCTCGTCGGCCGGCGCGATCTGGTTGCCGGTGATGTACTCGACGACCTCGTAACCCTGGTTGAGGCAGTGCTTGATCAGCGGATAGCCCGCCAGCGCGCCGATGATGTAGAGGCCGGGCACCTCCGATTCGTAGGTCTCCGACACGTGCGGAAAGGCGGTGGGGCTGTCGTCGGCGAAATGGATGCCGCAGGATTCGACGAAGCGCCGCGGCGGCAGCGCGCCGATGCGGGCGATGACCCGGTCGCACTTGACGTGGGCGACGCCGTCCGCGGTCGGGAGGTTGAGGATGCCCGGCTCGATCGTCATCTGCCGGGTGTTGACGTTGGTCATGTGCTGGACGTCGCCGCGCTTGATGGCGGCGTCGATCAGCGCGACGTTGCCGGCTTTGGCGCGCGGGAAATCGGCGCCGGTGTTGATGACCGTGACGTTGTTGTTGGTCGCCAGCGCGAGCGCGTTTTCGAGCCCGGCGTCGCCGACGCCGATGACCGCGATCTCCTCTCCCTTGTATTCGTCCGGGTCATCGAGCTGGTACTGCACGAACGGCAGCTCGGCGCCGGGCACCGTCAGCTTGTTCAGGTTGCCCTGCAGCCCGATGGCGAGGACGACGTTCTCGCCGGTCAAGGTCTCGCCGTTGGCGAGGCCGACCTCGAAGGCGCCGCGCTGGCCCTTGATCGACTTGACCTCGGTGTCGAGCCGCAGGTTGATCTTTGCCTCGTCGCAATCCTTGGTCCAGCGTTCGATCAGCTCCTCGCGCGATTCCTCCTTGAAGCCGACATCGCTGCGCAGCGGCAGGATCTCCGGCGTCGCCATGACGTGCTTGCGCTTCTGGTACTTGAAGATCGTATCGTTGGGATGCGGCGCCCGCTCGAGAACGATATGCGTTATCCCCTTCTTTGCGGCGTGCGCCGCGGTGCTCAACCCTGCCGGCCCCGACCCGACGATGATAATCTTGTAATCCACGGCCACGTGGCGCTCCGATCCTACTAGCGATGTCAGGCGTGTGCCCCGGACGAAGCCGCCTCATCCGGCTTCGGGGCACCTTGTTAATCTACCATGGCGGCGTCCACAGGGTAGGCTCATTTGGTCGCGAAGCACGGTTAAGTTATCCAGTTAATATCAATTGGTCACGACACATTTTACGGTAGCGCGCACGAATAACCGAAGGCTTCACAACCGGCTGCCGCGGCGCGAGACTGCGGCGTTTCGGTCGGAGTCGGGGATGAGGAAGCGGTTGCCGGTCGTCGAAACGCAAGACTAGACTGGCGCACCATGAACAGCCCCGGTTGCTTTCGGGGCCTTGCCGCAGCAACCATGCAGTCTTCGCGCCGCCGCTAGCGATGATCGACGAAATCGGGCATTTCGCACTGGTGCTCGCGCTCTGTGTCGCGGCGCTGCAATCATCGCTGCCGCTGCTCGGGGCGGCACGGCGGGAGCCGGCGCTGGTGGCGCTGGCGCGGCCGGCGGCGCTGGCGCAGTTCCTGTTCGTCGCAACGGCGTTCTTCGCGCTGATGCACGCCTACGCCGTCTCCGACTTCTCGCTCGTCAACGTCGCCGCCAATTCGAGCAGTACCAAGCCGCTGCTCTACAAGCTGACCGGCGTATGGAGCAACCACGAAGGCTCGATGCTGCTGTGGGTGTTCATCCTGGCTCTGTTCGGCGCCGCGGTGGCGTTGTTCGGCCGCAACCTGCCGCCGACCTTGAGGGCGCGCGTGCTGTCGGTGCAGGCGATGATCGGGGTCGGCTTCCTGCTGTTCATCCTGCTGACGTCGAACCCGTTTCTGCGCCTCGTGCCGGCGCCGCTCGACGGCAACGGCCTCAACCCGATCCTCGAAGACCGCGGCCTCGCCTTCCACCCGCCCTGCCTCTATCTCGGCTATGTCGGGTTCTCGATCTCGTTCTGCTTCGCGATCGCGGCGCTGATCGAGGGGCGGGTCGATCCGGCCTGGGCGCGCTGGGTGCGGCCGTGGACGCTGGCGGCGTGGTGCGCCCTGACCATCGGCATCGCGATGGGCAGCTGGTGGTCGTACTACACGCTCGGCTGGGGCGGCTGGTGGTACTGGGACCCGGTCGAGAACGCCTCGTTCATGCCGTGGCTGATCGGCACGGCGCTGCTCCATTCGGCGATCGTCGTCGAGAAGCGCGACGCGCTGAAGACTTGGACGATTCTGCTCGCGATCGTCACCTTCTCGCTTTCGCTGATCGGCACTTTCCTGGTCCGCTCGGGCGTCTTGACCTCGGTGCACGCCTTCGCCTCCGACCCTATGCGCGGCGTCTTCATCCTGCTTCTGATCGGCATCGCTACCGGCGGGGCGCTGCTGCTGTTCGCGGTGCGGGCGCCGAGCTTGCAAGGCGGCGGCCTGTTCGCGCCGATCTCGCGCGAAGGCGGCCTCCTGCTCAACAACCTGCTGCTGTCGGCCGCCGCGGCGACCGTATTGCTCGGCACCCTCTACCCGCTGTTCCTGGACGTGGTGGCGCACAAGAAGGTGTCGGTCGGCCCGCCCTTCTTCAATTCGACTTTCGTCCCGATCATGATTCCGCTGCTGATCGCGATGGCGGTGGGACCGCTATTGGCGTGGAAGCGAGGCGACCTGCTCGCGGCCTTGCAGCGGCTCAAACTGGCGTTTCTGCTGATGGCGGCGGCGGCGGTCGTCACCCTGGCGATCATGGGGGTGCGTTCGCTTGGCGCCGCCTGCGGCCTCGGCCTCGCCGCCTGGCTCCTCGCCGCAACCATTACCGAATGGGTGGAGCGCATGCGGCTGTTCTCCGAGCCGCTCGGCAGCAGCTTCCGCCGCGCCCTGCGGCTGCCGCGCGCCGCCTGGGGCATGACCTTCGCGCACGCCGGCATGGCGGTCGTCGTGGCCGGCATCACCGGTTCCAGCGCCTGGACAGTCGAGCGCATCGAGAATGTGCAGCCGGGGCAGTCGGTCGATATCGCCGGCTACACCGTCGCGCTCGACGGCGTGCACGAGGTCCAGGCCAGCGACCACACCGCCTTGCGCGCCGACATGCGCCTCCTGCGCGACGGCCATCAAATCGCCGCGATGCATCCGGAGAAGCGGTTCTATCCGGTCGAGAACGGCACCCAGACCGATGTCGCGATCCGCACCAACCTCGTGTCCGACGTCTACGCGGTTATCGGCGACGCCGACGGCAAGGGCGGCTATGTCTTGCGCCTCTATTACAACCCGCTGGTGCCATGGATCTGGCTAGGGGCGGCGGCGATGGCGCTAGGCGGGCTGGTGTCGCTGAGCGACCGCCGCCACCGCGTCGGGGCGCCGGCGCGGCGGGCGCGGCTGGCGGCGGCGGCGCAGCCGGCCGAATAGGCATGCGCCGCTGGCTGTTCGTTCTGCCCGTCGTCCTGTTCGGGTTGCTGACCGCGGGGTTCTACGTCGGCCTCTACACCGACGCCAACGTGTTGCCGTCGGCCCTGATCGACGAGCCGGCGCCGCAATTCGACCTGCCGCCGCTACCCGGCGAGGCGCGCGGCTTCTCCACCGCCGACCTCAAGGGTCATGTCAGCCTCGTCAATGCCTTCGCCTCGTGGTGCCTGCCGTGCCGCGAGGAGCACGCGGTGCTGAACGCGCTCGCCCGCACCAAGCGGGTGCCGATCTACGGCATCGACTACAAGGACAAGGAACCCGCGATCTCGGCCTGGCTGAAGGAGCTCGGCAACCCCTACGACCGCATCGGCGCCGACAGCGGCCGCGTCGGCATCGATTGGGGCGTCTACGGCGTGCCCGAGACCTTCATCGTCGATCGCAGCGGCCGCATCCGCTACAAGCACGTCGGGCCGCTGACCCAGGACGACGTGGAACGCAAAATCCTGCCCCTCGTCGCGAAGCTCGACAAATGACGACCGAATCGCGGCGGCAGCCCCCACCCTACCCTCCCCCGCACGCGGGGGAGGGTAAACACGACAACCCCCCGCAGGCGCGAGAGGGCGATGCCGCGCGCCCCCTCCCCCGCAGGCGGGGGAGGGTCGGGGTGGGGGCCGCCGCTCGCTATGTCCTCTACGTGATTGTGATCGCCGCAGCGTTCTTTGGACCAGCCAATTCGGCGCGGGCGGTGCGGCCGGACGAGATGCTGCCGGACCCGGCGCTGGAGGCGCGCGCCCGCGACATCGGCAAGGAATTGCGCTGCCTCGTCTGCCGCAACCAGTCG
>Ga0070739_10002371_pt1 | contig 25560 bp, 27 predicted proteins | sample Coa_R1_7_FD_66445 | JGI IMG/M metagenome (GOLD analysis project Ga0070739, IMG submission 66445) | Surface soil microbial communities from Centralia Pennsylvania, which are recovering from an underground coalmine fire - Coalmine... | ecosystem: Environmental > Terrestrial > Soil > Unclassified ...
CACTCCGAGTGGATGCGTACCAATGTCGGCGACTCGTCGAACGGATACCCATTGACGATTGCCACGTGCTCTGAGTCGGTACTGACGTCCAGATAGCCGGTGGCCTGGAAATCGCCGTGAGGGGTGGGCAGCGTCACCGGGTCCGTGACGCGGCGCACCAGGCCTTCCCGGCGCAGGCGGTGACTGACCACTTCCGCGACGTCCACCACGACGCCTTCAGCCGCGTCTCCGGGCGGGCGGCCCAGGTAGACGGCCCCGCTCAGACCGGCCAGACGCGCCAGATCGACCGCTGCCTCCGGCACCGACGGCTCTCGCAGAACCCCACGCTCGTGCGTGACGATGGCTGGAATCGTGGCGCTCCGGCCTCGGGACGCGGTGAGATATGCCGCGGGTGCTGCCAGTCGAAGGTCGGGCGGCTCGCCGAGGCGCGCCAGTATCGTGTCGGGCGAGTGTGACTCGATGGCGGCGCAGAGCGTCTCGTCCCGTCCGTTCGCGACGAGGGTAATCGCGTCCCCCGCCCGCAGAGCGTCGAGCACCGCCTCGACCGGCGACGCAGATATTGTGGCTCTCATTGTTGACCCGCGCAACCCCGCGCCAGTCTAGCAAAGCCGTCAGGGCTCACGAATTATGCCGTCGTGGTTGCCCCGCGTGGCGACCAGCCCGGTGTGGTCTACGCCGGCGTCAGGCTGGCCGGCACTCGGGCCGGCCACTACGACCCGGCGATGCCGATAATCCACGAGCCGTAGCAAAGCCATACAGTCAGAGTGGCCGCTCTCACGGTAAGGTGATACAGGTAAGTGAACCCGTCTTGAGGTGGACGTCATGCTGCGCCCCGTCCTGATCCGGCTCTCGCAGGAGTCGCGCCTCCGCACGCTGGCATCCCACAATCCTGTTCTTCGCTCCATGGCCCGGCGCTTTGTTGCCGGCGAGACGCTCGAGGAAGCGATTGACGTGGTTCGTGCTACCAACGCTCGGGACATGACCGTCACGCTTGACCATCTGGGAGAGAACGTGCAGACGGCGGCACAGGCTCGTGCCGCGGCCGAGGACTATTGCGGGATGTTGGCGGAGATCACGCGGGCCGGCGTCACCTCGAATGTGTCTCTCAAGCTCACGCAACTGGGGCTCGATCTGGGGGACGACGTCGCCTATGAGAATCTGCGACGGGTTGTCGACGTCGCCGCACAGGACGATAACTTCGTTCGCATCGACATGGAGAACTCAGAGTACGTCGACCGCACTCTCGCCATCTTCTACCGTCTCTTCGAGACGCACCGGAACCTGGGTGTCGTGATTCAGTCGTACCTCTATCGCAGCGAGGCCGATGTGGCGCGCCTGATCGAGGCCGGGGCCCGCGTCCGGCTCGTCAAGGGCGCCTATCTCGAGCCGGCCACGGTTGCGTATCAGGACAAGGCGGACGTCGATCGCAACTTCGTGGTCCTGATGGAGATGTTGCTGGCACGCGGCAACTATCCGGCGATCGCCACGCATGATCCCGCCATGATCGACGCCACGCGGAACTTCGCCGCCCAGCAGGGTATCGAGGCGTCGCGCTATGAGTTCCAGATGCTGTACGGCATCCGCCGCGATCTGCAAACCGAACTCGTCCGGGCCGGCTACAACGTCCGGATTTACGTTCCATTTGGAACGGAGTGGTATCCGTACCTGATGAGGCGGATGGCGGAACGGCCGGCGAACCTGATGTTCGTGCTGGGGAACGTGGCGCGCGAAGCGCTCCCGTCCCGGTAGTCGCTACTGCAGCGTGCCGAGTGCCAGGAAGAGGATGGTTCCCCAGAAGGCGCAGAGAAGAGTCAGGCCGACGGCCACGCGCGCGGCCGCTCCGATATTGTCCGCCGCGGCGCGATGGGAACGATCGAGAGTACGCACGTTGACCTGGGACATCATCCACTCCTGCGCCGTTAGTACGGCTGTTCTATAGGTCGTCTGTCCCAACAATAAAGGAAAGGTGTTCCAACGTCAAGACCCAATTTGTCATTGACGGTCTGCCGCACCGGCTGATAGACTCCAGAGCCACCTGGTCCCGTGGTGTAGTCTGGTTCAACATGCCACCCTGTCAAGGTGGAGATCGCCGGTTCAAATCCGGTCGGGACCGCCACTTTGAGAACGCCTGCGCTGCAGGCGTTTTTTCATGTCACGTGATCGGCCGCATCGTATCCCGACTGAATGCAGTCGGGAATACCGACTCCTCGATAGGCGGCGCCGGCCAGGGACAGGCGTGGAAGGTTTTCCACACGCGCGCGGATTCGTGCCACGCGCGCGGCGTGGCCCAGCGCGTACTGCGGCAAGGCGTCGTTCCAGACGTGGGTTGCGACGATGTCGGGGGTGGCCGCGATGCCCAGGCGCTCGCGCAACTCAGACCGTGCCAGTTCTTCCAGGCCCTCCCACTCCATGGCGGCGATGCTCTGATCGGCCCGGCCGAAAAACACCCGGAGAAGGGTTTGGCCGGGCGGAGCGCGGTGGTCGAATTTCTCCGAGGACCAGGTGACGGCCATGACAGGTGATCGCTCGCGGCGGGGGACCAGGTAGCCGTGGAAGGGGCCAAGGGGGGGAAGCTTGTCGAGCCGGAAGCCCAGGGAGGCGGTAGCCGCGGGTGCGTACCGAACGGCCAGAAGCTCTGCGGCCAGATCCGCGTCGACGGGGGCGAGCAGTTGACCGGCGACGGGAGCAGGTACCGCCAGAATGACCCCGTCCGCTAGGATCTCGCCGCGGTCGGTGTGGACGATCCACCCGCCGCCGCGGCGGCTGATCGCGGTCGCGCACGTCGTAAGGGAGGGCGGGCGTGGCAGGCTGCCCGCCACCGCGCCGGCGAGCGCCGCGGTACCGGCGACCGGAGTAAGAAACGGCGAGGTCGCCGTGCGCGGGCGAGGGCGTTGACGGAGCCCGCGCAGCAAGCTGCCGTGTTCCTGTTCCAGTTGGAGCAACTGAGGGAACGTTGCGGACAGGCTGATCTCGTCCCCGTTCCCGCCGTAGATACCGGCCGTCAAGGGTTCGACGAGCTTCTCGTAGACCTCGCGTCCCATCCGGCGCCTCATGAATGCGCCGAGAGTCGTTTCTTCATTGCTGCCACGCGGGACAAACCACTCCGCGGCCACCCGCGCCTTTCCCGCAGGAGAAAGCAGCGCGGAGCGCAACAGCGGGCCCAGCTTTGCAGGGACCAGCCCCGACAAACCCTCCGGCAGATCGTGGAGCTCGCCGTCGCCCAGGACGTAGGTCCGTCTGGTGTCCAGATTTACTCCCTGCAATGGGACGCCGAGCTCGTGCGCCAACTCCACCGCTTGGGGCTTCGTGCCGAGAAAGGAGTCGGGACCGTCCTCGATGGTGTAGCCGTTCAGGTGCCGGGTGCGGATCTTCCCGCCGACCTCGGCGTGAGAATCAATCAGTAGGATGCTGTGCTGCGGAGCTCTGCGGGCTAGACGGTATCCCGCTGCCAGGCCGCTGATTCCGGCCCCAATGATGACGATGCGCCGCGCGTCTGTCGTGGATGTCACGGTTCACTCTAATTCTCCGGCCGCCGGACGCATTCTTGGGCCGAAGGCGGTCCCGACGAGCGAGTTGAGGTGTCGAATCGGCACGCTAGAATGGCGCACGAATCTCGCGACCAAGAAGGCAGGATGATGGCGGAGAGCGAGGCACCCAAGCGGTATTGGATCTGGACCGTGGGCTGCCAGATGAACAAGGTGGACAGTGACCGCGTCGCGGACACCATGCAAGCGCGTGGCTACCTCCCGGCCCAGCGAGAGGAGGACGCCGACATTGTCATCCTCAACTCCTGCGCCGTGCGAGAGAGCGCGGAGCGCCGTGTGAGCGGCAAGCTGGGAAACCTGGTTGCACTGAAGCAGGAAAAGCCGCAACTCGTGCTCGGTCTGACGGGATGCTCCGTCTCCCCCGACTTTGAGGCCACCAGGAAGCGATTCCGCGGCGCCGATCTCTACTTCCAGCCCACGCGCATCGATCAGTTCCTCGAGCAGCTTGACGTCATCTGGCCGGCGCCCGCGGATGAAGGCGTCATGGCCTGCTGGGAAGAGCAGCCGGCCGCAACGGAGGACAAGGGGCCGATTGCCTATGTCCCGATCAGCAACGGCTGCGACAAGTTCTGTACCTATTGCATCGTCCCGTATCGGCGCGGCCGGGAAACCTCGCGGCCCATGCTCGACATCGTGGACGAATGCGGGAACCTGGTGAAGCGCGGCGCCCGAGAGATTACCCTGCTCGGCCAGCGCGTCAACGCCTACGGCAAAGACTTCAAGGACGGCACGGATCTGGCCGACCTCCTGCGGCTTGTCAACGACATTCCGGGCCTGGAGCGCTTACGCTTCCTTACCTCGTATCCGAAGGACATGAGCGACAAACTCATCGCGAGCTTTGCAGAACTGGATAAGGTCTGCGAGCATCTCCACCTGCCGGTGCAGTCGGGGAACGACGCGGTTCTGCAGCGGATGCGCCGCGGCTACACACGCGACGATTACCTCCGGCTGGTCGAACGCATCCGGGCGGTAGCGCCGGACATCGTCCTCTCCACCGACATCATTGTGGGGTTCTGTGGCGAGACGGAGGAGGAGTTCCAGGAGACGCTGTCGCTGGTCGAAGAGGTTCGGTTCACGACCGTGTACTCCGCAGCCTACTCGGTGCGCTCGGGCACTCTGGCGTCGCGCTGGGAGGACGATGTGCCACCCGACGTCAAGAAGGACCGCCTTCGCCGGCTCGGGGAGGTGCAGGAGCGTATCTCACTGCAGCAGCATCAAGCGCTGCGCGGCTCACGGGTCGAGATTCTGGTGGAGAGCACAGAGTCCGAGCGACACGACACGCCCCAGTGGCAGGGACGGACCAGGCAAAATCGGCGCGTATTCCTGCCGCGCGGTGACGAGAGCCTGCTGGGGCAGGTGGTGCCGGTCCGGATTGAGAAGGTCAGTCCCTGGGCGATGCAGGGCGTCCTCGTCGCCTAGACGTCTGCCAGGCCCCCACCGCGGGGTTGGTGGCCCGCGAGTTGCTCTGTTTGGTGAAATCGCGCGTATCGCGTAGTGTATCTCTGTCAATATGAGAGACCGGGTGAGAGATGGACTTTGATAACGTAGCTACAGCCGAGGACATGTCGGAGGAAACGCGCCGCGGGCGCGCCCGACACCTGACACAGCAGGCGATTGCACTGGCGGTCCAGAGCCGCTGGCAGGATGCCATCGAGCTCAACCAGCGCATCGTCGAGCTCAATCCGAATGATCCCGAGGCGTATAACCGCCTCGGCAAAGCGTATACAGAGACCGGACAGATCGCTCCGGCACGAGAGTCGTATGAGCGGGCGCTGCAGGCCGACCCGGCCAATCTGATAGCACAGCGCAACCTGGAGCGCCTCAGCCGGGTGTCGGACACCGAGGCCGCCGAGCTGGCCCGGCGGTCCGGGACCCGGAAACTCGAGCCCCAGTTCTTCGTGGAGGAGATCGGAAAGACGGGCGTCGTGACGCTGCAGCACCCGGCCGCCCCCAATGTCCTGGCGACGCTCGCCGCCGGTGAGCAGGTCATACTCGAGCAGCAGGAACAGCACCTCATCGCCACGGCGATGGACGGGACGTACCTGGGTCGCATCGAAGATCAGCTTGCGGCCCGCCTGACGCGGCTCATGACCACGGGAAACGAGTATCAAGCCGGCGTGGTCGGCGTCGATGGGAACACGGTTCGCATCATCATTCGTGAGACCGTGCAGGCGCCCCAGAACATGGGCCGTATCTCGTTCCCGGCTCGTGTTTCCGCGGAAGCGATGCCGCGTCCCTACCTCCGAGAAGGGCTCGTGCGTCGTGCGGGAGACGAAGAGGACGAGGACGAGCTGGAGATCGAGGGCGAAGGGGATACCGACGACGATGAGGAAGACCCGACCGAGTTCGGGTTCCACGAAGGCACTCTCGACGAGGCTTAATTTGGCGTCTGCTTGCCGATTGCCCAACTTGCCGCTATACTCTTCTCTTGGTGCGACAGCTTAGGTCGAGACAGCCACTCTCTGCTGACCTACCTGGAGGCCGAATACTGGAAAGGAGGTTGGCAGGAGTGAGCTTGGCGGACAAGACTCTCACGTGCCGGGACTGTGGGATGGATTTCCTGTTCACCATCGGTGAACAGCAGTTTTTCCAGAGCAAGGGTCTCGTGCACGAGCCCGGCCGGTGTCCCGCGTGCCGCGCGATCTACAAGCGCGACCGAGGTATGATGTCGGATCGCCCCGTGCGTGACTACCACGATACCGTCTGCGCCGAGTGTGGTGGACCGGCCCGCGTGCCGTTCATCCCGCGGAATGACCGACCGGTGTACTGCAGTTCGTGCTTCGACCGAGTGCGAGCCGCGAGCAGCTACTAGGTTCGATCGCAGCAGTCGGCGGGCCGGGGCAACGCCCCGGCCCGCTTTGTATACTGAATGTGACAGTGTGGTGCCCGGTGGTTGGCGCCTGCCTACGAACCGGGTTCGCGGGCACGCGCCAATCACGAGGCACCGATTCGTGATGACAACATGGAGATGTGTGTGCCCGTATCGACAGAAAAGAAGTCAGAGATTATTGAGAACTACCAGACCCACCCGGGAGATGTGGGCTCGGCTCAGGTGCAGATCGCGCTGCTGACGGAGCGGATTGCCCAGTTGACCGAGCATCTACGCGCGAACAAGCACGACTACCATACGCGACGTGGCTTGTTGAAGCTCGTGGGACGTCGCCGGCGCCTCCAGGCATACCTGGCGAAAAAGTCCCCGGAGCAATATCGCGAGTTGATTACCCGTCTCGGGCTGCGCCACTAGCAGCCCGAGTTTTTTTATTGCCAGCTTTGAGGGGTGGGCCGAGAGCTGTTCGCTTGATTACCGACACCGGCAAGCGAACGGCCGCCCACACGTAACTCATCGCTTCCGGAGGACCTATGATTCACGACGAAAGCATTGACTTTGCCGGCCGCTCCCTGACGATTGAGACGGGGAAAGTCGCCTGGCAGGCGAACGGCGCGGTCACCGTTCGCTACGGGGACACGATCGTCCTCGCGACGGCGGTCGCCTCCAAAGCGCCGCGGCCAAATATCGACTTCTTCCCGCTCACGGTGGACTTCGAGGAGAAGCTTTACGCCGCGGGCAAGATTCCGGGCGGCTACATCAAACGAGAGGGCCGTCCCAGCACCGAGGCTATTCTCACCTCCCGCCTGACCGACCGTCCTCTCCGCCCCCTCTTCCCCAAGGGGTTCCGGAATGACGTGCAGATCATGGTGACGCCGCTCTCGGTTGACCATGTCAATGACCCGGCGATTTTGTCCGTCATCGGTGCGTCTGCCGCGCTGACGATCTCCGACATTCCGTTCAACGGCCCGGTCGGTGCCGTTCGCGTTGGGTACATCGACGACAAGATCGTCATCAATCCGCAGCTTCCTGATCTCGAGAACAGCCGGCTCGACCTCGTCATGGCCGCCACGCGCGATGCCATCGTCATGGTGGAGGCGGGCGCCAAGGAAGTGCCCGAGGATGTCGTCCTGGAAGCGCTGCGCCTGGGGCACGACGCGATTCTCCCGGTCATCGAGATGCAAGAGCGCCTGCGGCAGGCCGCCGGCAAAGAGAAGCGCGAGTTCCCACTCAAGCAAGTGCCGGACGACCTCGTCGCGGCCATGAACGACTATATCGGCACGCGTCTGCATGACAACCTCGTGCATCCCGACAAGCAGGCACGCGAGGAAGCCGTCGACGCTCTGGAAGCCGAAGTCGTTGCCCACTTCGAGGCCCAGGAGACCTGGGACGCCGGCGACATCGCGTCCGTCTTCGAGAGCATTCTCAAGAAGACGGTCCGCGGCATGATCCTGAAGGAAAACGTCCGGCCGGATGGTCGGACGCGAACCGAGATCCGGCCGCTTTCGGTCGAAGTCGGTCTGGTGCCTCGGGTCCACGGAAGCGGCTTGTTCAGCCGCGGGCAAACTCAGGCGCTGACCATCGCCACGCTGGGATCCGGCTCCGACGAGCAGATCATCGACGGACTCGGCCTGGAAGAGGCCAAGCGTTACTTGCATCACTACAACTTCCCGCCGTTCAGCGTCGGCGAGACCAGGCCAGTCCGTGGCCCGGGGCGACGCGAAATTGGGCACGGCATGCTGGCGGAGCGGGCGCTCGAGGCGGTGATCCCCGACCAGGAGAGCTTCCCCTACACCATCCGTCTGGTGTCCGAGATCCTCTCGTCCAACGGCTCGACCTCGATGGCGGCGACGACCGGAAGCACCCTCGCCTTGATGGACGCCGGCGTGCCCATCAAGGCGCCCGTCTCAGGCATCGCCATGGGGCTTATTACCGACGACGCGGGCAACTACGCCATCCTGACTGACATCCAGGGCGTTGAGGATGCGCTGGGCGACATGGACTTCAAAGTCACCGGAACCCGCGACGGCGTGACGGCCATCCAGATGGACATCAAGGTCTCCGGACTGACCCGGGAGATCATGCAGGAGGCGCTGGAGCAGGCCCGTCAGGCGCGGTTAGTCATTCTCGACAAGATCCATGAGGTGATGCCGGAACCGCGCAGCGAGCTCTCCGAGTTTGCGCCGCGCATTACCCGCATCAAGATCAACCCCGACAAGATCGGCACCGTCATCGGCCCCCAGGGCAAGATGATCAAGAAGATCATCGAAGAAACCAAGGCGCAGGTCGATATCGAGGACGACGGCAGCGTCTTTATCGCCACCAACAATGCCGACTCCGCTCAGAAGGCGATCGACATGATCAAAGGGTTGACGCAGGAAGTCGAAGTCGGGCAGACATACAACGGCACCGTGAAGCGCATCCTCGACTTTGGCGCTTTTGTCGAGGTTCTTCCCGGCAAGGAGGGACTGGTTCACATTTCGCAGCTCGCCAACCATCGGGTCAATCGAGTGGAAGACGTCGTCAACGTCGGCGATCATCTTGAAGTCAAGGTCACCGGGATTGACTCGATGGGCCGCATCAACCTCTCCCACCGCGCATTGCTCGAGCCCTCCGAGGGTGAAGCAGAACCGGCAGGAGCCGGGTCTCGCGGGCCGCGCCCGGGAGGATTCCGCGACGGAGGACGCGACGGTGGGTTCCGCCGCGGACCACGCGACCATGGCCGGCCGGAGGGCCGTCGCGACGAGGGTCGACGTGACGGAGGCTTTCGGCGCGATCGGCCCGACCGCAATGACGGGGAGAATCGCTAGCGATTGATGGCCGAGCGCGCCGCTGCTCTGGAGACCCTGGACGAGGAGGTCCGCGGCTGCACGCGATGCGATCTGCATCGCACCGCCAACCGCGGTGTCCCGGGCGAAGGACCGGTCGATGCCAGGGTCATGCTGGTTGGTGAGGCTCCCGGATTCAACGAAGATAAGTACGGCCGCCCCTTTGTGGGGGCGGCCGGCCGCTTTCTCGATGAGCTACTGGGTGAGGCTGGACTGCAGCGTGGCGATGTCTACATCACCAATGTGGTGAAGCATCGCCCACCAAACAATCGCGATCCGCTTCCCAACGAACTGGACGCCTGTCTCCCCTACCTCTGGCGCCAGATTGAAATCATAAACCCGCGACTCATTGTCACATTGGGGCGTTTTTCCCTGGGGACGTTCTTTCCCGGTTCCATGATCTCGAAGGTGCACGGTGAGCTGCGGCAGAAGGATGACCGGTACTACTACGCCATGTACCACCCGGCGGCGGCGCTCCATCAAGAGCGATTGCGCCAGACCCTGCTGGCGGACGCCCAGAAGCTCCGTGCCGAACTCCCGCGCATCCTGGGCGAGAATCAACCCCCTGCAGTCGAAGCACCGCCCCACGACGGCGACACACCGCCCGAGCAACTGAGCCTGTTGTAACCGTCCCCGCGGCCGTGGTGCCCGGCCGACCAGTGCCGCATTGTCTCCGAGTCGTGCCGGGTGCCGCTATCCGGCGGCAGCAGAAGGTTGTGGACGAGACCGGGGCCTCGCGCTCGTCACGCCTCTGGGGGACACACCGGGACGCGGGGTGTGCCTGTAAACAGGTCTCCTGGCGCTGTTTCCCTACAATCGGGTGAAACCGGAATTAATAAACGAGGTCTGGACACACGTGGCGAAACCGAAATTACGCATCATCCCGCTCGGCGGTGTTGGCGAGATTGGCAAGAACATGACGGTTCTTGAATACGGAAACTCCATCATCGTCGTGGACTGCGGCGTCATGTTTCCGGAAGAGAACATGCCGGGTATCGACCTCGTCATTCCGGACATTGCGTACTTGCAGGACCGCGCCCGCAAGGTCAAAGCGTTCTTTATCACGCATGGGCACGAGGACCACATCGGTGCCCTCCCCTACGTGCTGCCCAACTTCGAAGTCCCGGTGTACGCCACGCGTCTCACGATGGGACTGATCGAAGTCAAGCTGAGGGAACACAAGCTTCTGCGATCGTCCGATCTGCGGGTGACTGAGTTTGGGCGCCGGATCCAGGCAGGGCCGTTTGACGTTGAGTTCTTCAGCGTGGCGCACAGTGTCCCGGACGCCGCCGGCCTTGCCATCCGCACCCCGATCGGCACCGTCGTCCATACCGGCGACTTCAAAATAGACCTCACGCCTGTCGACTCGAAACCGACCGACATCAGTGCCCTGGCGCGGCTGGGAACCGAGGGCGTGCAGGTGCTGCTGGCGGACAGCACGGGTGTGGAGAGGCCGGGATACACGCCGTCCGAATCCACGGTGGGCCGGGCTCTGGACGAGATCGTGCGAAACGCTCCGGGCCGCGTGATCACGGCGACGTTCGCCAGTCTCATCGCCCGCATCCAGCAGATTGTCAATGTATCAGCCAAGTACGACCGCAAAGTTGCCGTGATCGGGCGGAGCATGCAGCAAAACGTGAAGATGGCGCTGGAATTGGGGTATCTGACCGATCCTGGCCGCGCGATTACTCCGTGGGAGCAGGTTGCGCACCTGCCTCCCGAACGCGTCAGCATCATCACGACCGGCGCGCAGGGCGAACCGACGTCGGCTCTCAGCCGAATGGCGAATCGTGATCACCGCCAGATCCAGATCCGCCGCGGCGACACCGTCGTTCTCTCCGCGTCGCCGATTCCGGGCAATGAGGAGCTGGTGTCCCGCAATATCGACAACCTGTTCAAGCTGGGAGCCAATGTCATTTACGGTCCGGAGGCACACGTCCACGTGTCGGGCCATCCGGGGCGCGAGGAATTGAAGATGCTGACCAGCATCACCAGTCCCAAGTACCTGGTACCGGTCCATGGGGAAACGCGTCACCTGATTCTCCATGCGCGCCTGGCGGAAGCGATTGGCGTGCCGGCCGCCAACATCCTCATACCGGAACTTGGCCGCGTGATGGAGTTCACGGAAAACTCGGCGGGATTCAACGGCCATGTCCCGGCGAGTAACGTCTTCGTGGATGGCGTCGGGGTGGGCGAGATCGGCGACGTTGTCCTTCGCGACCGGCGCCACCTGTCACAGGACGGCGTGGTGGTCGCGGTCATCACCGTCGATCGCCGGACGGGTCGCTCGCTTGTCCCCCCCGAAATCATCTCCCGCGGCTTCGTCGACGATCAGGACGAACCGATTCTCGAAGGGGCGCGCAAGCAGCTGCAGCGGAATCTGCAGCAGATGCACGCCAGCGCGCAAGCCGAGCCCTCGTACATTCAGAATCGGGCCCGGGATGTCCTTCAGCGGTTCCTGTACGAGCGGACCAAGCGGCGACCGATGGTGCTTGGTCTGGTGGTTGAGGTTTAGCCGGTTTCGGCCTCATGGACAAAGCCGATGGCGTGCCGGCGGCCGCGCTGGCCCTCCCGCAGCGCCACGACCTGGGCGCTTCGAATCATGATCTTGTCCTGCGACTCCGCCAGCTGAAACGTCGCCCAGTCGTCCGCGTTCAGCTTCTCCGCGATGTCGCGCACGCTGCCGTTGACCAGAAATCCGCCGCCCGCGGTGAAGACCATCACCTGGCCCTCCGCCGGCTCCTTCGAGACGTCCACTTCCATCGTGACACCCCTCTCTCCGTGCTCACCCCTCACACTATCGTGTCGGTGTGCTCTCGTCACAAGATAGAGAGGCGCGCCCACCGGACATGCTCGTTTGGTGCCCGGCTGGACCCTCATCCCCGAGCCGGATGCCGTGCGCCGGCGCGAACAGGTGGCGCCGGTGGTTGTGGGTCGGGAGCCGGCGGGGTGGACGAGAGGGTTCCGGCTCTCGCCGAGCGCATCGGGGCGCCCAGGGTGACCGTCCCAGGATCACGCGGGCCCGGAGGGGTCGCATGACCGAGGAGACCGTGCAGCAGCGCCTGGAAGGGGCGGTGCGTGACCTGTGGGCGATGCTCCAGGAGTCCGGCCCGGACTACGTGGTCTTTATGGATCGACGCCGCATGCACACGCGGGTGGAGCGCCGTGATGACCTCTACGTCGTGGGCTGGGAGACGGAGGACGGGACATGGGTCGAATACGACCGTCCCTTCGAGAATCCCCGAGAGGCGGCGCTCCACGGGTACCAGGGGCCCCATTGATACGCAGCGAGAAGGACTGACATGCCGGTTGTCGAGCGGTCAATCGAGATCAATGCCCCGATCGATCGCGTCTTCGCCGCGTTGACGGATCCACGGCGCGCGGCCGAGTGGAATCCCAACGTCATAGAGGTGCGGGACTTCTCGGGACCCCTCGAAGTCGGGGCGACGTGGCGACAAACCGTGGCGGTGGCGGGCCGGTTGCAACACCTGAAAGTGCGCGTCTCGCGCTATTCACCGCCCCGAGAGGGAGAACTGGAGGTCACCGGTGACCAGCGTGCTCGAATCTGGACGCGCTGCGAGGACCTGGGCGGCCGGACGCGCGTCACCCAGGGAATGGACTTCGCTCCGCCCGGAGGTGTCCTGGGCGTGGTGGGCGGCCCTGTGGCGAGACTGATGGCCGAGCGCGAGATAGAACGATCCATGCGCCTCCAACGTGAACTACTGGAAGGGGAGACATCATGAATCTCGGTCTCGAAGGCAAGGTCGCGGTCGTTGCCGCATCATCTGCCGGCATCGGCCGCGCCGCGGCAACCCAGTTTGCGCGAGAAGGCGCCAGGGTCGTCATGAATGGCCGTACCGCTGCGACGCTGCACGAGGCAGCGCAGGCAGTCCGCGATTCGACCGGAGCCGATGTCGCGGAGGTCGTGGCCGACATGGCGGATGCGAACGGACCCGCCTCGCTGATTCAGCGTGCCGTCGAACGCTTTGACGGTGTCGACGTCCTGGTGACGAACGCCGGTGGCCCTCCCGCCGGAAAGTTCGACGCTCTGAGCGATACCGACTGGGAGAAGGCATTTCAGTTGACACTGATGAGCGCCGTGCGGCTTATCAGGGCAGCACTCCCTCATCTCTCACGGACCCAGGGGAGTGTCGTTAACGTGCAGTCGTGGGTCGTCAAGCAGCCTGATCCTGTCATGGTGCTGTCCGATTCGCTTCGGGTTGCCGTTGTGGCGCTCTCCAAGGCGCTCGCGGATGAGTGTGCCGGGAACGGCGTCCGGTTCAACACCGTCGGTCCGGGTCAAATCTGGACGCAGCGTCAGATGGACCTGACGCGCCTGCAGGCAGAGCGGGAAGGGACAACCTTTGAAGACGCCAGGGCACGCCGTGCCGCCGGCATCCCGATGAAGCGCTTCGGGTCGCCGGAGGACATGGGGAACGCGATCGCCTTTCTCGCCTCGCCGGCCGCCGGGTATATCACCGGCCAGACCCTCTTGATCGACGGCGGTCTCGCCAGATTCCTCTTCTAGCTCCCAGCAGGCGAGCCCATCGCTACAATGGATGAACAAAACCTATGAACCCCATGGTCCCCGGCCGCGCCAATAGACGCCCGGGGAGTGGACCAGTGCCTAGAGGGAAATGCGGATGACGAGGCCCAGCACGATCGGCGAGTTGCGCCAGAGCGAATACGAAGTTCTTCCCGTCAAAGATGAAATGCGGAAGAACCTCCTCGAGCGCCTGGAGCGTGATGAGCCTCTCTTTCCCGGTATCGTCGGCTACGAAGACACCGTCTTACCCCAGATCGAAAATGCAGTCCTTTCGGGACAGGACGTTATTCTGCTGGGAGAGCGAGGGCAGGCGAAGACGCGGCTGGCGCGTGCTCTCACGGGGTTGCTGGACGAAGAGATTCCGGTTGTCGCCGGATGCGAGATAAATGATGACCCGTATGCGCCCATCTGCGCGTCGTGCCGCGCCGCAATCGCGGACAAGGGGGACGCTGTCGAGATTGCCTGGCTCCCCCGCGATCGCCGCTACGGCGAAAAGCTGGCAACGCCCGACACGACCATTGCCGATTTGATCGGCGAGGTGGACCCCATCAAGGTCGCGGAAGGACGGTATCTGGCCGACGAAGAGGTCATCCACTTCGGCCTCATTCCCCGCACGAACCGCGGCGTCTTCTGTATCAACGAACTGCCCGACCTGGCGGAGCGCATTCAGGTCGGACTCCTCAACATCATGGAGGAGCGTGACGTACAGATTCGCGGCTTCAAGGTCCGGCTGCCGCTCGACGTCTTCGTCGTCGCCAGTGCGAATCCCGAGGACTACACCAACCGCGGCCGCATCATCACGCCGCTGAAGGATCGTTGCGGGTCCGAAATTCGCACCCACTATCCCCTCACGATCGAGCACGAAATCGAGATCATGGAGGCGGAGAGCCGGCCCCCGGATGGAACATACGAGACGATCGTTCCGGAATTCATCAAGGAAATCATTGCCGAGATCACCCATCTGGCCCGGAAGAGCCCCGATATTTCCCAGCGTTCCGGCGTCTCGGTGCGCGTATCGATCGCCAACTATGAGAACGTGGTCAGCAACGCGCTCAAACGCACCGTCCGGTTGCATGAGTCGACCGTGGTGCCGCGCGTCAGCGACCTCCCCGCGATCATCGCCTCGACGGCGGGCAAGATTGAACTGGAAACGCTGGGCGACGCCAGCGAAGAGAAGGTCATCGACAAGCTGGTTCAGGGCGCCGTGGTCAACGTCTTCAATCGGTACTTCCTGGTTCAGGAGTTCGACGACCTGCTCCGAAGCTTCGAAAACGGCATGACGCTCGACGTGTCGGACCGCATGCCGTCGATGGAATACGCACAGCAAGCCTATCGAATCAACGGACTGAAGAGCGCGGTGGCCAAGTTGGGCGCGCAGGGGAATCCGGCCCTGATCGCCTCCGGGGTCGAATTCATCCTGGAAGGGCTGCATCTCAACCGGAAGCTGAATAAGGATCGATCGGAAGGACAAGCGCGCTACCGGCGGTAGGCATGCGATATACCTACTCACGGTGGGATCGGACGCAGCTGACCGGCGAGGTCGAAGCCGACGATCTCATGCGGGCTCTCGCCGACGACCTGTTGAGCGACGGCGACGTGGGCAACGCGCTGGAGCGCGTCGTTCGATGGGGGATGCAAGGCCAGGGCGGCCGCAATGTCATGGGGATGCAGTCACTTCTGCAACAGTTGCGGTCCGCGCGTCAGCAGATGCTCGATCGCTACAGTCTGGATGGGCTGTTGGACGGCGTGCGAGAGGAAATCTCCTCCATCGTCGCGGCGGAACGGGAGGCGCTGGACCGGCGGCTTGCGGCTGCGGACGCCGAAGGTTTGCGGGCCTCGATGGAAGCCGTGGCCGGCCGCAAACGCGCCGCCCTCGATGCGGTCGGACCCGACACCGCCCAGGCCCTGGAGCAGTTGTCGGACTATGAGTTCCTGGACGAGGACGCTCGCGAACGATTTCGGGCGCTGAAAGATGAGTTGCAGCGGCAGGCGTTGAATGCGCGGTTCGAGGGCATCCGATCCGCGCTCGATGCTATTGACGACGCCGAGCGTGAGCGGCTTGCCGCCATGCTCGAGGATCTGGATGCAATCCTCCGCCGCCATCTCGACGGTCAGGACACCGACTTTTCGTCCTTCATGGAACAACATGGCCGCTACTTTCCGGGCGCCACCTCACTCGATGGGGTCGTCCGCGATTTGCAGCAGCAGGCAGCCCAGATGGAGTCGCTCCTGCAGAGTCTGCCTGCCGCCATGCGGCGCGAGGTCGATGACCTGATGGCGGCCTCCCTGCGCCACCCGGGTATCGCGGAGGGCCTGGCACGCCTCGCCGAGACGCTCGGTTCACTGAACGCTCTCTGGCAGCAGCCGGCGGAGTATCAGTTTGGCGGCGAGGAGTCGCTCCCGTTGAGCGACGCGCTGAAAATGATGCGGTCCCTCCAGAATCTCGATCTCCTGGAACGCGAGATGAAGAGAGCGCTGGAGGAGGGCAGCGCCGACGGCGTCGATGCGGCGCTCCTCGGCGAATCGCTCGGTCCCGAGGCGCGGCAGGACGTCGAACGACTGCAGCAGGCGACACGCCTTCTCGAAGCCGCCGGATACCTGGAAAGCAAAGAGGGCGCATTCGAGTTGACGCCCCGTGGAATGCGGGTTATCGGGGAGAAAGCGCTGCACGACATCTTCCGCAATCTCGATCGCGGCGATTTCGGCCGTCATCCCACCGTGCTTCCCGGGATCGGAGGCGACCGGGGCGACGAGAGCAAGCGGTACGAGTTTGGTGACTCCTTCCACCTGGACCTGTCGCAAACGCTCATGAATGCCGTGCGCCGCGGTAGCGGGGCGCCGGTCGCGCTGACAACCGCCGATTTCGAAGTCTTTCGCACCGAGCAGACGGTCGAATCCTCCACCGTCCTGATGCTCGACATGAGCCGTTCCATGCCTTTGCGCGGCTGTTTTGTCGCGGCGAAAAAGGTCGCGCTGGCCCTTAACACATTGATTCGGACGCAGTATCCACGCGACCGGCTCTATATCCTGGGGTTCTCCGACTACGCGCGCGAGCTGCAGCCCGAGGACCTGCACCGGATCACATGGGGCGACTACGTGTACGGCACAAACATGCAGCACGGCTTCATGGTGGCGCGCCGCTTACTCGGCCGGCACAGCTCGGGCACGCGGCAGATCATCATCATTACCGACGGCGAGCCGACGGCTCACTTCGAGGGCGAGCGCATTCACTTCGCGTATCCGCCGACCTTTCGTACCTTTCAGGAAACGCTGCGCGAGGTTCGGCGATGCACGCACGAGGGGATCACCATCAACACCTTCATGCTTGAGCGCAGCCATTATCTCGCGGACTTTGTCAATCAGATGACGCGCATCAATCGGGGGCGCGCCTTCTTCGCCACGCCCGAACGTCTGGGAGACTACATCCTCGTCGACTATGTCTCCTCGAAGTCGGCGCGCGCGGGCTGATCTTAGCGATCCGCACGTCCAGGCCGGCGGGGCCGGACGTCGCGCTCGAGTTTTCCGGTCACCTGGTATATGGTGAGGAAAACGTATGAGGCAGCGATCAACTCGCCTGTCGGGCCCACAGTGAAGAGGAGCATGGCAATGAAGTGGTTGATCCCTCTGGCGGCATTCGGCCTGATTGTGTCTTTTGCTCTGCGTGGTCCGGTCCACGCCGGTGCATCGGCGGGCACACCGCCCGCGACCGGGACGCCGGGCAGCAACGGACCCGCGGCCGTCACGGCATATCTGTACCAGGCGATTGACGAGCCGCCGGGTGTTGCGACCGGCGCCTTTGTCGTGACGTTTACCAGCACGATCCCCGGTCAGGGGGAGATCTACTTCGGCACGTCCTGCGCCGGTCTCGTCGAGCTGGCCACCGAGGACAGCACGCCGGGGACAACCTCGCACACCGTGACCGTCACGCAGAACGACCTGCCCGGCACGGTCGGGGACAACGGTGTCCTTCCCGGCGTGACCTACTACTTCGAGACAGTCACGGTCACAGCGGCGGGAAGTATCGTCGACAACAACGGCGGTGCGTGCTACAAGGTGACCATTCCGGCCACGATTGGCCCCGCCCCTGGACAACCAACGGCTGTTCCCACGGCTCCGCCGGCCACCGCGACCGTCACCACAACAGCGGTCGCAACCACCACCGCGACCGGTACACCCGTCGCCACGCCGACCTCCGGCACGGCGACCGCCGGCACCGCCACGGCGACGCCCACGACGACGGCCCTTTTCTTGACGCGCCGTAGCCGCGGCGGACTGGCCGCCTCTGACCGACTGCCATTCGCTGAGTGACGGTCCACCACCCCCATCACTTGACAGATCGTCCTGGCCGAGTGGCCTGCTGGGCACAAAATGTGCTAATTTGAGCCACAGAAAGCGGAGGACAGCATATGATCAGCCTGTCGGATCAGGCGCGAGTGCAGCTGAAAGCATTGCGGGACCAGCAAGGGCTTAGCGATCTCGGCCTGCGTGTGTTCGTGGCGCCGGGTGGCTGCTCCGGGTTCCAGTACGGCATGCGTTTTGAGGACACTCAGCTGGACGGCGACATGGTGGAAGCACAGGACGGGATCCAGCTGTACATCGACGAGTTCAGCGCGCAGTACCTTGAGGGCGCCCAGATTGACTACCTCGACGATCTCATGAACGGCGGCTTCACCATTCACAACCCAAACGCCATTTCGAACTGCGCATGCGGGCAGTCTTTCACGTCGGCAAGTGACGCGGGCACTGCCCGACCTTGCGGACACTAGCGCTATTTACCTGAGAGGCCGGGACACGCCGGCCTCTCTTCATGTCTGCGACGCCGCGGTAACGGCTCGCGAGGGAGGACCATGGTGGTCAGTCAAGACATTCGTGACGAAATGAAGCAGTCTCTCCTCGTCGAGCGACAGCGCCTGGAGCGGGAGATCGCCAACATAGTCAGTGGCGGCGTGCGAGGAGATACGTTTCTCGCCGACGAGTCGGACGCGATCGATCAGCACCCGGCCGACGCGGCGTCGGAGCTATTCGAGCGTGAGAAGAACATGACCGTTCAAGCCACGCTTGAGCAGTCACTGCAGGACGTCAACAGCGCTCTGCACAAGATCGAAGACGGGACATACGGGGTTTGCGAGAGCTGCGGCAAACCAATCCCGGAGAAGCGCCTGCGTGCGATGCCGGAAGCACTTCACTGCATCGAGTGCCGGAGCCGGATGGACCGAGAGAACGCGCGGCGCTAACGCGAACTCCGGGCGAGCGACTGCGCCAGGACCAGCAGGGAGACCTGATGGTCGCTGCGGAGCGTCCGGGCAGCCCTGTACAGGTCGAAGGCGGTCTCGTCGAGAACACGCGGCACGCCGTCAAGATAGTCCGGAGATCCCTCACGGACACCCAGCGGTAGAGACGTCTGCTCATTGGGTTCGGGCTTCATGCCTCCGTCGAGACGGGCTGCGACCCGCAGGTAGAGCTCGGAGAGGGGGATTCTGAGACCGGAGGCAATGGCCTGGAGCGTATGGACCGATGCTTCCTTCTGGCCGCGCTCGACCTCGCCGAGAAACACAGCGGAGATGCCCGCCCGCTGGGCGAGGTCTCGACGCGACAGTCCTAGCCACTGCCGGTAGCGGCGAATGACTTCGCCCCACACGCGCAGAACGCCCGACGCCTCGCCCCCTCTGTCCTCGTCCGTCACGCCGGCACCTCCCTCCTATAATGTGATGCTCTGCGCATATCCTATGTCGCCGCGAGGGGCACGTCAACGTGTCGACACCGGTTTTCATCGACGCGGCGTACGCCGCGGATCTTCTCCACGTCACTCCTGACGACATCCTCGATCTGGTGCGAACCGGTCAATTGCGCACTTACGGTGGACGCTCGTCCAATCCGTTCCTGCGCAGCGCCGATGTGCTGGCGCTGGCCGGCGACGTGGCTGCGCCCGCGGAGGAAACGCGGGGCCGGCAGAAGAGCCCGGCGGCGCGTGTCCGCCAGAGGCTTACCGCCGACGCGCGGTGGGGCGATGTGAGCGTGGAGGACATCGAGGAATGGGCGCGCCGTGCCGACCCGGTGACACGTCAGGCGGGGCGCAAGACGGCCGAGACGGCGCTGTCTCGCTTGCAGAGGTTGCTCGCCGTGCTCGACGAAGACCTATAGCGATGCCTGGACGTCGTCGAGAGCGTCCATAAGAGCCGCGACGTCGGATTCGGTGTTATAGAAGTGCGGCGACACACGGACGAGTCCCGGCCGATAATCGACGGTAAAACCCCGTTGTCCGAGTGCGGCCACGGTTTCTTGCGGGCGGCTCACCTCGAGCATGACGATCCCGGCGCGCTCTGTGCTGTCAAGCGGAGAGAATACACCGTAGCCCGCCCGTTGCGCGCGACGGACCACGTCGTCGGTCAGCGCCTGAATGCGCTGTTGGATCCGTCCCGGCTCGGCCTCCACAATCATGTCCATGCCCGCGACCCCCGCGTACGCGGTCGCGACGGCCGGCGTGCCTAATTCGAGACGATCGGCGGTATCGGGCCACTCAAGATGCTCCGCGTCAAAGGCAAACTGGTCCGCGGACGCGAACCAGCCCGAGATGGTCGGTTGGAGCTCGGCGATCAGCTCACGCCGGACGTAGATGAACGTCAGGCCGGGGCCGCCCAGCAGCCACTTGAGAGTGCCGCCGATGTAGAAGTCGACATCCAGGTCCTTGACGTTGACGGGAATCGCTCCGACCGCGTGATAGCCGTCGACGATGATCCGGGCGCCGGCGTCATGCGCGATCTCCGCCAGCCTCCGGACCGGCTGAATGGCTCCGGTCGCGTAGAAGACGTGGGATGTGGCAATGGCTGCCGTGTTCCGTCCCACCGCCTGCTGATAGGCGGCCTCCGGCACGGCAATACGGTCGGGCGATGACACAAAGCGAACGCGCACCCCGTCACGTCGCTTGGCAAGCCACTGGTACGGGATCGTGGGAAAGTCGAGGTCAGCGCACACGACCTCGGAGCGATCGGAGTAGTCGAACGTGCTGGCCACCGACGACAGGGCCGACGACACAGAATGACTGATGGTCACCTCATCGACGTCGGCGCCGATGAGGCGGGCGAAGCGCTCTTTCGCCGCCTCGAGCTGCGGCAACCACCGCAGCCACCAGGCCGGCGCGCCGTACTGCGACCAGTCCTCGGCATACTGGCGGAGTGCATTCTGGACGCGACGGCTGGGTGGTCCCAGCGAACAACTGTTGAGGTAGATGGTGTGGTCGAAGATCGGGAACTCGTCCCGGTACTTCGCGGCCTCGGCATCCGAAAGCGGTCCCGTGGCGGTTTCCGTCATGCTCCGTCCTCCTGACCGGAGGATATCAGCCCGCCGGGGTAGAGTATGGCGTGCCCGCCGTCATAGCCGTCGTCACTGATCTCATCTTCCAATCGCGCATCGCAGCCGTCGCCCGGCATACCGGCGCAGACGTGCGATACGTCACCTCCCTCGACGAACTCCCGGACGACGAGGGACCCCGTCTGGCATTGGTGGATCTCGACGCCGGGGTGGATGTGCTGCAGGCGATCCGGGCCCTTGCCGCCCAGGCGCCCGTCGTGGCGTTCGGTCCGCATCTCGACACGGAGCGCCGCAAGGCGGCCCGCGCCGCCGGAGCGACGCGTGTGCTGGCCAAATCCAAATTCGTTCAGGAGCTTCCGACCCTCCTGTCGGCCGGCTGATGCGAGTCTGGCGTACCTGGCAGTTCCGGGTCTCCCGCCTCGCGGGACGTTTCCTCGCCCGCTCCGCCGCGGTTCTCACCCTGGGTCGCATGCCGCCGTTTGTGTCGGCGTCGGCGGTGGTCCTGCGGCGCGATGATGTTCTCGTCGTGATTGATCCGATTCGGAACGAACCGGTACTCCCGGGTGGACATCTCAAGTGGGCGGAGCGCCCGGAACGGGCGGTGGTGCGGGAAGTGAAGGAAGAGACCGGCTACGAGATTGAGCCCGAGCGCTTGATCGGGGTCTTCGCCGGTCCGGAGTGGGCCGGTGAGGACGGGATCGTGCGAGTCATCTTTGCCGCCTCGATCACCTCAGGAATCTTGCGGTCCTCCGCCGAGGGCCGTGCGACCTGGATGCCGGTGCGTGACCTCGTCGCGTCCGGCGCGCGTGATGCGCCGATCGTTCAGTCTGCCATCGTCAATCGTCCGGGATGACCGGACGTCTCCGGGTGATGACCTTCAACATCTGGAACTACACGCCACCATGGCCCCTGCGCCGGCAGCTCATTGCCGATGTCATCACGCGGCACGATCCCGATGTGGTGGCGATTCAGGAATCTCGCCGCGATTTTCGGCAGGCCGGAGGCGTGAGCCAGGCCGACCAGATCGCGGCCCTCACCGGCTATCACGCCACGTCCGCGGTCGCTCAGGTCTATGTTCCCCTCTTCCGGGTCGACGAGGGTCTGGCGCTGTTGACGCGGATCCCTCCGTCCGAGGTGAAGGTCTGCCCGCTGACCCTCCTGCCCCATGAGCGCCACGACGAGAACCACCGCATCGTCCTGGGAGCGGTCGTTGAGGCGGCCGGCCGGCCCATCCACGTGTTCAATACCCACTTTTCCCTCTCGGCGCGGGCACGCCTTCAAAACGCCCAGGAGGCGCATCGATTTGTCGATGAGGTCAGCGGGCCGGAGCCCGCCGTCTTGATGGGGGATCTGAATGATCTCCCCGCCTCCCTGCCGTTACGCTTCCTCACCGGCGCCGAGGACGTCGAGGGGGTGCGCGGCAGTCTCACCGACTGCTGGCATGAGGCGCATGGGGAGGGTCCGGGCTACACCTACCCGAGTAGCGGCCCGGTCCGCCGGATCGACTACATCCTGGCACGCCACGCCGGGCCCGGTCCGATCCAGGCTCAGCTCGCCGGCTGCCACCCGCGCGACGGAGTGTATCCGTCTGATCACCTCGCCGTGGTGGTGGACCTCCCGGTCTGATCTCATATTCTGAAGAACCAGAACATGGAGGATGCGACGTGAGTGCAGTACAGGTACTGCCGCGTTGGGATGTAAGTACCGTTTTCCCGTCTCTTGACTCGCCGGAGTTCCGCGCTGAATATGCGGCGGTGATTGAAGGCATCGGCGAGCTCGCTGACCTGTTTGGTCGTGTCGGCATCGAGAGGATCTCCCGGGTCACCGTGGATCAAGGCGTCGTGGACGGCTTTGAGACGGCGATGTCGCAAATGGCGGACCTTCTGGAGCGTGTGGAGACGCTGTTTGTCTACATTTATTGCTTTGTCGCCACCAACTCGAAGGACGACGCCGCGCAGGCCGTGATGAGCGAGCTGCAGCAGAACATGGTGCGGTTCGGACAACTGCAGACCCGTTTCACGGCATGGATCGGCTCACTTGACGTCGAGGCCCTGATCAATCAGTCCTCGCTCGCGCGCGAGCATGCCTACATGCTGCGGCGCGCGCACGCCGGCGCCGAGCACCTCATGCCTCAGTCCGAGGAGGACCTGGCGTCGGAGCTCGACCTCACCGGGGGAACCGCGTGGTCGCGTCTGCACAGCAATATCACGTCGCAGCTGATGGTGACGATCGAGATCGGCGGCGAGAGCCGGAACCTGCCCATGAGCGCGGTGCGCAACCTGGCGATGAATCCTGACCGCGGCGTGCGCCGCGCCGCCTACGAGGCGGAGCTGGCCGCCTGGAAGCGGGTCGCGCTGCCCCTGGCGGCCGCGCTCAACAGCATCAAGGGCGAGACCAACACCCTGGACAGCCGGCGCCGCTTCGCGACGGGGCTCGACGTCGCTCTGTTTAACAACGACCTGGACCGCGAAACACTGGACGCCATGTTGGGCGCGGCCCGCGACGCGTTTCCCGACTTCCGCCGGTACTTGCATGCCAAGGCCCGCGCTCTCGGGTTGGACCGGCTGGCCTGGTACGACATCTTCGCGCCGCTGGGGGAGACGCGGCGAGCCTGGGAGTGGGACGACGCCGTGGGTTTCATGCTGGATCAGTTCGGGCAGTATTCGCCTCGACTCCGTTCCTTTGCGGAGCATGCGCTCACCGATCAGTGGATTGATGCCGAGCCGCGAGAAGGCAAGCAGGGAGGCGCTTTCTGCATCGGCATTCGTCCCGGAGAATCGCGCGTGCTCACCAATTTCACGCCGTCGTACGACAGCATGAGCACCCTGGCACACGAACTGGGCCACGCGTACCACAACTTCAATCTGGCGTCACGCAGCGTCTTTCAGCGCGAGGCGCCCATGACCCTGGCGGAGACAGCCAGCATTTTCTGCGAGACGATCGTGCAATCCGCCGCATTGCGGCATGCCGACGCCGGCGAGCAACTGATGATCCTTGAAGCCGCCTTGCAGAATGCGACACAGGTCGTGGTGGACATCACGAGTCGGTTCGAGTTCGAGAAAGCGGTCTTCGAGGCGCGCCGCAAACGGGAGCTGTCGATCGACGAATTGAACGGGTTGATGCTCGAGGCAGAGAAGAACGCCTACGGGGATGGTCTGGATGAGAGCACTCTGCATCCGTATATGTGGGCGGTCAAAGGGCACTACTACAACGCCGGATATCCCTTCTACAACTTCCCGTATATGTTTGGCCTGCTCTTCGGCCTCGGTCTTTTCGCTCTCTACCAGCAGGATCCGGAGGGGTTCCAGGAGCGCTACGACCGCCTTCTCTCCTCGACCGGGACGGCGAACGCCGCGGCGCTGGCGGGGGAGTTCGGGTTCGACATCCGGTCCAGGGACTTCTGGACGAGAAGCCTCGACATCGTGCGGCGGGATATTGATCGCTTCGAGGAGCTGGTCGACGCCGGCGTGGCCGGGTGATGGACGAGCAACCGGACGTCGAAGCGCTGGATCTGGGAGACGATCTGTGGATTGATCTCCAGCAGTCGCGCGAGTGGCCGAAGTACGTGGTGACGTGGAGCGTGCGCCGGAAGCAGGGAGACTCGGACTACCCGGTCGCCTCCGGGCGTCTGGAGCGCATGCCCGGCGGGGACCCGGAAGAGCTTCTGGCCGCCATGCGCGAGGACGCGCTTGCCGAAGCGAAGTCGGCTGTCCCGAGGCAGCAACCCCCGACGTCCTGGCTTCGGCGCCTGCTGTCGTGACATGCCGCCACTGACCGTCGCCCTCTGACTGCCGGCCCTGAGCCGGCTCCAGGCCTGCCGTCATTGTCACGTCATGTTGAGCCGCGGCCGGCTGCGACGCGGCATCGAGGCCGCCCCGTCGTGGCTTGCGGCCGGAATGATCTGGGGCCGGCTGGAACGCTGTCTACGCCGCCTTCTTGAAGATGAGGCTGACGTTGTGGCCACCGAAGCCGAAGGAGTTGCTCATCACGGCCTCGAGCGGCCGGCAACGGCCCACGTGCGGCACGTAGTCAAGGTCACAGCCGGGCGCCGGAAGATCCAGATTGATCGTCGGCGGCACAAAGTTGTGTGTCAGTGTCTGGACCGCGATGATGGCCTCGACCGCTCCGGCGGCGCCCACCATGTGTCCCGTCATCGATTTCGTCGAGCTGACGGGCACCGACGTCTCGTCCCCGAAGATGGTCTTGATGGCCTGCGTTTCCGCTACGTCTCCCACCAGGGTGGATGTGCCGTGGGCATTGATGTAGCTGATGTCGCTCGGGGCCATCTCGGCATCCTCCAGCGCCATCCGCATGGCGCGGGCCGCCCCTTCTCCCCCTTCAGCCGGCTCCGTGATGTGGGTGGCATCGGCGGTCGAGCCGTAGCCGGCGACTTCGGCCAGGATGGTCGCTCCCCGAGCTCGCGCCTGCTCGTACTCTTCCAGGAGCAGGACACCGGCGCCCTCCGCCATGACAAAGCCGTCCCGGTCGACATCGAAGGGACGGCTG
>Ga0070739_10002373_pt1 | contig 25541 bp, 29 predicted proteins | sample Coa_R1_7_FD_66445 | JGI IMG/M metagenome (GOLD analysis project Ga0070739, IMG submission 66445) | Surface soil microbial communities from Centralia Pennsylvania, which are recovering from an underground coalmine fire - Coalmine... | ecosystem: Environmental > Terrestrial > Soil > Unclassified ...
TGCCCGTCGCCTCGAACGTGTAGTCGGCGCCGAAGCCGCCCGTCATCTCCACGATCCGCTCGACGACCTCGGGCCCGGCCATGAGCGTGTCGGTCGCGCCCTGCGCGCGCGCCAGCTCGAGCCGCTGCTCGGCCGGGTCGACGCAGACGATCCGTTCCGCACCGGCGAGCCGGCAGCCGATCACCGCGCCGAGCCCGACCAGCCCCGCGCCGAAGACGGCGCACGTCGAGCCGCGCTCGACCTTGGCGGTGTTGAGCGCGGCGCCGATCCCGGTCGAGAGGCCGCACGCGAAGACGCAGGCGCGGTCGAGCGGCGCCTCGGAGGCGATCTTCGCCAGCGCGATCTCCGGCATCACCGTGTACTCCGCGAACGTGGACGTGCCCATGAAGTGCCGGACGGGCTCGCCGTCGCGGGACAGCCGCGTCGTCCCGTCCGGCAGGAAGCCACGGTTCTGCTGCTCGCGGATCGCGAGGCAGAGGTTGGTGCGCGGGTCGCGGCAGTGGACGCACTCGCGGCACTGCGGCGAGAAGAGCGTGACCACGTGGTCGCCCGGCGCGAGCGAGGAGACGCCTTCGCCCACTCGCTCGACGACCCCCGCGCCCTCGTGCCCGAGCACCGTCGGCGCGTACCCGGAGGGATCGGCGCCCGAGGCCGTGTACAGGTCGGTGTGGCAGACGCCGCACGCGACGAGGCGCACGAGGACCTCGCCCGCCTTCGGCTCCGCCAGGTCGAGCTCCTGGACGACGAGCGGGCTACCGAACTCCTCGAGGACCGCGGCCCGGATCTTCACGCCGCCGGTCCTACCAGTTTCCCGAAGGGCGTGGCCGCGCAGAACGCCGTGGTGGAGCCCGAGCGGAAGCCTCCCTACGGCGCGTACGCCGCGATCATGGCCACGTTCGCCGGCGGCCTCGCCGGCGCCGGCGCACTCGCACGCGCCCTCGACCGCGATCCGCACGAGCAGAGCGCGCTCGACCTCGTCGCGCTCGCGCTGGCGACGTTCAAGGCGGCGCGGACGATCGCCCGCGATCCGGTGGCGAGCTTCGTCCGCGATCCGCTCGTCGAGGAGGACGCGCCGGGCGGCCTGCAGCAGGCGCTCGGAGAGCTCGTCACCTGCACCCGCTGCACCGGCACGTGGGTCGCCGCCGGGCTCGGCGCGACCCAGATCGTCGCGCCGCGCTTCGGCAGCCTGCTGACGTGGACGCTGGGCGCAGCGGGGCTGAACGACTTCCTCCAGGCCGGCTTCGCCGCGCTGGCGAGCAAGTCGAACCAGCTGGAGCGCAGCGAGACCTAGTAGCCGAGCTGCTTGGCGTACGTGCGGCGGTAGATCGTCTTCAGGCGCTCGACCTTGTTCACGTAGTCCCGCGTCTCCGGGAACTGGATCCCCTTGCCGGCGCTGCGCCACGCGTCGACGTTCTGCTGGCCGGCGTTGTAGGCGGCGAGCGCGAGCCGCTCGTCCTTGTACTTGTCCAGGAGCCGGCGGAGGTACCACGCGCCGTAACGGACGTTGATGTCCGGGTTCGTGAGGTCGGAGAGTCGGAACTTGGTGCCGTGCGTGTACTCGGCGATCCCCCGCGCGGTCGTCGGGGTCAGCTGCATCAGCCCGACGGCGCCGGCACTCGAGCGCGCATCGGCGTTGAACTTGCTCTCCGTCTCGATCACGGCCGCGAGCAGCGCGGGGTCGATGTGGTTCTCGTCCGCGTGCGTGCGGACGATGGTCGAGTAGCGGAGCGGGTACCAGAGCCGCGCGTACCACGGCGGCTCCGACCGCTGGAGGTAGACGAAGGTGCCGGCCGCGGCGACGACCACCACGGCCACGACGAGAAAGCGTCTCAGGACGATCGCAGAGCCTCCAGCACGCCGGCCACGAAGGCGTCGAGCTGCTCGAGCGTCCCGTCGTTCACGTAGGCGAAGTCGGCGCGGCGCACCTTCTCCTCGTCCGGGACGAGCCGCTCTTCCCGCCGGGCGAGGCCGCCGCGCCGTCCTGCGCGCACCTGCGCCGGCGCCGTGACGACGACGACGCGGTCGAAGCGCGACTCGCCTCCGGTCTCGTAGAGGAGCGGGATCTCCACGACGGCCACGTCGCCAGTCTGACGCGCGAGCCAGTCGGAGACCGCGGCTCGCACGCGGGGATGAAGCTCGCCCTCGAGCCAGGCGAGCTCGCCGCGGTCTGCGAAGACGATCTCGCCGATCGCGGCCCGATCGGGCTCGCCGCCGCGGAAGACGCGCTCGCCCCAGCGCGCGCAGAGCGCCTCGTGCAGCCCTTCGTCCTCGGCGTAGAGCCGGTGCACGACGTCGTCGCTCGACTCGACCGCGGCGCCGTGGCGCGCGAACGCGCGGAGCGCCTCGCTCTTCCCCGCCGCGATTCCCCCCGTGAGCGCGACCGCGAGCGGTCGCCTCATGGCTATTCGGCGGATTCCTCGACGGGGACTTCGGCCGCGGCCTCGGCCTCTTCCGCCTCGGCTTCCGCCTCCACCTCGGCTTCTGCCTCCACCTCGGCTTCTGCCTCCGGGACGGGCTCCTCCTCGGCAACCTCGTCCGCGGCCGGCAGCGCGGGCTCGTCCGAGAAGACGTCCTCGGAGAGGTCGAGCGCCGGCGACTCGGAGTCGCCGCCCGGGCGCGGCAGCTGCAGGTCCTCGTCGACGCGCTTGAGCGAGAGCGAGAGCCGGCGCCGGTCGGCGTCGACCTCGAGGATGCGGACGTTGACGCGGTCGCCCTGCGAGACGATCTCGCGCGGGTTCTCGACGTGGTGCTGCGCGAGCTCGGAGATGTGCACGAGCCCCTCGACGCCCGGGAGGATCTCGACGAACGCGCCGAACGTGACGACCTTCGTCACCGTGCCCTCGACGACGTCGCCCTCCTGGTAGCTCTCGAGCACCTGCTGCCACGGGTCGGTCTGCGTCTGCTTCAGGCCGAGTGAGATCCGCTGCCGCTCGCGGTCGATGTCGAGCACCTGCACCTTGACCGTCTGGCCGATCTCGAGCACCTCCGACGGATGGTTGACGTGGCTCCACGAGAGCTCCGAGATGTGGATCAGGCCGTCCATCCCGTCGAGGTCGACGAAGGCCCCGAAGTCGACGATGTTCGAGATCGTCCCCTCGACGACGTCACCCGGGTTGAGCCGGTCGAGGATCCGCTGCCGCTGCTCCTTGCGCTCCTCCTCGAGCACGGCGCGGCGCGAGAGGACGACGTTGTTGCGCGAGCGGTTGAGCTCGATCACCTTGCACTGGAGCTCCTGGCCGAGGAACTCGTCGAGATCCTGGACGCGGCGGATGTCGACCAGCGACGCCGGCAGGAAGCCGCGCACGCCGAGGTCGAGGATCAGGCCGCCCTTGACGACCTCGATCACGCGGCCGTTGACCGGCTCGCCCTTCTCGTGGGCCTCCTCGATCGCCTTCCAGGCGATCTCGAAGCGGGCGCGCTTCTTCGAGAGGATCAGCCGGCCCTCGGCGTCCTCCTTCGTCATCACGAGCGCCGCCACCTCGTCGCCCACCGAGACCTCGTCGGCCGGGTTCACCGAGCGCCGGATCGACAGCTCGGCGACCGGGATCACGCCCTCCGACTTGTAGCCGATGTCCACGAGCACCTCGTCCTTGTCCACGCGGACGACCGTGCCGTTGACGACCTGTCCCTCCTCGATCGTCGGGAAGGTGGCCTCGTAGTCGGGGACGAGCTCGCCGGTCTCGGGGTCGGTCGTCCAGACGCCTTCCTCGAGCCGGGGATCGTTGATCGTGTCGTTGGCCATGCGGGCGGGCAAGTATAGCCCCGGGTCAGGGGCCTCCTGTGGAGTAGAGACGAACGGCACGCGCCCGAGTTAGGGGCCGGGACGATCGTCCGGAGCACGTGGTTACGCTGGCCGGGTGGAGGAGCGGTATCCGATCGGCAGCACCGAATCGTGCGTCGTCGCCGTGTTGCGGAGCGGAGGCGGCGAGGGCTACGGCGGCTGGGCCGCGACGATCGGACTGCGCAGCGCGGAGGCGACCATCCGGCTGCCCGGCCACTACCCGGGGGCGCTGGCGCAGCGGCTCCGCTCGGCGGGCGAGCGGTTCGCGCCCGGCGTTCGGCTCGCGCGGGACGAGTTCCTCGACGTCACCGCCGTCTCGGGAGGCGGCGAGGAGACGCTCGCGCTGACGTCCACCGCGCGCTCGCCCGTGCGCGTGACGGTCGAGGTGCCGCGCGACGAGATCGAGGCGCTGGCGGAGCTGCTCGACGGCGCGCAGGCGCTGATCGAGACGCTGCGCCAGGGGCTCGGCCTCGTCCCGGACACGCTCCCCGACCCCAGCTAGATGCCGACGCTGCGCGACTACGCGGCTGCCGTGGCGCGGGTCGCGCCCCGGGCGGCGCCGCGGGTCCGGCTCGGCCGGGAGCAGCGGCTCGTCTTCGTCGTCGGCTGCCCGCGCTCGGGGACGACGTTTCTCGGAGGCGCGCTCGGCGCGGTTCCCGGGTTCGTCGACCTCGGCGAGGTGACGCCGTGGAAGGCGGCGCTGCCCTCGAACCCGTCGGCGGCGGAGCTGCGCCGGATCCTCGAGCGCGTTCGCGTCCTAGGGCTCGCCTCCGGCCTGCGCGGGATCGAGCAGACGCCCGAGACGGCGTTCGCGCTCGGCGAGGCGCTCGCCGCCTACCCGCAGGCGCTCGCCGTGCACTCGCTGCGCGACGGGCGGGACGTCGTGTGCTCGCTGCTCGAGCGCGGCTGGCTGAGCGCGACGCGCTCCGGAGTCGACGACGCGGGGCTGGAATACGGCTCGTCCGCGCGCTTCTGGGTCGAGCCGGAGCGGCGCGAGGAGTTCTCGCGGGTTTCGGACGCCCGCCGCTGCGCGTGGGCGTGGCGGCGGTACGTCGAGGCTGCGCGCTCGGCGCAGCCGGAGCGGGTGCACGAGGTGCGCTACGAGTCGCTGGCGGACGCGGCGCCGGGGCTCGCTGCCTTCCTCACCGCCGACGAGCCGGCGCTCGCGCGAGCGCTGGGAGGCTTCCGCGACACGTCGGTCGGCCGCTGGCGGCGCGACCTCTCGGCCGAGCAGCTGGCGGACGTCGAGGCGGAGGCCGGCGACCTCCTCGCCGAGCTCGGCTACTCCTAGGCGCCTCCTGTCGCGAGCGGCGACCCGGGCGTCAGCAGCGCGTCGTCGACGTCGATGCTGACCGAGCCGAAGACACGCTTCCAATCGCCGTCGTCCCTGACCAGGACGATCACCGAGCGCACCGGGACGCGCGAGCCGTTTGCCAGCCCGAAGTGCGTGTGGTAGACGACCCAGCCGGCGTCGCCCGCCTCGAAGCACTCGAACTCGGGGTTTTCGTCCTGCGTGATCCCGGCCGCCTCGCTCTGCGCGCGCGACTCGGCGAGGGACAGCGAGAGGACCGCGTCGCGGCCCCGGAACTCCTCACCCGCCGTGCCGTAGAAGAGGACGTCGCCATTCGCGGTGTGGTCCGCGAACCACTGGTCGTCTCCCTCCTTCGCCGCCTGTAGCGATTCCCGGACCCGTACCTCGAGCTCGGCCGACCGCTTGATCTCGATCATCACGGCCACCTCCTTGCGGGAAAGGGCGAACGTACGAGGTGCGCGCAGCCCGGTCAAGAGAAGGGCGGGCGGGGAAGCGCCCCGCTGTCCAGCACCGCGTGCGCCTCCTCGACCGTGCGGAGCCACTCGTACGTCACGCCCTTCGCGTGGTTGCGGGCGATGCCCGCGCCGGCGATCCGCGCGAGCCCGCGCTCGTGCATCTCGCCGGGGGAGAAGGTCGCGTCCTCGACGACGACGACCGTGAAGCCGGACTCGCGGAGGCCGATCGCCGACTGCGCGACGCAGACGTCCGTCTCGCAGCCGACCAGCACGACCGTGCCGCGACCCGTCGCCCGCACCGCCTCGAGGATCTCGGGGCTGCCGGCGAGGCCGAACGTCGGCTTGGTGAAGACCGGCGCTTCCGGCGGCAACCGCTCGCCGACACGTGCGTCAGTGCGGCCGTTCCGCTCGGGCTCCTCCTCGGTGACGACGATCGGGACGCCGAGAGGGCGTGCGAGCGCGACGAGCCACGCCATGCGGAGAAGCGCCGGCTCCGCCTCGGGCGGCAGGAAGCCCGGCTGCGCGTCCACGACGACGAGCACCGAGTCGTCACGATCGAGAAGCGGCATCGGTCGGTAGTAAAGAACTCGCGCTGCTCTAGCGTCGTATGGACAGATGGTCGAAGAGCTCGAGACGCTGTACCGCGAGCGGCTGCCGGAGTTCACGCGCGCGGCGACGGCGATCGCGGGCGACCCGGACGCCGGCCGCGACGCCGTGCAGGACGCCTTCGCCAAGGCGCTGCGCAAGCACCGGCGCTTCCGCGGCGACGGCAACATCGAGGCCTGGGTCTGGCGGATCGTCGTCAACTCGGCTCGCGATGCGGCGCGGCGGCGGCGGCGGCCGCTCGCGCGGCCGACGCCGTTCGAAGCGAACGCGAGCGAGCTCGGACTGCCGCTGGAGCTGCTGACCGAGCGCCAGCGTGAGGTGCTCTTCCTCCACTACTACGCGGATCTCGACTACGCGACGATCGCGCAAGCGCTCGGCATCAGTCCGGGCACCGTCGGCGCGACCCTCTCCGCTGCACGCGAGACGCTGCGCGGCGCACTCACGAAGGAGGCCTGCTGATGGACGCCTATCTCGACGGACTGCTCGACGAGCTCGTGACGGCCGAGCCGCGCGAGGCCTGGGGTGACGTGCTCCGCCGCACCCGCCGCTCGCGGCGACGCTACGCAGCCGTCGTCTCCGTGGTCGGCGCGCTCGCGCTCGCGCCGGCGGCCTGGGCCGCGGTCAACGCCTTCGAGGGAACGCCCGCACCGGCGACCGTCGTGCAGAGCTTCGTCGGATGGGATGCTCGAACGCAGGCTCTCGCAGCGGCCGGCCTCGCCGCAAAGGCCCCGATCGCCGACGCGACCAAAGTCCGCGGGGTGTTGCAGGCGCAGACAAGCGACGGTCCACTCGATCTCTGGGCCGCTCCCGCTTCCGACGGCGGGACGTGCATGTTCGCCGGCTGGGCGTCCGACCTGGACGCGCCGAACGGCGCCATGGGCAGCTCAATGTGCGTTTCGGCGAGCCCGCCGAGCTCGAATTTCGGGTGGGCGCAGGCTTCTGATCTCCCTGAGCATCCGAGCTACAGCGATATCTTCGGTTACGCCTACGGTGATGCCGCGACGGTGGACGCGACCCTGGCGGACGGCAACACCACGAGGCTCCCAGTCGTGGAACACTGCTTCCTCGGCGTCTTCGCCAACGGTGCGACAATCGTCTCGCTCGTCTCGCGTGACTCGAGCGGCGGCATCGTCAGCTCATGGAGCCCGCCCGGCCCGGGCTAGCTCTTCGCGTCGGCCCAGGAGTCGCCGGCGCCGACGTCGACGGCGAGCGGCGGGTCGAGCGGGTAGGCACCGCACATCTCCACGCGGACGAGCTCCTTCACCGACGGCGCCTCCGCATCGGGCGCCTCCAGCAGGAGCTCGTCGTGCACCTGCAGGACGAGGCGCGCGCTTCTCCCCTCCTCCCGCAGACGGCGCTCGATCGAGACCATCGCATGCTTGATGATGTCCGCGTTCGAGCCCTGCATGACGAAGTTGACGGCGACGCGCTCGCCGAAGCCGCGCGTCTGCCGGTTCCGCGCGCGCAACTCGGGCACCGGGCGCCGCCTGCCGAGCAGGCTCGTCGCGTACCCGTCCCGCTCCGCCTGCTCGACCGTCCGCTCGATGAAGTCCTGCACGAGCGGGAAGCGGGCGAGGTAGGCGTCGATGTACTCCTGCGCCTCCTCGCGCGGGATCTCGAGGTTCTCGGAGAGCCCGTAGGCCGAGATCCCGTAGACGATGCCGAAGTTGATCATCTTCGCGATCGAGCGCTGCGCCGGCGTCAGCTTCGCAGGGTCGACGCCGAGCACCTCGGCCGCGGTCGCCCGGTGGATGTCCTCCCCGCGCTCGAACGCCTCGCGCAGCTTCGGCTCGCCGGAGACGTGCGCGAGGATCCGCAGCTCGATCTGCGAATAGTCGGCGGAGATGAGCCGGCAGCCCGGCTCGGCGACGAAGGCCGAGCGGATCTCGCGCCCGAGCTCGGTGCGGATCGGGATCGACTGCAGGTTCGGGTTCGTCGTCGACAGCCGCCCGGTGGCGGCGACCGTCTGGTTGAACGTCGTGTGCAGGCGCCCGTCCTCGCCGAGCAGCGAGGGCAGCGGCACGAGGTACGTGTTGAGGAGCTTCGAGAGCTCGCGCCACTCCTCGATCACCGGCACGATCTCGTGCTCCTCGCGGATCGCGCGCAGCACCTTCGTGTCGGTCGAGTAGCCGGTCTTGCCCTTGCGGCCGGGCGTCAGGCCGAGCTGCTCGAAGAGGATGCGGCCGAGCTGCATCGGCGAGCCGAGCACGAACTCCTCGCCCGCCAGCTCGTAGGCGCGCGACTCGAGCTCCTCGACGCGGTCGGCGAGCCGCGCGGTGATCTCGCCCATCCGGTACGTGTCGATCTTCACGCCGGCCCGCTCCATCCCGCGGAGGACGCCGACGAGCGGCATCTCGATCTCGCGGTAGAGCCGCTCCGCGCCGCGCTCGCGGACGCGGGCGAGCAGCGGGTCGCGCAGGCGGAGCGTGGCGGCGGCGTGCCGGACGAGCCGCGCCGTCTGCTCCTCGGCTTCCGGCTCGGGCCTGACCTCGACCGCGTACTCGGCCTCGAGGTCGTCGAGCAGGTACTCGGAGCGGCCCGGCTCGATCAGGTAGGCGAGGATCATCGTGTCGTCGACCGCGTCGACGCCGACCGATTTCGAGTCGTGCGCGACGAACTCGCCGGCGAGCCGCTGCGGCCGCGCCGCGATCACGACCTCCTCGCCGGTCGCCACCGCGAGCCGGCCGTCGTCCGCCGCGACGCCGCCCGCCGCCGGCAGCTCGCCCTCGCGCCACGGCACCGCCGTGCCGGGCGCGCCGATCCGCTCCCGCGCGGGCACCGCCTCGTCCAGCTCGTCCACCCTGCCGAGCAGCGCCCGGAACTCGAACTGCCGGAACGTCTCGCGCAGCTGCGCGCGGTCGGGCGGCAGCAGCACGAGCTCGGCGGGATCGCAGTCGACGTCGAGGTCGCGCCGCATCGTCGCGAGCTGCTTCGCCGCGCGCGCCTGGTCGGCGAACTCCGTCAGGTTCTTCCGCCTCGCCGGGGACTGCTCCTCGACGTGCGCGAGCACCTCCTCGAGCGAGCCGTACTGCGCGACGAGCTGGCCCGCCGTCTTGTCCCCGATCCCGGGGACGCCCGGGATGTTGTCGGACGTGTCGCCCTTGAGCCCGATGAAGTCCGGGATCTGGTCGGGGCGGATGCCGTAGCGGGCCTCGACGCGCTCGGGCGTGTAGACGTTGACGTCGCTGACGCCGCGCGGCGTCATCATCAGGCAGACGTTTTCCGAGACGAGCTGGAACGCGTCGCGGTCGGTGGAGACGACGCACGTCCTGATGCCCGCCTCGTCGGCGCGCGTGGCGAGCGTCGCGATCACGTCGTCGGCCTCCCAGCCCTCGAACTCGAGGTTGCGGTAGCCGAACGACTCGACGATCGGCCGGAAGTGCGGGAACTGCTCGGCGAGCAGCTCCGGCATCGGCCGGCGGCCTTCCTTGTAGACGACCTCGGCGGCCGCCGCCTCCGCGTGCCGGTGCACGGGGCGCGTGTCCCAGGCGACGGCGACGCCCTTCGGCTTGTAGTCGGACAGGAGCTTGAAGAGCATGTTCGTGAAGCCGAGCAGCGCGCCGGTCGGGAAGCCCTCCGTCGTCGCGAGCTCCTCCGGCAGCGCGAAGAACGCGCGATAGGCGAGGTTGTTGCCGTCGACGAGGAAGAGCTCGGCGTCGCGGGCGGGCGCGTCGCCGAGGTCGAGCTCTGCGCCGGTGAGGGTCTTCGGCGACATCTCTGCGAGTCTACGGCCCGATGGAGATCGTCCCCTTCACGGACGCGCACGTCGACGCGGCGGCGGAGCTGCTCGCGGCGCGGCACGAGCGGCACCGCGTGACCGAGCCGCTGCTGCCCGCCGAGGTCGACTTCCACGCGCAGGTCGAGAGCGAGTGGAGTGCCGACGGCGCGAGCGGCGTCTTCTCCCCGCACGGCTACCTGATCGGCTCGCCGCAGAAGAAGGGCGGCGCCACGTGGATGTGGATCGGGATCGGCGGTCACGCCGTCGCGGGCGACGCCGAGCTTGCACGCGACCTGTACGCGGCCGCCGCCGGGCGCTGGGTGGAGGACGGGCACCGGGAGCACGCGGTCTTCGTCCCTGCGCGGGACCGCGAGCTCGTGGACGCGTGGTTCCGGCTCAGCTTCGGCCTGTCCGGTGTGCTCGCGATGCGGGAGACGGAAGCCGCGCAGCCGGACGACGGCGGCGTCGAGGTCCGCCGCGGGACTCCGGACGACTTCGGCCAGGCGGCCCGCCTCGAGATCGCGATGCACGAGGCGATGCAGCCGTCGCCGAGCTTCTCCGACGTCCCGCTCGGTACGCCCGAAGAGATCGAGCAGGAGTGGCGCGAGGACGACTTCTCGCCCTACGAGCTCTTCGTCGCCGAGCGGGACGAGGCCGTCGTCGGGCACCTTCTCCTCTTCCGGCGGCCGCCCGACCTGCGGGTTCCCAAGGACGCGATCGACCTCGCGCAGGCGTCGGTGGAGCCGGAGGCGCGCGGCACCGGCGTCGGTCGCGCGCTGACCGCGCACGGCATCCGCTGGGCGTACGACAACGGCTACCCGACGATGGTCACGGACTGGCGGATGACGAACCTCTGGGCCTCGCGCTTCTGGCCGAGGCGCGGCTTCCGGCCGGCCTTCCTCCGCCTGCACCGGGCAATCCCCTGAGGGCTAGCGCAAGGTCTTGAGGTACGCGATCAGCTCGCCGATCTGCTTCGCGGAGAGGATCCCGCCCCAGTGCGGCATGCTCACGATCGGCGCCCTCCCGATCACGCTGCCGCTGCGGATGACCGCCGCGATCTTCGCGTCCGTGTCGAACTCCTGCCGGAAGCCCTGCCCCGACAGGACGGGAATCGTCTTGTCCGGCGAGAGCGGGTTCGGCACGCCGCCGAGGCCGTTCGGGCCGTGGCAGTTGACGCAGCCGTAGCGGACGTAGAGGGCTGCTCCTGCGACCGCGGCCCCCTGGCCCTTCGGTACCGGCACCGGCTGGTTGTCGGCCACCGGCGGCAGGCCGGCGCGGATGTAGGCGACGAGGTTCGAGACCTGAGTCCTGGAAAGCACCTCGCCCCAGACCGGCATGTACGGCTGCCTCGGGTTCGCCGACTCTCCCAGGCCGTGGTCGATGATGTGCTTCAGCTGGGCGACGGTGAGCGACCGGCCGACCGTCTGCAGGGCGGGGACGGCCGGGTCGACCCCGCCGCGCCCCTGGACACCGTGGCACTCGACGCAGGCGAACTGGACGAACGTGTGCGCCCCAGCCGCCACCTGCTGCGAGACGGGCGGATACGAGACGCCGGCGCCTGCAGGGCCGGAGACGGTGCTCGTGAGCGTGGTCGTGCGGGCCGTGTAGTGCCCGGCCGCGTAGCCGACGAGCGCAGCCGCGACGCAGCCGGCGACCGCAGCGAACAGCAGCGCCGGCAGAAGCCGCACTCCCTTCCGAGACCGCTCGCCGCCGGCCATACGGGACACACTGAGCGTGCTGCGTGCCCGCGGCAACCGTAGGAATCCGCAGTCCTCGACCGGACTCGCTTCAATCCGCGGATGCCGCGTGTCCCGCTCTTCTCCGGTACGAGCATCGTCGTCGCTGGCACGGACGACGCGGTGGTGCTGCGGCCGCCGCGGCCCGGACGCGGCACCGACGTCGAGGCCGCCACGCGCGAGGCGCTGCGCTTCCCGCTCGAGGGCCCGTCGCTGGAGGCGCTGGCCCGCGGCGCCGGGAGGGCGACGATCGTCGTCGAGCCGCCCGCGCTGCCGATCCCGCAGCTCGCGCTCGATCCGAGGCAGCGCGCGATCGCGACCGTGGTCGCCGCGCTCGAGGAGCTCGGGATCACGAGCGAGCGCCAGACGCTCCTCGTCGCCTGCGGGCTGATGCGGCGGACGAGCGAGCGCTGGCTTCCCGGGCTCGTGACGCCGGAGCTCGCGCGGCGCTTCCGCGGGCGCGCCGTCGTCCACGACGCCGAGGATCCGGACCTCGCGGAGCTCGCCGACGGCCCGCCGCCGCTGCGGGTCGCTCGCGAGCTCGTCGAGACCGACCTCGTCGTGGTCGTGAGCTCGGCGGAGAGCGTCCTCCACGGCGGCCCGTCGACGCTGCTCGCAGCGGCCGGCACGCAGGCGCAGCGCCACTCGACCGCGTACTCGCTGCTGGAGACCGCGGGATCCGGCGGCTGGCGGCTCGCCACGCGCCTCGAGAGCGCGCTCGTCGACCGCGTGCCGTTGCTGGGCGTGTCACTCGTCCTCAACCACCCGCAGCTGACCGGCCTTCTGCGCGGCTATCCGTACGAGGAGGAGGCCGCCGAGCGGATCGTCCGCTCGCCGCTCCGCCACGCCTACGGGTCGGTGCCGGCGTTCGTCCGGCGCGGCATCCTGCGCCGGCTGTCGGCCGAGCGGACGACGTCCGCCGTGCTCGCCGGCCGGCCCTCGGTCGCTCACGCCGAGGCGCTCCTGCGGACGATCGAGCTGCGCGGGACGTCGCTCGACGAGCCGCTCGACGCGGTCGTCGTGGGCACGCCGGGGACGACGCCGTTCCTGCCGCGCGAGAGCCCGAACCCGCTCGTCGCCGCGCATCTCGGGCTCGCGCACGCCCTCGGGCTCTGGCGCGACTCGTTCCCGGTGGCGGACGGCGGCGTCGCGATCGTCGTCAGCGGCTTCCGGCGGACGTTCCCGCGCCCGACGCAGCAGCCGTACCACGCCTTCTTCCGCTCCGACTCGGTCGCCCGCGACCCGAAGCTGCTGGCCGAGGCCGAGGCGGCGGCCGCTTCGGACGTCCGCGCGGTCGAGGAGTACCGCGCCGGCCGCACCGTCCACCCGCTGCTGCCGTTCCGGGACTGGGACGCCTGCCGGCCCGCGCTCGAGCGGCTCGGCTCCGTCTACGTCGCCGGAGCGCGCGACGCGACGGCAGTCCGGCAGCTCGGCTTCGTCCCGATCGGCGGCGTCGGCGCGGCGCTGCAGATGGCGCGAGGCGAGGCGGGCCCCGAGGCGCGGATCGGTTTCCTCCTCACGCCGCCCTATTTCCCGCTCAAGGTCGGCGGCGGGTAGGAGACGTACCATTCCGCCAGGCCGAAGTGGCGGAACTGGCAGACGCGCCGGACTCAAAATCCGGTGGCCTTCGGGCCGTGTGGGTTCGATCCCCACCTTCGGCATCGCGCCTCGAGCGACGACGAGCGAGCCGACGGGAGCGGGATCGAAGCCGATGAACCGTCTCCGGACTGCGAGTCTGTACGAGGATGAAGCTTCTCCTCACGTCCGGCGGCGTCACCAACCCGAGCATCCACTCGGCGCTCCTGCAGCTCCTGGGCAAGCCGATCTCCGAGTGCAGCGCCCTCTGCGTCCCGACGGCGCAGTGGGGCCATCCGATGTGCGGGCCGACATCGGTGCGGGGGTTCGTGGCCGCCGAGCAGACGTGGCGGCATTTCTTCGGCCTCGGCTGGGGCTCGCTCGGCGTCCTCGAGCTCACCGCGCTGCCCACGATCGGCTCCGAGCGCTGGATCCCCTGGGTTCGGGAGGCCGAGGCGCTCCTCGTCGACGGCGGCGACGCGACCTACCTGTGCCACTGGATGCGGGAATCCGGGCTGGCCGACCTGCTGCCTTCGCTGCCCCACACGGTCTGGGTGGGAGTGAGCGCCGGCAGCATGGTGCTAACGCCCAGGATCGGGTCGGACTTCGTCGCGTGGCCCCGCAGCGCCGACGACCGCACCCTGGGAGTGGTCGACTTCTCGATCTTCCCGCACCTGAACGCCTTCCCGACGAACACGCCCGCCGACGCAGAGCGGTGGGCGGCCGAGATCGGCGTCCCGGCCTACGCCATCGACGAGCAGACGGCCGTCAAGGTCGTCGACGGCTCCGTCGAGGTGGTGTCCGAAGGGGAATGGACGAGGTTCGACCCCGGTCGAGCCGCAGGCGAGCCCGTCCCGTGACCGGCGCGAGTGGAGCCGCCGTCGCGACTCCACCCGCGGCGGCCCCTACGGCTTCGTCTTGATGAGCTTGCCGGACGGCGACAGCACGTACCAGAGCCCGCCGTTCAGCTTCAGAGCCTGACCGCTCGCCTGCCCGGGACGTGAGTCGGCGACGTACGTGTAGAGCGGCCACTTCGCGTACGTGACGACCCGTCCGCCGGCCGGGTCGCGGTCGCTGCCGAGGAGCGACGCCTTCGCTGCGCCCTTCGCCGTCGGCTTCGCGCCCTTCGCGAGCTTGAGCGGCGGCCAGACGGCCGCGCACGAGGCCTTGCAGGTCACGCGCTTCTGCTTGTCGGGAACGAACATGTAGAGGGTCATCCCCTTGCTGTTCACGAGCACCGTGCCCAGCTTCGGGATCTTTCTCGTCGCGACGACGACTCGCTTCGCGGCCGTCGCCGAACCCGACCCTCGCGCGGGAGAGACCGCCGTCGCTGCGAGCGCCGCCACGGCTGCGCCCGCCAGACCGAGCGCCACGATCTTTTTCATCCGGAAACCTCCTTCTCGCTTCCGTTCTACACCCTGCGGCCGGGCGCGCGTGGAGCAACTAGGCTCGCCGGGACGTGGCGAAGAGCATCGGGATCCTGACGGGAGGCGGCGACTGCCCGGGCCTGAACGCGGTGATCCGCGCCGTCGTGCGCCGTGCGGACGCCGCGGGCTGGGACGTCGTCGCGGTGCGCGAGGGCTGGCGCGGGCTCGTCGAGCCGATCTTCGAGGATCTCGGCGCGCAACAGGTGTCGGGGATCCTGCCGCGCGGCGGGACGATCATCGGCACGAGCCGCACGAACCCGTTCAAGCTCGAGCAGGGCGTGGAGCGCGTCCTGCAGAACTTCCGCGACCGCGAGCTCGACGCGCTCGTCGCGATCGGCGGCGAAGACACGCTCGGCGTCGCGGCGCGCCTCTACGGCGAGCACGAGCTGCCGGTCGTCGGCGTCCCCAAGACGATCGACAACGACCTCTCCGGGACGGACTACACCTTCGGCTTCGACACGGCCGTCTCGATCGCCACCGAGGCGATCGACCGGCTGCACACGACCGCCGAGTCGCACAACCGCGTGATGGTCGTCGAGGTGATGGGACGTCATGCCGGCTGGATCGCGGTGATGAGCGGCATCGCGGGCGGCGCGGACGTGATCCTGATCCCGGAGATGCCGATCGACTACGAGGAGGTCGCGGAGACGATCCGCAAGCGGCACGCGCGCGGCAAGAACTTCTCCATCGTCGTGATCAGCGAGGGCTGCGAGCTGCCGGGGGTCGCGGAGCCGGAGGAGCGCGACCAGTTCGGGCACGTGATCCTCTCCAAGCGCGGCGTCGGCGACGTCGTGGGGCGGGAGATCGAGCAGCGCACGGGGTACGAGACGCGCGTCACCGTGCTCGGGCACATCCAGCGCGGCGGCACGCCGACCGCGCGCGACCGCGTGCTCGCGACGCGCTTCGGGCTGAAGGCGGCCGACCTCGCGCTCGGCGGCGAGTTCGGGCAGATGGCGGCCCTGCGAGGGGACGACATCGTCGCCGTCCCGCTCGCAGAGGCCACCGCGGAGCTGAAGCTCGTGCCGCGCGACTGGTACGAGGTCGCCCGGGCGTTCTTCGGCTAGACCGCCGGAGCGGCCTCCGTTCCGGGCGCGTCGGGGACGTCGCCTCCCTCGGCGAGCACCGAGCCGAACTGCGCCACCCGCTGCGGCGCGGTGATGCGCAGCCACAGCAGCCAGACGACGCCGACCCCCAGCCAGCCGAGCGCGACCCAGACCGAGTAGCTGATCGGCGCGGGCGGGCGCGGCGTGATCGACCAGTAGATCGTCGCCACGCAGACGGCGATCGCCCCCAGCGGCAGCACGACGTCGAGGACGACGTTGTAGGCGACCTCCGACCCGGAGCGCATGCGCCAGAAGAAGACCATCCCGCCCAGCGAGACGAGGATGTACGTCGCGAGGATCCCGAAGGTCGCGGTCGTCGCCATGAACGCGAAGTACGTGAACGGGTCGTCCCACGTCCCGCGCGCGAGCCAGCCGACCAGCAGGGCGGTCAGGCCGAGCGAGGCGACGATCGACACCCAGGGCGTGTTGAAGCGCGGATGCGTCCACGCGAACACGCGGGGCAGGCCGCCCTCGCGCCCCATCGCGAAGGCGGTGCGCGCGACGAGCGCGGTGCCGGCGAGCGCCGCGACGAAGGCGTCCACCACGACGGCGATGTCGACGAGCGTCGCGAACCAGCTGCCGACGTACCGCGTCGAGAGCTGGTCGAGCGCGGCGGGGCTCTTCGCCCAGGCCGCGGAGCCGCCGACCCCGAAGCCGACGGACATCGCCCACGTGAGGAAGACGTAGAAGACGAGCGCGACGACGACGGCGGAGAGGATCGCCTTCGGGATCATGCGCCGCGGCTCCGCCGACTCCTCGCCGAGCGCCGCCGCCGCCTCGAAGCCGATGAACCCCGTGAACGCGAACACCATCGCGTAGAAGAAGTCGTGCGTCGAGTGCGTCCGGCTCGGGTTGAACGGCTGGAGCGTCACGCCGTTCGCGCCGCCCTTGCCGAGGATCACGCAGCCGAGGATCACGAGCAGCAGCACGCCCGCGACTGCGAAGACGAACTGCGTGCGCGTCGAGATCCGGATGTCGCCGAGCGCGAAGACCGTGAGCAGGGCGAGCAGGATCCAGAAGCACTCGAACCAGCTCAGGTGCACCGACGTGTGCGCCGTCAGCACCGTCGAGAGGAAGAACGACGAGATGATCAGGACGAACGAGATCCCGGCGGCGAAGCCCCACGCGTAGAGCCAGCCGCCGATGAAGCCCGTGTTCTGGTCGAGCCCGCGCGAGATGTACGTGTAGAGGCCGCCGGCGCTCGCCATCCGCCGCGTGAAGCGGATGATCACCCACGCGAGGCAGAGCGAGCCGACGCCCGCGGTCAGGTAGACGAGCGGGACGGCCGTTCCCGCGCCGCCGGCGGCGGCGCTCGTGCCGAGCGAGCTCGCCATCACGAGCGCGAGCAGGGCGAGCGAGAGCCCGAAAGTCTCCCGCAGGCCGAGGATGCCGCGGCGGAGGGATCCGACGCGGGTGGGCGATTCGAGCATCTTCCCTCCTCCTAGTCGGGGACGAAGGCGAGGACGCGCGCGGGCGCCCCGTTCGCCGCGCGCACCTTCAGCGGCGCGACGACGACCTGCGTCCGCGCCGGCAGACGGTCGAGGTTGGTGAGGTTCTCGAGGATCATTCGACCTCCGCCGAGCCACACCTGGTGCAGCTCGAACGTCTCGGTGTCGACCGGATCGGCGGAGGGGCCGTCGAAGCCGACGCCCACGATCCCGCGCTCGACGAGCGCGCGCGCCGCGTCCGGGTCGGGATACGACCAGCCGGTCCAGTAGGCGTCGCTCCCCCAGTTGCGGCCGTTGTCCGAGCAGAGGAAGAGCCAGTCGCCCGCGCGCAGCTCGCCGAGCAGCGGCTCCAGCTCGTCGCGCCCGATCGGCCCCGGCTCGCGCTGCGAGAGGTCGACCGTGACGGCATCGGTGACGAGGGACTCGAGCGGGATCTCGTCGAGCGTGACGCCGCCGAGCGCGTGGTGCGCGGGCGCGTCCACGTGCGTGCCGATGTGGTTCAGCAAGTGGTACTCCGACATGGCGTAGCCGTCCCGCTCGACGGCCGCGATGTCGTCGAACGACGGATCGGGGATGCCCGGGTAGAGCGGCATCCCGTTCTCGAGATGGTGCGTCAGGTCGATGACCCGCACTGCCCCAGGAGTATGCAGCGCGCCGCGGCCGTCAGGAAAGGCGCGCGGCGACGATCACGGCCATCTCCGGCGTCACGAGGAATTCCGTCGCCGCGAGTCGCGGGTCGCGCAGGAGGAACTCGCGGACGTAGTCGCCCTCGATCGCGCGGCCGGGCGTCAGGTCGTCCTTGACGAGGATCCCGCCGGGCCCGGCGAGCGTGATGATCTCCTCCCAGCTCGCCTGCCCGCCGTCGACGAAGACGAGGTCGAACGGACCGCGGGCGCGCAGCTGCTCGAAGGAGTCGCCCTCGAGCAGCTCGACGTTCTCGATGCCCGCGAGCCGCTCGCGCGCGACCGGGATGCGCTCCGGATCGCGCTCGACCGTGACGACGCTGCGGGCCGTCTCGGCCATGACGGCGGCCGTCTCGCCGAAGGCGGCGCCCATCTCCGCGACGTCGCGACGGGCGGCGAGCACGCGCAGGAGCGCCTGCACCTCCGGGATCGCCGTCGCGCCGTGTGTCAGATCAGTCTCCGCCGCGGACGATCACCGCGTCGACCCCGGCGCGCTCGAGCTCCTCGACGTCCTCGTCCGTCGCCGAGGGGACGTCCGCGATCGCGAGCTTCCCGGCCGGGACCTCGGCCAGCAGCTCGAGCACCTGGTCGAGCGAGCCGCAGAGGACGAGCAGCTCGGGATCGAGATCCTCGAGGGCCTGCTCGAGCTCCTCCTCGTCGCGCACGCGAAGCGCGACCTCGGCGTCCGGCTCGGAAGCCGCGCCCGCGAAATCGACGACGCGCGCGACGGCGGCCGGGTCGTCGCTGACCGCGAGCGTCTCGGCTCCCGCGTCCCGGGAGGCGACGACGAACGAGATGCCCTCGCCGTCGGCGATCGCGTGGCTGAAGCGACGTGGCTCCGTCACAGGTCGTGATTCTTGCGAAGTCACTGGCCCAGCGGGTGCCAGACCGTCTTCAGCTCGAGGAAGGACGCGATCTCCCACGGGCTCTGGGCGTCGTTGCGGCCGCGGACGACGCGCTTGACGTTGTCCGCCGCGAGCCGCTCCAGCTCGGGCGCCGAGCCGTCGGCGCCGGCGAGATCGAGCGCGTTCACGTCCATGTGCGCCGCGAGCACCGGGCCCAGCTCGTCCGCCGAGCCGGTCAGGAGGTTGACGACGCCGCCGGGCACGTCGCTCGTCGCGATCGCCTCGGCGAGCTCCACCGCCGCGAGCGGACGCGCCTCGGACGCGACGGCCACCACGGCGTTGCCGCCGACGAGCGGCGGCAGGAGGCGCGTCACGAGCCCGAGCAGCGGCGGCTCCTGCGGCGCGAGCACGGCGACGACGCCGGTCGGCTCCGGGACGGTGAAGTTGAAGTACGGCCCGGCGACCGGGTTGGCGCCGCCGAGCACCTGCGGCAGCTTGTCCGCCCAGCCGGCGTACCAGACGATGCGGTCGATCGAGCGCTCGACCTCGCCGCGCCCGCTGCAGAGCTCGGCGAACTCGGGCACGCGCGCCTCGACCATCTCCGCCAGCCGGTAGAGCACCTGGCCGCGGTTGTACGCCGTCGCCGCCGCCCAGCCGGGCTGCGCGGCGCGGGCCGAGCGAACCGCGTCCCGCACGTCCTTGCGCGAGGCGCGGGCGACGTTCTGGCCCTCCGCCTCGTACGTCCGCCCGGACTCGCTGCGCGGGAAGGCGCCGCCGATGAAGAGCTTGTACGTCTTCTTGACGGGGAGCCGCTCAGCCACCGAAGGCCTCCGACTCCTCGAAGTCGAGATACGGCTCGAGCCCGTGCCGGCCGCCCTCGCGGCCGAATCCCGACTCCTTGTAGCCGCCGAACGGCGAGGTCGGGTCGAAGCGGTTGTACGTGTTCGCCCACACGACGCCGGCGCGCAGGCGCTGCGCCATCCAGAGGATGCGCGAGCCCTTCTCCGTCCAGACGCCGGCGCTCAGCCCGTACGGCGTGTTGTTCGCCTTCTCGACCGCCTCGTCCGGCGTGCGGAAGGTGAGGACGGAGAGGACGGGGCCGAAGATCTCCTCCTGGGCGATCCGGTAGCTCTGCGCGACGTTGGTGAAGACGGTCGGCGCGAACCAGTAGCCCTGCTCGGGGAGCGTGCACGGCGGCTGGTAGATCTCCGCGCCCTCCTCCTCGCCCGAGGCGACGAGCTCGCGGATCTTCTCCAGCTGGGCGGCGGAGTTGATCGCGCCCACGTCGGTGTTCTTGTCGAGCGGGTCGCCGACGCGCAGGGTCGCGAGGCGCCGCTTCAGCTTCGCGACGAGCGGCTCGTAGACCGACTCCTGGACGAAGAGCCGCGAGCCGGCGCAGCAGACGTGGCCCTGGTTGAAGTAGATCCCGTTCACGATCCCCTCCACGGCCTGGTCGAGCGCGGCGTCGTCGAAGACGATGTTCGCGGCCTTGCCGCCGAGCTCGAGCGTCAGCTTCTTGCCGCTGCCGGCGAGCTCGCGCTGGATCGCCTTCCCCACCTCGGTCGAGCCCGTGAACGCGATCTTGTCGACGTCCTCGTGCTCGACGATGGCCGCGCCGGTGCGGCCGTCGCCGGTGACGATGTTGACCACCCCGGCCGGCAGCTCGGCCTGGCGCAGCACGTCGCAGAAGAGCAGCGCGGTGAGAGGCGTCGTCTCCGCGGGCTTGAGGACGACGGTGTTCCCGCACGCGATGGCGGGCGCGATCTTCCAGGCGAGCATCAGCAGCGGGAAGTTCCACGGGATGATCTGGCCGGCGACGCCGATCGCCTTCGGGCGCCGGTTCGGGAACGCGTACTCGAGCTTGTCCGCCCAGCCGGCGTAGTAGAAGAAGTGCGCCGCCGCGAGCGGCAGGTCGACGTCGCGCGACTCCTTGATCGGCTTGCCGCCGTTGAGCGACTCGAGGACGGCGAACTCCCGCGAGCGCTCCTGCAGGAGGCGCGCGATCCGGAACAGGTACTTCGCCCGCTCCGAGCCGGGCAGGGACGACCAGCCGTCCGCGTACGCGCCACGAGCTGCGGCGACGGCCCTGTCGACGTCGGCCTGCGTGCCCTGGCCGACGGCCGCGAGCACCTCCTCGTCGCGCGGCGCGATCGTCTCGTACGTCTCCGCCGCCTCCAGCCACTCGCCGCCGACGAAGTGGCCGTAGCGGTCGGCGATGCGGACGATCTCGCGCGACTCCGGTGCGCTCGCGTACGTCCAGCCGGTGGGGACGATCTCAGTCAAGCGTGAAGTAGTCGGGGCTCTGGTACGCGCCGGTGCGCTCCTTGCGGAGCTGCATCAGGATGTCGTTCAGCAGCGACGACGCGCCGAGCCGGTACAGGTCCGGGCTCAGCCAGTCCGGGCCGAGCGTCTCGTGCACGAGGACGAGATGCTGGATCGCCTGCTTCGCCTGCCGGATCCCGCCCGCCGCCTTGAAGCCGACGCGACGGCCCGTCTCCTCGTACACGTCGCGGATCGCCTCGAGCATGCAGAGCGCCACGGGCAGCGTCGCCGCCGGCGAGATCTTCCCGGTGGAGGTCTTGACGAAGTCCGCTCCCGCCGCGATCGACAGCAGCGTCGCCCGGCGCACGTTGTCGTACGTCCCGAGCTCGCCGGTCTCGAGGATCACCTTCAGGTGCGCCTCGCCGCAGGCCTCCTTGACCTGGACGATCTCGTCGTAGACCTTCGCGTAGCGGCCGGAGAGGAAGGCGCCGCGGTCGATCACCATGTCGATCTCGTCGGCGCCGAGCTCGACCGCCGACCGCACGTCCGCGACCTTTATCGCGGTCGGGTACTGGCCGGACGGGAAGCCGGTCGCGACCGCGGCGACCTTCACGCCGCTGCCTGCGAGCCGCTCCCGCACGGCGGGGACGAGGTTCGGGTAGACGCAGACGGCGGCCACCGGCGGCACCGAGCCGTCGGCCGGATCGGGACGCCGCGCCTTCGAGGCGAGCGCGGCCGCCTTACCCGGCGTGTCCGAGCCCTCGAGCGTCGTCAGGTCGGTCGTGCGGATCGCGAGCGTGAGCGCCCAGACCTTCGCCTCGCGCTTGATCGAGCGCTTCGCGAGCGACGCCGAGCGCTCCTCGAGCGCGACCGCATCGACCGAGCCGATGCGCGGCAGCCGCGCCTCGAGCGGCAGCTGGAACCCGGCGGGGAGAACCGGTGCCTGGGCCACGCGTTGAGTCTAGTCCCGCTGCGCGGTCTCCTCCGCGGCGCGCCGCGCCTCCAGCTCGTACGGGTTGTCGGCGTAGCCGGCGACCAGGTAGGAGAGCGGCATGCGCAGCGGACGGTGCTGCATCTGCCAGACGTGGCACAGCTCGTGCGTGACGAGATCGCCGTCGGCCGCGTGCGCCGGCGAGCGGACGAAGATCGCGGCGTGGGTCGCGTAGCCGTCGAAGCGCCGGAACCACGGCAGCCGGAACAGCCACGGCGCGACGAGCAGCCGCACGTTGCGCACCGAGACCGGCCGCGGATAGAGAGCGAGCCGATCGAGCCGCGCCTTCGCCTCCTCGAGCGCCTCTCGCCGTGCAGCCTCCACGGCGCCGACGCTAGCGCGTTGCGAATCCCGCGCGAACGGAGACGAACGCCGTCGTGGACGAGCACCGCGCCGAATCCTGGCTCGAGCTGCAGGAGCTCCTCTTCGCCGACACGTGGAACGACCGCCTGGGGCTCTTCCGCTCCAGCTTCGCCTATCGCGGCTGCGAGGACGCGGACGACGATCTGAGGAGCGGCCTGCTGCGGCTCGGCGGGGACGTCGACCTCGAGCGGCAGCTGATGCGCGCGTTCCGCAAGTACGCGGCGTCGGATGCCGTCCCGCGCGACACGGCCTGGGACTGGCTCGCGCTCGGACAGCACCACGGGCTGCCGACGCGGCTCCTCGACTGGACGTACTCGCCCTACGTCGCGCTCCACTTCGCGACGCAGCGGGTGTCCCACTTCGACCGCGACGGCGTGGTCTGGTCGCTCGACTACGTCCGCGCGCACGACCTGCTGCCCGACGAGCTGCGCCGGCGGCTCGAGGACGAGGGCGCGAACGTCTTCACGACCGAGCAGCTCGCCGAGGCCGCGCCCGGGCTCGGCGACCTGGAGCAGCTCGGCGACGAGCCGTTCGCGCTGTTCGTCGAGCCGCCGTCCTTCGACAACCGGATCGTCAACCAGTACGCGCTCTTCTCCGTCGTCTCGCGGGCCGACGTCCCGCTGCACGCGTGGATGGAGGAGCATGCCGAGCTCGTCAGGCGAGTGGTGATCCCGGCCGCGCTCAAGTGGGAGGTGCGGGACAAGCTCGACCAGGCGAACGTGACCGAGCGCGTCCTCTTCCCCGGCCTCGACGGCGTCTCGCGCTGGCTCACGCGCTACTACCGCCCCCGCGACGCGGGCTAGCATGCGCGCGTGCCGAGGCGGGTCTTCCTAGGGGTCGCGGTCGCAGCGCTGACCGCAGGGGTCGCGGCGTGCGCGGGCTCCGGCGCGCGGTCCGCCGTCCATCACACGCGCTCGGCTCCGCCCCTCGCGAACGACGCGGAGGTCGTGATGGGGACGCTCGTGGCGCCGCCGACGCCGGCCTTCCTCGCCCGCGTCCGCCGCGGGCTGATGGGCGGCGTCCTCTTCCTGGGGAACGACTGGCTGACGAAGAGCACGGCCGCGCGCGTGACCTCCGAGCTGCAGCAGGCGGCCTGCAGCCGGGGCGAGCCGCTGCTGATCGGCGTCGACCAGGAGGGCGGGATCGTCAGGCGTCTCGCCTGGGCGCCGCCGACCGAGGCGCCGTCGGAGATGCAGAACCCCGCCGACGCGCACGCGCAAGGAGTCGGCACGGCTACCGCTCTCCGCTCGGTCGGCATCGACGTCGACTTCGCGCCGGTCGTCGACACGCCGAGCTCGAACGCGAACTTCCTGGGCAGCCGCGCCTACTCGCACTCGCGGACGTGGAACGCGAAGATGGCGCGCGCCTTCGTCACCGGGCTGCAGGGTGCCGGCGGCGTCGCGGCGACGGCGAAGCACTTCCCCGGGCTCGGCCGTGCCGGCGGCAACACCGACGACGGGAAGATCGTCATCGACGCCGCCGCCTGGAAGCTGCGCGAGGATCTGGCGCCGTTCCAGGCGGCGGTGAACGCCGGCGTGAAGCTCGTGATGATCTCGACAGGGATCTACCCGAACCTCGACGCGAGCCGGAAGCCCGCCGCGTTCTCCCCCACGATCATCGGGATCCTGCGGAAGACGCTCCGCTTCAAGGGCGTCACGGTCACCGACTCGCTCACGGCGCCCGCGGCCGTCGCGATCCACGACGCGCCGGCGAAGGCGATGCTGGCCGGCTCCGACCTGCTGCTCTACGGGAGCGAGGCCGCGAGCGAGCAGGCGTATACGACACTCGCCGGCGACGCGGCGGCACGGCCGCAGCTGCGGGCGAGGCTCGCGCAGGCCGCCGGCCGGATCCGGGCGCTGAAGGCGTCGCTCGCGGCGTCCGGCGGGCCCAGCTGCGGCTAGCCGAGGAAGCGGACGCGCTCGATCAGGCCGTTCCCGGCGAGGCGGTAGATCGCGACGGCGTGCACCTCGCCCTCCTCGAGCCCCTCGACGCGCTCCTCGTCGACCACCCACGCCCCGACGCGAACGCGGGAGCGGATCTCCGCGTGGAGCTTCGGATGCGCCGCGAAGAGCTCGCCGTAGAGCCGCCGCACCTCCTCCCGCCCGCGCATGAGGGTCTCCCCGTCCAGCCGCTCGACGACGACGTCGTGCGCGTAACAGGCGGCGAAGGCGTCGGCGTCGCGCGCGTTGTAGGCCTGCAGCTGGCGTTCGACCGCGTCCACGGCGGCGACGCTACAGCCCGAGCCGCTCGAGCGTCGCGGCGTCGCGCCGCCACCTCGGCCGCACCTTGACGCGCAGCTCGAGGAAGACGGAGTGGCCGAGCAGCGCCTCGATCTCCGGCCGCGCGCGGGTGCCGATCTCCTTGACCATCGCCCCGCCCTTGCCGACCACGATCTGCTTCTGCGACTCCGTCTCGACGAGAACGGTCGCACGTACCACCGGGTCTCCCAGCTCCTCCACCTCGACCGAGACCGCGTGCGGCACCTCGTCGCGCGTCAGCCAGAGCAGCTTCTCGCGGACGAGCTCCGCCACCTGCAGCTCCGGGCGGAGATCCGTCCGCTGCTCCTGCGGGAAGTAGAGCGGCCCCTCCGGCAGCAGCCCCACGAGCTCGTCGCGCAGCTCGCCGACGCCGTCGCCGGTCTTCGCGCTCACCGGGTGCAGCGCATGGAAGGCGCCGAGCTTCGCCGCGGTGTTCATCTGCGTCGCTATGTGGCCGGCCTTGAGGCGGTCGACCTTGTTCAGCGCGATCACGACCGGGACGCCGAGGCCGAAGACGCGCGAGGCGATGAAGCGGTCGCCGGCGCCGATCCGCTCGCGGGCGGAGAGGACGAACAGCACGGCCTCGACCTCCTCGAATGCCGAGTCGACCGTCTTCTGCATCCGCTCGGTGAGCTCGTCGAGGGGCCGCTGGAAGCCGGGCAGGTCGGCGAGGACGAGCTGGTAGTCGTCACCGTTCGCGATCCCGAAGATGCGCCGGCGCGTCGTCTGGGGCTTGTCGGAGACGATCGCGACCTTGCCGCCGCAGAGCGCGTTCACGAGCGTCGACTTGCCGACGTTCGGGCGGCCTGCGACGGCGACGATGCCCGACTTCACGCTTCCGGCAGGTCCCACGTGTCCGGCAGGAGCTCGTCGGCGCCGTACTCCGCGATCGTCCCGTCGGCCCGGCGGAACCAGACGCGCTCGACCCGCCACTCGTGCAGCCACTGGCGGCAGCCGCCGCAGGGCGAGGCGGTGATC
>Ga0070739_10002376_pt1 | contig 25536 bp, 28 predicted proteins | sample Coa_R1_7_FD_66445 | JGI IMG/M metagenome (GOLD analysis project Ga0070739, IMG submission 66445) | Surface soil microbial communities from Centralia Pennsylvania, which are recovering from an underground coalmine fire - Coalmine... | ecosystem: Environmental > Terrestrial > Soil > Unclassified ...
AGCGCTTCCTCGATCACTGGCGGCCCGACCTGGCGCTGTGGGTCGAGTCCGAGCTATGGCCGAACCTGGTGCTCGCGACGCACCGCCGCGGCATCCCGATGGCGCTCGTCAACGGCCGCCTCTCCGCCCGCTCCTACGAGCGCTGGCAGCTGCTGCCCGGCCTCATCCGGCCGATGCTCGGCGCTTTTTCGCTGTGCCTGGCGCAGGACGCGCAGCAGGCCGAACGGTTTCGCCGCCTCGGGGCGGAGACCGCGACCAGCGTCGGCGACCTCAAGGCGGCGGCGGCGATGCTGCCCGTCGATCCGGCGGCGCTGACGGCGCTGCGCCGCCAGATCGGCGCCCGGCCGGTGTGGGTGGCGGCCAGTACGCACCCCGGCGAGGAAGAGGCGGTGGCCGACGCGCACGGCCTGATGCAGGCGCGGATCGGCAACCTGCTGACGATCGTCGCGCCGCGTCATGAGCGCCGCAGCGGCGAGGTCGCGACGCTGCTGCGCGCGCACGGCCTCACGGTGGCCCGGCGCAGCCGCAGCGAGCCGATCACTCCCGACACGCAGGTCTATCTCGCCGACACGATGGGCGAGCTCGGGCTGTTCTACCGCCTCGCCGGCATCGCCTTCATCGGCGGCTCGCTGGCGCCGAACGGCGGCCATAACCCCTTCGAGGCGGCGCGGCTCGACTGCGCCGTCCTGCACGGGCCGGACATGAGCAACTGCGCTACAATGGCGGCGGCATTGCGTGAGGCGGGCGCGGCCGAGCCGGTGGCGAACGCCGCCGAACTGGCCGCCGCCGTCGCCCGCCTGCTGGCCGACCCCAACCTGCGCGCCGAGCGCGCCGCCGCCGGAGCGCGTGCCGCTTTGGGCGGCTTCGCGACGCTCGACCGCGTCTTGCAGCTGCTCGCGTCGTGGCTCGATGCGATCGGCCCGGCGACCGGGACCGATGTCGCCGCGCTCGACGCCGCCGCGCGGCCGGCGCGGCGGGCGGATGCGCGCCCCTGAGTTCTGGAGCCGCCCGCCCGGCATTTTAGCTACGCTGCTCGCGCCCGCCGGCGGGGCCTGGCAGGCCGCGGCCGAGCTTCGCCGCATCGTGGCCCGCCCCTACCGCGCCCCAATCCCGGTGCTGTGCGTCGGCAACCTCGTCGCCGGCGGCGCCGGCAAGACGCCGGTGGTGCTGTCGCTTGCCGCGCTGCTCGCCGAATACGGGATCGCGGCGCACCTCGTGACTCGCGGCTATCGCGGGCGCCTTCGCGGTCCGGTGCGCGTCGAGCCGGAGCGGCATGACGCCGCCGCGGTGGGCGACGAGGCGCTCGTCATCGCGGCGCGCGCCCCGTGCTGGGTCGGACATGACCGCGCCGCCGCCATCCGCGCCGCCGCGGCCGCCGGAGCGGAAGCCGCGATTCTCGACGACGGCTTCCAGAATCCGACGGTCGCGAAGGATCAGTCGCTGCTGGTCGTCGATGCCGGGTACGGCCTCGGCAATGGGCGGGTGATCCCGGCGGGGCCGCTGCGCGAGCCGGCGCGCGCCGCCCTCGCCCGCTGCGGCGCCGTGGTGCTGCTCCACACCCCCGGCGCTCCCGGTCACCCCCGCGAAAGCGGGGGTCCAGGGGCGGGCGACGAAGCATCGGGCCTGGATTCCCGCTTTCGCGGGAATGACGGATGGGGGGATTCCTGCCTTCGCGGGAATGACGGGTCGGGGTTGCCGGAGCTTCCTGTGCCGACGTTGCAGGCCGGCATCCGCACGATCGACGGCGCGCGGTTCGCCGGCAGACGCATCGTCGCCTTTGCCGGCATCGGCCGGCCCGAAAAATTCTTTGCGACGCTGCGCTCTCTCGATGCGATCGTCGTCGGCGCTCACCCGTTCGCCGACCATCATCCGTTTCGGGCGAGCGAGATCGCCGGCCTGCGCCGGCGGGCCGCCGAGGCCGGCGCCAAGCTCGTCACGACGGCCAAGGATTTCGTCCGCCTGCCGCCTGACCTGCGGGACGGGATCGCGGTGCTGGAGATCGAGGTCTGCTGGCGCGATCCGGCGGCGCTCGCTGGGCTGATGGCGCCGTTTGTGCTATCGGCGAGGCGCGATGGACGCGGCTCGACCCACCCTCGCCGCTGACGCGCCGCCGCAGCGCGAGCGGGTCAGCTGGACCCACCGCCTGCAAGCCCTCGCGGCGGCGCCGCTGTTCGCGCTGTTCCGGCTGCTCCCGTTCGATCGGGCCAGCGCCGCCGGCGGCGCGCTGGCCCGCTGCATCGGCCCGCGCCTCGCGGTCTCCAAGGTGGCGCGGCGCAACCTGCGCAGCGCCTTCCCGGACCTCCCGGCGGCGGAGATCGAAAAGATCGTGCACGGCATGTGGGACAACCTCGGCCGCGTCGCCGCGGAATACGCGCATTTGCGCGAAATCCGCGTCTTCGACCCCGATGGGCGGGTCGAGACGCGCGGCTTCGAACACATGGACCGCGCCGTCGCCGCCGGCCGGCGCATGATCATCTTCTCCGGCCATCTCGGGAACTGGGAAATCGGGGCGCTGGCAGCGGCGCAGTACGGCATCGACGTGGCGCAGATCTACCGCGCCGCCAACAACCCGATCGTCGACCGCATGGTGCTGCGCTGCCGGGGCGACCACGGCGAGTTCATCCCGAAGGGCGCGGTCGCCTCCCGCCGCGCCCTCGCCGCGCTGCGCCGCGGCGCGCACCTTACCCTGCTCGCCGACCAGAAGCTCAACGACGGCATCGCCGTGCCGTTCTTCGGCCGCCCGGCGATGACCGCCCCGGCGCTAGCGATCCTGGCGCTGCGCTTCGATTGCGACGTGCTGCCGGCGCGCGTCGAGCGGCTGGGTGGGGCGCGCTTCCGGCTGACCGTACACCCGCCGCTGCCCCTGCGGCGCAGCGGCGACGCCGCCGCCGACGCGGCCGCGCTGATGACGCAGGTCAACGCGATCTTGGAGCAGTGGATTCGCGAATGTCCGGAGCAATGGTTCTGGGTGCACCGGCGTTGGCCGGAGTGAGCGCGACAGGAGATCGGGCGATGGACGAGATCGACATCGTCGCCTACGACGCCGGCTGGCCGGCCGCCTACGAGGCGGAGCGCACGGCCGTGCAGGCCGCGCTGCACGCGATCGAGGTTGTCGCGATCGCCCATATCGGCAGCACCGCGGTGCCGGGGCTCGCCGCCAAGCCCGTCATCGACATCGCCGTGACGGTGCGCTCGGTGCATGCGGCGCGGGAGCGGGTCGTGCCGGCGCTGGCGGCGGTCGGCTACCAGTTCTGGGAAGACAACCCCGACCCCGAGCACCTGTTCTTCGTCAAGGGCCTGCCGCCGCGCGCGTCGCGCCGCACCCACCACCTCCACGTCGTCGAGCCGGGGCCGTGGTTCGACGACAGCGTGCGCTTCCGCGACATCCTGCGCCGCGACCCGACCGCCGCGCGCAGCTACGAGGCGCTGAAGCGCGACCTCGCGCAGCGCCACGGCAGCGACCGCGAGGCCTACACCGAAGCCAAATCGACCTTTGTCGCGGTGATCCTGTCGCGCTATTGAGGAGATCCGGAGGAGACAAGCATGGCCATCCGCTTTACCCCCTTGCACCCGGTGATCGGCGCGGAATGCAGCGGCGTCGATATCAGCCAACCGTTGCGCGAGGAAGCTGCCGCGGCAATCGACGAGGGAATGGATCGGTATGCCGTACTCGTTTTCCGGCAGGGCCGGCCGCTAGCGACGGAGCAGCAGATCGCCTTCACGCAAAATTTCGGCGAGCTGGAGCCGCCCTACACCCAGATCAGCAGCCCCGAGGGCAAGCGCTTGGACGATCCGGCGCTCGCCGACATCTCGAACCTTGGGCCGGGCGACCGCATTCTCGATCGCGACGACCGCAAGCGGCTGTTCGGCCTCGGCAACCAGCTCTGGCACAGCGACAGCAGCTACAAGGCGATCCCGGCGCGCTATTCGCTCTTGTGCGCCCATGTGGTGCCGCCGGAGGGCGGCAACACCGAGTTCGCCGATATGCGCGCCGCCTACGACGCGCTTGACGAGAAAACCAAGGCGCTGGTCGAGGACCTGGTGTGCGAGCACAGCCGCATCTTTTCCAAGGGCGCGCTAGGCTTCACGTACACCGACAAAGAATTGCGCGACTTCACTCCGGTTCGGCAGCGGTTGGTGCGCGTGCATCGCCGCACCGGACGGAAATCGCTGTACCTGTCGTCGCACGCGGGAAGGATCATAGGCTGGCCGGTGCCGGAGGCGCTGCTGTTGCTGCGCGAACTGACCGAGCATGCGACGCAGCGGGAGTTCGTCTATTCGCATCGGTGGCAAGTGGGCGATCTCGTCATGTGGGACAACCGCACGACGATGCACCGCGCTCGCCGCTACGAAGACCGGAAATACCCGCGGGACTTGCGGCGGACGACGTTGACCGACGGCGTCCCGACCGTGGCCCAGGCCGCTGCGGCCGCCGATTAGAGTTAGCCGAAAGCCAGGACCACCGAGAAACAGCCGAGGCCGACCGCGATCCAGATGACGTAGTCGGAGACGAGGCCGGTGTGCAGCTTCGTCAGGGCGTGGACCGGCGCTCGGCTGACCACGCTGATCGCCTGCGCCATTGCCTCCGGCAGACGATGGCGGAGCAGGTCGTAGGAGGCGAGACCGACCGTTACGGCGGTCGAAATCCACGACAGCAGCGCGGAAGGCAGGGCCGGCCGCGGACCCGCCGGGCTCGCACCGCCGAAGGTTTGGGCCGCGTCGATGCCGATCTTGGCCGCGACATCGCCGGGGATGAGCGCGAGCGCCAACAACAGGCCGCAAGGAATCATCATAAGCCATAGCGGCCGGTTGGCCTTTTCCTGCTCCTCGGCACTGGGCGATCCCACTTCCTCCGGATCAGGCTCGGCCCCCAGGCCGAGGAAGACGGTGCCGGCGGCGCGCAGCACCGTCGCGCCGGTCAGCACCGCACCCGCCATCAGCGCCGCCTCGGTGCCCGGTCCCGCAACGGCTGCACCCGCGTCGCTGACGAAGCGGCTGCCGGCATCCATGACTCCCCACGGCAGGCCGCCGAGCAATAGGCCGCCAAGCGCCATCGCAATGCCGGCCGGCGCAAGGCCGCTTCCCTCGCCATAGAGCTCCAGCTCGTCGACGCTGCCGCGCAGCGCCAGCAGGATGCCGGCGACCATGAACAGCGCCCCCTTCACCAGGCCATGCCCGACGAAATAGACGAGCAGCCCGGTCAGCCCCGCCGACGACATTGCCGCCAAGCCGGTCAGCATGATGCCGAGATGGGCGATCGTCGAGAACGCGAGCATGCGCTTCAGGTGCCGCTGCGCCCGCGCCATCAGCCCGCCCACCACTGCGGTCGCGGCGCCGAGGCTCAGGAACAGGTTGCGGATCAGGAAGTGGGCTTCCGCAGAGCCGCCGAAGATTTGCAGAAACACCTTGGCAAGCGCGAACAGGCCGACGGAGACCATCGCGCCGGAAAAGATCACGCAGACCGGGCTCGGGGCGACCGCGTGCGCGTCCGACAACCAGAAATGAAACGGCAGGATCGCCGCCTTGATCATCAGCGCCGCGCACAGCAGGCAGAACCCGCCGATCGCCACGGCATCGGAGCCGTGTGCCGTCACGGCCTGTCCGACCGCCTCGAAGTCGAGCGCACCGGCGCGCGCGTAGAGGAGGCCGATGCCGCCGAGCATCATGAAGCTGGCGAGGCTGTTGGTGACGGTGAAGTTGAGCGCACCGGCGAGCGACGGCATTTCCAGCTGGTACGCCGTCAGCGCAAACGCCACGACGCTCATGACCTCGAACCAGACGAACAGGTTGAAGAGGTCGCGGGTCAGGCTGAAGCCCTCCATCGCCGCCAGGAACAGCAGCATCAGCACCTGGAAATGCGCGTGTACCTCGTCGAAATAGCCCCATGCGAACAGCAGCGCCGCCGCGAACAGCAGGCCGATGAAGCTGCCGATGCAGGCGCTCGCGAGATCGACCCCGAATGCGATGCCGAGCACTGCCTCGGGGCGCGGCGTCCAGCCGCCAAACCAGTAGACGAGCTCGCCATGCAGGGCGGCGTGGACGGCGAGCACGCCGCAGATCGCCGCCACCGCCAGCGCCGTCAGCGTCGCGACGATGTCGGGAAGCCGCTCGGGCACGACATGCGCCAAGGCCAACAACAGCGCCGCCACCGCCAGCGGCAGCGCCACCGGCAGCGGCACCAGCTGCATGAAAGAGTTCACTGATGCCCTTCGTGGCGCATCGGGCGCAGCTTCTGCGGATCGAGCTCTCGATATTTGCGGTCAACCTGCACGGCCATCGCCAGCAGCAGGGCGGTAACGGTGGCGCCGACGACAATGTCGGTCAGCACCAGCGCCTGCACCACCGGATCGACCGCCTTCGTCCCCGGCGGGTGATCGTAAAACACCGGCACGACCCCGCCCCAGCGATAGCCGATGCCGAGCAGCAGCAGGTAGGTCGAAGACTGGCAAACCGACAGGCAGCCGATCAAATGGACGAAGTTGCGGCTGGACACGATGCCGTAAATGCCGGCGCCGAAGAGCCACGCGGCCACCAGCCAGGGCAGCACGCTCACTTGTCGCCGTCCCCTTCGAGCGACCGGGTCTCTTCCATGAACTCGAGGAACAGCATCGTGAAGCCGGCGGCGACGGCGAAGGCGACGCCGACATTCTCGACCAGCATCAATCCGCCCGAGAACACGTCCTTGAAATCGCCGAGCGGCAGCGTGTTCTCCATGTAGGCATGGCCTTCGGCGAGCGGCAGAAAGCCCGCCAGCGCGAACAGCAGTGCGCCGCCGCCTTCCAGCGCCGCGACAATGTGCGAGCGGATAAGCTCGCGCCAAGCGCTGTAGTCCTCGCCGAGATACAGCAGCAGAAATCCCGACGCGATGACGACGCCGCCCTGGAAGCCGCCGCCCGGGGTGACTGTCGCATGCGCCGCCATATACAGGCCGAACAGCACGGTCAGCGGCCCGAGCAGGCGGCAGATCACTGTCGTCGATTCGGCGCGGCCGGCGAGTGCGCGGCCGGCGATGATGTCCGGCGCGGCACTCGTGTCTTCGCCTCGGATGCCGCGCAGCAACAGCACCGTTCCCGTGACCGCCGCCAGCAGCATGAATTCCTCGCCGAGCGTGTCGATGCCGCGGAAATCGAAATTGACGGCGCTGACCATGTTCGAGATGTGCCGTAGCGGCGGGCCGAGGCGGTTCACTTCCGGCCCGTAGTTTCCCGTCGGCTCGCCGAACGGCGGCAATGCGCGCGCGATACGCCATACCGGCCACACGAGCGAGCACCCCGCCACCGCCAGCAATGCGAGCTTGAGCCACTGCTTCATTGCCGCGCCCGGTTGCGCCTCACCGCGGCGAGCGTCACCAAAAACAGAAGCGGCGTCGCGGCCGTGCCGACCGCGAGTTCGGACAGCGCCACGTCGGGGGCCTGCAGCGCGAAAAACAGCACGGTAAGAACCAGCCCGTTGGCGGCGATCGCAAAAATCTGCCGCCGCGGATCGCGCGTCAGCACCACCCCGGTTCCCGCACCGGCGGCGAGCAGAAACAGCAGCGCGAGGAGAATATTCATCGGCTGCTGCCCTCCCGCAGCAGCAGTGCGCGGCCCGTGGCGTGAGCCACGGCCGCCCCCGCAAACAGCAGGATCACCAGCACCAGCAATGTCTTTACCGAGCGGCTGGTAACGCCGTCCTGCAGCCAGACCGCGATCCCCAACAATGAGCCGGCGCCGGCGTTGACGAACGCGATGCAGTGCAGTCGTTCGAGCGGCGTTCGCAGCCGCAACAGGCCGAAGCCGCCGACCCACGCCGCCAATATCGCCAGCCCCAGCAGCACATCGACCGCGATCTTCAAATCCAGCGCTCCGCGAACAGCGCAAACAGCAGCGAGGCCGGCAAGGTCAGCAGGCACAGCATCAGCGCCAGATCGATCGAGGAGGATTGCTCGAAGGCGAAGGTCGTCGCGATCAGGATGAGACCGCCGATGGCGCCGGCGAATTGCGCTGCGACCAAGCGGCCCCCGACGGAGCCGACGCACGACGCGTAGACGCCGGCGGCCAGCGGCGGCAGCAGCAGGATCGTCGCCAGCAGCCACGGCTCTAGGCCGGCCACCGCGCATCTCCCTGAACCGGCGATTTGACCATCTCGTGCAATAGCAATTCGTCCCGGCCATCGCCGAGGCGGAGCGCGAACTTGTCGGGCGCCAGCGACACCGCCAGCAGGACGGCGGCGCGCCGGGCAGCATCGGCAGGATCGTGCTGGCCGCCGTGGGCGAAGGCGCGCCGTACCGCCTCGCTTCCCGGGGGCCGGAACAGGCCGAGGATCAGCGTCCCGCCGACCTTGAGGACCGCGAGCGGCAACAGCGCAAGCGCACGCGCCACCTCGGCCAACGCCTTCAATTCAAGTCGAAATCGCATCCCGGCGACGCTCTGCAGCGCCGCCCACCATAGCGACGCTGCAGCGCCGAACAGCGCCGCCAACCCGATCTCGTGACCCGAGACCTGGCCGGCAAACACGAGGTAGCTCCCCGCGAGGAAAAGGAACGCCCCCACGAAACCGGCCATGCTCGCCTCCGCCGCATCGAACGTCGAGTTGAACCTGAGGTTCCAGGAGTCGCCCGAGCGATGCGCCGGCCTTGGAATCCGCGAGCAAGGCGAACCAGGGCCATGCCGCAGCGTTTGCCGCCTGACAGCCCTTTCGCAGGTGTTCCCCATGGACGATTTCCCGAAGCCGCCCTTTCCCGCTCAGCCGCAACCGATCCCCGGCAGCACCGGTAAGATGCAGCCGCGCCCGGACCACGGCGAAACCAGCTATCGCGGCTTCGGTCGCCTGCGCGACAAGAAGGTGCTGCTGACCGGCGGCGATTCCGGCATCGGCCGCGCGATTGCCATCGCCTTCGCTCGTGAAGGCGCCGACCTCCTGGTCTCCTATCTCAACGAGGACGACGATGCGCGCGAGACGGCGCGCCTCATCGAGGAAGAGGGCCGCACCTGCGTGCTGGCGCCCGGGGATATCGCCGATCCCTGGCATTGCCGGGCACTCATCGACCAGGCGGTCAAGGCCTTCGGCCGCATCGACGTGCTCGTCAACAACGCGGCGCACCAGATGAGCTTCAATTCGCCGGACGAGATCACGGACGAGGAATGGGACCACACCTTCGCCGTCAACATCTCGGCGATGTTCTACCTGACCAAGGCGGCGCTGCCGCACATGAAGCCGGGCGGCGCCATCATCAACACCGCCTCGATCAATGCCGACAGCCCGAGCCCCCATTTGCTCGCCTATGCGACGACCAAGGGCGCGATCCAGAATTTCACCGCCGGTTTGGCGCAGCTCGTCGCCGACAAAGGCATTCGCGTCAATGCCGTCGCCCCTGGGCCGGTATGGACGCCGCTGATCCCGTCGACGATGCCGCCCGAGAAGGTCGAGCATTTCGGCGAGCAGGTGCCGATGAAGCGGCCGGCGCAGCCGCGCGAATTGGCTCCTGTCTATGTCCTTCTGGCGAGCGACGAAGCCAGCTACGTGTCCGGCACAATGGTCGGCGTCACCGGCGGCAAGCCGATACTTTAGGAGACGGCGAATGACGGTGGAAACGGATCGCCGGGTCAGTTCGCAGCGGCCGCGCGGCTGGTACTTCAAGCCATACGACTGGCCCTCGGGCGGCTGGGGCTCGGTGCGCTCGCTCGGCAAATCGATCCTGCGCGAGCGGACAGTGGCGAGCGCTCCGCCGGAATTGATGCGGCAGAACAAGCCCGACGGTTTCGCCTGCGTCAGCTGCGCCTGGGCGAAGCCCGGCGAGCCGCACGTCTTCGAATTTTGCGAGAACGGCGCCAAGGCCACGATGTGGGAGGTGACGACGCGGCGGGTGCCGCTGCAGTTCTTCGCCGACTACACCCTGCGCGAACTGGAAGAATGGCGCGACCATGATCTGGAGGAACTCGGTCGGCTCACCCACCCGCTGCGCTGGGACCCGCAGACCGACAAGTACGTGCCGGTGGCCTGGGAGCAGGCCTTCCTCGACATCGGCGCCGCGCTGAAGCGGCTCGACCCGAAGCAGGTGGTTTTCTACACCTCGGGCCGCGCCTCGCTGGAAACGTCCTACATGTACCAGCTGTTCGCGCGGCTCTACGGCACCAACAACCTGCCGGACAGCTCGAACATGTGCCACGAGAGCACCTCGGTTGCGCTGCCGGAAAGCATCGGGGTGCCGGTCGGCACGGTGACCCTCGACGATTTTCACCAGACTGACGGCATTTTCTTTTTCGGCCAGAACGTCGGCAGCAACAGCCCGCGCATGCTGCACGACCTGCAGGAGGCAAGCCGGCGCGGCGTGCCGATCGTGACCTTCAACCCGCTGCCGGAACGGGGCCTCATCGAGTTCACCAATCCGCAATCGCCGGTCGAAATGCTGAGCTTTTCGTCGACCCGGATCAGCTCGCAATACCATCAGCTCAAGTCCGGCGGCGACATCGCCGCCATCCTCGGCATCTGCAAGGCGCTGCTCGACGCCGACGACCTCGCCCGGGAGCAGGGCGGCAAGCCCCTGCTCGACTGGGGTTTCATCGAGGAGCACACGCATGGCTTCGAGGAGTTCGCCGCGATGCTGCGGCGGAGTCGTTGGGATGATCTCGAACGCCATTCCGCGCTGAGCCGGGGCGCGATGTCGGCGGCGGCGGCGGTCTATGCGCAATGCAACGCCGTCATCGGCATCTACGGCATGGGACTGACACAGCACCGCACCGGCGTCGAAAACGTGCAGATGCTCGTCAACCTGCTGCTGATGCGCGGCAATATCGGCAAGCCGGGCGCCGGCCCCTGCCCCGTCCGTGGCCACTCCAACGTCCAGGGCCAGCGGACGGTCGGGATCACCGAGAAGCCCGAACTGGTGCCGCTCGACAAGCTGGCGGAGCTCTACGGATTCGAGCCGCCGCGCGAAAAGGGCCTCAACACGGTCGAGGCTTGCGAGGCGGTCCTTAAGGGCGAGGTGCGCGGCTTTATCGGCCTCGGCGGCAATTTCGTGCGCGCCATTCCCGAACGCGAGCCGATGGAGGCGGCGTGGCGAAAATTGCGGCTGACGGTGCAGATAGCGACCAAGCTCAACCGCAGCCACCTGATCCACGGCGAAGTCACGTACCTGCTGCCGTGCCTCGGCCGCATCGAACTCGACCGCCAGGCGACGGGTCCGCAATCGGTGACGATGGAGGACAGCACCGCGTGCATCCACGGGTCGCTGGGACTGCATCCGCCGGCGAGCGACGATCTGCGTTCGGAGCCGGCTATCGTCGCGGGTCTCGCCAAGGCGGCGCTGCCGGCGAACCCGAAACTGGACTGGGATGCCTGGGTCGGCAACTACGCCCTGATCCGCGACGCGATCGCCAAGACCTATCCCGAAGACTTCCACGCCCTCAACGAACGCATGTGGCAGCCGGGCGGCTTTCACCGGCCGCTCCCGGCGCGGCACCGGGAATGGAAGACCAAGACCGGCAAGGCCAACTTCATCGCCCCGAAAAGTCTCGAGGAGGACCTCGCGAAGCAGCTCACGGACCCGGATGTCCTCCGCCTGATCACGCTGCGCAGTAACGACCAGTTCAACACGACGATCTACGGCTATCACGACCGCTTCCGCGGCATTCACGGCACGCGGATGGTTATCCTGATGCACCGCAACGACATCGACCGGCTGCACCTGCGCGAGGGCGACAAGGTGCGCCTCGTGACGGAGGCGGACGACGGCGTCAATCGCCAGCTCGAGGGGTTGAGCGTCGTCGCCTACGACATCCCGGAGGGATGTTGCGGCGGCTACTACCCCGAATGCAACGTGCTGGTCCCGCTGTGGCACTACGCGGAGCGATCGAAGGTGCCGGCGGCGAAGTCGGTGCCGGTCCGGGTTTTCCGGCTCGATGGCGCCTCCGCGGAAACGCGCGATAAGAGGACGGTTGGCGAAGACTTCTTCTCGGGCAACCCGGTGGCCGATCTCGCCGCCGATATTGGCCGCGCCTCGGTCATGGCCGCCGATGCCGTGCGGCGGCATCCGTTAAAGGGCGTGGCCATCCTGGCGGCGGGCGCGGGGGTGGCGCTTGGCGCCGCCGCGCTATTGCGCAATGGCGGGAAGAAATCGACATGATCCTGGAGGCGCTCGGCGAGCCGCCGCTGGTCCTCCGCGACGCGCGGCGGCTCGTCTGGCGCGCCGCCGCCTGTCCGGCAGAGACGCGATCGGCGACGCGCAAGGTTCCGGAGGAGACGGCCGTCGCCTTCGTCTACGAGGGCGCCGCCTATGCCGTGATGATGGCGACCCCCGCCGACCTGGAAGACTTCGCGGTCGGCTTCAGCCTCAGCGAGGGGATCGTCCCTAATTCCGGAGCGATCGAGTCACTCGACGTGGTGACGACTGAGGACGGGGTTGTGCTGCATATGACGCTCGCCGGGCCGAGCGCCGAGGCGATGTGGCAGCGCCGGCGGCGGCTCGCCGGGCCGAGCGGCTGCGGGCTGTGCGGCATCGAAAGCCTGGCGGAGGCTGCCCGGCGGCCGCGGCGGGTGCGCGGCGATCTGTGCATCTCGGCCAGCGCCATTACGGAGGCGATGACAAAACTCCCGGCGCTGCAGCCGATGAACCGGCAGACGGGAGCGCTGCACGCCGCCGCGTTTTGGACCCCCGAGGCCGGCATCGCGCTCGTGCGCGAGGACGTCGGGCGGCACAACGCGCTAGACAAGCTCGCCGGGGCCGCGGCTCGCGTCGGGCTGGACGGAGCCGAAGGGGCGGTGCTGCTGACCAGCCGCGTTTCGGTCGAGATGGTGCAGAAGGCGGCGATCTTCGGCGCCTCGCTACTGGTTGCGGTCTCGGCCCCCACCGCTCTGGCCGTGCGCGCCGCCGAAAGCGCCGGGATCACCTTGGTCGCCGTAGCCCGCCGCGACGGGTTCGAAACCTTCACCCATGCCGAGCGCATCCTCGCCGATGCGCCGCTCCCCCAAACCGACGGTTGAGGCCAAAAAGCCGCGCCGCTCGGCGCGCCCTGCACCGGCTTCGGCCCCAGGAACCGGGCCGCCCCGGCAGCGTTGTCGATAGTGAACGAACACCCGAGCGGAGGTACACATGCCATTCGACGGAACCGAACTCCCCTCTTACGGCCATATCGAAAAGCTCGATAAGGCGATGAACCTGATCGGCACCCCAAGCCAGTGGTGCAAGGGTTCGGAGCGCAATCCGGCCGGCCAGTATTGCCTGCGCGGCGCGCTCGTCGCCGTGGGCGCGTGGGACCTGTTACGGCCGGCCGTCTTCGAGGCCGTGCGTGAGATCGGCGGGACCCAGTTCCACCGCATCGAAGAATTCAACGATCATCCGACGACGACGCACGAGGATATCCTGCTGGTCTTGAACCGGGCGCGCGAACACATCATTGCCGGCAACTTCGTTGCCCAACCCGCCCGCGCCGACGTGGCCCGCTCGTCCTTGCGCCATCGCATGGTGGCGGTGTGGCAGAAGCTTCTTAGCTAGCGACTCCCTACGGCCGCGCATGGCGGGCAAAGACCGGCCCGCCGAAGGTCGAGATCAGAGTCCCCTCCACTCGACTAACAAAAGACGGCACCCCTTCTTTATCACCCCCGCGCAAGCGGGGGTTTGGGTGTCGATGAGCTGAAGATCGTTATCGTCAACCGGACGAAGGCCGGCTCGAGGATAAACTCAGGCCGGCATCCGCGTGCCCAATCCAACAATCGAGCGGCTGAATGGAATCGCTGCCTGCGCCGGGACGACGAGAGGGAAGCGGAAGCTTCGGATCGTTTAGCCTCCACCGCTCCGCGTCGGGGTTTTGCGTTCCGGGGTCGTTTCGCCGGGGCGGAAGTCGAGCGAGCAGCCGTTCATGCAGAAGCGCTGGCCGGTCGGGGCCGGGCCGTCATCGAAGAGATGGCCGAGATGACCGCCGCAGCGGCGGCAATGCACCTCGGTACGCACCATGAAGAAGCTGCGGTCGGTCTCGGTCTCGACCGCCTCGTCGAGCGGGGCGTAGAAGCTCGGCCACCCGGTTCCGCTGTTGAATTTCGTATCCGACGAAAACAATGGCTGGCCGCAACCGGCGCAGTGATAGACCCCCACCGCATAGTTTTTATCGAGCGGGCTCGTGCCGGCCCGCTCGGTGCCGTGCTCGCGCAACACCTGGTACTGCTCGGGCGAGAGCTGGCGGCGCCACTCCTCATCGGTTTTGTTGATTTCGAAATTCTTGTCCGGCGTCCGCCCCTGGCCGCCGCGCCGGCCCAACCACCCTTCGCTCATGATGTTCCTCGCGTTGCTGACATCCGCCTGGGATATCGTGACGCCTCGGCGCGAGGTTAAGGGGCGCGCCACGGTCTCAGTGAATGCGTTCGCCAGCGCTCGGGGAAGGGCGCAGCAATTCCGCGGTCGACCGCGCGATCCAGCACCACACCGCGCAGGTCAGCTCGTCGTCCTCGTCCCGCAGCCGCGCGGCTTCGCGCTCCGCGACCGCCGCGGCCTGCGCGCCGTGCCGGCGCACGAGAAGGACGGCCGCCTCCCAGATTTTTCGCTCATTGGTCATCATCATTACTGTAAACTCGTCCCGCGAGGGCAAAGATCCCCGGCCCGTGGCGTTCGCAACAAAATAGCGCGAAACGCGTCAACATATTGTTGCTCAGCCCCAGCCACTATACCGCATCCTGCTTGCGCCGTCTTCGCCTGCTCCTATAATCGCGCCATGCCAGACCTTTTCGATACTCTGACGGCTCGGCCGGCCGACAGCTACTCGGCCAAGGACATCGAGGTCCTCGAAGGGTTGGAGCCGGTGCGGCGCCGGCCCGGCATGTATGTCGGCGGCACGGACGAACGCGCCCTGCATCACCTCGCCGCCGAAGCGCTCGACAATGCGATGGACGAAGCCGTCGCAGGCTACGCGACCCATATCGACCTCGAACTCACGGCCGAGGGCTGGGTCACGGTGCGCGATAACGGGCGCGGCATTCCGGTCGATCCGCATCCTCGCTTTCCGACAAAATCGGCGCTCGAAATCATCCTGACGACATTGCACTCCGGCGGCAAGTTCGGCGGGCGCGCCTACACGACCTCGGGCGGGCTGCACGGCGTCGGAGTCTCTGTCGTCAATGCCTTGGCGGATGCTTTGGAGGTCGAGGTGGCGCGCGATCGCCGCCTATGGCGGCAGAGCTACCGGCGCGGCGTACCGGAAGGACCGATCGAGGATCGCGGCCCGGTGCAGAATCGGCGCGGCACGACGCTGCGCTTCCATCCCGATCCGGAGATTTTCGGCGAGGCCGGATTTCGCCCGGCGACGCTCTACCGCATGGCGCGGTCGAAGGCGTACCTGTTTCGCGGCGTCGAGATTCGCTGGAGCTGCGACCCCTCGCTGCCGCGGCCGGAAGGGGTGCCGGCAGAGGCGCGGCTGCATTTCCCCGGCGGCCTCGGCGATTTCCTGACCGCCAGCCTCGCCGACAAGGCGATGCTGACGCCGCGGCCGTTCCTCGGAAAGGTCGATTTTTCGGACGGCGGCAATGTCGAATGGGCGGTGGCTTGGCCCGAGGACGAGGAGGACGGCTTCAGCCACTCCTACTGCAACACGATCCCGACGACCGAGGGCGGCACCCACGAGGCCGGGCTGCGCAACGCGCTCGTGCGCGGCATCAAGGCCCACGCCGAGCTGATCGGCAACCGCCGCATCGCGCAGGCGACCGGCGAGGACGTCACGACCGGCGCGGCGATGCTCTTGTCGCTGTTCATGCGCGATCCGCAGTTCCAGGGCCAGACGAAGGAGCGGCTCGCCTCGGCCGAGGCGACGCGGCTGGTCGAAAACGCGGTGCGCGATCATTTCGACCATTGGCTCGGGGCCGATCCGGCGACGACGCGAACCCTGCTCGATCGCATCGCCGAGCGCGCCGAGGAGCGGCAGCGGCGGCGCCAGCAGAAGGAATTGTCGCGAAAGAGCGCCACGCGCAAATTGCGCCTGCCGGGCAAGCTCGCCGACTGCACCCGCGAGGCCGCCGCCGGCACCGAGATTTTTCTCGTCGAGGGCGACAGCGCCGGCGGCTCGGCGAAGCAGGCGCGCGACCGTGACACCCAGGCAATCCTGCCGCTCCGGGGCAAAATCCTCAACGTCGCCAGCGCCTCGGCCGACAAGATGCGGGCAAACCAGGAATTGTCGGACATCATTCTCGCGCTCGGCTGCGGCGCCGGCGCCTCCTACCGCGAGGAGGCGCTGCGCTACGAGCGCGTCATCATCATGACCGACGCCGATGTCGACGGCGCCCACATCGCGTCGCTGTTGATGACGTTCTTCTTCCGCGAGATGCCGAAACTCGTGGACAACGGCCACCTGTTCCTGGCGCTGCCGCCGCTCTACCGGCTGACCCAGGGTGAGGTGACGCTCTACGCCCGCGACGACGCGCACCGCGAGGAGCTGCTGCGCACCGCCTTCAACGGCCGCGGCAAGATCGAGGTCAGCCGCTTCAAAGGCCTCGGCGAAATGCCGGCGCGCTACCTCAAGGCGACGACGATGGACCCGGCTGAGCGCACCCTGCTGCGCGTGCGGATTCCATCGGCCGACGACCCCAGCGCGATCGAGACGCCCGAGGAAGAGCGCGCCCGCACCGCGGCCCTCGTCGAAACCTTGATGGGGCGCCGACCGGAACTGCGCTTCGACTACATCCAGAAAAACGCCCGCTTCGCCCGCGATCTCGACGTGTAGCCGCATCGCCTACTTGCGCGGATTGGCACTACCCCTTACCTAAGCGGCGTCGACCCGTTTGCGTTCGGCCTCGCAGCCTGCGTCTCCCCCGCGAGCGTCGGATGGCGTTTCCCCGATCCCAATCGAAGTCCGATGCGTCGCGCGGCCGCGCGGCGCCCTGAGTGCTACGTGGAGTTACCTCTGATGGCGACCGGTACGGTCAAATGGTTCAACGCCCAGAAGGGCTACGGCTTCATCCAACCCGAGAGCGGCGGCGCCGATGTGTTCGTGCACATCTCGGCGGTCGAGCGCGCCGGGATGGACAGCCTGCGCGAAGGCCAGCGGCTCAGCTACGAGCTCGAACAAGGCCAGCGCGGCCGCGTCTCGGCGGTGAAGCTGCAGGCGGTTTGAGCCTGGTGCGAACGGGGCCGTGACGGCCGGCCTGCATCGCCGCCCCCGGAGCCCCGCGGGAATGACGATGACTTGTCGGGCGTCTACGCATTACTCTAAGGACGCAGCCTGCACATTGGGGGACGCCGCGGCGTCCCCCTCCCCTCAACCATCCGGGAGAACTCTTTGGCCAAGGAAGACCTGATCGAATTCGAAGGGACCGTGCTCGAACTTCTGCCCGATGCCCGGTTCAAGGTGAAGCTCGACAACGGGCACGAGACGCTGGCCTATTCGTCGGGCAAGATGAAAAAGAACCGCATCCGCATCCTCGCCGGCGACCGCGTCACGGTCGAGATGACGCCGTACGATTTGAGCAAGGGGCGCATCAATTTCCGCCACAAGGACGAGCGCGCCGCCCCGCCGATGTCGCCGCGCCCCCAATTCCGCCGGCGCTGAGTTCCGGTCTCGCCAGGGCCGGGCATGACCCGGCCAGCCTATGGCGAGCCTCAAGACTCGCGGGTCAGTCCGCGGATGGACCCCTTTAAGGACGCCATCTTCAAAGATCTTTACGCGGCCGGACGCAGAACCGCGGTTTCCGGGCCGCCGTCGATCCACATCCGGAACCACATTTCCAGCATGAGCAGCGCCCACAGGCGCGTGTGATGGTCGCGCGTTCCGGCGCAGTGCTGGTCGAGCAACCCCTCCACATAATCGGGACGCAATAGACCGCGCTGGCGGGCCGAGCGCGACAGCAGCACGTCGTAGGCCAGCTCTTTAAGTTCGCCGCGGAACCACTCGTCGATCGGGATGCCGAACCCCATCTTGCGGCGGCGCAGGATCGCCGGCGGCAGGTAGGGCGCCATCGCCGCCTTGAACAGGCCCTTCAGGGAGCCGCCCGGCATTCTGACCGAGGTCGGCAGCCGCGCCGCCCATTCGAGCAGGACGTGGTCGAGCAGCGGCGAGCGCGCCTCCAGCCCGTGCGCCATGCTCGCGACATCGACCTTTACCATCAGGTCGTCGGGCAGGTAGGTGTGGAAGTCGGCCCAATTGGCGCCGGCGACGAGGCCGCCCGCCTCGGCAAAATAGGGTTCGAGCAGGTCGAGCGCCGAATCGCCGGCCTGCTCCCGCATCGCCTCGCCGTAGCCGCTGTCCTTGTCGCGGTCGGAGAAGAACACGATCGTGCGGGCGTAGCGCCGAGCCGGCCGCGCCGGGTCTTCCAAGAGCACTTCGCGGATCTGCCGCAGCCTTAGTGTGCGCTGCAATGGCGACGGCGCAAGGCCGAGCAGCCGCGCCGCGCCCTCCCGGCCCCAGCGCGGCAGGCGGTCGAGCTGCGCCAGATAGCCCATGGCTCGGTAGCGCCGATAACCGAAGAAGGCCTCGTCGCCGCCATCGCCGTTGAGCGCGACCGTGACCTTGCGCCGCGCCATCTCCGACACGTAGTAGGTCGGCACCGCCGAGGGGTCGGCGAAGGGCTCGCCGTAATGCCAGACGAGGCGCGGCAATACCGCGACCGCGTCCGGCTCGACGATGAGTTCCTCATGATCGGTGGCGTAGCGCTCCGCCACCAGGCGGGCGAACGGCGTCTCGTCATAGGCCTTCGACTTGAAGCCGATCGAAAAGGTGCGCACGGGCCCGCCGCCGGCCCGCGCCATCATCGCGACGACGGACGAGGAATCGACGCCGCCGGAGAGAAAGGCGCCCAGCGGCACATCCGAAATGAGCCGCAGCCGCACGGCCTCCTCAAGCTGCGCCACCAGTTCGCGCCGGAGATCGCGCGGATGGGGAGGGTTTCGCGCCGCGCGCGGCTCGGGCAAGCGCCAGTAGCGCACCGGCTCGAGGCCGCGCCAGCGCCCGTGCGGGTCCGGCGACACGACCATGTAATGCGCCGCCGGCAACCGGAAGATGCCCTCGAAGGCGGTCTGCGGCGCCGGCACGTATTGCAGGCTGAGGTACTGGTCGATCGCGACGAGGTTCGGCGCGCGCGGCACGCCCGGCCAGGCGAGGATCGCCTTGATCTCCGAGCCGAACAGCAGCCCGCCGGCGGTCGGCGCGTAATAGAGCGGCTTCTTGCCAACCCGGTCGCGCGCCAGCACCAATTGCCGCGTCCGCCGGTCCCACAATGCCAGGGCAAACATGCCGCGCAGGCGGGGCAGCACGCCGGTTCCCCAAGCATGCCAGCCGTTGGCGATGACCTCGGCGTCGCCGCGGCTGCGGAAGGCGTAGCCGAGCGCCTCCAGCTCCGCGCGGATGTCGGCGAAGTTGTAGATCTCGCCGTTGAAGGTCAGCCACACCGAGCCGTCCTGACTGCCAATCGGCTGGTTGGCGGCGGGCGAGAGGTCGATGATCGCGAGCCGAGCCTGTACGAGGCCGGCCTGCCCGTCGGTCCACACCTGCTGATCGTCCGGGCCGCGATGCCGTACCGCCGCGACCATCGCCCACAGCCGCGCCTCGATCTCGGCCCGCGGCAGCGACGGCTGCGGCAACAGTACCCCGGCAATGCCACACATCAGCCGCCGCCCCGCGCCGCCGCGCCGCGATGTCGCGCGGCCCCCTGCCCCCGTCGCCGCATCCGTTAAATCCGCTCCTGCCCCGCCCATATATGACGGGCGCCGGCAACGGCGGCAACGCCCGTCGCCGGCTCGCAACGCGGCGGTTTGACTTGCGCCGAGGCAGGCACTAGAAGTGCAAGCGCATGCGCCGTGCACCCACTCATCGGTGGAGGGGTGGCCGAGTGGCTGAAGGCGGCGGTTTGCTAAACCGTTATACGGTTAACCCCGTATCGTGGGTTCGAATCCCATCCCCTCCGCCACTTCCTTAGTGCAGCCGGAATTTTATTAGCTCGCGCAGCGGTCGACCCAAGTATTCCGATTCATGAGGCTCCGCGCGGCTCTTGTTATCGTCATGCCGGCGGAGGCCGGCATCCACTGGTCCGCGGATCGAGCGGATGGGTGGGTCCCGGCCTGCGCCGGGACGACGAAAGGGGAGCATGGTGATTGGCGGAACTTTGAGATCAGGACACTGGCTGGGGCGGGGCCTTTCGGCGGCCGGGTCCGGTAAAAGTACGCTATCCGTGCCTGCCGATCGGCCTACAGCGGGATGACGAGCAGCGTGTCGATCTTCTGGCTGTCGAGGACGACGGTGCGCTCGATGAAGCGGTAGGGTTCGCGGGAAATGGCGATGCGGTCGAGGTAGCGGCCGGTCGCGAACAGGCTGGTGGCGCCGTCATGCATGATGCGGGCGACCATGAAATGGGAGCGGACCTCGGCGACCCCGTCGGCGATCGCGCCGAAGCCGATCGGCGCGACCACGTGCCGGTAGGAATGCGCCTCGAACATGTTGGCGCGGCGCAGCGAGGTGACCCGATCGACCAGCATGCCGCGCGAGGCGCAGTAGATGACGCCGTGGCGATATCCGGCGGCAAAGCTCTCGCGGCTGGTGACGAGATAGCGGCAGTCCTCGACGAAGAAATCCGGCCATTCCTCCAGCCGGTCCTCGTCGATGCACTCGGCATACGCCGCGACCAACTCCTCTACGCCGAGCCGAATTTTAAGATGGTCCATTGCTCCCCCGTTCGTCGCCCCCGCGAAAGCGGGGGCCCAGGGCCGCCGCTCCGGCGCCGCCCCTGGATTCCCGCTTGCGCGGGGATGACGCGCTGATTGCCGCCGAGGACCTAGGCCCCCATCAGCGCGCGGTACTGTTTCCAGAAGCCGCGGATGGCGGCTTCGCTGGCGCGGAAGCTCTGCGACTCGGCGTCGTGACCGCCCATCATGACGACGCCGCTGCCGTCGTCGTTGTAGTGGATCGCGCGCTGCACGAAGCCGCCGACGCAGCCGTCCTCCATCGAGATGTAGCCGGCGGCGCCGATCAGATTGCCCTGGCGCAGCCGCCGCTCCGTCATCGCGGGATCGTCGTCGGCGAAACCGAGATGGATCCATTCGAGTTCGGAGCGGTCGACGCCGCGCGGCCGCAGCACCCGCACGGCGATCGTGTTGCGGATCTGCTGCAGGACCATGCCCGGGAACACGGTCAGGATCTGCACCGAGATCTGGTCGCCGTACTCGTCCACCGACTCGAGGATCGAGCGGTCTTCGAGGTGCAGCTCGTTGCTGGCGCGCAGCGCCTCGCGCTTGTAGTCCTCGTCTTCGGCGGCGTAGTCGAGCTTGGCAAAGCTGAAATGGTTGCCGCCGTTCTCGGCGATGTTGATGCCGCCGGGCTGGCTCATCCGATTGATGCGGAAGACGTTGAGGAAGGTGTGCAGAATGCTGGCGTGGTAGGTATCCTTGACGTTCTCGAAATAGAGCTTCCAGTTGTTGGGCAGGACCTGGATGCTGCGGCCGATGATGTGCGGCGAGCGGCCTTCGAGAACCCGCTTGATGCCGCCGGCGACGACCGGGCCGAGATAGGTTTCGAGGTCGGGCGCGGCGGGGTCAAAGGTGCCGAACACGAGGCCCGACAGTTCGGCGACGCGCAGCCGCTGGAGATGGTGCTCCTCCTTGCGGAATTCCGGCGGCATGCCGCCCTGGCGCTTGACCCCCTTCTCGAACGCGACGCCGGTCAGCCGCCCGGCGAGGTCATAGCTCCAGCCGTGGTAGATGCAGGTGATCTCCTTGCCGCGGCCCTTGTTCTTGAGGCACAGCAGATTGCCGCGGTGGGCGCAGCGGTTGACGAAGGCGTTGACGGCGCCATCGGCATCGCGCGCCACGACGACGGCGACCTCGCCGACCGTCGTCGCGATCCAGTCGCCCGGCTCGGGGATTTCCGCCGCGAGACAGAGATAACTCCAGGTCGGGCCCTTGAAGATGCGTTCCTGTTCGAGCGCGTATTGCTCGGGGTCACTGTAGACCCGGAACGGCACCTCGCTCAGCGCATTCGACGGCCACGCGACGTGGCGGCCGTAATCGATGTCTTGCACGGACATGGCGCCCCGCACATTGAGGGATCGGACGGCCGACTATGCGCCGCGGGCGCCGATTTCGTCTACCGGGAAGCCGCCGCGGGTCCGGCGATCAATGCGGCTTTGCCGACTCCTGCGCGGCCGAGGCTGCGGGCGTGCTCTTTTGGGGCGGCTGAACCGGGTCGCCGGCGCTTTTTTTGCCGTCTTTGGCGCCCGTAAGGCTGAGCTTGCTGCCGGCGATCTCGATGTTGATTTCGAGGGTCGAGGTCTCGCCCGACTTGCCGACGTTGACCCGGATCGTGTCGTCGCTGATCTGCACATAGCGGCCGACCACGTCGAGCAGCTCGCGCTGCAACACCGGCAGGAAATCGGGGGCATCCCGGCTCGCCCGCTCGTGCGCGAGCACGATCTTCAACCGCTCCTTGGCGATGACGGCCGTGCCGCCGCGCGGTGGAAACAGGTAGGAGAGCAAACTCATCAGGCCCTACCGAACAGGGTACGGAACAAGCTCTTCCGCTCGGGCTTCAGGAACCGCATCTCGCGCTGCTCGCCGAGGAAGCGCGCGACGGCGTCGAGGTAGGCGTGCCCGGCGGGGCTTTCGCCGTCGAAGACGACGGGCGTGCCGGTGTTCGAGGCCCGCAGCACGGACTCGGATTCCGGTATCACCCCGAGCAGTGGGATCGACAGGATTTCTTTCACGTCCTCGACCGTCAGCATCTCGCCCTTGCTGACCCGGTCCAGGGAATAGCGGGTCAGCAGCAGGTGGATGTCGACCGGCGACTCGTTGCGCTCCGCCCGGCGTGAGCGCGACGCCAGGATGCCGATGATGCGGTCGCTGTCCCGCACCGACGAGACCTCGGGATTGGTCACGATGATGGCGCTGTCCGCGAAATAAAGCGCGGTGATGGCGCCATGCTCGATGCCGGCCGGGCTGTCGCAGATGATGTAGTCGAACTGGTTCTTCAGCTCCTCCATGACCCGCTCGACGCCTTCGCGCTTCAGCGCGTCCTTGTCGCGGGTCTGCGAGGTCGGGAAGATGAACAAATTGTCGTTGCGCTTGTCCTTGATGAGCGCCTGGTTGAGGTTGGCGTCGCCGTTGATGACGTTGATGAAGTCGAAGACGACGCGGCGCTCGCAGCCCATGACGAGATCGAGGTTGCGCAACCCGACGTCGAAGTCGATGACGACGGTCTTGTTGCCGCGCATCGCCAGTCCGGCGGCAAAGGCGGCCGAGGTCGTGGTCTTGCCGACGCCTCCCTTGCCCGACGTGACGACGATCACCTTGCCCAACGCGACCTCCCCTCTCCCCGCGCGAGCCGCGTCTTTCCTCCGCCGCGCGGGGGCCGGCACACAACCGTTATGTCGATTATCATGAGCGTCAATTTCGCGTAATGGTCAACTGATCGTCAATCAATGCGATCTGTACCGGAAAACCCTGCTGTTCCGGGGGGAGCTGCTCGCTGACGAGGTAGTGGCCGGCGATGCTGACCAGTTCCGCCTCGAACCGGCTGCAAAAGATTCGAGCGCCGGCATCGCCGCTGGCGCCGGCGAGGGCGCGGCCGCGCAATACGCCATACACATGAATGTTGCCGTCGGCGACGAGTTCGGCGCCGGGACTGACCGCGGCGGTCACGACGAGATCGCCGCCGCGCGCGTAGATCTGCGTGCCCGAGCGCACCGGCTGGGTTACGAGACGGGTGCGCGGCGCGACGGTGGCCGGCGGCGGAGCGGCCGGTGCGGCGGCAGGCTCGGGAGGCTCCGCCTCCGCCTCGGCCGCCCGCCGCCGGCTCGGCTGCGTCGCGTTCGGCGCGAAGCCGGCGAGATCGGCGGCGGCGGCGGCGGCAATCTGCTGCGGCAATGCGTTCTGCACTCCGACCAGCATCAAGGTCTGCCCGCGCAGCACCCGCCGCGCCTCGGCGAATTCTTCCGGCGTGACGAAGGCGTCCGCCTCGCTTCCTTTAAGGTCGAGCACGACCGGCGCGTTAAGGAAAAAGCGCGGGCTGCGTTCGACCTGTTTGGCAAGTTCCTCTTCGAAAGCGGGGTCGCGCAGCATCGCCGCCCGCACGACCATCACTGTAAACAGCGCGCCCTGGACGAGAGTACCCGCCATTCGAGGATCGAAACCGCCTTTGGAACGTTGGAAATCATCGGTTAACGCCAAATCGCGCGTCCCGCAACGGCTTTCACGCCGGAACGGAGGGCCTGAAGAGGCGCCTTGACGCCAATCCGCCGTGATCTTGATTTTCGCCGTGCCGGCACGACCTCAGAGACAGCGGCGTAGGGCGCCTGTGTCTCCCCGATTTTCCGGACACGGCCGCGCAAGCTTGCTAGGATAAGCGACGTTTAGCTTCGGGGTCGTGGAATGGGTTCCCTCAGTATTTGGCATTGGCTCATCGTCCTCGCCGTGGTGCTGCTGCTGTTCGGCGGCCGCGGCAAACTGTCGGGCATGATGGGCGACCTCGCCAAGGGCATCAAAGCCTTCAAATCGGGTATGAAGGAGGAAGAGGCGCCGGAAGTGATCGTGCCGCCGGCGCAGGTGCCGCCGCCGGCAACGGCGACGACCGCCGAGCGCCAGCGCGAACGCGCCTGATCCCGGTCTTTCGGCGCCGATGCCCATGGCAGGGCTCGAGCGCCTGCGGCCGGCGCCGAACCATCATCTCGAAATTCGCGACGACCCCGCCAAGGGCAGGGGCATTTTCACTCGCGAGGCTATTGCCGCCGGCGTGCTGATCGAGGCGGCCCCGGTCGTCATCATTCCGCCCGAGCAATGCGCCGCTGTCGACCGAACGGTGCTGCACGACTACTACTTTCACTGGGACGGCGACCCCGACGGCATCGGCAGCGGCGCCGTCGCGCTCGGCCTCGTCAGCCTCTGCAACCACTCTCGGCGGCCCTCGGCGCGGGTGCGCCGCAACCTCGCCCGCGCGACGCTCGACCTCATCGCCGCCCGCCGCATCGAGGTCGGCGAGGAGATCACGATCGACTATAACTGCGCCCTGTGGTTCGAGGCGCGCGAGTAGCGCCTCCCGTATGCGGCCGCAGCGCTGGCGCCGGTCGCGGCGGCAGGGTATGTCAGGCCCGCAACGGCCAGGGCGGCACATTCATGCAGCGCTTCGAAGGCACCGAAACTTATGTCGCGACCGAGGATCTTCAGGTCGCCGTCAACGCCGCAATTGCGCTGGAGCGCCCGCTCCTCGTCAAGGGCGAACCCGGCACCGGCAAGACCATCCTTGCCCACGAGGTCGCGAAGGGGCTTGGGAAGGAACTCATCACCTGGCACATCAAGTCCACGACCAAGGCGCAGCAGGGCCTTTATGAGTACGACGCGGTGTCGCGGCTGCGCGACGGCCAGCTCGGCGACGAGCGGGTGCGCGACATAGCCAACTACATCAAGCCGGGCAAGCTGTGGGATGCGTTTGTCGCCGACGAGGCGCCGGTCCTGCTGATCGACGAGATCGACAAGGCCGACATCGAGTTCCCGAACGATCTCCTGCTCGAACTCGACCGCATGGAGTTCTTCGTCTACGAGCTGCGGCAGACCATCGTCGCCAAGCAGCGGCCGATCGTGCTGATCACCTCGAACAATGAAAAGGA
>Ga0070739_10002377_pt1 | contig 25522 bp, 22 predicted proteins | sample Coa_R1_7_FD_66445 | JGI IMG/M metagenome (GOLD analysis project Ga0070739, IMG submission 66445) | Surface soil microbial communities from Centralia Pennsylvania, which are recovering from an underground coalmine fire - Coalmine... | ecosystem: Environmental > Terrestrial > Soil > Unclassified ...
AGCGTCAGAGAGAGATTCCTTCATGGTCGTTTCTCGGATAGAGGAGGTGGATTTTTCAGCAAAACGCTTCTTCCAAGACTTGTGTACAAAAATTCCACCAACTTTCGAGACGCCCACACGAGCATTGGCCAGAGGATTATTTAATTGACAGCCGAGCAGACGGTGCTTAACATCTGAACGGATGATAATGCTCGAGCTGCGCTGCGTTTCGGAAATCTCAACGGAGATGAGATAAAACCTGAGCAGTAGCGCTGTAACGCGGAACCGCACCCACCGTACCAGCGTCCAAGCGTTCGGTATGCGCCGACCTCGCTCTGCGAACCGTTTATTGCAGAGCATCCGCAAAAGGAGCACCAACCATGAGATGGGCCTCTTGGATTCGCAACGGAAAATGTTCCCTCGAACGCCGCTGGGCACTATACCAAACGCTCCGACGCAAAGTCGTCGCTCGCCGCAGCGCTGCTCGGCCGCGCTTGGAAGTATTAGAAGATCGTTGGTTGTTGTCCACTTATACGGTCACCAGCACAGCCGATGATGGCAGTGCAGGAACGCTGCGGGATGCCATCAATCAGGCCAATATGGCAGGAAGCACGATCACGGAAATTGATTTCAAGATTGGAACATCCGGCAGCGCGCAAACGCTAAGTCTCAAGAGCCAATTACCGGAGTTGGTAGCTTCCGGCGTCTTCATCAATGGCCTGAGCCAGGGAGGCAGTAGCAACACCAAGCGACTGATAACGCTGGATGGAACCAAGGCCGGAAGTGGTAGCAATGGTTTGCCGCTGGGAGGATCGGGTTGTATCGTGTCGGGACTCATCATCCAGCATTTCAACAACGGCATCTTAGTCGATGGTTTCGCCAACACCATCGGCGGCTACACGGCCGGCGCGGGCAATGTGATCTCTGGCAACAGCAGCGACGGCATTCTGATCGGCAACGGCATCTTCGGCACGCGCATGCAGGGCAACTACATCGGCACGGACCCCACGGGAAGCAAAGCCGAGGCCAACAACATCGGCATCGAGGTCGCCGGTCCCAACAGCACCATCGGCGGACCTGTCACCGGCGCGGGCAATGTCATTTCGGGCAACACCAAGGACGGCATACTCATCGAAGGCACGGCGACCGGCGTGATCGTGCAGGGAGATTACATCGGTACCAACGCCGCGGGCACTTCAGCCGTTGGCAACGGTGTCGGCGTCGAGATCAAGGTGTCCGGCCAAGTTCTCGGCAGCACGTCCTCCGCCGCACGCAATCTCATCTCGGGTAATGGAGACGGCGTGCTGATTGACAGCGGCGTCTCCGGTGTACTGGTGCTCGGAAACTACATCGGCACCGACGTGACCGGCAGCAAAAAAGTGGCCAACAACATCGGCATCCTGGATAGAGGATCGTACACCACGATTGGCGGCACCACGGCCGCCGCAGGCAACCTTATTGCGGGCAATACAGCGGACGGCGTGGATCTTGACGGCACTGTCAGAGCGCTTGTTCAGGGCAATTCCATTGGCACTTGGATTGCGACTAGCGGGGCACTCGGCAACAGCATTGGCATCTTGGCCAATGGCTCCACCAGCACCATCGGCGGCACCACGACCGCCGCGCGCAATCTTATTAGCGGTAATAGCCATGTCGGAATCTATGTCGGTGCAGCAGGAGTGCTCGTAGAGGGCAACTACATCGGCACGGATCCCACAGGCACCATTGCCTATCCCAACAGCATCGGTATCGAGACAGCGGCGACCAATGTTACGATTGGCGGCACTATCGCCGGCGCGAGGAACGTGATCTCGGGCAACAAAGCGGACGGCGTGCTTATCACTACCTCCTCCGGCGTGCAAGTGCTCGGCAATTACATCGGCACGAAACCCACAGGGGCCAACAACCTGCCCAACAGCATCGGTGTCGAGATCGATGCGTCCGGCGAAGTCTTCGGCAGTACGTCGTCCGCCGCACGCAACATCATCTCGGGCAACTTTGAGGGCGTACTGATTGACAGCAGCATCTCCGGCGTGCAGGTGCTCGGATGCTACATCGGCACCGACATCACCGGCACCATAGCCGTGGCCAACGGGGGCGGAGTCGAGGTAGCTGGGTTCAATGACACTATCGGCGGGACCGCGACCGGCGCAAGTAATCTTATCTCGGGCAATTACGGTGACGGTGTGCTGATCGACAGCGGCGGCTCCGGTGTGCAGGTGCAGGGCAATTACATCGGCACCAATGCTGCCGGCAGCAATACTTTACAAGACGGCAATACAAACAGCAACGGCATTGAGGTGGCTGGCAGTAACAATACGGTCGGCGGCACCGCGGCCGGAGCAGCGAACATCATCTCTGGTAATTTTAGAGGTGGCGTCCTTATCGACGATGGCGCGTCCGGAACACAGGTGCAGGGAAATTACATCGGCACCGATGTCACGGGAGCCAACTCCCTCGGCAATAACTCTAACGGGGTCGAGATCGCTGGGTCAAACAATACCATTGGCGGAACTTCGACCGCCGCACGCAATCTTATTTCGGCCAGTTTCAGTAATGGCATATCTATCGATAGCACTGCATCGGGAGTGCAGGTGGAGGGCAACTTTATTGGCACAGATGTCACGGGCACCAAGGCTCTTGGTTTCAGCAACTCAAGTGGCATCGAGATGGCCGGCTCCAACATCACGATTGGCGGCACCACACCCGGAGCTGGCAACCTTATTTCGGGTAACAACCAAGGCGTGGCTATCGACCAGAGTGCATCCGGCGTGCGGATAGAGGGAAATTATATCGGCACCGATGTTACGGGAACGAAAGCCATCGCCAATCGAGGCGGCATTAGTATTGAAGGGACCAATATCACCGTCGGAGGAACCTCGGCGGCTGCCCGAAATATCATTTCGGGTAATACGGGTAGTGGCGTAAGTACTGCAACCCCGAATGGCCCCGGAGAGTTTGTGGAAGGAAATTACATCGGCACCGACGTCACGGGTACCAAAGCAGTCCCCAACAGCGTCGGTATCCAAGCCGCCGGACCTGTTACGATTGGTGGAACTGCGAGCGGCGCTGGTAATCTTATTTCGGGCAATAGTGTTGATGGCGTGTATGTCTTCGTGAACTCCGGCGTGCATGTACAGGGCAACTACATCGGCACGGATGTCACGGGCGCCAAAGCCCTCGCCAATAGTATCGGCGTCGAGGTCAATGGGCCTGACAGCACCATTGGCGGTACTGTCACCGGCGCAGGTAATGTTATCTCAGGTAACAGTGCAGACGGCGTGCGTATTGATGCCGGTAGCGCTCAATTTCCCACGCAAGGCGTCCAAGTACAGGGCAACTACATCGGCACGGATATCACCGGGACCCATGCTATCCCCAACAGCTTAGGCATCGAGGTGGATGGCTCAAACGACACTATCGGAGGCAGCGTTGCCGGCGCCGGCAACCTCATCGCCCATAACAGCCAAGGCGGTGTGCTGGTCAACGCAGGCACCGCCGATACCATCTCCCGCAATTCCATCACTGCCAACGGCGGCGCCGGGACAGGACCCGGTATAACACTCAGCAACAACGGCAACAACAATCTGGCCGCACCGAACTTGACTGCGGCCCATCTCAACGGCAGCACGCTGACCGTAACGGGCAGTTTCACCCCTCCCACTGCCAACAACGCATACGTGCTGGAGTTTTTTGCCAACCCTGCAAGCGATGCGGAGGGCAGAGTTTTCCTCGGTTCGTTAGGAGAGATATCGACGAACACGACATCGCAAGCGTTCGCCTTTACCACGACGACCACCGTGACGGGAACGTATCCACTTATCACGGCTACACTGACGGATGGATCGGGAGATACTTCCCCCTTCTCCAACGGCGTGACCGTGAACACGGCCCCGTTTGCACCGATCGTGATAACCAACCCCAGCGATCAGACCGTGCCGGAGGGACAGAACGCCACCTTCACCGCTGCGGCGAATGGCAATCCCACGCCGGCGGTTCAATGGCAAGTCAGCACCGATGGCGGCAAGACCTTCACCACCATCAGCGGCGCAACAAGTACCACGCTGACGCTGAAAAACATTACCAATTCCATGAATGGCAATGAGTATCACGCCGTTTTCACGAACAGCATCGGCAGCGCGACAACCAGCGCCGCTACGCTGACTGTCACCGCAGCAGTGGCTCCATCCATCACGGGCAATCCGAGCAATCAGACGGTGACGGCAGGTCAGTCGGCGACCTTCACCGCGTCCGCCAGCGGCTCGCCGACCCCCACGGTTCAATGGCAAGTCAGCACCGACGGCGGCAAGTCTTTTAGCAACATCACCGGCGCAACATCTACCACGCTGACGTTAACTAACGTCTCCTTCGCGCTCAATGGCCATGAGTATCGGGCAGTATTTACTAACAGTGCCGGCAGCGCCACCACCACCGCCGCCGTACTCACCGTCCAGACCGCGCCGGCCTTCACCAGCGGCAACAGTGCTACGTTCACCGTGGGTCAGGGAGGCAGCTTCACCGTGACCACGGTTGGCTCGCCCACTCCTACCTTGACGGTATCCGGAGTTTTGCCGAGCGGCGTCACCTTCACGAACAACGGCAACGGCACGGCCGGCCTCCACGGCATCCCCGCTCCCGGTACGAGTGGAACCTACTACTTCACAATTCGGGCGCACAACGGTATCGGCAGCGATGCCCTACAGAACTTTGTGCTCGTGGTAAGCCCATCCGCGCCGAAAGTGCCGCCGTTGCTGGCGTTTCTCGCACAGTTGTTGGGAGCAATCGAGTCGGTGAACGCTCATGGCACCGCCATCACCGGATACTTTTTCGGCATTCCGCTGCTGGCGGCAACCTTCGACGACTCCGGCAACCTTCAGGACGCCACGTTGCTCGGCTTCGACATCACCTTCTTGGTTGATCTCTTGAGGTAACATCCGGCGGAGGCGGTGATACGAATGGCAGGGCGAATCCTGCTCCGCAGGATCGCGTACTCGCCCCTTGTATCGGCATCCCATACCCATAGACTTGGCGACACAGGTTCGACCACATCGGCAGAAATTCCGCTGTGAACGGCGATCCTTGAGTGTAAGATGATCGTTGCGGCGAGACCAACCAACCTGGTGTTCCCTCGGAGGAAAGAAACATGGCAGGAATGCGCGTCGTGCAGGTCTCCCGCCCAAAAGGGCCTTTTGAGATCGTGGAACGACCTATACCGGAGCCAGGTCCCGGAACTGTGCGGATCAAGGTACAAGCCTGCGGCATCTGCCACAGCGATTCCATAATCAAGGAAGGGCTGCTTCCGAACATCCCCTATCCGAGGGTTCCCGGTCACGAGGTGGCGGGTTTGATCGACGCGGTTGGTCCCGGTGTGTCCGGTTGGCAGGTGGGTCAGAAGGTTGGGGTGGGATGGAACGGCGGCTACTGTGGATACTGCGACCACTGCCGCCGAGGAGATTTCTTCGCCTGCGTACGCGGCCAGGTCACCGGCCTCACTTTTGACGGTGGTTACGGAGAGTACATGATTGCCCCGGCCAGTGCGGTCGCGCTCATGCCGGCCGACCTGTCTCCCGTGGAGGCGGCTCCGCTGATGTGCGCCGGACTCACCACGTTCAATGCACTGCGCAACAGTGGGGCGCGGCCCGGAGACGTTGTCGCAGTGCTCGGGCTTGGGGGGCTTGGCCACCTCGGCGTCCAGTACGCCGCGAAGATGGGTTTCCACACTGTTGGGATCGCACGTGGAAAAGACAAAGAGCCTCTCGCACACAAACTCGGTGCGGCGGTCTACATCGACAGCCAGGCCGAAGATCCCGCGGCGGAGCTACTGAAATTGGGCGGCGCTAAAGTCATTCTGGCGACGGCGACCAGCGGCGAGGCGATGAGCGCCGTCCAGAGCGGCCTGGCACCCAACGGCACTCTGTTGGTCATTGGGGCGGCCGAGTCGATGACGGTATCTCCGATGGTGCTTCTGTCGGGCAACCGCTCTGTGAAGGGCTGGTACTCCGGAACCTCAATCGATTCGCAGGACGCGCTTGCTTTCAGCATGCGGGCCGGGGTGCGGCCGATGACCGAGAACTACCCGTTAGAGAGAGTTTCGGAGGGTTATGATCGTATGATGAGTGGCAAGGCGCGGTTCCGCGTCATCTTGACAATCGGGCAATAGAGCGCTTTTCAGGTGGATATAGCGGTTGCGGGTGCCGCTCGGCTCGCGGCACCTACCGGTAGGTCCGGCGAGCCGAGCCGGACCCGCTACACCAGCCTCAAAGGCGCTCTAGCCTCGGCGATCCTGGAGAACTCGACCGCCCCTCACGTCCCCAGTTCGATGACCCGATCGACGCCGACCGCGTCAAGGAAATCGCGGTCGTGCGAGATGGCCAGCAGTGCCCCGGTATAGCAGCACAGCGCCTGTTCCAGATTGGTAAGACTCGGCAGGTCCAGGTGGTTGGTCGGCTCATCAAGTAGTAGCAACCGCGGCGGCTCGGCGGCGCTGAGTACACAGGCCAGAGCTACTCGCAGTCGCTCGCCGCCGCTCAGCGCGGCAGCGGGCTTGTGAACCGTGTCGCCGCGGAATAAGAAGTGCGCCAGGGTCATCCGGCAGGTGGTCTCGGACTGCGCCGGAACGTGGCGGCGGAAATTCTCCAACACGCTCAAGCCATCGATCAGCAGGTCGGCTCGTTGGTCGAGGCAGCGCCAGCGATGGACGCCCAGGCGCACCATTCCAGCGTCGGGCGCCAGCTCTCCTTGGATCAGCTTAAACAGAGTGGTTTTGCCGGAGCCATTTGGCCCAGCGATGGCCACGCGCTCCGGCCCGGTCATTCGCAGGGTAAACTGATTGAGCAGCGGCCGAGAGCTGCCCGGATAGCGGAAGCAGACGTTCTCCATCTCCAGAATGAGTTTGCCGGCCGGTGAAGCCGGATGCTCTATCGCTCTTTCATCGTGACAAGGGTTGTCCACAATTGAGGTTTCCCGGTACGGTCGTCAATCCAAGCGGGGTGAAAGTGCCGGCCGCATTGACGCGTCGCGGTGTATCATGCAGGGATGCTCGATAGCCCCGTGCGTCCAGGATGACAAGGCCTACTTCGGACTTGACACGTAAGCGTTTTCTTACATATATTGGCCGCATGGTGGTGACGGCCAATCGCGAACCAGATGTGTTTGGGGCTATTGCTCATCCCGCGCGCCGCCGGATGCTCGATCTGCTCGTGGAGGCCGATCGTTCCGTCAACACGATTGCGGGACATTTCCAAATGAGCCGGCCGGCGGTTTCCCAACACCTGCGCGTCCTGCTCGATGCCGGTCTCGTGACGGAGCAACGGCACGGACGCGAACGCCGCTACCATCTCGTCCCTGAACGACTCAGCCCAGTGCGGGACTGGATCGCGCATTATGAGCGGTTCTGGGATGACCACCTCCAGCGACTCCAGAATCATCTAAAGCAGTGAGCTGAGACTGGGTAACCCGATGGCACGGAAGGAGAGTTGATGGCGCAAGAGTACATCGAAGTACGCGGGGCGCGGGAAAACAATCTGAAGGATGTGACGCTTCAGCTGCCCAAACGCAAGATTACCATCTTTACGGGCGTGTCGGGGTCAGGTAAGTCTTCGCTGGTCTTTGACACGCTGGCGTCGGAAGCGCAGCGGCGGCTGTATGAAAATCTGAGCTTTTTCGTGCGGAATTTCCTGCCGCGCTATCCGCAGCCGGATGCGGACGCAATCGAGAACATCAGCATGGCCGTGATCGTGGACCAGAAAAGGTTGGGCGGCGGTTCGCATTCGACGGTGGGGACGGTGACGGATATTGCGACGCTGCTGCGGCTCTTGTTTTCGCGCGTGGGCAAACCGTATGTGGGATACGCCAATGCCTTTTCCTTCAACGACCCGCAAGGGATGTGCCCCGAATGTAACGGAGCCGGACGCAAGCTGGACGTTGACTTGAGCAAGTTTTTGGACAAATCCAAATCCTTGAACGAAGGGGCGATCCTCTTTCCCGAATACAGCGTGGAGAGTTGGAGTTGGAGCCTGCTCATCAACTCCGGCTTGTTCGACCCCGATAAGAAGTTGTCCAAATACACCGAAAAGGAAATGGATGCGCTGTTACATTGCAAACCCATGAAGATCAAAACAAAGATCGGGTCCAAGGACATCAACCTGACCTTTGAAGGCATCGTCACCCGCTTCACCAACAAGTACATCAAGCGTGATGTAAAAACCATGTCCGAGCGGACGCAAAAGTCGGTAGCGCCTTACATGACGATGGGGCCTTGCTCGCTGTGTAAGGGCGCACGGCTGAGTCAGGCGGCACTGGGCTGTAAAATCAACGGGCGAAACATCGCGCAGCTGTTGGCGATAGAAGTGGACGAGCTGATTCCGGTCATCCAAGAGATTACCACGCCCGCCGCGGCGCCGCTGGTCAAGGAGCTGACGAATCGGCTACAGCAGCTGGTGAATATCGGGTTAGAGTATTTGAGTTTGGACCGCGCGACCGACACGCTTTCGGGCGGGGAATCGCAGCGCGTGAAGATGGTCAAGCACCTGACGAGTGGGCTGGTGGACGCGATGTATATTTTTGACGAGCCGAGCGTGGGACTGCACCCGCGCGATGTGCACCGGATGAACGAACTACTGCAATCGCTGCGCGATAGGGGGAACACAGTGATTGTGGTGGAGCATGATCCGGCGGTGATGAAGGTAGCAGATCATATCGTGGACATGGGACCGCGCGCCGGCAGCGAAGGCGGCCGGGTGGTTTATGAAGGGACCTATGCTGGACTGGGCAAGAGCAAGACGCTGACCGCGCAGTTCTTGCAGCGGAACATTTCCATCAAGGACGAGTTCCGAAAGGCCAAGGGCAAACTGCCGATCAAGCACGCGCGGGTAAACAATCTGCAAGACGTGAGCGTGGATATTCCGGTGGGCGTGCTGACGGTGATTACTGGGGTGGCGGGGTCGGGCAAGAGTTCGCTGATTCACTCAGCGTTTTTGCAGCAGCATCCCGACGCGGTGGTGATTGACCAGACGCCGATTGGCGTTTCGAGCCGCTCGAACCCGGCGACGTATACGGGAATTATGGACGACGTACGCAAGGCGTTTGCCGCGGCGAACAAGGTGAATGCGGGGCTGTTTAGCTTCAATTCCAAAGGTGCGTGCGAGAACTGCCAGGGGGCGGGCAAGATTTATGCGGACCTCGCGTTCTTGCAGGATGTGGCGCTGCCCTGCGAAGTCTGTCACGGCAAGCGGTTCAAGGACGAGGTGCTGGCCTACCACTTGGACGGCAAGTCCATTGTGGACGTGCTGGACATGACGGTACGGCAGGCGCTGGAATTCTTTACGCTTCCGGCAGTCAAAACGAAAATGCAAGCACTGAGCGACGTGGGGCTGGACTATTTGACGCTGGGGCAGCCGCTGAGCACATTATCGGGCGGGGAATGCCAACGGATCAAGTTGGCCAGTGAGTTGCACAAGGAAGGCAGCGTCTATGTGCTGGACGAGCCGACGACGGGGCTGCACATGTCAGACATTACGCATCTACTGGAAATTTTGAACCGACTGGTGGAGGGTGGGAACACGGTGATTGTGATCGAGCATAATCTCGACGTGGTTTCGAGCGCGGACTGGATTATCGACATGGGGCCTGAGGGCGGGAACAAGGGCGGCCGGGTGATCTTTGAAGGGACGCCGCGGGCACTGCTGTCGGCAAAGGGTTCGCTGACAAGCCAATATTTGAGGCAATAAACTGGACCGGGAAGGGTTGGGGGGCTGTCGGATGGGACGACGATCGTAGGTAGGGTGCATCGAGAGTAATCGGAATGACCTTCTTTTGCGGGCAGACATTGGCCCATCGATTCGATGCACCGACGCATGCGCGTACCCACGCGTTCAAGACGACAGAGCAGCCCGCTCACTCCTGCCCTCAGCGCTCAGTATGGCCGGACGACCTTGACGCCGGGTAGCGCTTTGAAGTGTTTCTCGTTCAAGGTGGCGAGAGCGATTTTCCGGCGCACTGCCGCCGCGCCAAGCAGGCAATCGTGGAATCCCACTCCTCGTGAATGGTAATACTTCCGCAGCCAGGCGAGTGCACGGGTGGAGTCGCCGCTCGCGATAGGCTCGTTCTGGAAGCGGGCAAGGAGTTGATCGATTTCCCTGATTTCACCACGAGTTCGGGAGCCGACGATCAACTCTGCCTGGGTGACGGTGGAGCAGAGCAAATCCCCCTCGGCCCGTGCGTTGTCCAAGTATTCGGCTGCGGCATCCGATCCGCGCAGATAGTCCACCAGAATCGTAGTTTCCACTAACACGACCTTATCGCGCATCGATCGACCGCTCCATTCGAGCGCGAAGCTCGTTCGTGAATTGAACGGGGTTCTTCAAATCTGCACGCTTGCGCCACATCCCAAAGGCCTTCAGGTCGCGAAATGAACCTTTTTTTCCGTTGCGCTCCGCCGGGGAGCGGCCAATTACACGGTGACCCTTTCTTCTTGTGGTCCGCATGGGCAAACCTCCTTATCAGCCGATTCATACTCGTTTCGGGCGAGTACAGAGATTATAGCAGGGAGAGAAGCCGCGTGTCCGCGCATTGGACATCCTTCAGAGCGCCCGCCAGAGGAGTGAAATTGGAGTGGAAATTCGTGTCCGTTCATTCTTTGGGCCTGCCCGCAGCTACACGACAAGGTGGGGATGCTTGATAGACCTGCGCGTTCAAACCGACAGAGTCCAGTTCGCACTTGACACGTAAGTATTTGCTTACATATATTGGCGGCACGGGCGGCGGAGCCTGCGGGGATCGCGGTTACATGGACCGCCCCAAATGGAGGGAGCGCGAATGAAGATCAAGCTGACGAGCGTGTACGTGGACGATCAGGAGAAGGCTCTGAGCTTCTACACGGAAGTGCTGGGCTTTGCCAAGAAGGCCGATTTCCGCCAGGGGCCGTTTCGCTGGCTCACCGTGGCCTCACCTGAGGAGCCGGAGGGAACCCAGCTGCAACTGGCGCTCAACGACAACCCGGCGGCCAAGGCCTACCAGCAGGCCCTGTTCCAGCAGGGCCAGCCCGCGGCCATGTTCTACACCGATGACGTCAAGGCCGACTACGAGCGCATCAAGGGACGCGGCGCCGAGTTCACCATGCCGCCTACCGAAGTGCCCGGCGCGACCATCGCCATGTTGAATGACACCTGTGGCAACCGCATTCAAATCACCCAGCTGGCACGTTGGTAGGGCGGGCGTTCAGCAAAATGGCTGTCCAGCGAGCGGAGCAAAGAATGAGCAAAACCATCCGAAGAGAGATTGTGATTCCGCAGTCGCCCGAACAAGTCTGGCGGGCGCTCGCCGACAGCGCCGCCCTCGCCGCGTGGATGTATCCCAACGACTTCGAGCCGCGCGTCGGCCACCACTTCACGTTCCGCGTGCCGCCGAAGCCCAAGGTGGGTTTCGACGGGCTGATTGTGCGCTGCGAGGTGCTGGAGTGCGAACCGCCCAGTCGGCTCGTGTTCTCGTGGTCGGCCGGTGGCCTCGTCGATACGCGGGTGAGCTTTCGGCTCGAACCCGACGGCGACGGAACGCGCGTCTTCTTCGAGCATTCCGGCTTCGATGTCTCCCAGCCTTGGGCCGAACAAGCGTTTCAGGGGGCCGAGTTCGGTTGGACGAAGATGCTCAAACAGCTTGCCGGCGTGGTCGCGGGCCTGGACGGCCCAGGGACAGATAGGAACCTTTGAAAGTTCCAATCCCGCCAACAGGTGCAACAGCTCCTGTTGGCGGGACTTCTGTTTACAACGAATCGAGAAGAAAGGATTAGAACGTGGCCAAATTCATGTTGATTTTGCACAACGCACCGGGTGTCTTGCGGAACCTGTCGCCTGAGGAGATGCAGCAGAAGATCGAGAAATACCAGAGTTGGATTAACAAGATCCGCTCCAGCGGGCGGTATGTTTCCAGTGAGAAACTTGGCGAGGAGGGCGGTAAACTCCTGAGCCGGCAGGGCGGCCGTGTCAACGTCGTCGATGGTCCCTACAGCGAAACCAAGGAAGTCGTCGGCGGCTATTTCGTGCTCCGAGCGGCCAACTATGAGGAGGCGATTGAACTGACCCGCGATTGTCCCTTCCTGGAGGATGGTCGGATCGAGCTTCGCCAAACCGACCCGATGGGCTGCGGGGGCGAATGATGGACGCGCTGCCGCGAGTCCATGAATTGATCGCGTATCTGTTCCGCCATCAGGCGGGGCAGATGCTCGCCGCCTTGCCTCTGTAATTGGCTATCGAGTCGGCCGCACTTTCTCGCCTGCCGATACGACGCGATCCACGTACCACTTGAGGAACTCCTCGCCGCGTATCGCCGTGGCCACGCGCGCATTCGCCTTGCCCTTGGCGATGCACGTTTGGCCCTTGGCATCCACTTCCAACCGCAGATCCTCCATCGTGCAAAAGCGCTCCTCGAAGCACAGGGCAACGGCGACGGGATCGTACAAGGTCGGTGTTTGCTCGCCCCAAAACTCGTAGAGCATGCGTACTTGCTCCGTCAGTGGCGTCCGAGGTTCGAATAATCGTCGTCGCGGTGCTTCTTCCAGCTTCAGCATCGTGGTTGCGTCGAGCGGGGCGATGACGAGGGGGATACCGGAAGCGAACACGGCTTGCGCCGCGGGTATGTCGCAACGGATGTTCCACTCGGTTTCCGGCGGAGCTTTGCCCTTGTAGCCGACGCGCACCGAACCGGCCATCATGACGATGCGGCGAATCCACGGTTTGCAATCGGGATGCTCGCGCAGCAGCCGGGCGATATTCGTCAAGGGGCCGATAGCGAGCAGAATCGATTCTCCACGATGTTCCTTGAGCCGCTGATACAGAAACGCGACGGCGGATTCTTTCACAGGTTGCGACGCCCGCTTACGGCCGCCGTCCGATTTGGCGTAGCGTCCCTGTTTTTCAATTTCCTCGGCCGGCTGCGGCAGTGCGCCTGCCGCCACCGGGATGTTGCTTTGGCCAACCGCCGTCAGAAATCGACAGACTATCTGGGCGCGTATCAATGGCTCGCTGCCGACCGTCGTGATGCCGCGCAGATCCAGTTCGGGACTGGCCAAAATCAGCGCCAGCGCGAAGGCGTCGTCCACGTCGGTGCCGATGTCGGTATCAAGGAGAAGGGGAATCGCTTTTTTCTTCACATTCGGTTCCTCCGCCGGCAGCGAAGTTGAGGTGAGCACGGCTGCTCCGATGGCAGCGGCTTGTTTCAGAAATAGTCGTCGTGGTCTCATGGTTGGTATCCTCTTTCCCTTGTCGATTTTTATATCGTTGGCGTTCTCGAAATCGTAGAATCAACTTGGTTGATCCGACGTTGGCTCTCGAAATCGATTGGGGGCTTCCCATGAAAACACTTCCTCTCGTGTGGCTGGCCGCAACCTGCATGACGTTTGGGCTGCCGTTGCTGGCAAAGGATGACAACTCCGACGAGGTTGCAGCCGATGTGCCGGTGCGGGTCGAAAAAGATCTGTTTCACCCGCCGGTTCGTCTGGCGGCGGCCGACGGCATCATCGATAGCGGCCCTGCGTGGGGCCATTGTGGGCCGTGGGTCGCGGACGTGGACGGCGACGGTGTGCGCGATCTCGTCGTTGGCGACTTCAGCGGTTTCTTCCGCTTCTATCGTAACGAAGGGACCGACGCCAAGCCGCGCTACGCCAAGGCGGTCAACCTGCAAGCGGGGGACGTAGACGCCAAAGTGCCCATTTACTGATGCATCGGCTCCAGTCCACAGTTCGTGGATTTCGACGGCGACGGCAAGCTCGATCTGGTTTCCGGCTCTTACGATCCGGGCGAATTGTATCTCTTCCGCGGCCTGGGCAAAGGCAGATTCGCTGCCCGTGAAACCATCCGAGACAAGAGCGGCAGACCGATTCTCAAGGTACCGGATCAGAAGGACCGCGTCGAATCGTTCGGCAGCTGGATGGCGATGGTCGATTGGGATGACGACGGCGATCTCGACATTCTCGTGGGCACATTCGAAGGAACGATGTTTCTACGCCGCAATGAAGGAAGCCGAACCAAACCTGTGTACGCGACGGAAAATGAGTGGGTCATGGTCGGCTCGAAACGGCTCCGCGTGCCGTACGGACTATCGGGCGGCGGCGATTATGGACATCATGCTACTCCGGTTATCGCCGATTGGGATGGCGACGGCCGTTGGGACATCCTTACCGGCAGCCACGACGGCGGCGTGTACTGGTATCGCAACATTGGCGAGCGAGGCCGGCCGAAATTCGCTCCGCCGGTCGCGCTAGTGCCCAAGCATGAGGGCATCGGATACAGTGAATTGCTCGATGCCGGTCAAGAGCCACGGCCCGGCATTCGCTCTCAGATTGCCGTGATCGATTACGACGGCGACGGCAAGCTCGATGTTCTACTCGGCGATTTTTGCACGAATTTGCACGTCAAGAATGACCTGACACCCAAGCAGCGCCGCGAATTCGAGGCGGCGAGGGACCGGCAGGATAAGGCTGTCAAGCAGCTGCGCGCCAGCGTGGATGCGTTGCGCGAACGCTGGAAGGCCATGATGAAAGATGTGCCGAAATCGGAATGGAACACGCCGGAGAACAATGCCAAATGGCAGAAAATGTATCAGGAGATGCGTGCCTCGCCGGAATATAAGCGGCACAACGACGAGTACGAGCGCCTGCAAAAGGATTTGCTGAAGTATGTGGATACGGGCGAATCGAAGCGGAATACGCCCGATGTGCCGCATGGATATGTCTGGCTCTTCCGGCGAAAATAGGCGCGGACGTACCCAAACCAGACGAACCAGAAGCGTAAGCGACGGCCAAGCAGTCGTCGCTTACGCTTCTGGTTCGTCTGATGTAGATTGCTCATCCCTATAATAATCACACAACGACTCCGTTTTATTTGGCGACCATATCCTTGCATCGGAATCGAAAGAGGCCGGAGATGCTAGTTGAAAAGAACGAGGCGGGCGGCAAATCCGTATTTCTTTCGGCAGGTGATTCTCTAGCCAAAATACCGAAAACGCATCGAGACCTGCTCACTCCCCGCATTCAAGAAGTCTTTGCTGATCCAGAGGAACATTTTCGGCGGGTGGCCGATGCGTGTCCGTTCTCGAAGATGGCAGCGTGGTTGCGAGCACTGATGTCAGAGGGAGCCTGGGTGTTGGCATTGCATCGGGGTAAGCCAGCGACATGGACTGAGGCCGGGTTCCTTTGGTTCTCCGAGAGCGTTTATGGCGCCGAGATCACGCCCGCTAAAGAGGAGATCCCCTCGACCATACCATCCGTGCTGCGAAAGTATTACTCGCTTGTAGATGGAGTGCGTTGGATGGACTTCGGCTCTGCAGGCGGTCTGAATGGCTGCGGAGAGCATACTCCGCTGACCGAGTTCAGTCATTACAAATTCCATGGAGCGGACATCGATCCGGCAAAAGCCTTCATTTTTGGATGGAGTCCTTGTGGTGATATGTTGATCTACACCACTGACGATCGCGGCGGTTGGGTTTGTCATGAAAATGGCAAAGTTCATCTTCTTGGCACGATCAAAGACACCATCCAGTGGGTCTATGCCGAATTGCTTGCGAATCGGTGCCCGGAATTCGACTATAGTTAGGCCCAATAGCACGTCAGCGTTTAAGAGGACTAATCATGCAATTGTGCAAGGTTCGGTCGCAGTCGGGGCAGCAGTCGGGCGAAGAAGTTGGCGTTATCCGCGAGGGACGCGTGCATCTCCGGCTCCGCAAAAGGGCGGACGGTCCAAAGACGCTCAGCGATTACCTCCACGCGGATGATCCCCTAGCACTCGTTGCCGAGCATCTGGATGCCAGCGATCCGGTCTTGCCGATCGAGAGCGTACAACCGTTGTCGCCGCCCTTGGATGAACAGGAAGTGTGGGCAGCGGGCGTCACCTACAAACGCAGCCGCGAAGCGCGCGAGCGCGAATCGGCGGGGGCCGCGCGTTTCTATGATCTGGTCTACAACGCCGAGCGTCCAGAACTGTTTTTCAAGGCGACGCCGCGGCGCGTGGTTGGGCCGGGTGCGGCGGTGCGCATTCGATCAGACAGCCGCTGGAATGTGCCGGAGCCGGAATTGGCCCTGGTTGTTTCGCCGCAGATGAAGATTGTCGGCTATACCATCGGCAACGATATGAGTTCGCGCGACATCGAAGGGGAGAACCCGCTTTATTTGCCGCAAGCGAAAGTTTACGACGGCTCGTGCTCGCTGGGGCCGGTCATCACGCTGGCCTCCGCCATGCCGCCGCCGGAGCAAGTGACCATTCGCTTGACCATCACGCGCTCCGGTGGATTGGTGTTCGACGGCTCGACCAGCTTATCCGCAATGAAGCGATCCTTCGAGGATCTCGTGTCGTGGCTAGGACGCGAGAATAGCTTTCCCCACGGCGTCATTCTGCTGACCGGCACCGGCATTGTTCCGCCGGATCACTTCACGCTGGAACACGGCGACGACATCGCCATCGATATAACCGGCATCGGCACCCTACGAAATCGCGTCGAGTAATAGACAACCCCCGGCGAGCCGGGGGCTATAGGAATCGTCGCACGCACCCATCCTACCCGTGATGTGGTTTCGTCTCTTTGGGGGGCGGTCGTCGCGCCGGAGGTTGAGACGGATGGCCTGGCGGCCGGGATGGCGACGATTTCGGCGCCATGTGCGGCGCTTGGCCTGGTGAAGCAGGAGCCAGCGGATGGGAGCCCGGCGCTTTTGGCTGCGTCGGCGCTGGCATTCCGCCGGCGGCGGGATGCCCTGGTGAAGAAGTTCTTTGTAAGCCGCTGGCAGAGTGTGGCGGGGCAGCGACGGTGCCCGTTGCGGGATGCAGCGGCTGACCGACCTGCGCATGGTTCATTGCTTGAGGCGTCACGCGCGGAGCGACGAAGCCTGGCTGCACCGCTTGGGTTTTCGGCACACTCAGCGAGGCAACCCGCGCCTGGCGCGGAGCGCCGGGCGGCAGCGGCTTCTCCGTGGCTGTCCGCTGCATGGCCACCTGCTGCACAGCGGCGGCTTGCTGTCTGGCCTGCACGCGCGTTGCCTCATCCAGCGTGACCGTCTTGACTCCCTTGGCCGCCATCACCTTCGAGGTTGGAGCCAACACCGGCGTGTTATATTTGACCGATGTGCGATTCACATTGGTTGTGTTGTTGGTGACATTGGTGATGTTGTTCGTCACATTTGTCACATTCGTGACATTGGTGATGTTTTGCTGAATGATGGTGTTTTGTTGCACGAGCGTACGCGGCGGCACCGGCAGCACACCACGGCTGCGGCCGTTGAACACATCGATTTGAAGCGAAATCCAATTCGGTTGGCTGCGATGCGCCCACGATTCATAGACGATGATGGAATCATAGTTCCGCCCACTATAAACAAAGGCGCTCTGAAATCCCATCGTGGCGTAGGCCGGTCCATAATAGTCGCCGAAATAATAATGGGCATACATCGGCTGAACGAACAGGGCATCGACCACGACGGTATCGTTGATGGCATAAGTGGGCGTGTAGTAGAAACCAGCAGTCACAACGGTTGGATCAACAATCACGGGAGCATACAGGACGCCGCGCTGGCTGACGGCGAGATCCCAGTAACCGGGAATGAAGATGTAGCCCGTCGGCGTCCACAGATAACGATTGGGCACCCAGACGTAACCGGGTTGAACGCGGGCCCAATAGCCGGCGCGCCAAGCATAAGCACCCGTGCCGGGGTTCCAGATCCAGCTGCCGGGGACGTAAAAACTATCGGCGGCCGGCGGTTGGCCCGGCGGAGCGACTTGGGGTGGGTCCGGCGGTTTGGGAAGATACGTAACTTGCTTGGCCTCATTGCCCTCCTCCGCGGCGTCCTCGGTCCAGAAGCCGGGCACCCACTGCCACTGGTCGCCCTGCTCGCGCCAGTAGCCGGCGATCCATTGCTTGTGCGGCGGCGGCGTTCGCCAAATGCCGGATACCCACAGAAAATCCTTGCGCTCATCGTCCCAGGCCCAGTAGCCGCCGATCCAAATTACCTGCCCATCGGGCTTTTCCTGCGGCGGCAATTCTTCCAGTGGCTTGGGCGGTCTTTTCGGCACCGGCTGTGTGGGGGCCGGCTCGGTCATCGGCGAAGCGAAGGCTTCATGCACCGGGCCGCGCGCCAGTACTTCGACACCCTTAGGGGCGGGCGGCGGATCACCGGCCGACGGATTCTCCTGAGCCTGGCCGAGCACCGGCGGAGCAAGAAGATAGGTCAACACTACCACAAGTTTTCGGCTCAACACCGGCCTCCCTGGAATTGCGAGGCGAGGGGACCAAAGACACCCAAGGTATAACGGACGCGGCAAACCCTGTCCAGACATGCCTCCCAGCCTTTCCGAGCCTGAAGCGTAAGCGAAGCGCCTTCGCTTACGCTTCAGGCTCGGACCTTCCCGCGTTGACGCCGGTGCGGCTTCAAGGTATGGTCCCGCGCCGCCTGACAGAAGGTGGATTTAGACAAGCAGGAGGGGAGAAAATGGGTGCGTGGCGCGTCCTGGGAACAATGGGATTATTGCTGGCGGCGACTCCGCTCAGCTGGGCACAGAATTGCACCTTGATGGAAACGAGCAAACCCGGCGAGTGCTTCAAAATCCAGATTGATATGAAACTGTCCGGCGAAATTCGCATTCGCAAGGACGATAAATCCGAAGCGATCAAGCTCGAAGCGGCTGCCTCGCACGAATATCCCGAACGCATTCTTTCTGTTGCTCAGGATGGCCTGGTGCAGAAAACCGCGCGTCTTTACGAGACGGCCAAGGCGTCGATCAACGCCGGCGGCGAACGCGCCGAGCGTACGCTCCGTCCGGAGCGCCGGCTTATCGTAGCCCAGTTCTATAAGGATCAGGAATTGGTTTACTCTCCATCCGGGCCACTAACGCAAGAAGAACTGGATGTCACAGCCGACCAATTTGACAGCACCGTTGTCGCCGGAGTTCTGCCCGGCAAGGAAGTGGCGGTCGGCGATACGTGGAAAGTATCTTCCAGCGTTGTGCAGGCGTTATGCAATTTCGAGGGTCTGACCGAACACACGCTCACTGGCAAACTCGACTCGGTGACGGCCGACACGGCGACCTTCAGTTTGAGCGGCTCGGCCACCGGCATCGATCTGGGGGCCATCGCCAACTTGAAGATCGAAGCCACCGGCCGTTTTGATCTCAAATCCAAACGCGTGGTGTCACTGGAATGGAAGCAGAAGGATGAGCGCGATCAAGGGCCGGTCAGTCCGGCGGTCGTCGTAGAAGCGACGATTGTGCTGAAGCGTCAGCCGATCGAACAGCCGGCCGCGCTCTCGGATGTGGCCCTGGTGTCGGTGCCGCAAGAATGGGAGCCGCCGGCGACACTGACGCAATTGGACTATCGCGATCCGCAAGGCCGCTATTCGTTGCTCTATCCGCGCTCTTGGCACGTCACGGCCCAGATGAAGGATCAACTGGTCCTGCGCTGCATGGATCGCGGCGACTTCGTGGCCCAGGTGACGCTGACGCCCTGGAAAAAAGCCGAGAAAGGCAAGCACATGGGAGCCGAAGAGTTCAAGCAGGCCATGAACGAAATGGGCGGCTGGAAGCCGGACAAGGAATTGCAAGCCGGGGAAGTGCCGGCGGAGAATGGCCGCTGGATCTATCGCTACTCGGCGGCGGGACAGATGGACGGCGTCGCCGCGGTGCAGAACTGTTATCTCATCGCCACGCCCGAAGGCGAGCAGATGATCGTCGTCTTCACCATGACGCCCAAGCAGGTCGATAAACTCGCCGCCCGCGATCTGGCGCTGATTGGCAGCCTGGAAATCCCAGCCTCGACGAAGTAGTAAGAAGGCGAGCGGGGCGTGTAAACGCCCCGGTGAACGTTCACCGGGGTGTTTACACACCCCGCTCGCCTTGTTTAGTCGGTAAGATTGCGGGTAGATATGCCGACTGCGCCATGGCAATCGTTATTAGCAACACCGTGACCATGTTCACACCCAGGCTCAATAGATGCCAACTCGCGAATACCCGACGCACCGCCATAGCATGAAGCACATCTTCTTTGTGCGGCGGTGAATGACTGACCATCGCGTCGAAACTCTTGTTTCGAGAAGCGCGAACATTTTCGACATAACGCATCACCAGCCAACCCAGAGCTACCATGACGAGGGCCGCGAACAAAATGCGGACGCGATAGGCATGGACGCGCCCGGCACCAATCCTCAACCAAGCTAACGCCGTCGCCAGCGCCAGCACGCCGCACACTGCCTGAATACCGAAATACCAGTGAAACAATGGCCCCAGCGCCACGCCGGCGGCGCGGGTGCCCTGTTCCTTGCGCAACGGTTCCGGAAATGTCGGATCCGGGGATGGACCATCGTAGGCATTCCACATCGGAAACCACACTTCGCGTTCCGCCGGCGGTGCCGCGGCGACTCTCTCGAACGTTTCGAAGAGATTTAGTCCTACCACGAAGCTGAAAAAGATCACGGTGCCGAACCACAGACCGAGCGCGAGCACATGGAGAATTTTGCTGAAGTGCAGCATTGCGGGTGTCTCCTTGAGGCGGTTTTCGTTGCCGTGCAGAAGCCGGCCGATGTTGGCGTGATGACGGACGAAGATGAGTGCGGCCGCGATCAAACAGAACAGCGTTAGTATCCGCGCGTCCGCGCTCCACGGTTTTGACGTGAATGCCAGACGCACGAAGCACAGCGTCGCGGCGGCCGCCAGGGACGCCAGGGACACGTAGCGACTGGCAAGAACGACGGCGAGCCAGATCAACAGCGCTGCCAGGGCTGGTCCCGGCAGCAGCACACTGACTGCACCTGTCGCTGTAGCGACGCCCTTGCCGCCGCGAAAGCGCAAGTAAATCGGATAGAGATGTCCCAGGAACGCCGCTACCGCCGCCGTCACCGGCAGACTATCGGGCGGCAGATCCAGCTCATGGGTTGCGGCCCATCCTTTGGCCAGCAGCGCCGGCACAGCGCCCTTGGCGAAATCGAGCAGAAAAACGAGGATGCCGAAGGGCCGTCCCAGCACCCGGCCGACATTGGTAGCGCCGATGTTGCCGCTGCCCTGTTTCAGGATGTCCACGCCGCGCCAACGCGCGATGAGATAGCCGAAGGGAATGGCGCCGGCGAGATACGACAGCAGAGAAGCTAAGACGACAGGCAGCGCAGCCATGACGGACTCCGGCGACTAGCGGGGGCTTATTATTCGCATGATACCGGATTGCGCTGCTGCGTGCAGGAGACGTGCTTTTTTCTCGGATTGTGCGTTCACCGCTGGCCAAGCGTCGGCTCCAATTCCAGCGCCTTCTTCTGATCGGCCTCAGCTTGGCGATAATCACCCTGTCGGGCATAGACGAGACTGCGGTTCCAGTACGCCAAAGCCAGGTGCGGATCAAGCTCGATAGCGCGATTGCAATCGGCGATAGCCTGGGTGCTGTCGCCGCGGTGCAGGTGGATCGCGCCGCGGTAAGCGTAGATGATGGCGAGGCGCGGTTCTTGCTCGATCGCTTGGTTGAAATCTAGTAGGGCCATCTCGACTTGCCCCAGGCGGAGATGAGCCAGGCCGCGGTTGCCGAATACGAACGTCAGAGTAGGATCACGGCGCAGCGCCTCGTCGGCATCCTCAATCGCTGTAACATCGTCGCCGCGGTTGAAGGAAGCAGCGCTGCGCAAAGCGTAGGCCCGTGCCAGGGCCGGGTTGATCCGCAGTGCTTGGCCGCAATCGGCGATGGCGCCGGCACTGTCGCCCTTGGCGAGAAAGGCGGCGGCGCGATTGAGATAAGCCTGGGACAGCGACGAATCGTTGGCCACGGCCTGGCTGCAATCGGCGATGGCCCGATCGAGGTCGCCCTTGTTGAAGTAGGCGGCCCCGCGATTGGCGAAGGCCAACGCCGACTGCGGATCCAGCTCCAACGCCTGCGTGCAATCGGCGATGGCTTGGTCGAGATCGCCCTTGTTCAGATGGGCCGCCCCGCGATTGGCGAAGGCGATGGCCGACTGTGAGTCCAGCTCGATCGCGCGCGTGCAATCGGCGATGGCGCGGTCCAACTCACCCTGGTTGAGATAGGCACCGGCGCGATTGGCATAGGCGAGTACTAGCTGCGGATCAAGCTCCAGAGCGTGGTTGCAATCGTTGATGGCCTTTTCCAGATCGCCCTGATTGAAGTAGACCGAGGCGCGATTGGCATAAGTGGCAGCGAACGCGGGATCGAGTCGGATCGCTTCCGTGTATTCCTCAAGGGCGCGGTCGAACTCCTTGTGATGGAAATAGTCCAGCCCCTGGCTGAGGTGTTGATCGCGCCTCTTGCTGCTATGTCCGTGGACGAGGCTAAACACCATGCCGGCGAGGACCGTAAGGGCGAGGGCCGCGCCGGCGATGGCACGCCATGTCTCGATAGGTTTCGTTCCTCGCTTGCGAGCGGAGCTTGGGAGCGACGGAGCCACGCAAACAGGAGCCAAAGAGTAGCGCGATTCGCTCAGTTCCAATTGCGGAATCACCGACCCAGCACCGCCGCACACGGGACAACTCGCGGATTGCGCGCCGACCGGGACTCCGCCCTCGCAGTCTCCCCATCGGTGGCCTTGTGAACACGCAAAATGATAGTGCATGGAGCGATTCCTCGATTAATCCCACGTTCCCACGGCCGGCGTGGGAACGCGGAGAGGCTAAGCTGCTTTACTCTGCGGGCGATATATGGCGGTCTTCAGTGCAGTGTTAGCTGGTTGCTTGTTCTGCTTGCGAAATGGATGAAGGAATTGTCCCAAAAAATCCTCCGGAAAGTCGCTCTCTCCGACGCCGAACTGTTCCGGCAGTCTGCCGGGCGGCATGTAAAACGTGCCAAACAGCAGATCGAGAAACGGAAAGGTAGAGGCAAAGTTCTTATTGAGACCTTCTTTCTCCGTAGTGTGGTGCCAGCGATGAAACACCGGACTGGCGAACAAGTAGCGCAAGGGACCGAACGTCCAATTCAAGTTGGCGTGCGTCATGGAAGAATAAATGAGATTGCACGGCGTCAGGACAATCAACGCCTGGGCCGAAAAACCTAGGAGCAGCACCGCCACGTCGGCGAGAGTGAAGGCCAGCAAATGGTTGATCGGATGAAAACGCGCCGTGGACATCCAGTCGAGCACGGTGGGCGAATGATGGATGGCATGATACTTCCAGGCCAGGCGTGTGTGAAAGATTCGATGGGCCACGTAAAGCAAGACATCCTGAATGAGCAAAATCAGGACGCATTGCTGCCAGAGCGGTAGGTGCTTGACCGGCAAGGGCTGCGGCTCCGCGCCGTCGAACAGCAGCCGGATCCCGGCCCACAAAAGCAGCATGCGGCCCCAGCGCAAAACCAGCGGCATGAAGAACCAGTAGATAGAATCCGTGGCCGCCCCGCGCAGATTTTTCCACCAGTACATTCCGCGATTGCAGGGCATCAGCCGCGCCAGGATGCCGAAGGCCAGCGACAGGCCGGCGACCCAGGCCAACGTCTCCAGCCAAAAATCTCCATACTCAGCAAACCAGTCCATGACTAAACCTCCGGCGAGCGAGTCGCGTAAGCGCCCCGAGAGAAGCACCTGGGGCGCTTACGCGGCCCCGCTCGCCGTTACGCGGCGTGTTTGCGGGCGGCGGCCTCGGCGAACACGGCCAACATTTGTCGATAATGATGCTCGAAGGTCCACTGCGCCGCCGTGCGTCGCGCTGCCTGGGCGCAGGCGGCGCGGCGAGCGGGATCGAGAAGCTGCTTCATCGCCCCGGCCAGCTCTTCCAGGTCATGCGGATCGTCGATGACAAATCCTTCGCGCGGTGGATGCATGACTTCCGCAGCACCATTGTAGCGCGTGGTGATGACCGGCAATCCGCAGGCCAGCGCTTCCAGCACGACAAGCGAACAAGGATCGTAGAAAGTCGGATGTACAAAGAAATCGGCGGCAAAATAGCCGTTACGCATATCGGGGCAGTAACCGATGAAGCGCACGCGCTCTTCGATGTTCAGTCGCCGCGCCAAACGCTGGAAGGCGGCCGTATCCGAACTGCCGGCGACCAGCAGACGAAACGACGACTCGGCCGGCATCAGGGCCACGGCGCGAAGCAGCGGCTCCAGTCCCTTCAAACGATAATTCATGCCGGCAAACAGTGCGACCGTGTGTTCGGGCAACAAACCCCACTGCTGCCGCCATTCCAGCCGCCGGCGCGGACGATCATGCTCATCAAAGCGATCAAGATCGATGGCGATGCGGACCATGCGTATATTGGCCGGATCGAGATGGTAATACTCCTCGAAATGACGACAAACCATATCGCTGATGGCGACGACCAGCAGAGGCTGGCATCGATATTGATAACGATCCAGGGCCAAATTCGAGCAGTGGGAGGGATCGATCCGCCTTAGCCAGCCAGCCAAGCGGCGCACCAGCGGGTGGCGGTATTTCAGGAGATTGTGGGCGACGGTGGCGGCGTACAGGCCGCCCTGCGGATACAGCACGTCCAGACCGGAGAGTTTGTCGAAGCCGACGGTGACCTGATGATTGGCGTGAGCCAGGCCGCGGCGGCAAGCGGCCCCGAAGACCCACGGTCGGAGAAATCGCGGTACCTTGGGGACATGGACCGGATGAATCGTCAGTCCTTCTGGCAGGGCGGAGGGATCCCAGCGCCGTGCGTACAGATGAACGTCGTGGCCATCCGCCGTCAAGCGTCGCGCCAGGTCGGCGATGTAGGTTTCGCAGCCACCGCGACTGGGCAACACACTTTCATGACAGAATGCGAGATTCATATCGTGGCGGTCCCCTCCCCGCCCGCGTCATCCACCCGTTCTCCCTATAGCCCCCGGGCTTCCCGGGGGACCAATCCACCCTTGCAATCCCGGGGCTAGATGAGTGGAAGGCTATCTCCAATGCACAGCCAAAGGTCAAGAGCATTTTCCCAGTTGCTCGCGGGCGTTGTGGCGTCGATAGCGTCGCCAACGATAAAGAATAAACCATCGTGTCCAGAAGCAGCGCGGCCGGTGCGGCCCCTCGCCGCGGTAGGCCCGCCAGAAGGCCAAGAGATCGCGCGCGTCCACACCGACAATACCGGAAGAATAAAGGAGTTCAGCGAGATCTTTTGTCTGCCATATTTTCCACATCCGTCGATGGTGGGCCAGCCGGTGCAGATCAATGAGATGAATCCGGTCGCGCCACCCCTCGGCCGGCACGCCGCGCGTGTCCTGGGCAGGGATGAAGAAGTGGCATAGGTACAGATCCTTATGAAAACAACGGCGATCATGGAGCATGCGCGTCAGGCGAGCCATCTCGGCGGCCAGGCCGCGCTTCCAGTGCCGGAACGACTGCGCGTCTTGACGGACGGCGGCCAGCGGAATGGCTTCCTGCAAGGAAATCATGCCGGCCAGCTCTTCGACCGCGAGAACGCTACGCAGCTGCCCCCACGGTCCGACGTACTCCGCGACGGCAACCGTTCGCGGGACGGGCAAGCCTTGCTGCCGAGCCCATTCCAGTTGCCGCCATTCCCGCCAGGCCGGCGACCAATTCCGCCACGGCCACAGCATCGCCAGCCAGCCGCGCCACCACGGCAATTCGTGATGCCGCTTCAAATAC
>Ga0070739_10002381_pt1 | contig 25504 bp, 18 predicted proteins | sample Coa_R1_7_FD_66445 | JGI IMG/M metagenome (GOLD analysis project Ga0070739, IMG submission 66445) | Surface soil microbial communities from Centralia Pennsylvania, which are recovering from an underground coalmine fire - Coalmine... | ecosystem: Environmental > Terrestrial > Soil > Unclassified ...
TGACGGCTCCCAGCCGCCAAATCCGCCATAAAACGTGAATACATAATTGGTTATGGAGATCTAAGTGCCATTCGCCGGACACGCCGAAGTAAGTTCGCTTCTCAGCATAAAGCGCGGAGGTATTATCGACCGCGGTGGTTAGGATCGAGGCGCCGAGATGCCGTCCCAGCCAACTGTATGCTATCGTTTGGCGCGACCAGGTCAGTACCCGACCGTCACCTTAATCTTCCCTTTCCGTCCCGCCAGCTCGATGATCTCTTTCTTGCGATCAAGGCGATTCCAGGGTTTGCGGTCGATGGTGGCATTCTTGATCGGCGTCTGCGCAGGATGGCGGAGCCGGAGAAACACGGTTCGCGGGTTCTTGCATGATTTCCTCGACGGGAACCGTTTGCGCAGCGTGGATGAATTACCCCTTCCCAAAATCAGTGTGCCGTTTTGATGCGAGGAGGGCAATACAGTTATGAGTTTGGGGAAAAGTTGAGCGGCCACCTCCAACTGGAAGCGCTGGAAGATCGCTGTCTACCCAGCGGCTATATCATCGCCGGCCTCGGCACCCTAGGCGGCCCCGGCAGCAGCGCCGCTGGCATCAACAACTCCGGGCAGGTCGTCGGCTACTCACAGACGGGGGGGAACTTCATCTATCACGCGTTCTTGTACGATGGCAGCATGCACGACCTCGGCACTCTCGGCGGGAAATTCAGCCAGGCCAACGCCATCAATGACCGCGGGCAGATCGTCGGCTACTCGAGCACAGCGAGCGCCCCGGAGTTCGAGACCGATGCGTTCCTGTATGACAACGGCAGTATGATCGACCTCAACTCCCTCCTGCCCGCCGGTTCCGACTTCGCCCGCCTCGCCCTTGCCAGTGCCATCAATGACCGCGGGCAGATCGTTGGCTACGGCATCACTACTGGAGGACAGGCGCACGCCTTCCTGCTGACGCCGCTGAGCAGCGAAAGCGGCGCCCAGCCGGTGTCGCCCTCAGGCGATAGTCGTTCCCTCGCCGGGGCGGCCATCGTCGGCTCTGGGTCGGCGAGCAGCGGGCCGACCTCGGCACAAGCCCAGCCCAGCCCCGCCAGTATCGCGGCAGGCGGCGCGGAGGACGGCCAAGGTGTAGGCGGCGGAGTGTACAATCTCGGCACCTTCGACCTCGATGCTGCCTCGTTCGTCGTCGGCAACTTGGCTTCGGCAAGCAATGACAATGTTTACGGTTCCATTACACCGCTCTGAGTTGATTTGTTACATGGCTTTCTGAGCCGCGCACGCAGCGCAGCGGAGTAAGCGGCGGATTGGCTCAACCGCTTACTCCGCTACGCTGCGTGCGCGGCTCAGAAAGAAGGCGATTCTTTGCGGACAAATTACTTGCCCAGGATCAGATCGCCAAGATCTTTGGTCCGGCCCGATTCCGCCAGAACATCAACCGGCCTCAGCAGACGAGGGGATGTAGGCAGTCGAGGGGATATGCCCATTCTGTACGGCAATCCCGGAACCAGAGCGGCCCGAAAGCGTCCCTGACGGTCAGTCTCGGCCGCGGCACGAAGGCCGTTACCTTCGCTGCTAAAGACGATCTTTACCTCTGACGCCGGACCTCCGGTTTTGTCTACCATCCGGCCGATGACCTCGCCGCAGGGTTCGAGCTGGACAGTCAGGGGTTTTGTCTGATCGCCTCGGATGGTCAGGAATTTGCCCAGGCCCTTTTCCTTGTCGTGAAAGGACAACTCGCGTGTGCGTCGCGGGTTGAGTCCTTCAACCAGGAATGATGGACCGTCAAGCCGCTCCGCATCGGGCATCGAGGTTAAGCCGCAGACTTCCACGCCGCTCAGCGGCTTGCCGTCCGGCCCGACCACTGTGCCGCGCAGCGGACGCGCCGGTTGCACGGTGAGATCGTGCCTGAGCGACTTCGTCTCCTCATCCGGGTGGATGAGGCCCAGAGCGTTGTAACGATCCACACAGCGCATCCCGCCAGGATAGCCCATGAACAGCCACGAGCTGCCACCGCGATCCGCTCCGTCTATAGAGTAGTAAAACCCCTGACCGCGTAGCCGGCGCAGTGTTTCGCGTCGGCGTTTTGAGTCTCCGCCTCTAAAGAGATTAGCCAACTCCTGCTCATCGATCCGAGCGCAGGCGTAGGAATCGCGCGGCGAGGCCGCGACAAGCACAACGCCAGGTCCGGGCAAGACCGTCAAGCTGTAGCTGCCATCGGCCTGGATCGTGGCGGAGGATGCCGCCTGCAAGTGCTCCAGTGGCGTAAGCACCGAACTGTGGGCGTTGGGGAAAAGGGGGTAATACTCGACCACCGCCCTCTTCGGCGGCTTGCCGGTAGATTGCTCCGTGACCCGGCCACGCAGGGAGATACCGCCGATTAGTTCGAAATCGGCGGTGAGGGGAGCCTGATTGGGCGTATTCGGCGGTCGTACCGCGGCCGCAAAGTAGGGTTGCTCGTTTTGCGGTTGAGCCATGACGACCAATCCCCTCAATTCCGGCGGAATGAGCAGTTCATAGCGACCGTCCTTATCCGTGTACGTCGAGGAGCCGCTGCGCGGCACACTTATCTTCACCCCGGCCACAGCCTGGCCGGTCTTCTTATTGCGGACGACGCCGCGGATCGAGCCAGGAGCAGAAGCCACGCACTCCAAAGGAACGCCGCCAGGCCGTATCAAGCCGGCGGAGACTGCCGCAGCAGGGCGTGTCATCGCCACGCGCTGCGTAGAGAGAATGCCCGATCCTTCGAGCGCCAGCATCACGAGGCGGTCCCGGCCCAGACCCGTCAGGCGGAACCGACCATCGGCCGCTGTCGTCACCTGAGGCGGTTGTCCGGGAAGCGGTCCCCAGCACGTTTTCAAGGTAGCCGAACTTCTTTCCAGCGTCTGAATATATCGCGTCAAATTCACTGCGGAATCGCTGCTCACCTCTCGTACGAAAACCTTCGCTCCGGACATGGGATTACCCTGGACATCGAGAAAACGACCTTCCAACGAGAGATCCTCGACAAGTTTCAGATTCACGGTGACAGCGGTGGAACCGCCGACTTCCGCCCAGTCCAGTCCAAAGCCATCCGCTATCGCAATCACCACAGGCCGTGATGCATCCAGGTAGCGTTCGTCCAGATCCGAGCGGGTGAACGTGAAGTGAAACCGTCCGTCCTTCTCGCTGCGCGCTCGCAGTGGATAAATCGGCAGGTGGGAAACGGCTTCGGTTTCGTAACGCCGCTGAGTGTAACCCACGTACAGCTTCGCTCCTACGAACGGTAGGCCCTGCGGATCGAGCACGCGCCCGTTTACCTCAATCCGGTCCTCAGCCTCTTCGCGCACTCTGCCGTTCTCGTTCTTGCCCGCAGTCGATGCAGCAGCGAGCATCGGTGAGCGGCCTGACGGAGTGGATGAGGAGGGCGTTTCCAGTCCCATCATTTGCTCGCAATTTACTTGTCGTTGCGCCAACCAACCCCCTGCCAGGAGACAGGTGACAAGCATGAGTGCGGCTGCCGTTTTCAGCTTTGCCAGCGCTATGCTCTTGATGACGCCCTGTGCCATGTCAAGGGCCTGGATTGAGACGGAAGTTTCCCTCAATGTTTGCCGCGCCGCGAAGCTCATTGCAGCAGATACCAACAAACCAGCCTGTCGCGCAGCCAGAGCGGCAGACGCCCCGGCTCGCGAAAGTTCAACCGCCGCCAGGGCCGCAGGTAGCGTCAGGCCGCGGCGCACCAGCCTCTCGTGTAGTCTGGCCCGTCCTCTTTCCAGGCGCCCTTTTACCGATCCCGCCGTCCAGCCCAATAAATGGGCCGCTTCTTCGATGCTGCGGCCTTCCAGGCAGCACAAAATCACCGGCAAGCGATAGACTTCCGCGAGACGCCGCACTTCGTCATCGACGATGGCCAGAAAGTCACGGGCAGCCAACTCCGCCAGAGGATCGGAATGTGAATCCGCAAGTGTCGCGGCAAGCGGCCGTTCCTTCCGTTGGTGGCGATACCGCTCGGATCGAGTCCTTGCGCGGGTGCCTCATTCCGCCAGTTGCAAGATGCGGAAGTCTGAAAAGCGCATCCAGTGGGCGGCGTCGGCGGGCCCCTGGTAACATTGCAGGCTGATCTTCTCGTCTTTGCCCGGTTCCAGCTTGCCCGACGCCGCCGTCTGAAACTCTCCCTCGGCGTTGGGTCGATACTGGGCCACGTATTCCGTCGAACTCACGACCAGTCGCAGTTGCACCAGCCGGGTCGTGGTCGGCTTCTTGCCGGGGATGATGTACGTCGCCTTGTCGATGTGTTCATGCACGAGTTTGAAGACCGGTTTGTCGCCCTGATACCAGGTCAGACCGGCCTGCTCATATTGCTTGGTGGGTGCGGCCGTGAATTCGACGGTCACTTCGATGGCATACTTGCCTTGCGAGCGAGGCGGAGCCTTCCGAACCAGGGCGTTCTTGACCGTGGCGGCCAAGCCCGGCTCAACGCGGATCTCCAGTCCCTGCTCGCTGTGCCTCCAAGTCTTGGGATCTTCGCGCAGCCACGACCAGCCCTCGCCCAGGCGGCCTTTCAAGGAGTCCTTGAACAGCTCGGTCGGCTCCCCGCCGAGGAGAAACGACTGCCCGCCAAGCAGCACGGCACTTACCCACAGGAGGTCTCTCATAAGTCACCTTGACGAAGTTGGAGCGTCTGAGTGCTGGGCACGGAAGAAGGCGGACCGAGCCTTTCCCATTCGCTGAAGGCTAACATGCAACGGGCCTTGTTTATTCTTAGTTGGTTTTGGCAAGACAAGCAAAGGGTCGTTGTCTCGCTCCAACTAGACCAGCAGCCAGCGACCGCCTTCCAGAGTATGCGGACTATCGCAGCGGCAGATCCGGACTGCTCATTCACTCTTCCGAAGATACTCCCCCCCTGCTGGCGTCATCTCCCAAACACCATGTGGGCTATCGTTTTTCAGCAAGCCTTCCGATACCATTGTGTTCCTCGCCCATTGAGCAGTGTTGTTCCAGCGAGGGCGAGTCGGATTTGTACAAGGATTGATCGACTGAGATATGTCGGACGATCAGAGCAAGTTGAGCGTCTGGTGGCGTGTCTACGAACAAGTCTACGGCCGATTCAACGATGTCTGCCCTGTTCCTCAAAGGTCCGCTTTGCTCCTCGGAACCACCGTGAACTCCGTGTCGTCCGCGCCGCCGCTAACTCGTAAACTGAGCAAGAACTCACGCTTGCTGGAAAAGGCTTGACCAGACCTGTTCAATCAAAAGGAGGTGCACCATGACCAGCCTCTTCAACCTGACGGGAAAAGCGGCGCTGGTGACCGGCGGTAACGGCGGCATCGGTCTTGGCATTGCCCGCGGCCTGGCGCAAGCCGGTGCCCAAGTCGCCATTATCGCACGCAATACCGATAAGTCGCACGCTGCCGCAAAGTCGTTGGCCGAAGAGACTGGCGTTGCGCCTTTGGTCCTGACCGCCGATGTTTCCTCGCCCGATCAGGTGGCTGCGGTTGTCAACGAGGCCAAGAATGGCCTGGGACGCATCGACATTCTCTTCAACAATGCAGGCATCAGTATTCGTAAACTGCCGCAGGACCTTACCCCTGAAGAATGGCACAAAGTCATGGATGTTAATCTCACCAGTGCGTTCCTGATGTCGAAAGCCGTCTATCCGCACATGAAGCAGATCGGCGGCGGTAAGATCATCAATATCGGGAGCATGACCTCTTACTTTGGTGCCAGTTACGCCTCTCCTTATGCCACCAGCAAGGGGGGCATTGTCCAGCTCAGCAAGAGTCTGGCCCTGGCCTGGGCGGCGGACAACATCCAGGTCAATGCGCTCTTGCCCGGCTGGTTTGAGACCGAATTGACCGACGGAGCCCGCGCGCAAGTTCCAGGGTTATACGAACGCGTTTTGGCGCGCATTCCGGCCGGCCGCTGGGCCAAGCCGGAGGACATCGCCGGGACGGCGATTTGGCTGGCGAGCCCTGCCAGCGGCTACGTCACCGGCGCCGCGATCCCGGTCGACGGCGGTTTTTCATCGAGCTTATTTTGAGGGCCGTAGCGTTAGCCAGGTCCGGCGGCGTATAGCAAAAGCCGAAGACAGGCTTGAAAGAAAAGAGTACGAGCAATGGCGGCAGAGCGCACGATTGTACGACATGCGATCCTTTTTCGCTTGGCTGCCTACCTGGCAATCGCCGCTGTGCAGCTTTTCGCGGGCTTGCTCACGGTGGCTGCTGGGGGACCGAGGCAGGCAAAGCAGTCCGACGCAACAACGGGGCAGGAGGAGTTGGTTGTCTCCGTCAAGACTTGGAAAGGCGAATACTTCTGCCAGGATGTTCCCGGCGGTGTCGAGTCAACACCCGTCACAGGGGCTATTTACGCCGTACCAGCAAAGGGCGGTGAAGCACGGCAGCTGACACGCATGGACGGTGCCGCCTCCATCGTCAACTGGAATGGGGCCAGAATTAAGCGAAATTGATCAGCGACCGATTATAACTATTACACACGCAGAAAGATGCGTTGCCGATGGAGAAACCACACCAGGAGCAGCGCTAACCCCAGCGCGGTCAGCGCCACCGTCAGATCGCCAAGGCCCTGGGCTACCTGCCCGTTCAGGAAAAGCTTGACATCGCCCCCCACCAGACGCGCCGCCAACTGCGGGAAGTTCACGATGTTGACCGCCAGATAAATCGTCAGTGCGTTCGTGCCGATCCAGACCAACGGCTCACACCAGCGCTGCCAGTGCCAGATGTCGATGACCAGGTAAAAGAGACTGAGGAAAATGGCGCTGTAGCCGGTCGCCACCAGTACAAACGACGAAGTCCAGATGCGTTTGATGAGCGGGAGCTGCAGGCCCCACAGATAGCCCAGCAACACCGCTACCGTCCCGGCGACGAGCAGCCAAACCACCTTGCCAAGCGGTCGGGTGCGCCGGTCTTGAAGCAGCCGGCCTGCCCCAATGCCGCCGAGGCAGATGGCAATCGCCGGCAGCGTGCTGAGCAAGCCTTCGTTGATGTAATAGATTTCCGTCTTCTTGCCGGGTAAAAAGCGAAAATCGAGATAGTTGGTTAGATTGTAACCCTCGGCATACACCCCGTGGACGCGTTCGGGTACGGCGGCGGCGATCCGTGCCGGCGACTGGGAGCCGATCGCCGCAGCGATCTGCTCGACCGTGGCCTTGTCCAGATGCAGGGCGGGGAACGGTACCCACGCAAGCAGCGCCCAGTAACCGACCAGCAGAATAACGCCAACAAGCCCGAGCGCTCGCACCGGGACGGTAATGTACAGGAGCGCTGCGGCGAAGTAACAGAGAGCGATGCGTTGCAGGACACCGCCCAGTTGGATGTCCGGCCAGGGATGGGACACTCCGCCGTAGTAGAAGATACCGAGCAGATACAGCAGCACACTGCGCCGCAGGATGCGGAAGAGCACCTGTCGTTTGCCTACCTGGGCGAGGTTCTTGTCCAAAGACAGAACGATCGAGACACCTACCAGAAACAGAAACAGCGGGAAGATCAGATCATAAGCATGAAGGCCTTCCCACCGCACGTGCTTCAACTGCGTGACGAGCAGACGCGTGAGTGAGTTATCGCTCATGTGCTCCAGTGCCTGCACCAGTGTTGTGGCGCCAATGATCCAGAACATATCGAAGCCGCGCAGCGCATCGATGGAACGAAGGCGAGTGTGGCCGGCAGTTGCTTCAGCAGCAGCTGGGACCGGGGATAATTGCGGCAGGGGTCGCACAAGGGTTGTCATAATCGCTGGTGCCTTCTACGGAGAAATAGGTCGTCGTTTGAATTAACTGCCGTCTGGCCTGTGGATGCCCCTGCGGACGATGGGGCAGTTCATACAATGGCGGGGCCATACTCTCAAAAGACCCCGACGATTTCTTACAGCCATCTCGGACTGCTCGACGACAACTTTGTCACGGCCGGCGGCCGAGACGGACCGGCAGTTCGAGATTGAAGTCGAACGGTTCTCCATTCATATCCTTCCAGACTTTCTTCTGCTCGCTCGTCAGCGTCAGGACGGCTTTGGCGGCGGCAGCGTTCTTCAACTCCCTGGCCTTCCCAATCACAGCACAGGCACGAGTTCGTGCATAAGATAACCCAAATGGCTTCAGAGATAGGCAAGGAAGAATAAGCATCAGTGAGTGTCTTTGCCAATAAGGAGATTGTCAGTCGATTCTTCTGGCCAATGATACTCACCAGAAAGGACTTTGGCATGTCCTGGCGACGCGACGAACCCGAGCTACTGTCTACCGAAGAGGCGTTCGGCAAGCTCACCATTGACCAGCTCCGGCCTCTCGCCCTGTTGTTGGCCGGCGACGTGCCCAAGCGCAAGACTGAGTTGGTCGGCTTGCTCGTGCGCTTCATGACGGCTCCCGCGGAAGTGCGGGCGCTATACGAAAAACTCGATCCACTGGCCCAGAAGGCCGTGCAGGAAGCGACATTCCACCCCAAGGGCCTACTGGAACGCGACAAATTCGTTGCCCGATACGGCCAGCTTCCCGCCTTCCATCAGCCTTCACCGAATGAGCGAACCAGCTTCTACGACTACGAACGGCACAAGCGTCCGACTCCTCTCGCCCTGTTCTTCCCGAGATACGACGGGTTGCCCACCGACCTGCGGAAACTCCTCCTCACCTTCGTCCCTCGCCCGCCGGCTTTCACCTTACCTACCTCGGCTGAACTGCCCGCCACCATCCGTCAGACCTGGATGACCTGGAAGGGCAATCGCCCGGTCGAGGAAAGCGCGGACGTTCCTCTGCGCGTGCGCGAGACAGCCCGAGAGGCCGAGCATGACTTGCGGGCCGTGCTGCGCCTGGTCGAAGCCGGCCGGGTGCGTGTCAGCGATAAGAAGCGGCAGCCCACCGCAGCCAGCCAGAAGGCCATCGCCGACGTGCTGCCCAGCGGCGACTTCTATACCGTCGAGGACCAGGAGGAGTCGAAGTATGACCCTGCCTTCGACCTGACGCTGAAGGCATTCGCTTGGCCAATGCTTTTGCAGGCGGCCGGACTGGCGCAGAAATCCGGTGACGACTTGACGTTGACGCCCGCCGGACGAAAGGCTCTGTCCGGGTCCGCCCCCGAAGTGCTCCGAGCGGTTTTCCGTAAGTGGCGGACGAGCACGCTTCTGGACGAGTTCAGCCGCATCGAGACAATCAAGGGGCAGAGCAAAGGCGGCCTCAGCGCCCTGTCCAGCCGGCGCAAGGCGGTCCTCGACGGTCTGGCTGCCTCTCCGGCCGGAGCATGGTTCACGGTGGATGATTTCTTCCGCTTCCTGCGCGCCACCGACCGCGACTTCGTGCTGGCGCATCGTCCTTATGAGCTGTATATCGCCGAACACTACTACGGCAACCTGGGCTATGAGGACGAGCATACCTGGGAGCAGTTGCAAGGCCGTTATATTCTGGCGGTGCTTTTCGAGTACGTTGCCACGCTCGGCCTGATCGATGTGGCCTACCTTCCGCCGCAAGGGGTGCGCGATGACTTCCGTGACCGCTGGGGCGCGGACGACCTATCCTGCCTGAGCCGTTACGATGGCCTGATGTACCTGCGCATCAATCCGCTGGGCATGTGGTGCCTGGGCCTCGCCGAGAGCTACGATACACCTCCTCCTGCTGTGATCGACATATTACAAGTGCTGCCGAACCTGGAGATCGTCGTCAAAAATCCACCCTTGCCTGTCTCGGATCGATTGGTGCTGGATCGCTTCGCCGAGCCGCAGTCGGAAGGCGTGTGGAAGCTGACCGCAGCGAAGCTGCTGGCGGTCCTTGAGGAAGGCGGCACACTCGACGAGTTAGAGGAGTTCCTCAAGACGCATAGCAAAGCCGCGCTACCTCACACGGTGGAAGTCTTCTTGCTGGACCAGCGAGAGCGTGCGGGCCGGCTGCGCGATTTGGGGATGGCGCGGCTCATCGAGTGTGCCGATGCCGCGTTGGCCCAGATGCTGGCCAGCGACCCACAACTGCGCGGCAAGTGCCATATCGCCGGAGAGCGCTGGCTGGTGTTCCAGACAGAGGATGAGGCGGTAGTGCGTCGCGGCCTGCGGCGTCTGGGCCATATCCTACCGCCGCCACGAAGCTGACTCCCGATCTGTGATTCTGTTCTCCATGTGTAACGCCGGTCAGTGTCGGACTAGCCTGCGCGGATGGTGTGTCGTCGCGCGAGATGTTCCGGGAGAAAAGGAGATAGCACTCACCGGGGTATGCGAACCGAAAAAAATTACCTACCGAGCCTGCAAAGCGAAAAGCGGATACTCAAACTTAGACGGAGTGACTGCTAGCGGAAGAGTTCCAGCAGACCAATCGTACGGGGGAGATTCACCTTCAGTCGAATGCCTCAGGCGAAAACGTCGTGAGACAAAGCACAACGCACATATGGAGGCGCAACAAAGCGGAAAGGGGTTGCATCGAAAAAACTCCGGAGGTGGCATGAAACGGTATGGAATAAGTTTTGAGATAGCGGGACCGGCGGCGATGTGGACTCGCCCTGACACCGGGGATGCACCCGTCAGCTACCCCGCTCCGACTTTCTCGACAGCCAAAGGGATTTTTGAATCTATCTTGTGGCTGAAGTCTGCGGAGGTAATACCCCAGCGCATCGAGATTTGCGCCCCTCTTGTTTATCACACCTATGGGACGAATTACGGTGGACCACTGCGAAAGAGTGATCAGGTTCGCAAGAGAAACAATTACCAGCTGATTGCAACGATCCTGATCAACGTGTGCTACCGACTATACGCGGAAGTTGTGAACGATAAGCCATCGCAAGATCATCTTACGGCTCGGGCTGCCGCAAGGATCGCAGTTTGCCGAAGTGGAGCCCACGCATACCAGGAAATCTTCCAGTGACGTCTGGAAAGAGGGCAGTTTTATCGGACGCCTTGTCTTGGTTGGCAGGAGTTCCGGCCCAGCTATGTCGGACCATTTCGTCCCGAAACGCGCGTGCAAGAGGATATCGGGTTGGTGCTGCCTAGCATGTTGCACGCTGTCTTTCCTGGACGGAAATACGCCCGCCCGACTCCGACCTTCCGGCAGAACGTGCAAATTCAAAAAGGAGTGTTACATTATGCTACTTGAACTGTGGGATTCGGCCCGAAGCCTCGCCGAAGCGGGAGTGGTGGCAGCGGAAACCGATGCTCACCTGAAGCCCTATCCGAAAAAAGCCGCCTTCATTCTCGATCTCGACGCCGAAAGCCACATAACGGCTGTCCGTCCAGTTGATCCCGAAACCGTGGCTCGATTGCGGAAATATGAAACGAGCACAGGAGGATCGCGTGAATCGACGCCGGGGTTCAATATCGATCCGCTTTTCCGTCCGTGCAAGGAGGATGACAAGAATTACCGTAAGGATGTCGGCGCATTCAAAAAACAGCTCGAAAGGGGCGGGTTCGCAGAACCCGCTCAACGGCGGGAAAAGATTGAGACCTTTCTGGCCCGCACTGAACCTGCTTGGGATGAGCGGGCGAAAGCCGTTCAGAAGTGTTTACAGGATGCAGCCCGTGTCCTGATGGGAAGACTGGATAAGTTGGTACGTGGGGACGAGCCAGAATGGCTTGCACTTGGAGAAATCTTGCGGAGATCAATGGCACTCGATGCCGAGCGATTTCGCCAAGAGTTGGGCGACCGCGCTCTTAACCAACTCATAGAAGCAAGTCCGCATTGCCCTCTTGATCGCCTCGTTTCACTCCTGTTCCTTGACCCATCGGTTGTGATTCTGGAGCTTGCCGATGCAGTCCGTTTCTCCTGCCGGGCGAATAGCGAACGAGTTTGGGGATGGGTCAATCGAGTGCTGCTCGATGAGGAAAGCAAGAAGAGGCGGTCCCAAGGATCTGTGACGCCGTCGGGCGATACAGCCCTTGGGATTTTCGGGGAATCGTTAACTGATGGCGATAATAAGATGAAGACGATGCCCGAAGTCAAGTTGCCCTCTTTAGGTCTCGTCAAATTGCGTAGTCTCAGTGGGAACATCCCTTGCCAGCAGCGCGATGGGATGATCGAGGCATCATCCTGCCCGGTAGGTGAATCGAAACGTGGCAAGATGGCTGCCGCACTCGATTGGTAGGGAATTAGAAAGGCCGGTTTTTGGTCCGGCCTTTCTATCTCTCTGGACTCGCTTTCAGAGACATGCTTCTCTTGATTATATGTGAAAATGGTCAACCGTCAATGGTTACCAGCGATCGGAGTTCCCCCTGTGTCGCGGAGGATTCTCCCCTGATCTCCGAAGAAGTGCCCTGTGGTGTGGGCTCATCGCACCATTTTTACATTAGATGATTTAACGCAGATGATTTCCGGTGAACTTTGTTCAGTCCACAGGAACCAGGATTGCGACATTGAACCCTAAAAAAAATATCACGACGTATTTGCATCCGTGCGCGCTTCCTGTTATCTTAGGGTGCGGAAAACTGCCCAGGGGAGAGACGAGGACGACACTCTTCCCGGGACGGGCGACGCAAACAATTAACCTAAGACCTCTCTTATCCTCCCATCTGGCACGGCGGCCTCCTGGGTTCCTAGACCGACCGGTTGGACGCACAGAGTCGGGTAGGTCCGGCTCCTCAAGTACGGAACACGCAAAACCTGCGGCTGACAGGGGGGATAGACACCCATGCAAGAAGCCGAAAAGATCCGCAAGCTCAAGGCGTATGCTCAGGGCGTGCTAGTGGCCCTGGAGGCTGAAGCACCGGCGGCCGACCCAGGCATCGAGAGTCTATTGCAGACGATCCGCACGACTGCTCAGGAGACGATCCGACGATCCGGCGCGCCCGTGAAGATCGGGATCCTGGGAGAATTCAACGCCGGAAAAACCCTGCTGCTGGGCAGTCTGATCGGCTACGCCGACGGCCTGCCGGTCAGCGAAGTGCCCACGACCGGCAATGTCACCGCCTTGCGCTTCCGGCCCCGGCCCGAGCTGCGAGAGACCGAGGTCGGCCCGTTCTCGGTCGAGTTCCTGGACCGTGCCACAGCCCTAGACTGCTTGTCCGAACTGCTACAGGCGGCCGAGGAGCGCGCCCGGGCCGCCGGGGTGGGCGCTGGCCATCAAAAGACCTTGGCCGCGCTACGGGAACGGGCCGCGTCTGGTCCGTGGCAGGAGGTTGAGGAGTGGTGCCGGCAAGTCTGGGGTCATGGCGGCGATGCGCCGAACCCGGCCCTGCGCAACCTGATCAGGGAGCTCACCTGGTTCGTCCGCTGTTGCCGCTCCCCCGCCGGTGCCGCCCTGCTGGACGCCCGGTCCACGGGCGAGCGTGTCTTCTCTGTCGATGCCGAGACGGCCCGCGAGGGGCTGGCCCTGGCGCGCTCCAACACCAGCGTCAGCGCGGTGAAATTTGAAGAGCTGCCGGACGCCCCCGGTGCGCGGCCGCAGGCGCTGAACGCCCCCTGGCTGCGCAAAGCCTTTCCACTCATCCGCCGGGTTGACGCCGAGGTCCATCTCTCGCAACGCCTATGGGACCTCTCCGGAATGCAAGGCGCGGGCGAGTGGGTCCTACTAGACTTCCCCGGCCTGGGAGCGGCAGAATCGGGAGTGCGCGACGCCTTCCTGTGCCAGTGTGAGTTGCGCGAGGTCCAAACCATCCTCATTCTGCTAGACGGCCGCCGGCCTGGTGGGGAGGGAGGCCAGAATATTTTCAGCATGCTGAGCGCAGACCGTCCGGGACAGGACCTGCGCGACAGCATCCTCGTGGTGATGAACCGCTTCGATCAGCTACCCATCCAGGCGGACGGCGGCGAAACCGTGTTGGACCGGCTCATCGGCTGGCGCGATCCGGGCAGTGAGCGGCCGGACAGCCTGCCGCCGGCCGACCCGGAGCCGCTACCGGAGCGGGAAGTGCTGGCACGGTTGCCAGTCCTCGGGGCGATGGTGGTGGGCGCGCGCAATCTGACCCGGCGCGACGACCGCATCGTGGTCCTGTCGGCGCTGTGGGCGCTGGCGGACCTGCAACAGCAGTTGCCTGGCGACGTGCGTGTGGGTTCCCCCGACTTTGTGGAGTGCTTAACCGGCTTGTTGAAAGAAACGCCGCCACTGCGCCTCAAGTGGGAGCGGCTCGCCCAGCTCCTGCGCGAAGCCGAGCCGCGGGGTGCGCTGGGCCGATGGCTGGAGGACTTCAGTCGTGACGGCGGCCTCAGTAGGCTGCAACGGCTGATCGTCGATCATGTTGCCCAACACGGCATCCGGCAGCTACTGGACTACGTGCGAGTCTCGGCCGAGGAGTTATGGCGCGCCACCCAACGACTGCCCAAAAAGCAGCCTGCGACGGCCTCCACGCCGGGGCCAACCGTAGACAGTGTCCGCCATATCGTGGATGCTCTCTACGACGTTTACACCGCGCTCAAAGCCGAATACGAGCAAGCCACCCCGGAGCTGACCGTAGCGGTGGACGGCCAGCGCGTCTCCCTCCAGGAGATGGTCTACGATCAAGTTACGCGCAGCGTGTTCGAGTGGCCGGTTTGGAACGAATTACTCAACAAGGTTCAGAAGGACGGTACCATCCAACCGGCCGTGCTGTCGCAGTCGCGGAAACAAGGCGGTTGGGATGCCGAAGACGAGGAGCCGGCCTTGAAGCTCCCCACCGACAGCCGAGAGTTCTTTGAGCCGTTCAAGCACACGCTCCAGCAGAACGAGACGTCCGCCCTTGACTGCATCCTACGGGCGGTGCGCGAGCAGTTAGCCGCCCTGGCGAAGCGGACCCGGACTCTGGTTGAAGACCTGGCTCCGCTGCTCGCCGACCCGAAAACGCGCCAGCGCGTTGAGGAGTTCGACCGGCAAGAGAAGCAGCAGGGACGTCGAACCGGCGGCAAGGGGCAGTGGAACATCCTCTGCTGGGCCGCCGATCCGGCTGGCGATGACGTCTACGAACGCTTCCTCGCTACTTACGTTACGGATGGCCGGGATCCCATCCCAGCCGAAACCTGTTTCCCCCTAGCGGGGGCGGATCCGAACCATACCCCACTGCGTTTCCCCTGGGCCCGTACTCCGGGTTCGGTAAGCGGCAACCAGCAGGTGCTTGTCTTGCGCTTGCGCGACTCCCTTGCGGACGGCATGCGCCGCCGTGTCCTACAACGTGTAAGCCAGCTGAACAAGCAGGTCCTCGACGGGCTCAAGGACACATTCACCACTTGGAGCGAACGCCTGCTGATGCTGTCGGGCAACGTGCCGCTATTGGCCTGCATCGTCGGGGGAGAACCTGGCCAGGTCGCCGGTCCCGACTGGAAGACCGCCGCCGTCGAGTACCCGCTAGCTATGCCGGCTGAGGACGCCGAGCAGTAGATCGAAAACTGGGGAACCTCTTTCGCCCAAGTCGAGCGATTCTCCGGCATTCCACGAGGGCATCCTACCATGGGTTTGACCATCAAGATCACTCCCGAATTCCCGCTCCACCGTGCCGACGACCGAAGCGTGGCATTACCCGGCGTAGCCATCGTTCCCACCGCCGAGAACATGCCGCACATCACGAAATTCGAAGTCGAGATCGTCGGCAGCTCGACGCAGCCGCTTCACGCGGAAATGTACAAGGTCGCCGAGAAACTGAAGCTAGGCTATCCGAAACTGGACTACCGCCTCGGCAAGGAGGTCGCACTGCGCCAGCAAATGACGGTGCCCCTCAACCGCGTAGTCCTTGAAGAGCCGATTCCAGCGAGTGCGCGCTTCGTCCTCACCGTCCAGGTTTGGTACTACGATTCTGACGCTCGGGGTAGGCCGAACGTCTCCGGAGGATTAAAAGGCCCTATTCGCGACTCCACGATTCTCACTCCGGCCCTTGCCTCGGCTGGGCACGGGACATCGTCGCAGGCGGCAGGGCCGTGCCGGCTGGAGTTGGAGCCGGCTCACCTGACTCTCGTTGACCGGGGTGAGACCGTCGGTTTGACGATCCGCATCGCCAACCGCCCGGCCGCTGCCCTCCCTCGCCTGGCACTGGAGGACTCATTCCCCGACGCTCCCCAGTTGGGGGCCGAGTTGACAACCCTTCTGAGCGCGGAGTTGAAGCGGTCGGCCGATCCCCCGTCGGGCGACTGGGAGATTTGGCGGACGGAGCTAACCCTGCAGCTCGAACCGGAGGCGAGGCGCTTTCTCTGGGAGCGCAGCTTGGGTGGGCCTCTGGAAGTCGCTGCCCGAGCCGAGGTGCCCGGTAAGGCGTCCGCAGAATTGCTTCTACGGCTGCTCTGTCAGGAGGACGTGTTCAAGGGTCTGATGGCCATCGACTTCGGCACTTCCAATTCGACGGTCACCCTGTACGACCCGGGGGTAGTGGAGGACCTGACTGGGTTGGCTCCCGAACAGGAGAATCGCTTAAAGGAACTGTTACTGAGCGAGCTGATGGACGACGACTGCGGCTGCAAGCTGCCGGATGCCGATCCGCAGGCGTGGCGCAGCCTGATCGAGCGTGTCGGCGGTAACCTGACCGGCGATGGGCCTCCGAGCCAGCGCTTCAAGGTCGCCTTACGTGCCGGCGGCCAGCGCATGTTCGAGGCTATTCGACAGCTGGAGCTTTGCCTGGGTGCCCGCCCGATTCGCGCCGCAGTCTTCAAAGGGCTAAACCGCATTTACCACGAGGCGTTCCTGGAGCCGCGGCTTAAGTCACAGAGCCTGACGGCGGTGCCACTTGATCCCAACTTCCCGGAGGACAGAGATATCCCCAGTGAAATCGAGATCAAGGGCCCTGGCTCCCCCCTCCAGGTGCTCATGGGCCGGCGCGCCCAGCAAAACCGCCGTAACGCCATCGCTCTCGCCGCGCAGCCGTTCGACGGCCCCAGCACGCCGGGACATGGGGAGCCGGCGCCGCTGTCCTTGGACGCCGTCCGCAAACGCTTTCATCACTCGCCCAAACGATACCTGGGGGTTCGTAAGTCGTTCCAGGTATCGATCGATGGCGAGTTGGTCCCGGTCACTTCTGACCAGATGGTGCAAGCGGCCTGGGCCCAGCTGGTAGAGTTGACCAACCAGTGGCGCGGACGCAACCCGACGGCCTGCTCCAAGGGCCGCTTCACCCGGGCGGTTGTTACCTACCCGACGGTGGCGCCGCCTTCCGTGCGGCGCGAAGTTGAAAACCTTGTACGCGAGCTGAAATTCCCCGACGTGGTCACCGACTACGACGAGGCGGTGGCGGCGGCCCTGTTCTACCTGCACCGGGAGTTTGGCGGATCCCTCGACCTCGGGCCGGAGGTGTTCAAGGCGCGCTCGCGCCGCGACAAGAACAAGTGGTTCCAAAACGTGCTGGTGTTGGACATCGGCGGCGGAAGCACGGACCTGGCACTGCTGCAGCTAACTCTGGAGGAGGTGGATCCGTTTCTGCCCGGAGAGAACCGCGGGGCAGGCGGACGCTGCTACGTCATCTCGCCGCGTCTGCTGGGATCGTCGGGCAACACTCAATTGGGAGGCGAGCTAATCACCCTGCGTGTCTTCCGTCTGCTCAAGGCCGCACTCGCGGATCGCCTGCTTGGCGCGATTCAGGACAAGCACATGGAAAGCGCCTCTCTGGCCGGCAAGATCGCGCAACTCAGTGAGGCGTTCGTGGATGGTAGCGGCCGTTACCGGCCGGGATCGCTGTTCAGTGCGGTCAGCGACTTACCTGAGAGCGACCCGCTTTTCGCCGACGCCCTCAGCGCCGCCGAGCAGGTGCTGCCGACGCGCTGGCGAAATAACCCCTCCCGGTTGCAAGCCTTTTACACCCTTTGGGAGCACGCCGAAGCGGCCAAGATCAAGTTGGGCAGCCGGCGGGAGCCGAGGAACGAACCTGCCATCTTCGAGATGGGTGAGTCGGAGATCGGAGCCCTACTCGCCCAATGTGGCATCGCTCACACTTTCAAGGAGCCGGGGACGCTGCGCGTGGCCCTCGATGCCGGACAGTTCGAGCGCGCCGCCGAGCCGGTTATTGAGCAAGCTGTCGGCATTGCCCGCGGCCTCCTGGCCGGCCGACTGCCTCGCCCAGAGTCGTCGCCCTCTGACCTCGGTTCTACCCCACACGAAGAAGCGGCGGAGCAGGAGCCTCTGGACTGGCTCATCCTCTCCGGAAAGACCTGCAACCTGGAACTGGTCCATCGTGTGGTCCGCCAGGAGTTCGTCAACTCGCCCCATTTCGTCTGGAACTCGGAGCGGGTCACCTTCGTCCCGCAGTATGCGAAACTGGCACCTTCGGCGGGGGCCTGCTACGCCGAGAAAATGCGGCGAACCGCCTTCGCCCCCGGTCGCTTCAAAGAGCAGCTACGCAAAGGGCTTAACCAACTTACTTACAACATCGATAACCTGTTTTTCTTCTTGCCCTGCTCCTTCCTCGTGCCGGTCCACAACGGCCAGATCGAGATCTTCAAAGCGGGCCAACCCTTGTACCGGCTGGACGAACAAGAGGTAGGCAAGGCTCGCAGTGAACCGCTCGGCGTACGGCTGCTCAATGCAGTGATGCGACGCGATTTTCAGGCGGCCACACCGATCTTGTGGGGTTCTTACGACGGCATGGCCCTCGCTCGTGAATTGGAGATGACTGTACCTGTGTTCCTCAAACGAATCTTGATGCAGTTCGAGGTGGACTATCGGCTTTTCATGCGCATCTTCCTCTGGGACGGTCCCGCGCCGCACTATCAGCTCGATCCGCGCGCCGCCTTCCTGGACTTGGCCGACGCTCTGCGGCAACAGGAGGCCAGCGGCTCCTTGCCGCCGAGAGATGCCACCCGCCCTGGAGCGGGTGCCGTGAAGGGGGGTTACGACCTTTCCGTAGATGTCATCCAAGCACAGGCCAACAGCCGTCCGGCCACGGCTCTGATTGCCGCAGACCAAGAACTCAACGAAATGTTCCATTTCAACGAGGATGCTTCCTGCCGCGGTGCAATCGTCGCCCTGCCGGACCTTTTTGACGAAAGCGGCAAACTAACGGTGCATGCCCGTCGGGCGGGCGAGAGCGAGTGGGTCCATGTCGGCGAACTGAAGAGGCCGGTGGATCCCCGGCCGTCATTGCCCGGCCAGGAGCGCGTCACCGAGTACCCACGCCGCTACCGTCTTACCCTGGACGAGCGTGGCGTAGTGCGGGTCCATCTGGGGGAAGTGCCCTACTGGAAGACGGAAGATCTCGACGATTGGAAAGCTCGCCCAGGCCGCGTCCTCCAGCGAGACCTGGAATTAGTTGAGCCGCCGCCTATGGAGAACCGCGACCCGTTCTGTGGAGTGCACTGATGCCCTGGCCTGAGCCGGTCGGCCTGCTGTTGGCGAGGCCCGACTCCCGAGCCTCCCAGGCGCTGCGCTGGGGATTGCGCGGCTTGCGGGCCTCTCTGCAAGCGGCCCTGGAGGAAGTCCCCGGCGACCCCGGCTGTGCGGAGTTGGTCGGGCTACTGGCCGAGTTGGACCCGTTGTTGGAAGGTACCGGCCCTCTCTCGGGGCCATCCTTACCTCTGACAGAGGTGGGCGACCCGCCACCAAGTAGCCCGCTTGAACGTCACTCTCCCGCTATAAATACTGCCGCGCCGCGTTTGCTGCCACTGGCCCAGGCCATCGCTGCCGATCCACGTTTCCGCGAGATGCTACACGGAACAGTCCTCCGTGAGGGGGGTGACGAGGAGATTTGGAATGATGTCCAGCGTCTCTTGTTGCGTGCTCCTGCCGACCTGGCCGAGGAATGGCGGCCGCGCTGTACGACCCTCGTCTCCCAACTTGGAGTACGGGTGGATTCGGCCCGAACCGAAGCCTTGCCCCTGGGATACGACGGGGTCATTTATCCGGGCTTGACCGGGTCAGTTGAGGCTACCGGCCTGCGGTCGGCGTTGTCGGCCCCGCTCGACCCTCGCGTGCTCGCACCGCCCGAAAGTGATTTGCACTTCCTGGCCGGAGTGACCTCGGCATGCCTCTGGTTCATCGAGCACGACCCTACTCTTCACCACTGCCTCCGGAGTGTGTTCCGTTTCGGTATACCTCGCTTGACCGGCGACCAACGCCAGCGCTACCTGGCTGAGCTGCTCCGGCTCTGGGAGCGAGTCCGGGCCGGCTCGCCCGGCGGACACGGACTGAAGGAGCTCCTGGATCTGGACGAGGCCCTTCATTCGCTGGTGTACCTGCCACCGGCCGATCCGACGTCGTGGTGGGGCCGCTTGCAGGCGCAAGCTCGTGATACCCTCTTCCAGGCGCGCGACCGCGCGGTCCGGGATGGCTGCCAAGTACACCTGCAACTCCTCGGCGGCAGCTTCGCCGACATCAACCGACTCGCCCCGGACAGCTTGCAGGTTGACTACGGAATCCCTGGAGAAGTGACCGTCTGTCTCCGTGTCTGGACGCGGATCGAGGGGGAGGAATTGAAGGGCCGGGTGCTGTACCGGCCACCAGGGGAGGAACCGTGAAACGCACGGAGATTGCCATACGAGGCGCCCCCTCAACCGAGGCGCTTCGCCTGGAGCTGAGCGGACAGCCGGGCGAAGAGGGGCTGGTCCTCGAGTTCCTCCACGACGACCGCCAGACCGGCACTCTAGCCCGGGTGCTGGGCGGATGGGTCGGCTTGGGCGAAGTCTCGGTGCCGGTGGCTGTCAAACTGCAGCGCGATATCGCCTTGTCCCAAGAGGACCGTAGCTCGGTGGCCGCTAAGTTTGATAAGGAACGCAACGTCCACCGCCATTTGCAAAACTCCGTTGAAGATGCGACTGGCCAGGAGAGGATCGTCCGACAGTTGGAGGTTTGGAAGAGTCCGGTGGATCACGAGGCCGACTCACTAGAGCCTTGTATCCTTTGTGCCCGCGCCCGCCACGGGCTTACTCCGCTCTGCCCAGAGTGCCACGACCCTACGGCCGTGCTGGAGGAGCTAGAACTGACCGACGACCGGGGCTTACGCTGCTGCCGCTGCCACCGCCAGTTTTGGTCCACACCCAAAACCCGCGATGCCATCCTCGACGCCACACTTCGTCACGACGCCGCCTGCTGTGGTTGCGCCCTTGCGAACAATCCCGATCCGGACGGCTGCCGAGGTTCGGCGGTGTTTCTGAATTTCTTTCGCAACCGCGTGCTTCTTCTGGAACGACTCGACCTGGATCTGGAAGACTATCTGCGTTGGATGCGCGACGAGCTGCCACCGAGTTGGCGACAGGCCGCACGCCAAGCGTTCGAGGAGCACCGCCGGCAGCTTCGGGAGCGGCGAGGCCGCCTGCCCGGCCCTTCAGTCCAGAAGATATTCGACTTAAAGCGCATCGCCGATCTCTTCAGTGATATCCTCGCCGGTGTCGAGTATCTGCACAGGCATGGGGTAGCCCACCTCGACCTGAAGCTGGCCAACATCTGTGTCCGATTCCGCGGCGCCGACTTGGAGGTGAAGCTCATCGATCTGGGGCTATCCGATGACCCGGACACTCTGGTTTATCTCCGGCAAGCGGAGGGACCTCTGTCGCTCTGGACCGATTTCTCCGCGCCAGAGTTCCGCAGGCCGCGCGGTCACCGGCTGGCGGTAAACGCCCGTTTCCGCGAAGAAACGTGCGAGTTGGAGTGGCCGTGCTCAGAAGGGCAAACTTCCGAACAGCCCTACGCAGGCGACGTCCTCTTTTTCGAGGACCGCGACTTGATCCAGCAGCACTGGAGGGTGGTGAGCGTACGCCCGGGCCGGACCGGCTCGTTGCTGGTCCATGCGGTATCGGAGCCGCGGTACCTCCCCTGGTTGGGGGAGGGTAGGCCGTTGCCGCCGTTCGGCCCGGAAGCACGGCCTCGCAAGGCCCTGGGAGTCGTACTGGAAAAACATTGCGGGTTTCCCGCCGACGTTTACTCCCTCGGGATGCTGCTCGTGGCCGTCTTGGTCGGGCGACCCGACATCGGCGATTTCCGGGATGTCTTGCCCAGTGTGCAGATCGAACTTGAAGATCATCTGCACGACGGATCGGAGCTGCCGAGCCGGGCTTTGGTGCAACGGTTGCTGAGCAAACCCAGCAAACACCTTCAAGTTTTTCACTCCTATGCCCACCGCTTGGCGGCCTACGGGGTCGCCCAGCCCCTTGCAGAAGAACTGCTGGGGGTAGCGCTCCGGGCAACGTTGCGCGGCGACCCACGTCTATTCTACCTGGCCGACCGCGGTGCCGATGCCCGCCCCGCGCTGTGCCGTCTACGCGCCGACCTGGACGCGGTGCGAGGAGCGGTGGCCAACGCCCTTACCTCCGCACAGGCTGCCGCCGTTCGGCAGGAGCGCCTGGTTGTCCTGGACCGACTGCGCGGCCGGCTTCAGAAGCGGGCGGCCTATGCTGGACCGCCGCCCCACCCGGACCCGACTTGTCGTCTCCTTTTCCCCGCCTTGGACCTCGGCGCTGCTGGCGAAAGCCACTGTGCCAGTGAGTTGGCGTACTTATCGCCGTTGGCGCGCCAGCCTGGTTCGGTCCTCGAGCGCTGGGAGCGCGAGCTGAGTTTTCCCGACAGGGATGGCTCAACCGCCGGCCGTCCCTGGGATTTCCTCCTGCGCTACTGCAGGGTCGTTGACCTGAAAGCTCCGGTGGCGACCGCGTTCCTGCAAGCCTATCACGATTTGACCGAGAAAATCCTGCAGAGCACGCACCCCGACGACCCAGCGCATGGAGAAGACCGGGAGCGCGTGCGCCGCTGGGCGGATGACTACCAATCCCTTGCGGAGCGGCTGGAATGTGGCCCAAGGTTGGTTGAGTGTTATCAGAACTTTGTTCAAACTCTGAGGGACAAGCTGCTTAGACCCTGGGATAGGGCACTGCGAGGAAGGCGTCTGTTACTCTTTCGCCGTCACTCTGTTCGTGTGCCCCTCAGCCGTGCCGAGCGGTCCGCGATCCGAAATGACGAGTTGGGGGCTGCCCTGGATCGGTTGGAGAACGCTGTCTGCGATAGTGTCACTACGCGCAAGCGTCGCGCCGCTGATTTCGAAGGCGCTTTGGCTAGGTGGCGTGCCTCATTCGCGGGCCACTCCTGGCTGGATGCACTGGTCCGGTTGGAATCCGACGCCCTAGGGCAACGACGGGATATCGAGGCCGCTTCGGACGCGTGGGACCAGGAGTGGTCCGAGGCAATTAACCGACTGCGAAACTGGCTGGCAAAGACTAACGCCCTTCTGTCGAACTATGAACAGCTGCTCTCCACCAACCCCTTTGTCGATGAAGTGAGCGCCCGTCTGACCCGGATGCAGAGGGAAACAATGGAACCGACTGTTTACGGAGAGGCGGTTCTTTGGCTCGAACGGAACTGGCCGGCGCCAAGTGAAAAGGTAGAGGCCGTTTTCGCGCTATGGGAACTTGGCTTAGCTGGTTCTTGAACGCGTATCCCACTATCTCGACAAACTGCGTAAGTTTGAGCACTCTTTCGATTTTCGCTTTGACCCTGGGCGCGGGCCACTTATGTCCCTTGACTTCTTCGACAGATAGTCGGATCGTTGGGCATTACCGCCGCCGCAGTTGCTCCGCGCCGGAGCACCCAGTAAACTGGCACCATCCCCCTCTCCCAGGTCGTCCTCAGCAGGAGATAAGCCATGTCCTTCCGGTTTGGCAGAGCTATCGGGCTTGCTTGTGCCGCGTTGGCATTCGTCGCGGCGTGTCCAGGGCCGTGCACGCGGGCCGAGGACTGGCCGCGCTGGCGCGGGCCGCGCCTGGACGGCATCTCGCGGGAGAAGGGCTTGCTCAAGGAATGGCCCAAGGAGGGTCCCCGGCAACTGTGGAAGGCCCCGCTGTCCGGCGGCTTCTCGTCGCTGGCCGTGGCCGATGGCCTCGTGTTCACGCAGACCAAGGAGAAGAACCAGGAGGTCGTCGTCTGCCTCGATGCCGCCACCGGCAAGGATGTCTGGCGCTACCGCTACGCCTGCGACTACGCCGCGCACAAGACCTTCACGGGCGGAGGCATGCCGGCCTCGCGGACCGGCCCGCGCGCGACGCCAGCGGTTGACGCCGGCCGCGTCTACGCCCTGGGCGCGACAGGGATCCTGCTGTGCTTGGAGGCGAAAACGGGGAAGAAGGTCTGGCAGCAGGACCTTCTCAAGCTCGCCGAAAGCGACTGCCCCCGGCACGGCTACTGCGGCAGCCCCCTCGTCGTGGGCGAACGCGTCTATGTCGAGCCCGGCGGACCCAAGGGCAAGTCGATCGCCGCCCTGAACAAGAAGGACGGCAGCGTCGTCTGGCAGACGCTGGACGACCCGATCGGCCAGAGTAGCCCGATCTGGGCCGAGGTCGGCGGCGCTGGCCAGGTCATCTTCTTCACGGGTGCGGGTGCGGTTGGTGTGGCGCCGGCGGACGGCCACGCTCTGTGGCGCTTCCCCTGGAAGACCAGCCCCCTCATCCACATCGCGACGCCGCTGTATTCCGACGGCCACGTCTTCATCTCCTCCGACTACGGGGCCGGCGGGGCCGTCTTCCGTCTGAAGGAGAAGGGCGACCCTGAGACGGTGTGGAACAAGAAGACGATGCAGAACCACCTCTCGACGTCGGTGCTCTACGAGGGACACCTGTACGGCGTCAGCGAGGGGCGGTTGCGCTGCCTGGACTTCCGAACGGGAGAGGTCAAGTGGAACAAGCCCGGCCTGGGTCGCGGGTGGGTGATCGTCGCCGACGGCCATCTCATCGCCTTGGGCGACCACGGGGAACTGTTCCACGCCAAGGCCACTCCGAGGGAGTACGTCGAGGTGAGCCGGTGTACTGTGCTAGACCCAGACAAGTTGACGTGGTCGGCCCCCGTGGTGTCTGGCGGTCGATTGTTCATCCGCAACGAGAACGCCCTTGTGGCACTCGACCTGACCGGCAAGGAGTAATAGAACCGCGTTCAAGCACCAGAGCGGCGTCGGCACGAAGAGTATGTCCGGCTCTCGCTCCGGTTTCTTCTTCTGCCTTTTCTTGTCGGCCTGCTCACGCAAGTCCACTTCCTTGTCGTCGCCGGCCTGGATCGGGACGACTTCCTGCTGAGTGACGAGCCGGCCGTCCTTGTGATAGGTCCATTTGAGCGTGTAAGAGTAGCTCTTGTCCACCTCCAAAGGCGGAGAGACGTAGCGACGCAACGGGCCCGTCTGCTGGGTCTGGTGGTCGTCGATGACAAGCTGGGCGTCGGCCGTCAGCCGGACGCGCAGCGTCGCGGCACGCCCCGGTACCTGCGCCGGTAGGGGCGCGGCCGCCAGCGCCAGACAGAGCCAGGCAAGGGGAAACCGACCGCGACTGAGGTTGCTTGGCATAGATGTACCCTCCGCGTCAATCGATGGGGAAAGGACTTCGTCGCCGGCCCGGCGGCGGATCGTCCGCCGCGCGATCCGGAACTGAATCAATGCGGGCATCGCCAGCGTGACGGCCACGGCGAACAAACCGCCGAGCAGGGGAGTTGGTTTGGGCCTACTCGACTTCCGCCTAGATCCGATATATGCACAGCTACCGCGCAAAAGGAGGGGCCATTGTCTAGTAGTCCATTGCAGCTCAACAGTGTCCTCACCAGCCCGAAGCGTAAGCGAGGGCGGCCCTCGCTTACGCTTCGGGCTGGTCAACAATTCAGCTGCAATGCACCCCTAGTCCTTAAAAAAGCGAAGTCGCAAACCTTCTCTCGAAGCGAATGGTGAAAAAACTCGAAATCCCTCGGCTTTTCTGGGGTTTAATGGAGTATCGACCCTTCTCCACCACTCCAGA
>Ga0070739_10002382_pt1 | contig 25491 bp, 21 predicted proteins | sample Coa_R1_7_FD_66445 | JGI IMG/M metagenome (GOLD analysis project Ga0070739, IMG submission 66445) | Surface soil microbial communities from Centralia Pennsylvania, which are recovering from an underground coalmine fire - Coalmine... | ecosystem: Environmental > Terrestrial > Soil > Unclassified ...
GATTCCGCAGGTAACGTTGCTCGCCACCACCTGGTTAAGGCGGCCGAAGCACCGCCGGGGTGAATGATAGAGTGATACGCGATTTCATGCTGTCAACGAAGGTAGTTTCCGCATGTCAAATGTGCTGTGCGTCGGAGCGGGACACGTCGGCTTGCCGCTGGCGCTGAAGATCTGGGACGCGAGCCACGACGTCACGATCGTGGATATCGACGAAGTGAAGATCGATGCTCTAACTGCGGGTCGCATGCCGTTTGTCGAGCGGGGCTGCGCGGAGATGCTGGCGCACGCCGCGCGATCGGAACGCTTTCACGCCGTGACGTACGCGAGCGACATATTCCGGCCGCGAGCCGCGGAGGCGGAGTACATCGTCCTCACGCTCGGTACACCGCTCGGAACCGACTACACGTTCCGGTTCGATCAGTACTTTGACGTTCTCGACCGCCTGGTCCCCGTCATGCGCTCGGGTGTGACGGTGATCGTTCGCAGCACTGTCGCGCCACATTTCACGCGCAACGTCGTCACCGCGCGGATCGCCGCGGATCGTGAGTGGATGCCGGGGGTCGACTTTTTTCCATCGTTCTGCCCGGAGCGGCTCCTGCAGGGCAACGCCCTCGACGACATCGACGAGCTGCCGGAAATCGTCGGCGCTGACGATCCGGTCACCGCCGAACGCGCTTCAACGTTCCTGCGGAGTTTCGGCGCGCGGCGCGGCTGTCACGTCGTTTCAACAGTTGAGGCGGAACTAGCGAAGCTCTACTTGAATACGTATCGCTACACCATGTTCGGACTCGCGAATGAATTCGCGCTCATCGCCGAGCAATACGGCGCGGATGTCTACCGCATCCTCACCGCCGCGAACACCGACTATCCACGCGGCGGCATTCCCCACCCCGGTCCGAGCAGGGGACCGTGCCTGGGCAAGGACACGGCAACGCTAGCCTTCAGCACGACCGCAGGTCTGATTGCGCACGCGGCTATAAAGACGAATGAGAACCTGGTACTCCATGCCGCGAGCCGGCTGAGAGAGGCGTTCGGATCGCTGGCCGGCCGGCGGATCGCCATCCTCGGTCTCGCGTTCAAAGCGGACACTGACGACGTGCGGGATAATCTCGCTGCCCCGTTGGTCAACGTGCTGGACCGGGAGGGCGCGCTTACCAGCATTTACGACCCGGTCGTTCTCGGCTATACGGATTCCTCGGTTTTGCGCGGCGCCGACGGCCTGGTGCTGATGACCCCACACCAGCCGCTGCGGAGGTTGACCCCGGACGATGTCCAGGAGTTATGTCAACGTCCAAGAGGGGAAGTATTCGTGTTGGATCTCTGGGACGCCTGGCCGTGGGCAGATCACATCTTTGGGAGAGGGACAGACGACGGCGATGAGGATACTCGTCACTGGGGCGTCGGGCTCGCTGGCGCGCGAGGTCATACCCCGCCTGCTTGAACTGGGCCACGATGTGCGTGGCATAGACAACTTCAAACGGTACGGCATCCAGAGGCCGCCGGACGGAATCGAGTTTATCCAGGGAGATCTAACCGATCCGGAAACGGTTCGGAAGGCGGTCCGTGGAATGGACGGGGTCATTCAGGCCGCGGCGCAGATTTTCGGTGTCGCCGGGTTCCACCGCTACCCGGCCGACATCCTTCAGTTCGACACGATGTTGCACGGGCTCGTGCTGCGAGCAGTGCTGGACGCCGGAGTAGAGCGCGTGGTCTACATTTCGTCGTCGATGGTGTACGAGCGCGAGGACGCGATCGCTCGGGAGGAACGCGTGCCGGACACCGCGGTCCCTCTTACTGACTACGGATTATCAAAATTGATGGGCGAGCGATTGTCGCGGGCATTCGCGGCGCAGTACGACCTGCCATTCACGATCTGGCGACCGTTTAACATCATCGGACTGCATGAGACGGCGGAGAGCCCGGAGCCTGGAGTCTCGCACGTCTTTGCCGATTTCATTCGCCGCATCGTCATCGAGAGGCAGAATCCAATGGATATCCTTGGTAGCGGCGAACAGATTCGCTGCTTCACGTGGATCGGGGATGTCGCCGACGCCATCGCTCGCTACTCATTCGAGCGCCAGACACTGAACGAGGACTTCAACCTCGGCAATCCGGCGCCGGTGACCATGATTGAGCTGGCACGGAGAATCAACGATCTTTCGCCGTATCAATCCGGTGGCGAGCTCCGGTTTCGTCACCTCCCCGTTTATGCCGACGACGTCCAGGTCCGGATTCCGTCGGTCGAGAAAGCACGGGATGTGCTTGGCTGGCAGCCGCACGTCGGGCTTGACGAGATGCTCCGGCGCGTGATCGATCATACGCTGGCTTCTCAGGCCGCCGCTTCCTGATATCGCGCGTGTCTTCAACCCGACTTTCCACCCTAACCTCAATGCCGGACCTCTCTGCCCATACGTCGGTACAGCTGGCCATCCCGCTCGAGCAGCTCCCGGACGCCTGGACGGACCTCCGCCGCCTGCACTCTGCTCTGGACGTTGGGACGGAGCTCTCAGTTAGGTTCCGAGATGGGCGGCCACGAATGGCCGCTGCCGACGCCGTGGCGCTGGTACGCCTGGCAGGATTCGACATCCTCGAGATCGATAAGCCAGTCATTCGCGCCCGGACGGCGCCAGTAAGCGCGGACCAACTGCGGGTAAGCGTCATCGTGCCGTGCCGTAACGAGGTTGGGAACGTTGATGAGGTGGTGAGGCGCGTTCCGGAGCTTGGCCCGGGAACAGAGCTTATTTTCGTGGACGGCGCTTCTACCGACGGAACTCCCGAAAGGATCGCGGAGCTGATTGGCGAGCGGCCGGATCGCTGCATCCGCCTTATCCGGCAGGAACGCGCAGCCGGGAAGGCAAGCGCGGTGTTCGAGGGGTTCGATGCGGCCGAGGGCGATGTGCTGATCGTCCTCGACGCCGACATGACCGTTGCGCCCGAAGATCTGCCGCGATTCTTTCTTGCAATCGCCGAGCGGCGAACCCGCTTCGCAAACGGGACGAGATTTGCGTATCCGATGACTCCCGGCGCCATGCCTCGCGCGAACCTCGTCGGGAATCGGCTGTTCAGCCGCGGCTTGTCCTGGATCCTGGGCACGCCGATCACCGATACGCTTTGCGGTACGAAGGCGCTCTTGCGGAGCGACTGGCACCGGCTGCGCGCGGTGCGCCACCTGTTTGGGCGCCACGACCCATGGGGAGACTTCGACCTTCTGATCGGAGCGGCGTATCTCGGTCTGGAAATCCTGGACGTCCCGGTCCGCTATGGGGCGCGAGCGGCCGGCGAGTCCAAAATGCATCCGTTTCGGGACGGCTGGGTACTTGGTCGCACATGCATCCGGGGAGCGCGGCGATTACGATCGCGCAAGAGCGGCTGAACCGGGTTCGCCGGCGGCAGACCACCCTGCTCGAGGTGGTGGGCGTAATCGCGATCGTCGTCGTGGCCGCGATTCTGCGATTTGCCGACCTTTCCGCGCGCGGACTGATCTATTGGGACGAGGCTAAGTTTGCCCTCGAGGGTATCCGGATCGAATCCCTGATTGGATCGGCGCTTGGGGCGCACCTTTTTCCGCTCGCGGGTAAGGCGATCGGGACCGCGAAGCCGACGAGCGCGTTGCTTTATGCGCTGGCCGACGCGCTTCTCGGCCAGCATGACTGGTCACCGCTGTACCTCAACGCGGTGCTGAGCGTCGGTCAGGTCCTCGTCCTGTACCTGGCGCTGCGACGTCTCTTCGGCGGAAGTGCGGCGATCGTCGCGGCGCTGTTCCTCGCCGTTTCGGAGTACGAGATCATCTACGCTCGCTCGGCGCTCACCGAAAGCGATGGCAGCCTGATTCTTCTTATTGCGGTCGCGGCGTATGCGTGGCAGGGCTTGGATGGCGAAATACCTCGCCGGCGGCGTTTCTGGTCGGCGCTCCTCCTCGGACTGGCGTTCACGACAAACTACCGCCTGATCGTCTACGCGTTCGCGCTTGGGGTGTTTGACCTGGCGATCCAGCTCCGGAGGGAGGGGGCAGTAGCGGCTGTCCGAGCAGCGGGGACCTGGGCGGCCGGATTCCTCGTGATCCCCGCTGCGTGGCAGGCGGTCGATTTCGTGATGCGGCTTGAGGGGACGGTTCTATTCCGGAGCGAGATGACGGGGCGTCCGATGTGGTACTTGCAGCAAGCGGTATATCAAATCCACCAGGGGAAGCAGTCGCGGATCGAATTCATGCCGCAGGTCTACCTCCAATGGCTGGTGCTCCGCCAGGGGGTTCTCGCTTTCGCGCTCCTTCTGGCCGGCATCGTCGCGGCGGGGCTTCGCCGGGCGCGCCCCTCACTCCTCCTGGTCGCGATGACCGTCATCCCCTGGGGGATCTACACGTTCGCGCCGTTCGTCGTGCCGCGCAACCTGGAGGCGGCTCTGCCGTTCATGGCCGCACTGGAGGCATGCGCGCTTGTCGGCCTGGTCCGTCAGCTGCCCCGATTCCGCGCGGCTATCCTGCTTCTTGCGGCCGTCGTATTGGCCGCTGTGGGGTCGAGTATGTCATGGCGCCTCACGGCGGAGCGTTCCGGTTTCGCGGCGGCCGCAGTATTTGTCGAGCGGCACGACGGTGGCCGCGCCCTAACTACCAACGAGATTATGGTGTTCTATCTGCGGGGATCGGGGTCAGTGTGTGAGGCGCCGCCGCTCGGGGTCACGCTACCGGCGCTGAGTCGGGAAGTTGCCGCCGGATATCACTACGGCGTCCTAGACCACCATGTTGGAGATGTGAGCGAGTATGTGGTCGCGCATTCCCGGTTGCTGGCACGCTACGCGGCCGAGGGGCACTTGAATGTCGGAGAGAGCCTGATCAACTCGGAAAATACCTGGCCACCCGGACAGGGACCGAAAGGGGAGACTGTGCGCGTCTACGGCCTCACCGGGCTGAAGCTTCCGAAGCCCGATTCCCGGCCGGTCATTTGCAACCGCAATAAAGCGACGTGAGCCTTATGCGCGGCCGAGGAGGATCTCCCGGCTGGCGCGCATTCCCGCCTCGTACGCCTCTTCGGCCGTGTCGTATGGTTCGATGCTGTGGTCGCCGGACTCGACGCGCTCGCCACCGAGAAGCATGACCCAGCCGCCGGCGCCATCCTCGGTCTCAACCGGGCGCACGCCGAACGTTACTTCCATGGGGCCGCGCTCCACGACGTAGGTCTGCGTCCCCATCTCGACATCTGTGATCGGTCCGCGAACGGTAATGCCGTCATCCATTGTTCGCCCCCTGCTCGCGTCACGTGGCTCCCTTCACATTATGCCCGTCGCTCGTTACCGAGCGGCGGCCCAACTCTTGCGGTGAGTTGACGTTGCCGGGAAATAGCAGAGGAAGCGGAGGTCGCCGTGACGAACACCGTGTCGAAAGAAGCCGGGTATGCGGAGGGCCGGCTCCTCGCTCGGCCGGAGCACGCGTCTCGGGCGGGCAAACCGGGGTCGTACCGGCTGGGACTCGATCAGGAGCGGGACGCGCTGCTGTATGTGCCGACGTCGTATTCACCGGCCCGTCCTGCGCCGTTTGTCGTGACGCTTCACGGCGCGGGCGGCTCGGCCGATAACGGGCTCCGGCCATTGCTTCCGTTGGCTGACCGCTTCGGGATGATCCTCCTATCGCCCTATGCACGTCTCTCGACCTGGGATGTCATCCACGACGCATACGGTCCGGACGTCGCCCATATCGATCACGCTCTCGACGAAGCCTTCGCGTGCTTTGCCGTCGACGCCGACCATGTGGCGATCGAAGGGTTCTCGGACGGCGCGTCGTACGCGCTGTCACTCGGCATCGCCAACGGTGACCTCTTCACGCATATCATGGCGTTCTCTCCCGGCTTTATGGCTCCTACGACCCAGGTCGGAGCACCGCGCATCTTTGTCTCGCACGGGACTCACGACCCGACGTTGCGTATTGACCGAACCAGTCGGACGATCGTCCCGCGACTGAAGCAAGCCGGGTACGACGTCGTCTACGAAGAGTTCGACGGCGGCCATACCGTTCCGCCGTTTATAGCCCACGCCGCAGCCGCCTGGTTTACGTCTACGTAATCCCCGGCTCTATGCGCTGCCCTGGCTCGTCGGAGCGAGAATCACGATCGGTTTGTTGAACGGACCGAAGGTCGTCTCGGTTGAACCGGTCGCGTGTCCCTTCTTGGTAGACACGTAGGTCGTCAGTTCCCTCGTGACGTACGGGGCGTGGCCGTTAGACAGCCAGACTTGATAATTCGTCGTTACCCCGGCATTGGTCTGCTGTGCCTTCAGATGCGTCGGCGAACCTGCTACGGACGTGAAGTGAACACCCGAATTAAATGTCACGGTCGTGCGGGCGCGATGGAACGTGATGCCGGAATACGGGTCGGTCAGAGTCAGGCCCGAATGCTTCTGCCACTTATTCTTCGCGAGCGTTGTGCGGAAGTACGTGTGGCCATTTATGAAGATCACTTCCAACGTGTAGTGGACCGTCTTGGTCTTGCCGTTGGCCAGCTTGCCGGTTGCGGTTACGGTCTCGAAATCGTGCTCGCGGTTGCGGACCTCATCTTCCAGTCCCCTTATCACGGCATGCACAGTGACACTGCCGGCGGTTTCCTGGATGACGTCATGATGCTGCATCGTGCGAACGGTGTTCGTGTCGTGCTCCGCGGTCGATAGGAGCGACGTAACGCTCGATGCCGATGCCGGGCGAGCTGCTGCGAATGCGATACCCAGGATACAAAGCGTGGCTCCGACTCGGGCGAGTGCAGATAGGGTCAAAGTGCGAGTCCTTTCTGGAAGACGCGATTACCCCGCATTCTCGCACGCTACGCGAGACAGTCGATTCCTCAGAGGATATTACCCGCTACGAGCCGAGCAGGTACGCTTCGAGCGCATTGTCCGCGCCAATCACGCGAGTCGTTTCCGTCTGGAGCGTTGCCGGGTCGAGGCGCAGCAGAGTCCAGTTGTCCGGCTCCACGACGTAGACCGCGCTTCCATCGGGCGCAAATTGCGGGGTCGAGATCCAAGCGGCCGCTCGGTCGGCCTGGATGAGGCCGGAGGCGACGTCGATGCTCTCGAGGTCGAGCGGCGTTGCGACGTACATGCCCTGCGCATTGCGTTTCCCCTGGGTCCCATTGACCAGGAGCGATCGACCGTCCGGTGAGAGGGTCATCGTCAACGTAGTGCCTTTGACTTCTTTGGCCTCGGCAATAGCCGGGGCAAGGCCGGCGATACCCAGGAGACGGTCGAGTAGCGACGCGGCGCGATGGACCGAAACCGTCGATTCGATCGATAGAGTTTGGGCGTCGATCGTCGTAAGGGTATCTGAATTACCATCCAGGACGGCGATCTGGCGGCCGTTCGGAGAGATCCCGGCGATCATCATGGCGACGGGGGGATGGAGTGTGGGACCGCGACGGACTCCGCCGGCATACGTGCGGATGCCGATATCTCGGCCACTTGTAACCGGCCCGATCGCCCGGTGGCCGTAGATGATTGCGGCGAGGACTGAGCCGTCCGCGCTGGTAACGACCTGTGGGTAGGCGTAGGACAGCGCGTGCGGGGCGACTTGTAGTTTCCCCTCCGGGAGGGGTGCGAGCGTGGTGGGGTCAAGCGCCTGGAGGAGATTCCGCATAGTGCAAAAAAACTGGCGGGAGTGCATGGGAGTCGAACCCACCTGGGACTTCAATGGGGAAGCCCCACAACGGTTTTGAAGACCGCGCCCCTCACCGGAGAAGCCGCACCCCCGCGCCGTTTCCAGTTTCACAACTCGGGTGCCCATCTCCCAACCGGGCGTTTTGGCCGTGGTAGCATTGGCCGCTTCGGAGGACGGAAAGTCGATGCGTTATCTGGTACTGACCGACATCCATGCCAACCTCGAGGCGCTGGAGGCGGTTCTTGCCGATGCACCGCAGTACGACGCAGTGCTGAGTCTCGGTGATCTGGTTGGATACGGCCCCAGTCCGAACGAGGTAATCGAACGGGTACGTGGCCTGCCGAATGTTACCGGCCTCAAGGGGAACCACGACCTCGCTGCGCTGGAGGAGATCGACCTTAGCACGTTCAATCCGCACGCGCGGGCCGCGGCGGAGTGGACGGCGGAGCAGATGACGGCCGAGAGCCGCGACTACCTGAACTCGCTCCCCACTTCCGCAGGCTCGCCGCACGCGTTCCTGGCACATGCTAGCCCGCGCGACCCGGTATGGGAGTACATGGAGTTTCCGCTACAAGGCCCCCCCAACTTCGCTGTCTTTGAGGGCCCACTGGCTCTCGTCGGGCACACTCATGTCCCGCGGGTATTCGAGCACCGAGAAGGTGGGCCGGCATCCGCGGTCTGGGAGCCGGAAGGCGGCGATGCGGTCGAGGTACGGGACGGCACCCGCCACATCGTTAATCCCGGCGGCGTTGGGCAGCCGCGCGATGGGAACCCGCGGGCCGCGTACGGCATCCTTGACACGGATAGTGGAACATTCACCTTCCACCGGGTCGCGTATCCGGTGCAGGAGACTCAGCGAAAGATGTTAGATGCCGGTCTGCCGGAGCCGCTCGCGACCCGCCTGGCCTACGGGATGTGACGCAACCGGCGCTAGCCCCCCGTAACCGGAGTCGGGGTCGCAACCGAGGGTGCGGTTGGAGCCGGTTGGGCGACGGTCGGCGTGGGGACCGCCGCCGTGGTTGGGACCGGCTGGGTGGGCGTTGCGTAGGGAGCGGTCTGAACGCCGGGGACCGACTGGGTCGGTTCGGCCGCAACGGTTGGCGGAACGGCCGGGATCGGCGTAGGAGTCGCCTGCGCAGCCGGCGCGCCCTGCGGCAGATAGCCGGACAACGTTCCGACGTAGCAATAGGGAACTTGCGAGCCGGCGTAGATATCCTCGCCCATGGTGCCGAGCTGGTAGTAGGCCCCCGGCTCTCGGCAGGTCGAGCTCAGGTACACGCCCGTGGACGGCTCCGTGAAATCGACTGGCGGCAGCTTGAGAATGTTGAACGCGTCGAGCATGAAGTCGTGCCAGATCGGCGCCGCGCCGGTGATACCTGTCGTCCCGACCATCTGGCTGTAATCCGTGTTGCCGACCCAGACACCGGTGACAATCTGGGGCGTGTAACCGACGGTCCAGTTATCGGTATAGTTGTTGGTCGTTCCGGTCTTGGCGCCAGCAGGGCGACCAAGATACAGCGGGCTGTTGAGCCCGAATTCGCACACCTGCGGCGTGCAGCGGGCCGCGTTGTCGGACAGGACGTTGTTCATCTCGTAAGCGTAGGCGGCCCCGAGCACGCGGTGAGGTTTGACCGGACGGTCCTTGTTCAGGGAATAGAGCAGCTTGTGAGTCGTGCGGTCGTAGACCCGGAGGATCGACGTCGGCGGAACGGTGATTCCACCGGTCGCGAATGCACCGTAAGCCCCGGTCTCCTGCACGAGGCGGACACCGCGTTCGAGCCCTCCGAGAGTGAGCGCCCAGCCACAACAGGTCGGATTGTCGCGGAAGAGATCGGTGATGCCGAGCTTCACCGCCTGCGCGCCCACGGTATCGCGGACGTCGTTATTCATCAACGACGCGTCGTACTGCTCCACGCGGACTGCTGGGACATTGAGGGAGTTGTCGAGCGCAACCCGTAGGCTCACCACCCCGTGCCACGTCTGGTCATAGTCGGTCGGCGTGTACCAACCGCCGTCGGCCGCATTGCCCTGATCGGGAATCGCGATCGGCCCGTCGAGAACCGATGTTCCAGGCCCGAGCCCGTGCTGGAAAGCGTAGATGTAGTTGAACGGCTTGAAGGAGGACCCGGGCTGGCGAGGTGTGTCCGCCATGTTGATTTCGCCGCCGATGGCCTTGTTGTTATAGTCCGCGCTCCCCACCATCGCCAGGATGCAGCCACGACAAGATGGTTCGGCGTCGAGAGAGACTAGGGCACCGTCGGTGACGTTGTAGCCGCCCAACTGGCTGATCTGGCCCGAAACAACGTTCTGCGCCGCATCCTGCAGTCGCGAGTCAAGGGTCGTGTAGACGAGCAGGCCGTCGTTGACGCGATTGCGCAACTGCGGAATGTTGTATAGCTCATTGATCGCGTACTGCACGAACTGCGGGTACTTATTGATCGTCACCGGCGGCGTAAAGCGCGGGAACTTCTTCGGATTTTTCGTTTCCGCCATCGCCTGCTGGACGAGGTTGTAGTCCGGCTTCCCGTTCTTATCGACCAGATAGCCGTGTTTGTACATCAGGTACAGAACGTAACTCATGCGTGAGAGAGCTGCCGACCGGTTGTTCACGGGATCGTACAGGCTCGGCGCCTCGGGAAGACCGGCAAGCATGGCCGACTGGGCCAGGTCGAGGTTCCAGACGTCGGTATGGAAGTAGGCGCGAGCCGCTGCCTCGGCGCCAATCGAGAGATTTCCGTAGGAGACGCTGTTCAGGTAGTACCAGAGGATCTGGGTCTTCGAATACTTCTGCGTCAGTTCGGCGGCCAGGACTAGCTCTTTCGCTTTGCGAGTCAACGTGGGGGCGTCGCTGAGCATGTACTGCTTGACCAACTGCTGGGTGATCGTGCTGGCGCCGGAAACGACGTGGCCCCTGGTTAGGTCGTCGTAGGCAGCGCGCACGATGCTCAAGGGATCGAAGCCTGGGTTGGTCCAGAATGTCGAATCCTCGGTGGCAACTGTCGCATGCTGCAGGACCAATGGAATACCGTGGCCCTTCGGGCCGGTCAGCCAGTACTGTCCGTGTTTGGCATACCCCGCAGCCGTACCGGTCGTCTGGCGCAGCGGTTCGACAATTCGCCGTCCCTTTCCAGCATCGGCGAGGTCGTAGAGCTTATTCCCGTTTCGGTCCAGGATCAACGTGTTCTGGAACTGGAAGCGGTGCTGGAAATCCTTCACCGAGGGCAGGCTCTGACCGTAGAAGAAGATCGTCGCGGCACTCGCGCCGGAGGTCACCATGGTGAGAGCGACCAGAAGAATGACAATGCCGGTGAAGAATGGGTGCCGGCTGGGTCTCGCGTGCCGGCCCACCGCTCGGTACGACGTGCGCCGGCGGAGAGTGGGTGATGCCATGTCGGGCAATTATGCACCAGCATTGACCCTACGGTCTACAGCCGGGTGCCTGCGCGGTCAGAAGAAGCAGGCGTTGCTATGTAGGATTGGACGGGAGGTCGATGCATGGAGTCACAGACTGCTATTGGGAGCTGGGTACGGCGTGACGACGGCGGAGTGAAGGTCCGCGGACGCGCGCGGTATACCGGCGACATCGCCATTCCGGATCTGCTTCACGTTCGCCTGGTCTTAAGTCCGTACGCGCACGCCAAAATCACCCGTATCGACACATCGGCAGCGCGGGCGATGCCGGGGGTCGTCGCGGTTCTCACCGCGGGCGATCTACCGCTGGTTGAACCGGAGGGACTGACCCGCTCGCGCGATCCGTTGGCGCGAGATCGCGTCTTTTTCGAGGGACAGCCGGTCGTCGCCGTCGTTGCCGAGTCCGAGGCGATTGCGATGGATGCAGTGACCGAAGTCCTCGTCGACTACGACGAGATCGAGCCGGCCGTCGATCCGATGACGACCCTCGGCGACGATCGCGAGCGCGTGCACGATAGTGAAGCGCTGGGCATCAGAGAAGATGCGGGGGCGCACACGACAGCGCACGGGCACACCGAAGCGCTGCCACGCCCCGCGAACGCGACGTCGGCTCAGCGCTACAAGCGGGGCGACATCGAGCAGGGATTTGCCGAGGCAGACTCGATTGTCGAGCGCGAGTATGTTACCTCGTGGGTGTATCAGGCCTACCTTGAGCCGCAGTCGTCGATGGCAGTCCCGGACGGCGCGGGCAACCTGACCGTTTACTCCAGCACGCAGGGGTCTTTCTCGACGCGAAATGAAGTCGCGAGCGGTCTGGGAATCCCACCGCAGCGAGTGAAGCTCGTCGCCGCTGAAGTGGGCGGTGCCTTCGGGGCCAAGTACGCCCTCCTCGATCCGTTGGTCGCGGCAATTGCCTGGAAACTGGATCGTCCGGCGCGGCTCGTCTACACGCGGAGCGAGGATTTTCTGGCGTCGACCCCGGCGCCGGGCACGGTTCTACAGGTGAAGACCGGCGCCACGAAGGACGGCCGGCTCACTGCGCTGCAGGCCAAGGTCGTGGTGGATACCGGCGCGTTCCCGGGCGAGACCGCCGGGATCGTCAGCCTTCTGCTGGGCGGAACGTACAGGTTCCCGAATCTTCAGATCGATGCCTACGAAGTGTTGACTAACAAGCCGGGCGCGGGCGCGTATCGGGCACCCGGAGCGCCGCAGGCGTGTTTCGCCATCGAAGGTCAGATCGAGGAAATGGCCCGCGAGCTGGGACTGGATCCGATGGAATTTCGCTTGAAGAATGTGACCGAGGAGGGCGATCTGATGCCGGACGGCCCGCCCTGGCCGCGAGTCGGCTCGCGGGCGGTGCTGGAAACGCTGCGCGACCATGCCGCCTGGCAAAAACGCGGCGAGAATGGGCCCGGCGAGGGCGTCGGTATCGCGCTGGGCGGATGGCCAGCCGGCACCCAGCCCGCATCCGCGACCTGCCGGCTCAATCCGGATGGCAGCTTTAGCTTTACCGTCGGGTCGGTAGACATTGCGGGAACGAACGTGGGAATGGCGCTCCTCGGGGCGCAAACGCTCGGCGTTTCGCCGGACAAGATTGAGATCGTCGAGGCCGATACGGACTCCGCGCCCTTTGCCGGCGCGAGTGGTGGCAGTAAGATCACGTACACCGTCGGCTCGGCAATCATTAAGGCCGCCGAGGATGCTAAGCGGCAGATCTTCGCACTGGCGGCCGAGATGCTCGAAGCGGCGGAGCAGGATCTCGAGCTGGCGGGCGGCGAAGTTCGGGTTAAGGGTGTTCCCGGTCGTGGGATCGGCCTGGATCGCATCGCCTCCGCCAGCACGGCGTTCGGAGGCGGCTACGCTCCGATCCTGGGGGATGGTCGAGATGCTCATGCCGACTCCGCGCCCGGTTTTGTCGCACACCTAGCTCGCGTGCGCGTCGACGAGGACACCGGACTCGTCACCGTCCTCGACTACGTCGCGGTCCAGGACGTGGGCAAGATTATCAATCCGGCGGGTATCCAGGGACAGGTCTACGGCGGAGTGACGCAGGGAATCGGTTGGGCATTGATGGAGGGCCTGTACTACGACGACTCCGGCCACCTGCGAACGGGAAGCTTCGTCGACTACGCCATGCCGTCAGCGCTTGAGGTGCCGGGAATCGAAAGCATCCTGGTCGAAGTACCGTCTCCCGACGGGCCTTTCGGCGCCCGCGGCGTCGGCGAGCCGCCGGTGGTTGCCGGTGCGGCGGCCATCGCCAACGCGGTCTACGACGCGACAGGAGTGCGGCCGACGCAGCTACCGATCATGGCGGAAAAGCTGGTCGAAGAGTTCCAATCGCGCCGGCAGGCGGGTCGAGGCGAACGTTCCGCCCACTGAGAGGAGCACACGATGGCGCCGCGAGTGTATGTCACGCGAGTTATACCGGAGCAGGGCATCGATCTGCTCCGGCAACATGCCGAGGTGGACGTCAACGAGACCGATCGTCCGCTGACGCAGGACGATCTCAAAAATAAGGCCGCGGAGTACGATGCGCTCGTCACTTTACTGACCGACCACATCGATCGAACGGTCCTGGACGCCGGTAGGGGCCGCCTGAAGATCGTAGCGAATGTCGCCGTGGGATACGACAACGTCGACGTCCAGGCGGCAACCGACAACGGGATCATGGTGACAAACACGCCCGGGGTGCTGACCGAGACGACGGCGGATTTCGCGTGGGCTCTTCTCATGACGGTTGCCCGCCGCGTCTGCGAGTCGCAGGCCTTCCTGCGGGCCGGAAAGTACCGGGGGTGGGGAATCCTGATGATGCTCGGCGAGGATATCCACGACAAGACGATCGGTGTCGTCGGATTCGGCCGGATCGGGCAGGCGGTCGCGCAGCGCGCAACGGGGTTCAACATGCGAATCCTGTACTACGATCCGGTCACACAGGCGGAAGAGGCGGCGGCGCGAGTGGGCGCTGAGCAGGTCAATCTCGACACGCTGCTACGGGAGAGCGACTACGTCACCATTCATACGCCGCTTACGCCCGAGACACATCATCTGATCGGCGCGACGCAATTCGAGATCATGAAGCCGACTGCATATCTGATCAACACTTCGCGCGGGCCAGTGGTCGACGAGGCGGCGTTGGCGCGGGCGCTCGAGGCGAAGCAGATCAAAGGCGCAGCGCTGGATGTCTTCGAGAACGAGCCGGAGGTGTATCCGGAATTGCTGGAGCTGGACAACGTTGTGCTGACGCCGCACGTTGCGTCGGCTTCGGTGGCGACACGTGGGCGTATGTCAACGCTCGCGGCAGAAAACGTTATCGCCGCGTTCGAAGGGGAGCGGCCCCCGACACTTTTGAATCCGGAGGTGCTGGGAAACCATGCCTAATACGCAATCCGTCCAGTGCCGACGTCGTCCCTCGGCAACAGACCGGCTGAAAACGGATACCTCGTGGCGCGAACTACGCCAGGGCCGGCCGTCGTGATTCGACGGCAGTCTTGATGCGGCGGATCGCTTCCTCAAGGTTCTCGTACGAATTGGCGTAGGAGAGACGCAAATAGCCTTCGCCGTTGGCGCCGAAGGCCGTGCCGGAGAGAACTGCGACGCCGGCTTCGTACAACAGGTAATCAGCCAGTTCCCGCGAGACCATTCCGGTCCCACGGATATCGGGGAAGACGTAGAACGCCCCGCCGGGCATTGCCGTTTTGATCCCCTCGATTTGATTGAGGCCGGCCACGACCAGGTCGCGGCGGCGCCGAAACTCGGTGACCATTTCGTTCGGGACGCTCTGGGATCCGGTGAGAGCCGCGACGCCGGCGAGCTGCGTGAACGTCGCCGTACATGAATCGCAGTTGGTGACCAGTCGCGTGATGTGCGGCGCAAGCTCGGCCGGCATGACGCCGTAGCCGAGGCGCCAGCCGGTCATGGCGTAGGTCTTCGAGAAACCGTCCAGAATGACCGTGCGCTCGGCCATGCCGGGAAGGGCTGCAATGCTGTGGAAGGTGCCGTCGTACAGTATGCGCGAGTAAATCTCGTCGGACAGCACGACGACATCGTTGGCAATGGCCGCTTCGGCGAGTCGCTCGAGGTCGGACTCGGTTAGGATGGCGCCGGTCGGGTTCGACGGGCTGTTGATGATCATGAGCCGAGTCTTGCATGACATCCGGTTGACGGCGTCGTCCACGTCCCAGAACGAACGACCCTGACGCTCGGTGAACCCAATTGGTATCCGCTTCCCTCCCAAAAAGTCGATCATCGACTCGTAGATGGGAAATCCCGGATTGGGGTAGATGATCTCATCGCCTTCCTCGACCAGCGCCAGCATCAGATAGAAGATGATCGGCTTGCCGCCCGGCGTCACCACGACGTTTGGAGCGGAGACGGAGATTCCCTTGCGGGTCGACTGATCGGCGGCGATCGCCTCGCGGAGTGGATCGATGCCGGCCGACGGCGAGTAGTGTGTGGCTCCTTCGCTCAGCGCCTGGATGCCGGCGAGTGTGACGGTGGGCGGGGTATCGAAATCAGGCTCGCCGATCTCGAGGTGGATGATGTGGCGCCCCTCGCGTTCGAGAGCCCGAGCCCGGGCCAGCACTTCGAATGCGGTTTCGGTGCCCAGCCGTTCCATGCGCCTGGCCAGTTCCATTTCACACTCCTTCGCCCCGCGTCACATCCATCACAAGCGCAGTATATCCTTGGACAAAGGGGTCATTTGGGGCGTGAAGCTGCGTAGCTGGGGGGTGATTGTGTCCCTGACCCTGGTCGTCGCCGGATGCGGGAGATCGGCCGCCAAAGCAACGCTACCTCCGACGCCGATTCCAAGGCCGACGCCAACGCCCACAGTCTCGCTCGCCTTCCAGGTGGGCGTTACCGACGTGCCGCTCAAGAAGCACCGCCCCAAGGCCAAGCCATCACCACTTCCGTCACCTCCGCCCGGCCCGTATATCCGCATCTTTCCCAATGCCGGATCGCCGGTCCCGCACACCGTTCACGTCTACGGGGCGCATCTGCCCCACGATGCGGCCCTGCAACTCGTATGGTCATCGCAGAACGTCCTGTCGTCCGTAACGGCCCCCGCGCATACCGACACACGTGGACGGCTCCAAGCCGTCTTTCACGTCCCCGCCGCCTCGCCCGGGCCCTACCGGGTGGTCGCAGAATTTGGCGGGAGTCCGTTGACTAGCGCGCCATTTACCGTCCGGTCGAGCGCGACCTTGGCGGTGGACGTCGAACCGGCGCAGCGAGCTCTCCGGCTGGCCATCCTCGGGCGCCAGTTTGTGCCAAAAATTCGCCTGACGCTGATTCTGTACTCGCTCGCCGGGAAGTCGAAGGGGGCGGTACTGGCAAATGTACACGCCTCCGCCGGCGGCACTTTCTCGGTCCGGCTGCCGAGAATCCACCTCTCGCCGGGCGAGTATCTCCTACGCGCCTATCCCTCCGGCGCAACTGCCCAGACCGCGGAAACAGTCTTCCAGGTCGTGGTTTAAGCGGTGGCCGAAGTCAATCTCGACCGCCTTCTGGTGGGACGTGAGGCTATCGAACGTCGCGTCGGCGAACTTGCCGAACAGATCAGTGCCGACTACTCGGGTGCTGCGGCGCCGATCTCAATCATCGTGGTGCTGAAGGGCGCGGTGTTCTTTGCGATGGATCTTCTGCGGCAGCTCGCGATTCCGGCCCGGATCGACTTCGTCCAGGTTTCCTCCTATCACGGACGCTTTGACTCGGTTGGGGAGGTAACTCTGCAAAAGGACATCACGATGGCGATCGGCGGCACGGATGTCCTGCTGATCGAAGACATCGTGGATACCGGGCTCACGGCGTCCTGGCTCATCGAACATCTCCAGACCCACCGCCCGAGGTCCGTGCGGCTTGCCACGCTTCTCAGCAAACCGGACCGGCGGCGGATGCCCGTGACCATCGACTACACGGGGTTCGTCATCCCGGACGCATTCGTTCTCGGCTACGGTCTCGATTTCGAGGAAGGCTACCGCCATTTGCCGGAAGTCTACGTCGCGAGTCCGAGAACGGGAGAGCCTGAGCCTCATCGTGAATAATGGTCGGGGGTAATCGAATGGTAAGCGGTGAAGGTACGTCGGGACGCGACGGCGCCGCGCTGGTAGATCGGCATGTGGCCGCACACACCGACCGCAAGCTACCACCGACGATGACCGCGCTGGTCAAGCCTGAGCCACGCGCCGGAGCGGAGCTACGTGAAGTTCCCGTGCCCTCGGTCGGCCCTCGCGATGTGTTGATTGAGGTTCTCGCGTCATCCATCTGCGGTACCGATCTCCACATCTATTCCTGGGACCCGTGGGCGGAAGGACGCGTGCACACGCCAATCGTCTTTGGTCACGAGTTCGCCGGACGGGTCGTCGCGACCGGAGCGGACGTCACGCGCGTCCCGCTCGGGGCGTACGTCGCGGCTGAGAGTCACATCGCCTGCGGCAATTGTTACGAGTGCCGGCACGGCATGCAGCACGTCTGTCGGAACGTGCAGATTGTCGGCGTCGACCGGCCTGGCGCCTTCGCGGAGTACATCGCGATACCGGAAGGCAACGCCTGGCTCACGTCCGAGCGCTTCCCACCTGAGATCGCGACGATCCAGGAACCGATGGGGAATGCCGTTCACACGGCGCTTTCGGTTCCGCTCGCCGGCGCGAACGTGGCAATCTTCGGCGCCGGGCCAATTGGGCTCTTCGCGGTGCCGATTGCCCGCGCATCGGGCGCGGCGAGGATCATCGTCGTCGAGCCGAGCTCCTACCGTCGGCAGCTCGCGGAACGGACCGGGGCCGACGTCGTCATCGATCCGGCAAGCGAGAATGTCGTGCGTCGGATCCGGGAGGAAACCGGCGGTGAGGGTGCCGATGTAGTGCTGGAGATGTCGGGCAACGGGAATGCGATTGCCCAGGCGATGGAGTCGCTCCGTTTCGGCGGGAATATCTCGCTGCTCGGGATTCCCGCGCGGCCGGTCGAGCTCGACCTGGCGGACGGTGTGATATTCAAGGGCGCGACGGTGAGGGGGATCAGCGGTCGCCGACTGTGGGAGACCTGGTATCAGACACGAGGATTCCTGGAGTCCGGAATGGATCTTTCGCCGATCGTTACCCACCGCCTTCCACTCCCGGAGTTCGAGACTGCGTTCGAACTCGTCCGGAGCGGGCAGAGCGGCAAGGTCGTTATGTATCCGCGCGGCGCCGACCGCGAAAGTGAGGTTGGGATATGAATGGAATGGACTGGATCGAGGGAGAGCTGGACGAGCTGCGATCGAAGGGCTTGTTTCGGCAACTTCGCGATCTCGAATCACCGCAAGAGGCGCGAGCAACGTTCGACGGCCGCGAGGTCGTCAACCTTTCGTCGAACAACTATTTGGGCCTGACGACGCATCCGCGGCTGATCAGCGCTGCTCTCGAGGCGACCGAGCGTTACGGCGCCGGGTCAGGATCGGTACGAACGATCGCCGGGACGATGACGCTTCACGAAGAGCTCGAGCGGCGACTGGCGGAATTCAAGCACACCGAGGCGGCGCTAGTCTTTCAGTCCGGGTTCACCTGCAACAGCGGAATTATTCCGGTCCTGGCCGGCGAGGGTGACGTGATTCTCAGCGACGAGTTGAATCATGCCAGCATTATCGACGGCATCCGGATGACCCGCGCGGAGCGCAAGATCTTTCCGCATAAAGACATGAACGCGCTCGAAGATGCGCTGAAAACGGCCGGGAACGCGCGGCGCCGGCTGGTCATTACGGACGGCGTGTTCAGTATGGATGGCGATGTCGCGCCGCTACCGGACATCGTCGATCTGGCGGAGCGGTATGACGCGATGGTCTACGTAGACGACGCGCACGCCAGCGGCGTCTTCGGGCGGAACGGGCGCGGCACGGTCGACCACTTCGGCCTCAACGGCCGGGTGCACGTCCAGGTGGGCACGCTGTCGAAGGCGATCGGCGTCCTCGGCGGCTACGTGGCATCCACTCAGGGGTTGCGGGACCTGCTGGTCCATCGAGGCAGGCCGTTTCTTTTCAGCACATCCCACCCGCCTGCCGTCGCGGCGGCGTGCATCGCTGCCATTGACGTTCTCGAGAACGAGCCGGAACGCATCGAGCGGCTCTGGGACAACACCCGATTCTTGAAGGCGGGATTCCAAAACCTGGGTCTGAACACGGGTGAAAGTGAGAGCCCGATCACGCCGGTCATTGTTGGGGGGGGACGTAAGGCGATGCGGTTGAGCGATCGACTTTTCGAGGAGGGTGTGTTCGCGCAGGGAATCGGGTACCCGACAGTACCGGAGGCGAAGTCACGCGTCCGCACGATTGTGACATCGGAGCATACACACGACGACCTGAAAGAAGCGCTGGACGCGTTGGAGCGCGTCGGACGCGAGCTTGGGATCGTCGAGCAAGGCGTGGTGACGGCGTGAGTAGCGGATCGGTATCGGTTCACGGCGCCGCTCAACTCGACCACCTTTCCCCGGGATCGGTCGTCGTTGTCCCGTTTTTCGAGGGTGACGATCTATCCGGCGCTGAACACGTCGAGCAAATCGGCGGCGAGGAATTGCGCCAGGCGCGAGAGCGAGGCGAGCTTCGCGCCCGCCGCTACAGGACGACGTTCATTCGCCCGCGCGGATCGGCGCCGGGTCTGCCAGTGGTCGGCGCGGGCGGGCGAGACGACTTAACGCCGCTAATTCAGTCGCGAGTCGCCGGCGCCGCATCCCGGTTCCTATCGGGAGTCGGCTATGGGGACCTCGCGTTCGTCCGACGCGGCGATATCGGCGACCACGACTTTGCCCGCGCTTCAGTTGAAGGCGCGATCACCGGCGCCTACGATGTGGGACTAATGAAGTCGAAGCGGAAGGTGCGCTCCCTGACGTCACTGAGCATTGTCGGGTCGGGGGACGCGCAGGCCGGCGCCGAACTCGGCCTGGTGGTCGGCGAATCGAGGAATCTGGCCCGAGACCTGGTCAATCTGCCGCCGAACGAGATTACCCCTAGTAACCTCGCTTCTCGCGCGGCCGACCTTGCCTCTCAGTACGGGTTGGATTACGGCGTTCTCGGACCGGACGAGATGCGGCAGCTCGGAATGGGGTCGCTACTGGGCGTGGCGGCCGGAAGCCGGGAGGAGCCACGGCTGATCACGCTTTCGTATGGCGCCAAAGGTGGGAGTCATCTCGCACTGGTGGGTAAAGGGCTGACCTTCGACAGCGGCGGACTCTCCCTCAAGCCGGCAAACGCGATGGAGACGATGAAGAGCGACATGAGCGGAGCTGCCGCGGTGATCGGCTCGATGGTGGCAATCGCGCGTTTGAAGCCGCAGGGAGTCGGCGTGACCGGCTACATCGGCGCGACCGAAAATATGCCCGGTGGCGGCGCCATGCGGCCCGGCGACGTGCTGACGGCAATGACCGGCGAGACTATCGAGGTATTGAACACGGATGCCGAGGGGCGGTTGGTGCTGGCCGACGTGCTGAGCTATGCGATCAGTAAAGGCGCGACTCACATAGTCGATTTCGCGACGCTCACGGGCGCGGCGATCGTGGCGCTCGGCCATGCGGCGACGCTCGCGGTCGGCCGGCCCGACGACTGGATCCGCCAGGTTGTGCGCGCCGCCGATAGCGGTCTGGATCGAAGCTGGGCGATGCCGTTGTACGAAGAGTATCGTCGGGCGATGGATAGCGAGGTCGCGGATATCAAAAACACCGGTGGACGGCCGGGGGGCGCCCTGACGGCTTCGGCGTTTCTGGCGGATTTTACCCAGGGTGTTTCGTGGGCGCACATGGATATTGCCGGAACGGCCTTCCGGGAGAAGGCAGAGGCGTACGCCGACAGCGGAGCTACCGGTGTCGGCGTCGGGGCCGCGGTGGCGCTCGTGCGAGATATAGCCAACGGCTAGGTGGCCCGGTCCCTGCAGACAGTCAGGTCAAACGAGGCCAGTGAGCCGGATTCATGCTGGATGAAGGGAATGAAGCGAACACTTTACATACCGCCGCGCCGGAGCGAGGGCTTCCCGCGTTCCGGACCGGGGCGGCCGTATTTTCCGGGCGACGAGGATGAGATCGATTGGAAGCCCGGCATAGACATTTACGACACGTCCGACGCCGCGGTCGTAATCGTCGACCTAGCAGGCGTCGAGCCCGACGCCGTGGATGTGACGGTTAGCGGGAGGGTGCTGCGAATTAGGGGAACCAGGCAGCCGCGATTCCGGCCAGGTTACCGTCAGTTTCACCGGCTGGAGATTGCGCGTGGCGCGTTCGAGCGCGTCGTCGAACTTCCGGAAACCGTCGATTCGACTCGCACCGAGGCGACGTATCGTGACGGTTTCCTCGAGATCGTCTTGCCGTTCCGAACGCCGGCACGACCGACGGTAATGACGGGGGAGAGAATTCAGTGACTGACGAGCAATCCGGAAACGAGACGCCCGAGATTTCGGTGGCGGACGCGCTCGAACAGCCGACTATTCCGCCCGTCATGCCGATCCTGCCGACCGGCGAAAGCGTCATCTTCCCGTTCATGGTGTTTCCGATGATCGTGAAGGATGAGCGCTCCACGGAACTTGTAAGCGCCGTGGCACGCGACCAGACGCTCATGGGGCTGTTCTCGCTCCGCAATCCGGAGGCCGAAGCCACGCCGGAAAATCTCAACCAGGTCGGTACGGCCGGCTCGATTCTGCGACTGGTTCGCGCGCCGGATGGGAGCCTGCACGTCGTCGTCCGCGGCGTCGCCCGGGTACGCCTGCAGGAGATCGCGAAAACCGAGCCGTACCTTGTCGGCCGCATCGAGGAGATGCGTGAAGTGACCGTCGAGACCAACGAGGTCGAGGCGCTGCAGCGCAATCTCCTTTCCCTTTTCGATCGTATCGTCGCGCTTTCGCCGAACCTCCCGGATGCGGCGATCGAAGCGGCCCGCGAGATTGAATCGCCCGGGCGCCTGGCCGACTTCGTGGCGAGCGCTCTCGAGCTGTCGGAAGAGCAGAAGGTCGAGTTGCTCGCAATGGTCGACGTGGAGGCCAGATTGCGGCGGGCCAGCGAACACGCGACACGCGAGCTGGAGGTTCTCGAGCTGGGCTCGCGGATCCAGGGGCGGATCCGCGAGGAAATGGATAAGACCCAACGGGAGTACTATCTGCGTCAGCAGTTGAAGCAGGTCCAGCAAGAGTTGAACGAGATCACCGGTGAGAAGACCGAGGGCGCGGAGCTTCAGGATCGCATCGAGGCCGCGAAGCTGCCCGAGGCGGCGCGTAAGCAGGCGGAGGACGAGCTTGCGCGGCTGGAGAGCGTGCCGGCCGCCTCACCCGAGTACGGAATTATTCGGACATATGTCGACTGGCTGGTGTCTCTGCCGTGGAGCGCGCACACCGATGATAACCTTGACATCAAGGCGGCGCGCGAAGTCCTTGACAACGAGCACTACGACCTCGAGAAAGTCAAGGAGCGGATCCTGGAATACCTGGCGGTCCACAAGCTTCGGGGCGAGGTGAAGGGGCCGATTCTGTGTTTCGTTGGGCCGCCCGGTGTCGGCAAGACCTCCCTCGGCCAGTCGATTGCCAACGCGCTGGGGCGCAAATTTGTGCGCATCTCCCTGGGGGGCGTCCGTGACGAGGCGGAGATACGTGGCCACCGTCGAACGTATGTCGGCGCGATGCCGGGGCGAATCATCCAGGGACTGCGCCGGGTCGAAACGAATAACCCGGTCTTCATGCTCGACGAGGTGGACAAACTGTCGGTCGGATTCCAGGGTGATCCCGCCGCCGCGTTGCTCGAGGTTCTCGACCCCGCGCAGAATAGTTCATTCACCGATCACTATCTCGACGTACCGTTTGATCTCTCGCACGTCCTTTTCATTGCCACCGCCAACGTCCTCGATACGATCCCGCCGCCGTTGCGAGACCGGATGGAAATCATCGAATTGGCGGGCTACACCGAACAGGAAAAGCTGCATATCGCGCGGCGCTACCTGGTTCCGAGACAGCTGGCGGAAAACGGCCTGGCTGAGGGGCAGTTGGAGATCGAGGACGGCGCGCTGGTTCGCGTTATCGGCGATTACACACGCGAGGCGGGCGTTCGAGGCCTGGAGCGACGCATCGGCGATATAGCGCGCAAGGTAGCGCTGGAGATTGCCGAAGGAGCGACAGCGAAAGTTGCCGTCGACGCCGGCGACGTCGCGAAGTACCTCGGACCGGTAAAGATTCACCGCGAGGTTATCGAAGAAGGCAATGAGGTTGGAGTGGTGACCGGCATGGCCTGGACGCCGGTCGGTGGCGACGTCCTGTTTGTCGAGGCGAGCAAGATTCCCGGCAAGGGGCATTTGACGCTCACCGGGCAACTCGGGGATGTCATGCAGGAGTCGGCGCGGGCGGCCATGACGTACGTGCGCTCTCGTGCCGAGGATCTTGGGGTTGAGTCCGACTTCTACGAGAAGTACGACTTCCACGTTCACGTGCCTGCGGGCGCGATTCCAAAAGATGGACCCTCGGCGGGCGTGACGATGGCGACTGCGCTCGTATCGGTCTTGACCGGGAAGAAGGTCAATCGAGAGGTGGCGATGACCGGTGAAATCACGCTCCGCGGGCACGTTTTGCCGATCGGCGGTGTGAAGGAGAAAGTCCTGGCGGCGCACCGTGCCGGCGTCAAGACGGTCGTGTTGCCGAAGGAAAACGAACAGGATATCGCGGACATCCCGGAGGACGTGCGTAAGGAACTGGCGTTCGTCGTCGCCGACCGCATGGAACAGGTGCTGGAAACGGCTCTGACCGAATCCGCCAAGAAGAAGACGACCCGGAGACGAACATCGCGTGCCCCGGCCGCGGCGGCCGCAGGCTCATAGTGCAGTGAGAGCGGGGAAGAATCAGTGGACGAACCGTTGATCACCTATCAGAAGGGCGAGTTGGTGCCGGTACCGGGCCTGTACCGCTGCACAGGATGTGGCGAGCGCTGGCGCGCGACCGAGAAAGGTGTTCGATTTCCGCCCTGCGACGCCTGCAAATCAGGTGACAGTCGGTGGGTCCTCGTCGAGGCGGCGCCGGAATCGCGCGGCGCCAGTTTCCTGACGGACACGCAGTAAAGTTATGCGCCCTCGCCCTTCTGCCGCATTCGATGTGGCGGCGAAAAGGGCGAGCCTGGCGATGGCAAATCGCGGCCACCGCGGGACCGAGCGGGCGGACTGCCGGTCGATGTCGGAGAGCCGGCGGATACCTGGCAAAGCGCATCCGCAATTTCGGTTCGCACGTGGTCGTCGAGTTCGTTCCGAAGCGCCTCCAGCAGCTCACCGCCAATTGAAGTTCCGAGCCGGCGTGAGATATTCCCAATCGCCCAGGCGGCGTGTCCCCGGATTATCGGGTGCTCGTCTCGGGTCAGGGAGAACGATAGCGGCCCGAGCGCTGATTCGTCGCCGACGTTTCCAAGCGCGATGGCGGCGTTCCGACGAAGCATCCATACCTTTGCCCGGCGTAGAGCGGTTCCGCGGAAGGCATCGAGGTACGTCCGGTGATCGAGGTTCAGGAGCCAGACCAGATCGACGGAGTCGCGCGCGGGGCGGCCAAAGACGGGGCTGCGATCGGTTTCGCGGGCCTTGGGCGAGGCTCTGCTGACGTAACGCCGCGTGTCCTCAGACCAGGCTCGCCGGACGGCGCCATCGCGGAGATACGGCGCGTTGCCCGGCGGGCAGACATCCTGGCAGATGTCACAGCCGAACACCCAGGAGCCAATCAATGGACGGAGATCGACCGGAATAGGCCCTCGATGTTCGATCGTGAGGTAGGAGATGCAGCGGCGGGCGTCGATCGTGTAGTCGCGGTCCAGCGCTCCCGTCGGGCACGCTACCTGGCAGAGCCGGCACGACCCACAGGCGCCGGAAAGGGGCGTGTCCGGCTCGAGCTCCAAAGTCGTCACGATCTCGCCGAGGACGAAGAACGACCCTAGCACGGGGCTGATGAGGTTAGTGTGCTTGCCGTACCAGCCAATTCCGGCCCGCGCCCCGAACGCCTTGTCCATCAGCGGCCCGGTATCCACGTACGCTCGGTGCTCGCCGCCGAATTCTGCATTAAGGTGACGGATCATCTCCTCAAGCCTGTCGCCCATGAATGTGTGATAGTCGCCGCCCCAGGCGTAGCGCGCGATGCGGCCGCGGCTCCTCTCCGGAATGGAAGGGCCTCGACCGTACGAAAGTCCGACAGAGATGACGGATCGCGCTGATGCCAGGACCGAGGCAGGGCGCGATGCCCTCTCGGCCCACTCGGGAGTCAGCCAGCGCATCTCCCCATGGCGACCGCCGGCCAGCCAAGCCTGGAACCGACCCGCCTCAACCGTAAGTGGGGCTGCACCAGCTATGCGGACAAGGTCGAAGCCAACGTCGCGGCCAATTTCCTTGACTCGCCGGGTCGCGCTCTCTCCCCCGCCGTGCGGCTCAAGCGCGAGCGACAACCGGGGCGCCGTCCTGCTCGAGCATCATCGTCAACTGACGGGCGTTGCGGACG
>Ga0070739_10002383_pt1 | contig 25490 bp, 27 predicted proteins | sample Coa_R1_7_FD_66445 | JGI IMG/M metagenome (GOLD analysis project Ga0070739, IMG submission 66445) | Surface soil microbial communities from Centralia Pennsylvania, which are recovering from an underground coalmine fire - Coalmine... | ecosystem: Environmental > Terrestrial > Soil > Unclassified ...
GCGTCGTCCCGCAAGACGAACTATTGCCCGCGGCGAAGAAGCTCGCGCACACGATCGCGAGCAAAGCGCCGCGTGCGATCGAAGCCTGCAAGCGCGCGATCAACGCCGGAGCGCATCTGCAGATTTCCGATGCGCTCGCCTTGGAAGCGCTGGAATTCGGCGCGCTCGTCGACACGAACGACTTCAAAGAAGGCACCGGCGCCTTCCTCGCAAAGCGCAAACCGGCTTGGCGCGGCAACTAGCGTAAAGCAAACCGGCGGAATGATGCTCCGTCCGGGAATCTGCGACTTTTTTGCGCCGACCTGGATGGTCGTTTCAAAACTTCGTTTTCGCAAAAAAGCGCAGAAGCAGCGTTTTTGCCATGGAGGGAAAAAACGCGAGCGGTTCCCGGACGGAGCATCATTCCGCCGAATTTGCTTTGCGCGAAGGAACCCCGTAGTCGGGCCGGTAGTTCTACGATATGGCGCGAGCGCGAGCGGTGCGTTTTTCTGGGGCGGCCCGACTCGGGCTGATCGCGCTTGCATTCGTCGTCGCGTTTGCGATCGCGGCATATTTCATCGGACGGCAGGTCAAGGGTCCCGGCGGGTATCAAATCGGCGTTCACTTTCCTACGGCCGCCGGCATAGCGCCGGGCGCTCAGGTGTTTTTCAACGGCGTCGTAATCGGAAGCGTCGGGCGCGTGGACATTCTTCCGGACACGACTGTGGACGTTATCATCAACATCTCGCGCGATAGGAACATCCCCAAGGACGCGCGATTCGGCGTGCGACCGACGCTTACGGGCACGCCCGACGTAGTGATTACGGCGCCGCCGCGGACGCTCTCGCAAAGCGACATTCTTCCCAAACGCATTCTCCCGGTTGCAGAGCAGCCCGCCGGCACGCCGCCGCTCACGTTGGAAATGATGATGGCGAATTCGCGCGCGCTCGGCGATCGGGCGCAGCGCATTCTTGCCATGGGGAAACCGTACGGCAAAACGCTTCTGGCTAAGGTGCGCGGTGCGCGCGAAAACGGTGCGGCGACGACCGCGCAATTGCGTGCGACTTCCCCGGCGCTGATGGGAACGGTGCAAAGCACGGTCTCGCAAGCCAAAGAGAACGTCACGCGCGCCGAGGCCGCCGTACGCTCTCGCAACCAAGCCAAAATCACCGCGATGACCGCCTCGTTGCGCGACGTCCTTGCGCAAACGCAACGCGCTTCCGCGTCGATGCGCGCGCTGCGCGGCGATCCACGGGTTGCAGCGAGCATCGAAGGCGCGCGCGCGGACTTGCGCACCGCCACGGCAAATCTTCACGAGCTCACGCAAGACCTGGCCGTCCTCGCGAAAAATCCGCAGACCAAGGCGGAACTGCAAGACGCCGCTCGGCGTTTCCACGACATCCTTCACCACATTTAACGCATGATGAAACTTGTAGCAGCCGTGCTCGCATTCGTAGCAGCATTCGGGCTTGCACCGGCCGCGGCCGATATGCGCTCCGATGCAGTTCGATTGCTCGCGCACCGCGTGCGGCAAGCCGGCGTCGATCCGCGCGCGGTCGACGTGTCGGGAGTAGTCGTCGTGGATGGTCAGGCTTTGTTTTCGTGGAGCGCCGGCAAGCTGCACGGCCTCACCGGCTTGATTGCGACCAACGATCGGTGGTGGGATGCGCTGGACATGCTCGAGTCGTCCGGTTGCTGGAGTGTGCGGCGCGCCTATCCGCTGGCCGCCGCGTTGCCGTATCCCGCGCCGTTCGTTCCCGCGGAGCTCGCACGCCCGGACTCGCAAACGCTGCTGTCGTACGGGTTAAAGGCGGAGCTGGTGAGTGCGGCTGCGGTACGCAATCCCGATGTTATGCTCAGCGATGCTTCGCGCGCGCATTGCAGCGCGGAGATGCAGGATGTCGCGCCGGATACCGCCGTTCGTGCCGCCGGCGGTACGATTCATCCGCCGCGCGCCTTTACCAGCGGCTACGATCTGACGATCTCGTATGCGAAAAACGACGCGCGTGCGGATACCTCGATAAAGCAGCTCTACGTGCGCCCTCCGACGCCGGCGGAATTTCTACCGAATCATCCCGTCGCGCCCGGATGGGGCAGCGCCGACGCCGTTGCGTATTTCGATCTGGCGATCGCCGGCGCGCAAAGCGTTGCGGTCGATGCGGGAAGCACGATCGATCTTTGGTTTCCGTTCGTGCTCGATGACCAGCTGCAATACAATTTGAGCTTTTTGAGCGACGACCGGCCGTCCGGCATCATTCACGGCGCCGTTTTCGACAACACCGTGCATTTCGTGCTTCCCGCGTTCGTTCTGGCGCCGGAGAAGCCCCTCATGGCCGAAGTGGACGGCGATCCCAAGCCGCGCTCATGAACGCAGCGCGCGTTCCGCGTGCGCCATGTTGAGCTGAATCGCCGGATTGAACCCCGCCCACGTCGCGCGGATGCGCCCCTGCGGATCGATGACGACCATCGTCGGAAAGCCGTCGATCTGAAAGAATCCTTGCGAGAGCGTTTGCGGATCGAGCGCGACGTTTTGCAGATGGTGTACGCGCACGTAGGCTTCGACGACCGGGCGCGGCTCGCCCACGTCGATCGGAACGACTTCCGCTTCGGGATGCGCGCGGGCGAATCGCTCGACGAGCGGCAGCGAAAGTTTGCACGGCCCGCACCAGGAAGCCCAAAAATCTAAAAATACGACGCGGCCGCGCTGCTGCGCCAGTACGAACGGTTTGCCGGAAAGCGTTTGATACACGACGTGCGGCGCCGGTTGCGCCGTACTGAGATAGCGCGGTGCTATGAAAATGCGGTACAGCACGAAGAGTAGGACCAGGACCGCGATCGCGTCCAGCACGCGCGAGAGTTTCACGGTTACTCCGAGGTGAATACCGCGGCGATGCCCTGCCCGCCGCCGACGCAAGCCGACGCGACGGCAAAACCGCCGCCGTTCTTGCGCAATTCGTGCATGGCGGTGTACGCGATGCGCGCTCCGGACGCGCCCAGCGGATGACCGAGCGCGATGGCGCCCCCGTGCGGATTCAGCTTTACGCCGTCCGTGCCCATGTCTTTCAAGCAAGCCAGGACTTGCGGTGCAAAGGCCTCGTTGATCTCCATCACGGCTACGTCGGCGAGTTTGATACCCGCGCGCTGCAGCGCTTTCGGAATCGCAACCGCCGGGCCGATACCCATCACGTCCGGATCGACGCCGACGACGCTCGATGCAACCAAACGTCCAATCCAGGTCAAACCGTCCGCTTTCGCCTGTTTCACCGTCGTGAGCACGACCGCAGCCGCGCCGTCGGTAATTCCGCTTGCATTTCCCGGCGTCACGACGCCGTCTTTGCGGAAGCGCGGCGGGAGTTGCGCAAGCTTCTCGATCGACAAACCGGCGCGCGGCCCTTCATCGCGGTCCAGCACGGTCACGTTGCCTTTGCGATCCTTGATTTCGATCGGCGCGATCTCTTCTCCGAAGAAGCCGTTGCTTTGCGCGGCAAGCGCGCGCGTTTGCGAGGCGAGCGCGAATTCGTCGCATGCTTCGCGCGGGATGCCGTAGCGCTGCGCCAAGTTCTCCGCGGTGATCGCCATCGGCATGCCGTTGTAGGAGTCGGTGAGTGCCTCCCAGAGCGTATCTTCGAACTTCACTTGCGCACCAAGCGGAAAACCGTTGCGCGCGCCGCGCACGACGTGCGGCGCTTGGCTCATCGATTCCGTTCCGCCGGCCAGCGCGTAGGTGCTTTGTCCGAGCTGCAGCGAGTTCGCGGCGGTCAGCATCGCTTGCAGCCCGCTGCCGCACAGGCGGTTCAGCGTAAGCGCGGGGACGCCCACGGGAATTCCCGCGCGTAAGCCGACGTGCCGGGCGAGGTAAATCGCATCCGCGCTGGTTTGCATGACGTTGCCGAACACGACGTCGTCGATGCGCTCCTTCGGCACGCCGCTGCGAGCGATGGCCGCGTTTGCTGCGTGCACCGCGAGATCGGTAGCCGAAAGCGCCGCGAGCGCGCCGCCGAAGTTGCCGAACGGGGTGCGCGCACCGGCTAAGACGACGACGTCGTTTTCGGAAATCGGCATGCTCATGGTTCTCCAACTATCGGCGCGGCAGGCGGGGTTTCCCGCCTGGGCGCTGAACCTCCCCGCGCCATGCCTATGAACCGTCCTGCGGCAATTACGCTCGATGCGCGCTCGCTTTCGCCTGCAACCCGAACCGAGCACATCCTCGAGGCGTTCGACAAGCTTACCGTCGGGGCGCTGCTCGAGATCCACGAAGAATCCGATCCGCGAGCGCTGCGCAACGAGATGACGCAGCTGCGGCCCGGAAAGTTTTCTTGGGACGCGCGCAACCTGGGTTCCAACCGCTGGACCGTGCGGCTCGAACGCGTCGACGAAAACGCGGAGGGCGAGCACTTTCTGCAGCACGTTCCGCCCTTTGCGAGCGCCAAAGCGAGCACCGTGCGCGACCTTGCGGGACAAATGAGCGAACGCCAGTTCAAGGCGGGCGAAACGATTTTCGACGAAGGCGAGATGTGGCCGTACCTGGGCATCGTCAAGCACGGGAAGGTTATCCTTACGCTGCTATCGCCCGACGGAAAAACGCACACCCTCGGCGAGCGCCTCACGCACGATTTGCTCAACGACTCGGGTGCGTTCGATCAGGGCGGCGCGACGACACGCGCGGAAGCGCTGACCGATGCGACGATCGTGACGTTACCGAGCGAAGCCGTTTTACACGCTTGCCGCAACGATTCGGAACTGGCGCTCGGGTTTCTCGCCGCGGCCTCTCAAGGACGCAGGCGCTCCATCGACACGATTGCGGATCTGGCGTTCGCGCACGTGCTGCAGCGCGTGGCGAAGTTCTTGCTGGGATACGCTCGCGCGTCGGTCGGCATGACGCGTGGTTTACCGGGCGTCGAAAATCTCTCGCAGGCGCAAATCGCGGCCGCAGCCGGCACGGTTCGCGACATGGCCGCGCGCGCATTGCTGCGTTTGAAGAACGCGGGCGCCGTGGAATTGGATCGCGGACGCGTCAAAGCGATCGATCGCGCCAAACTCGAAGCGTACGCGCAAAACGTTCAGGCGCCGCCGGTCTAGCGGCCGGACAAGGCGCGAAGCGCCTGCGAGAAACTCTCAACCGGAATCACGCGAATCCCGCGCGTTCCGGCAACTTCCTGGTAATTGTCGGCCGGCACGAGAAAGATTTTCGCTCCGGCGCTGCGCGCCGCGATGACCTTTTGCGCTGCGCCTTCGATCGGTCCGACGCTTCCGTCATAGGCGATCGTTCCGGTACCCGCGACGGATTCCGTTTCGCCAAGGGCGCCGGGCCGTAACCGACGGTAGATGTCGAGCGCGAACATCAAGCCTCCCGAACTTCCCGAGACTTCGGGCAGATGGAAACTGACCGCGACCGGAATCTGCGGGCGCTGATAAATCGTCGTCAGATACGTGCCGAGCGCCGCACGGTCGCCGTAACGTATCGTGGGCACGCGTATCGATAGTTCGTTTCCGCCGCGCATCAGGGCTATGCGAACGAACGCGCTTGGGCGCACCCCGGAAAGCGCGTGAACGACGTCCGCGTTGGACGCGATGGGATGCCCGTTGAGCGAAACGAGCATGTCGAACGGGTGCAGCGCGCGGTTTGCGCGGGAGAGCGGTGAAAAGTACACGACGAGCACGCGCGATCGTGGATACGGCACCCGCAGTCCCGCGGCTCGTTCCGCGACCACTGCGGCAATCGACTGGCTTTCGCTCATGGCTTCGCGTTCGACGCCTTCGTATTCGACGGCCGTCATGCTCGCCGGAATGAGTTGCCGCGTGCGCAGAATGCGCGCGCCCGGCAGCGTACCGGCGAGCAGTTGCAGCGGCGTTACGTGCGATGCGAAACGAACGTCGGTAAGAAAGAACGGCGTTTTCGGCGTCGACCGGCCCGCAACGCTTACCACCGAACGCAGATCGACCGCGTGGCCCGGAAGCATCAGGGAGTACGGCGTGAGCGCGAACGCTGCGGCGGCGGCCAGCGCCGCGGCCGCAGTGTAGATCGCGAAGCGATTAGCAGCGAGTCTGAGGCCCGTCACACCGTTATTTTACCAGTTCGACGGACTCCAAAGCGGCCGTTTCGTCGCGCTGCGCGTCAAAAGCGGCTCGTTTGCTCTTTGCGGCGGCCTCGGCAAGCGGCGCTGCGGGTTGTGCGGAACGCGGAGCGAGCGCCTCGCGTCCTTTGCGCACCGAACCGAGCGCGCCCGACAAGCGCGCCTCCAATTCGCCAAGCAGCTGCATCGCGTACTGATCGGCGCCCTCTCGCACCTTGCGCGCGCGTTCTTCCGCTTCGCGCAGCACCACTTCGGCCGTCTTGCGCGCGCGCTCGACGATCTCGTGATCTTCCAAGAGCTCGTGATGTTTCGAGGTCGCCTCGGAAACGATCGCCTGCGCCTTCTCCTGCGCCGCCCGAATCATGCGTTCCTGATCCTTGGCGATGATTTTCGCGCGGCCGACTTCTTCCGGAAGCGACGAGCGAATTTTTTCGATGAACTCCATCAGCCGCTCTTCGCTGAGAATGCGGTATCCGGCGGGAAGCCACGTACCGTCCTGCACGTAGCTTTCGAGCTTCTCCAAAACGCGATATACCGACATGTAGATCCTCCCTAACGCTTTAGCGTCTCTCTTTTGGTAGCCATGACGCGCATGACCGGATCGGGAACCAGCGCTCCGACGTCGCCGCCGAGGAAGAAGACTTCCTTGACGATGCTGGAGCTGACGAACGAATACTTCTGGTCGGACATGAGAAACATCGTGTCGACGTCCGAAAGCGAACGATTCATTAGCGCCGTGGACATCTCGTTCTCGAAGTCGGAGACGACGCGAAGTCCTTTGACGATGACGTCGGCTTCGCGATCTTTGACGTAGTCGGCGAGCAATCCGCGAAAGTGCTCCACGCGAACGTTCGGCAGATGCTCGACGCAGCGGCGAATCATTTCCTCGCGCTCTTGCAGTGTGAACATCGGTTCCCGTTTCTGCGGGTTGACGACCACTGCGACGATGAGTTCGATGAAGTATTTCGACGCCCGCTCGATGACGTCGAGGTGGCCGTTCGTGGGAGGGTCGAACGAGCCGGGATAGACGGCGCGAGGCGGACGCGCCGAACGCCCGTTATTCACGAGCGCCCGCCGGGCGTGAAAAATGCCAAAGCGACATCGCCGTACACTTCTTCGCGCACGCCGCGGTACCCCGGTATTTCGGGCAGAATCGTGCGCGCGCTGTGTTCGAAGATCACCAGAGCGTCGTCGGCGAGCAAGTTGCGCTCCAGGAGCAAACGGAACATTTGTAACGGCAGATCTTCGGCGTACGGCGGGTCCGCATAGACGAGGTCGAATCGACCTTCCAGGCGGTAAAGCGCGCGGTCGACCGGCGCCGCGACGACCTCGACGCGATCCGCGACGCCCAGCTGCTCCGCTGCTTCGCGAATCGCCTCGGCGGTTTCGCGATGACCTTCGACGGAAACGACCTTTTTCGCGCCTCGCGACGCCGCTTCAAACCCGATCGCGCCGGTCCCCGCGAAGAGATCCAGAAAACGCGAATCATGAATTCGCGTTTGCAGAATGGAAAACAGCGATTCTTTCACACGCCCCGGGGTTGGGCGCACGTTCATGCCCTTGGGTGATTTCAGCTTGCGGCTTCCCAAGTTTCCGCCCGTGATCTTCGGCACGGCACCGCTGTTCTACACGAGAGCAGCCAGTTCCGTGAGGTTGTGGATAACTGCGCTCGGCCGCGGAAGGTCGGGCGGATACGTTACGCCCTCCGCGTCGAACCAGATGCCTTGCAGACCGGCACGCAGCGCGCCCGCCACATCCGCCTCGGGCGCGTCGCCGACGTACGCGACGTCTTCCGGCGCGATACCAAGTTCCTGCGCAAGAGCTGCAAACGCCTGCGGCTGCGGCTTTTGCGCACCGATGTCCGAGCTCACTACGACCGGACCGTCGAATTCGACGCGCCGCGCTTTGCGTTGCTGAAGCGGCGACCAGCCATTCGTCAGAATCGCGCACGGGATCGCACGCGAGCGCAGCTCGACCAGCATCTCACGCACGCCGGGTTGCGGAACGACGAACCAGTCCACCATTTCCAGCGCGATGCGCTTGTACCGCTCGACGAATGGTATCGGCCGGCGGGTCCCGCGGTCGCGCACGAATCGTTCGACGGCTTGCTCGATCGTAAATGCGCCCGAGCGCTGCTCGGCGAGCAGGCCGTCGATGCGAACGATCTCCTCGGCGAGCGTGCCGATGCAGCGGCCTCCGCGCGCGCACGCATCCTCCAGCAGCCGCAGAAACGCCACACGCTCGAGCTTGTTGTCAATCCCGAGCGTGTGATCGAAGTCGAAACCCACGGCTCGAATACGCCGCGGGCTCGAATGCGCCACCCTTACTTGGGACCGGGCCCTTTAACGACGCGAACGAACGCGCCCGGTGCGATCCATTTCGAAACGGCAGCTTTCACCGACGATGAGGAGGCGGAAAGTTCGCGTTGGGCGTCGATGCTCGCCTGATCGAGCGGCAAATTCAAGGAAACAAACCGCAGCAACTGCGTTGCCACGCCGTCGAAGCTCGCCGTGCGCAAAGGGACGTCGCTCATCAACATTGCCTTGCTGCGCCGCAAACGATCCGCCGAAATCATTCCGCGTTGCAGCGCCTGCAAATCCGCAATCGCAAGCTGCTGCGCGGGAACGATTTTGTCGGGATCGCAGGCGTAGCCGATCGTGAACGTCGCGCGGTTGCGGTTGGAATTCAGCGCCGAATACGCGTTGTACACGTAGCCGTGTTTCACGCGAAGGTCGTCCATGAGCATCGAACCGAAGCCGCCGCCTCCGAGAATGTTGTTCGCCACGGTCATGAGTGCCCAGTCGGGATCGGCGCGCTTCAGATCGAGCACTTGCGCGAGTTCCACTTCCGACTGCACGCGGCCGACGTCGGGAACGACGACGCTGGCCGCCGTGTTCTTCGGCACCTGCGGCAGCGTGACGTCCGGTTTGGGTCCCTGCGCGCTCCACGAACCGAAGTATTTCTCGAACACCGCTTTGGCCTGCGCCGGCGTTACGTCGCCGATCACGACCACGCTGGCCATATCCGGCCGGTACGCCGACTCATAGTACGACTTCACGTCGTTCATCGTCACCGAACCGGCGGTTTGCGGCGTCGCGAACTTTTGCATCGGATCGCTCGGCGGAAAGAGGGCCTTGTTCAACGCGACGTCCGTGAGATGATCCGGCGAGGTCATCGCGCCGGTGAGCGCTCCGACCGACTGCGACTTCACGATCTGGAACGCCGCGTCCGGAAATGCGGGATGCAGCTCTTCGTCGGCGAGAAGCTGGACGCCGCGGTCGAATTTGTCGCTAAGCACGCGCAACGAAAAATCGGTTCCCGCTTGCGCTTCCGCGGCGATCCGATCGAGTTGTTCGCGCAGTTGGATGCGATTGTACGTCGTCGTGCCGAACTGGAAGAGTCCGGCAACGATGTCCGCAACGCCCAGTTTGTCCGGGGGCGCCTGGATGGCTTCGTTCGAGAGGATCGAGCCGTGCACTTCGACGGTTTTCGTCACGTGTTCCGGCACGACGATGAGCCGCATCCCGTTGGAAAGCCTCATGTCCACCGGCTGAACGGTCTGGGCCGGCACGTGAACGTTCGCGAAGGCGGCTTGCGCCCACGCGGGCAGCGGCTGCGGCTTTTGCGGCGTGAGCGTGTTGTTCTCTTTTGCAGGTCCCGACGCGCCTGCGGTGACCTTTCCGAGATTCTTCGGCACCGCGTACGCGACGATTGCCTTTGCGGGATTGACGTACTTACGCAGCACGCGGTTGACGTCGTCGACGGTAACGCTTTTCATCGCGGCGAGGATTTCATCGGGCGAACTCTCGCCTTGCGCCGCTACCGCGTCGCTCCATTCGAACGCGAGCCCTTGAATGGAGTTTCCGCGGAATTCCGCATCCGCTATCGCGCGTTCTTTCGCGACTTGGACCAGGTCGGGCGGCAGTCCGTTCTTACGATACGCATCGAGGACCGCACTCAGATCCGCGGCCGCGCTCTCCGCCTTCGTGGTAACCGGAACGACCGATATCGCCGCGCTTGCGGTTCCGTACGCGTGCGTTTGAATATCCTGGAAGCCGGCAAACAGCGTTTTTCCGGAAGCCACGAGCCCGTACAGATCCGCGCGCTGGTTATTGAGGACTGATTCGAGAATCTGCGCCGCCGCGTAATCTTTGTCTTTCCATCCCGGAAGGCGGAAAGCCATCGCGACCACGGAGTACGGCTGATCGCTGTCGACGTGGTAGGTCGCCGCTTTCATCGGCTGCAGCACGACCTTCGGCCGCGTCGGAAGTTTTGCCGCCGGAACGTCGCCGAAATACTTCTGCACCATCTTTATCGTGGCGGGGCCGTCGACGTTGCCCGCGATCACGTACACCGCGTTGTTCGGATGGTACCATGTCTCGTAGAATCTGCGAAGGAGAGTCGCGTTGACTTGGTGATCGAAGGACGCAATCGTTCCCAGCGTGTCCTTCGCGTACGGCGTACCTTTGAAGATCGACGGTAAAATCGTTCGCACGAACAACTTTTCGATGGGAACGCTGTCGTCTTGCGTGACTTCCTGCTTGATCGCGCCGCTTTCCGCTTCCCACCCGGAAGGCGCCAGCAAAAGATGCTTGGCGCGGTCCGATTCTATGCGCAGCGCGACGTCGAGATATTGCGCGGGAACTTGAAAGAAGTATTGCGTGATCTCGGATTGGGTGTCCGCGTCGTAGTCGCCGCCCATGAGCTGACTGATTTCGAAGAGCTGCGTTTGCGAGACGTCCTGCGTCCCGCGAAACATCATGTGTTCGAGGGCATGCGCTTCACCCGGCACCTGCTGCTCGTTGGATCCCGCGCGGTAATTGAGCACGCTGGTCACTACCGGCGCGAGCGGGTCGCGCACCACCACGACCTGCAGCCCGTTTTTCAACGTCGCGCGCGTGACTTGAAGGGATTGCGCCCGGGCGGGGACCTGCGCAAGCAGGCCTGCGCCTACCGCCAGCGCGAGAGCGAATCCAACGCGTACTGCTCTGTTCATGGCGCGGCACGTTCGCCTGCTCGCTCTCAGCATCCCGCAACGTGCCGCCGATACCTAAGGTATGTTGCTACCCATTGTGCTGACGGCCGCCGCGCTCGCGCCGGCGCACGATGCAATCGTGCGTGAAGCGCGAGCGGCGACGGCATTATACGCCTCACTCAATCGCGAGCGCCGCGCGCACGGTTTGCCGCCGCTGCGGCTCGATCCGTCGCTCAACGGCGCCGCGTTCGATCGCGTCATCGACATGGCGCGTCTGCAGTACTTCGGTCACGTTTCGCCCGAAGGAATCACTCCGTGGGATCGCATGAAGGCGCGCAATTGCCGCTTTTCGTTCGCGGGCGAAAACATCGCCCTGGCGCAAAGCGCCGCGCAAGCCGATCACGCGCTATTCAAGAGTCCGCCGCACCGCGCGAACAGTTTGTCCGAAAACTACACGCGCGTCGGAATCGCAGCGATGATTTCGGCTGACGGCGAGCTGCTCGTGGTCGAAGACTTCGCCGGCTAACCGCTACGTGGAACCTCTCACAGCGTCAAGCCAAGTTCGTCGAACATCCAAGAAAAATCGTAACGGCTTGCCGAGTCGCGACTCGCGCGGTCCTCATGCAGCTGCATTTCCTTGATTAGCGCAATCAGTTTCGGACGAACCGTTTTAAGGCGAGCGGCGTAACGTGGCGTTCGGTTCCCAAGCGCTGGTACGGGAATGTCGAGCCAATCGCGATAGTATTGCTCCTTCCATTGCCGCTCGAGCGAGCTAAGCTCGGGATCGCTTGGAGCGGAATCGATGCCTGACTGACGATGCTCTTTCATCGCGCTTTCGAGGGATTGCACGGAAGTCAGGCGGAAGCGAACGCTGTCGGGCGAAATTTTTTCTAACAGCTCGCGAATTCGTTGCGCGCGCGATTGAGACATCACCTCTGCGGTTAGGCGCGAGCCCGCAAGGTGCAGCACTCCCAGTTCTCGCCGCGACTGCGGGACGCTGAGCAGGGTTCCGGCTTTATCGAGCCATACGAAGAGGCCGTCGTCGACCTTATCGAATGCGTCGGACCGTTCCAGGGCTTTCAGCAACTCCTGCGGGTTCAGCACGTCGAAGATCGCCTGGCACACTTCGACGCGGTCTCCTTCCGTCGTCGTTAGTTCGGGCAACGGCGCCTTGGCTCGTTCAAGGAGCTCGCGTAGGATGAGCACTCCTGCGTCATGATCCGAAAGGCGCGCCAAGGTTTTGACGAGGTGCTGCGCATGGGTCGGCTCGATCGTCACGACGGCTCCGTCCATTTGTGTGACCCCGCGCGGTCCTTCCATCAGGCGCACGCACAACGTCAAATGAACTACGGCGTCGTGCGTTCCTAACCGTTCCTCCACCCAAATCTCTTTACCGTCGATAAGATCGCGCAGCAGCATGCCCTCGTCGTATTTGACGTCACGCACCTCATACAGTCGCATGCGGCTGGCGCGCATCCGTTGCAAATAACGTCGTTCCCCGCTGCTTAGTCTTGCGCCCCGGCGCTCCAAAAACACGTCAACCAGTGTGCGTCCACGCTTATTCACCGGCGCGTCGAACAGCCAAAGCGTCGTAAATCCGATGTCCAGCCATTGATGTTCGAGAATATCGGACTCGCCGGCACCGATGCGCTCCAAAAGTGCTTCTCGAACTGCCGCGAACTCCCGGCGGTGCGCGAATTGCATGAGAGCTCTGCTCGCGCTCATACGCTCCGCTTGCGAAAACGCTGGGGAAGGGCCGCCGGAATCGTTTCTCATGAAGAAAGCAGCATAGCGCGAGCGCTCGGCTCTCCCTCGATCAGCGCGCGAAGTCGCGCGTTGGTTGGGCGTTCCAGCTCGGGATCGTCGGAAGCGATGCGCGCGGCGAGCGTACTGGCTTCCTTGTAGAGGGCGAAGTCGCGTACGATGTCGCCGAAGCGGAAATCCGTACGGCCGGATTGCGCCGTGCCGGCAAACTCTCCGGCGCCGCGCAGCTGCAGATCTTCCTCGGCAATACGAAAGCCGTCCGTGGATTCGGTCAGAATCTGCAGGCGTTCCACTTCGCCGGCTTCGTCGGGCGCGATAAGCAGGCAGTAGGACTTCGCCGCGCCGCGACCGACGCGCCCTCGAAGCTGATGCAACTGCGCGAGCCCGTAGCGGTGCGCGTCGAGGATGACCATGACGCTCGCGTTTGGAACGTCCACGCCCACTTCGACGACCGTCGTCGACACGAGCACTTGCACTTCGTTGCGCTCAAACCGTCGCATGACCTCTTCCTTTTCCCGTGCCGGCATGCGGCCATGCAGCAGCGCCAGGTTGAGATTGGGAAAAACGTCGTTCTTCAGGCGCTCCGCTTCGGCGGTCACGCTGGTGAATTCGCTTTCCGTTTCGTCGATGGCCGGCGCAACGATGTAGGCTTGATGTCCGCGGGCCACGTTCTTTGCGACGAAGTCGTAGGCAAGGTGCAGCCGGCTCGCGCGCACCGCGTACGTTTCAATCGGCGTTCGTCCCGGCGGAAGTTCGTCGATGATCGATACGTCGAGATCGGCGTAAATCGACTGCGCCAGCGTACGCGGAATCGGCGTGGCGGTCATGTGCAGCGTGTGCGGTGCGGCGCCTTTGGCACGCAAACGCGCGCGCTGCTGCACGCCGAAGCGGTGCTGCTCGTCGATGACGGCAAGGCCCAGGCGCTTGAAATCGACGCCCTCGGTCAGCAGCGCGTGCGTGCCGACCGCGACCAGCGCTTCGCCGCCGGCGAGTTTGCCGACCGCAGCTGCACGAGCCTTTGCGCCCTGACTGCCGAACACCGCCTCGACCGCGATGCCGAACGGCAGCAGCAGCGGCGCGAGCTTCGCGGCATGCTGCGCCGCGAGAATTTCGGTCGGCGCCATCAGCGCCGACTGCACGCCGCTGCGCGCGGCGAGCACGATCGCCGCAGCTGCGACGAGCGTTTTGCCGCTGCCGACGTCGCCCTGCAGCAGACGGTTCATCGGCGCGTCTTGCGCCATGTCGGCCCAAATCTCACCGATGACGCGCCGCTGCGCGGCGGTAAGCGGAAAAGGCAATTCGCGTTCGAATTCGGTCAGCAGCGTCGGCGCCGCGCGCAGCTTCTCCGCGGTGTGTTCGCAGATGCGCCGGCGGCGTTTGAGCTGCGCGGCAAGGGCAAGCGCTAGAAATTCCGTAAAGATGAAGCGTTCGCGTGCGCGAAGCGCTTCTTCCGGCGTTTGCGGCGCATGCAGCGCGCGATAAGCCTGCTGCATCGGCGGATATCCTCGCTCGCGCAGCGCCGCGGCGGGAAGCGGTTCTTCGCCTGCAAGCGCCAGCAAAGCCGGCAAGTTGCGCGTGACGACTTGCCGGATTTTGCGAGACGTCAGTGTTTTGCTCGCGGAATACACCGGCACCATCTCGCCGTGGTAAGTTTCGTTTTCACCCAGCACGCGATGGGTGCTCACGTTCATCTTCGCGCCCGCAAGCGTGCGCTGCACGCGCCCGCGCACGAACAGCCGCATGCCCTTCTTCAGCGCGCCCATCAAATAGGTTCGGCCGAACCAGGTAGCGACGAACGTGCCGCTCTCGTCTTGCAACTCCGCTTCGACGATCGCCAAATGGCGCGCTCGCCGTTCCCGAACCCACACGATGCGCCCGACCGCGTTCACTTCCGATTCGCTCGAGCCGAGTTTGGCCGCCGGCGTCGGAAAACGCAGGTCCTCGTACCGGTAGGGAAAATCGTTGAGCAAATCCAGCGGCGTGCGGATGCCGAGTTCGGCGAAACGCTCCGCCGTTTCGCTTCCCACGCCGGCCAAATCTTCGATGCGCGCCGGTGCTGCGCTGCGTGCGGCTACTTCGCGCGCCGTAGCAATTCCTCGCCGACATCGTCGAGCTTCACGTTCGAAGCTTTGAGCAGCACGAGCAAATGAAAGAACAGATCGGCCGCCTCCCATACCAGTTCGTCGTGCGAAGCGTTCTTTGCGGCGATCACTACTTCCGTGGACTCCTCGCCGATCTTCTTGCCGATCTTGTCGATACCGCCCGCATAAAGGTTGGCAACATATGACGACTGCGGATCCGCCGTTTTGCGCTGTTCGAGTACGTTATCGAGATGACCGACGGCCTCGGTAAAGGCATGAAGCGGCCGCGCGGCGCCGGTACGCTGCGGCGAGTTGAAAATCGTACGGTAAAAACACGATTGCGCGCCGGTGTGGCATGCGGGACCGCTTGGGAGCACCCGGTAAAGCAGCGCGTCCGCATCGCAGTCATACGCGACCGCGACTACTTCTTGCGTGCGTCCGGACTGCTCGCCCTTATGCCAGAGCATCTTGCGCGAGCGGCTGTAGAGATACGTCGAACGCTCTTCAAGCGTGCGTTGAAGCGCCTCGCGATTTGCGTAGGCGAGCGTCAGCACGTCGTTCGTGCGCGCGTCCACCACGACGACCGGCAGCAAGCCGTCGCCGTTCCATTTCAATGCGTCGAGATCCACGGTCTTACGGGAATCCCCCGCGCGCTCAAGGCTTCCTTTAAATGCGGAATCGCCAGTTCGCCGAAGTGAAAGAGCGACGCGGCCAGCGCCGCGTCGGCCCCGCCCGTTTCGAACACCTCGGCGAAATGTGCAGCCGTGCCGGCGCCGCCCGAGGCGATGACCGGAACTCCCACGGCCTCGCGCAGCGCGCGCGTCAACTCCAGATCGAAGCCGCTCTTCGTGCCGTCGCGATCCATGCTCGTCAGTAAAATCTCGCCCGCGCCCAGAGCTGCGCCGCGGTGCGCCCATGCAATCGCGTCGAGCCCGGTCGGCGTGCGGCCGCCGTCGATGACGACTTCCCACGAAGTCGCCGCGTCCGTATGGCTCCGCGCATCGATTGCGAGTACTATGCACTGGCAGCCGAACTCCGCCGCCGCATGCTGCAGCACGTCCGGTGCGCGCACGGCTGCGCTGTTGAGCGACACCTTGTCGCATCCCGCGCGCAGCAGCGCGCGAACGTCGTCGACGCTGCTCGCGCCGCCCCCCACGGTGAACGGAATCGTCAGCTGTTCGGCAACCGCGCGTACAACCTCGCGCGTCGCCTTGCGCCCCTCCAGCGTCGCGGTGACGTCGAGAAACACGAGCTCGTCGGCGCCGGATTGCTCGTACGTGCGCGCCAGTTCCACCGGATCACCGGCGTCGCGCAGCTGCGCGAACCGAATGCCCTTGACGACGCGTCCATCCTTGATGTCCAAGCACGGCACGATGCGCCGGACCAGCATTACAGTTCCAGTTCCATCTCGCGTCCGGGCGCGAAACCCAGCTGCTCGTATAACGGCCGCCCTTCATCGCTCGCGCGCAATCGCACGCGCGCGCACCCGCGTTCGCGCGCCCAGGAAACCGCCAACTCCACGAGCCGCTTTCCGATGCCGCGACGGCGGTACGACGGCCGCACGTACACCGCGTTGACGTGCGCGGTCCTTATGCCGAAGCAATAGCGCCGGTAATCGTCGAGGATCGAAACGATCGCGCACCCGACCGGCACGCCCGAATCGTATGCCAAAAAGAGCTGCGCGTTTCCGCTCGACTGTTTTCCGAAAAAATAGGCCGAAAATTTGGTCCGCCACTGCCCGGACTTCTCGTCGAAATCGCTGCCCATCTCGAGCGCCATTTCCTGCCGCAGCGCGGCAGCGGCGGGATAGTCGGACGCGTGCCCGGCGCGGCACTCAATTGCCGGCTGCACCGCGCTCGAGCAGCTTCGTAAGTCCATAAACCGTTTGTGTGTGCGGGGCCGCGAGGCCGTGCGCGCGCGCGAGTTCCAGTGCCGCGCCGACGATCGGTTCGAGTTCCAGCGGCCGGCCGGCTTCCAAATCCTGCAGCATCGAAGTTTTCACATCCGCGATGTGCTCCGCCCACTTGAGCCGCTCCTCGGCATCAACCGCCGGATCGACGCCCGATGCGCGCGCAATGGTAAGTCCCTCCTCGATGACGGCGCGCAGAAGTTCTCGCACCGGCTCGTCGCGCAGCATTGCCCGTACGGTAGCGCGCGTGAGGGCGCTCACGGGGTTCAGCGCCATGTTGTTGACGAGTTTACGCCAGATGTTGCGACGGATGTCCGGCTCGATCGGCGCCGACATGCCCGCGTTCGAAAACGCCTGTGACAGCCGCGCGATGCGGCCCGTCGTCGAGCCGTCGAGTTCGCCGAGGGGATACAGCATGCCGCCGCTTTGGCGGACGTATCCGGGCTGCGCGAGATGCCCGGACGCATGAACGACGCCGCCGATGATGCGATCGTACGGAATCGTCCGCAAAATCTCACCGCCGGGATCGACGCTTTGCAGCGGCCGATCGCGCAAATACCAAAACGGCAACCCGTTTTGCAGCGTGACGAATACGGAACCGTCGGCGAGCGCGCGTTCGAACTGCGGGAGCACGCCGGTCCACTGGTGCGATTTAAACGTGAGCAGAACGTAGTCGAGATTCCGGAATTCGCGCAAATCATCCGACGCGCGAACGTCCACGGTAAAATCACCGAGCTCGCTGCTTACGCGTAAGCCTCGAGCGCGGATTGCTTCCAGATGCGCGCCGCGCGCCACGACGCAGGCCTCGACGCCGCTGCGCGCTAAGGCGGCGGCGATGAAACCGCCGATGGCGCCGGCGCCGAAAACCGCTACTTTCAAAATAAAAAGGCGACGGGCAGATTCGAACTGCCGAATGGAGCTTTTGCAGAGCTCTGCCTTACCACTTGGCTACGTCGCCGTCAACAGCGGGTGGCGGGAATCGAACCCGCACGTCAACCTTGGGAAGGTCGCAGGCTGCCATTACATCACACCCGCCCATCCGGGCGAGGCCCAGCGTTCTCCCCTGCGGGGGGCTCGCCCTCCGCTGCCGTCACCGGCGCATAACTCCCAGCCGGAGCGGTTGGTTGCGGCAGCGAAGCGACCTGCGTGACGTGGATCTACGCCATTCCGGCATGGATTTTCATGCCCGCGTGCGTCATCGTAGCGTGCGCGCTGGCGTGCGGCCTTCTCGCGCTGAGCCGAGCATGGATCACTCGCAGCGAGGAGATTCGGCACAACGACGTCGCGGGTCCGATTCTCACGCTCATCGGCACCGTGCTTGCAGTAATGATGTCGTTCATGGTGGTGGGCGTGTGGCAAGAGTACGACAGCGCCTCCGAAATCGCGCAAGGCGAAGCCAGCGCCCTGTCGGATTTGCACCATCTTGCCGATGCGTATCCGGACCCGATCCGTACGCAATTGCAGGAAGCAATCGACAGCTACATCGCGCTCGTCGTAAACGAAGAATGGCCCGCGATGCGGCACGGCGGCGAATCTTTGGCGGCGCACGATACCGCGTATCGCATCCAACGCATCGTCACTGCTTGGCGTCCTTCCAATTCCACGGATCAAGCGCTCCAGGTACGCGGAGAAAATTATGCCGGCGCGTTCTTGGACAAACGCCGCGATCGCATCTTGGCAAACCGCGTCGGCATTCCGTTCGTCCTGTGGGCGACGATGCTGTTCACGGGCGCGGCGACGGTGCTTTTCTCCTTTTACTTCCGCGTCGAGCACCCCCGCGCGCAATACGTCATGGTGGTGGCCGAAACTGCCGTCATCACGCTCATCTTCACGCTGATCGCCGAATTGGACTTCCCCTTCCGCGGCGACATCGCCGTCGATCCGTATTCGTTCATCCACGTGATGAACGCGCTGCACGGCGTCGTCAACGGCTCGTAGAACGACTCGTTAGCTTCCCAGGATATTCACCGCGCGGCCCGCGATGATCGCTATCGTGACCAGCGAGGTGAGTGCTTCGGCCATCATCAACAGTTTTGCAAAACGCGTCAGCGGAAACGTGTCGGTGGGGCTGAAAGCCGTCGCATTGGTGAACGAGAGAAACACGTAGTCGAGAAAGCGCGGTTTCCAGTTCAGTTGGTCGCGAATGTCGGGCTGGAGCGCCATCTGTGGAAAGAGAAAATCCGCGCGGCGCGCCTGCATGACTTGCGTCGTGGTGTGAAGGCGTTTTTCCGGGCCGCGCCCATCCAGTTCCCAAAACCAGAGCGCGTAAACGATGACGTTCGTGAGCCAAATTTGCACGGCGGCCAGCAGCAATTGTTCGCCGGTCAGGCGCTTGGCATGATGTTCGGACAGTTGCCAGCTGAAGAGCAGCACGATCGTCGCGATGTTGAATCCGTTGAGGATCGCGATGTGCACGACCGACGCTATACGCTGCCAGCCTGCCTCCTCGTGCCGGCGCGGCGAGACGATCATCAGCGGCACCAGAATTACCAGCAAAACCAGGGGGAGCACCCAAACCGGGCCGGCGACCACTTTGGGCGGCAACGTCACGTAGAGCGCGAGCGCCGCGATGACGGCGAGCCCGGCGTGCCAGCGCGGCTCGTCGTGGACAGTCATATGCATGCCGCCTCATTCGCAAGCTCGCGGCCGTTTGCATCCCGCGGCTGCGTGCGCGGGTTTTGCGCGATATGGCAACCGATTTTCGTGACGGAAAAACATTCCCGCGCCGCGGGCGCGACCCGCTGGGCGGCAACATCCTCTGGCTCGCGCGCGTCTTCGACAAAGCGCGCGCCGCGGCCAACGGCACGATTCACGATTACATCTATCCGTGCCCGATGGATCGAGGGGTGATGCAGCGCTGGGGTATTTCGCCCGAGCAATTCACGGCGGCGATCCAAACGCACGCGACGGACGATGCGATCCTGCGATGGCTGCGCGAGCGCACGACGCCCGAGCAGATCGAGGCTGCGAACCGGTGGCTGGTCACCGAAAAAATCGAAAACCTCGAGCGGCAGGACGCCGAGGAAGGCGCCGCGGAAAAAATCGCCTGATGGGCACAACGATCGAATTTGCTCGTCCCGACGGTAAAACCGCGCCGGGGTATCTTGCCGGAACCGACGATAAAGCTCCAGGCATCGTCGTTATCGAGGAATGGTGGGGCGTCACGCCGTCGATGAAAAAAATCGCCGACGACTACGCGGCGCTCGGCTATCGCGCGCTCGTTCCCGATCTCTACCGCGGCCGAACCGCAGCAGTCGGTGACGAGGCCAATCATTTGATGGAAGGCTTGAACTTTCAAGACGCGTTTTCACAAGACGTGCGCGGCGCGCTGCAGTATCTCAAGCAGAACGGCAAGAAAGCAGGCGTGACCGGGTATTGCATGGGCGGCGCGCTCACGTTGCTCACCGCAATGCACGTCAAGGAGGCGGACGCGGCGGTGTGTTTTTACGGTTTTCCGCCATCGGAGGCCGGCGATCCCGGCACCATCGAGATTCCGCTCCAGTGCCATTTCGCCAAGCACGACGAGTTTTTCACCGCGCAGGCCGCCTCGCAGATCGAACAGCGCTTGCAAGACGGCAAAGTTCCGCACGAGGTGTACTGGTACGACGCCGAGCACGGCTTCTGCAATCCGAATCCGCTCGGTCAATCGGGTTTAGGACACTACAACGCGCAAGCGGCACACGAAGCTTGGGAGCGCGCCGTACGCTTTTGGAACAACACGCTGCGCTAGCTCGAGTTACTGGAATTTGGTGCCGGCGTTGATCGGAGCGGAGCGCATCGCGCCCTGTTCCAAGCCCCACTTTTTGAGGAGCGCGTCGTAGGTGCCGTCGGCGATGACGGCTTTGAGCGCGTTTTGAAGGCGATCGCGCAAAGCCGCGTCCTTCTTGGGTACCGCGATGCCGTAGGGCACGACACCGAATTGCTGGCCGGCAATGCGGTACTTTTTGCCGCCTCCGAGCGTGCGCGCCAAGTGCGAGACGACCGGGTAATCGGAGACGTGCGCCATCGATTTTCCCGCGAGGAATTGCTTGAGCGCTTCGTCGTCGGTGGTGTACACGAGCGTGGTAATCGGATGCAGACCGACCGCGGTACACCGCTCGGATTGCGCTTTGACGGCTAGTTCTTGCGAGGTGCCGCGCTGCAGGTCGACCGTCATCCCGCATAAGCTTGCAAGATTGAAAATGTGATGCGGATTATCGGCCGGAACGAGGATGCCGCTGCCGGCGAGAAAGTAGTCGATGAAATCCGCTTGCCGCGAGCGCTCGCGCGTGTCGTTCATCGCGGAGATCACCAAATCGAACGTGCCGCGGTTCAGCGCCTTCAGCAAATCGTTGAAGTCGTGGTTTTCGAACGAGAGCCGCGAACCGAGCTTCGCCGCCATCGCTTGCGCCAAATCGTAGTCGAAGCCTTCAACGCGTTTGGAAGGACGTGCGTAATACTCCAGCGGCGCATAGGAGATGTCGGAACCCACGCGCAGGTTTTGCGTCGCGGCGGCACGGGCGGAAGGGGCGAGCGCGAAGAGCAAAAGCAAAAGCGGAACAAACGCGCGTTTCATGGCGACCTCCTGACTGGGTAGGTATCGGCTCGCCGGGGCGGCCACGTTAGCGTGCCGAAACGTGGGAGCATGCCCGCCACGTTGACCGATCATCCCTTCATGCGCGCCTGCCGGCGCGAAGCTGCGGACTACACGCCCATTTGGCTCATGCGTCAGGCCGGCCGCTATCTGCCGGAATACCGGCGCGTGCGCGCTCGCTATTCGTTCTTGGAACTTTGTCGCGACTCGAGCGCGGCGGCGCAGGTCACGGTGGATACGGTGCGCCGTCTGGGCGTCGACGCGGCGATCGTCTTTGCCGACATTCTTCTTCCGCTCGTTCCGATGGGCGCGGGGCTGACCTACGAAAAGGGCGACGGCCCGCGCATCGCGCGTACCGTTCGAAGCATGCGCGACGTCGAGCAGCTGCATCCCGTAAGCGTGGAAGAATCGCTCGCGTTCGTCGCGCAGACGGTGCGCCTGGTTCGCAGAGAGCTGGAAAACGAAGTCCCCGTGATCGGCTTTGCCGGCGCGCCGTTCACCGTGGCGTCTTACGCCATCGAAGGCGGCGGCTCGCGAACCTACGTCGCGACGAAAGCGCTCATGTATAACGACGCGCCGGCGTGGCATCGATTCATGGATTTGGTGGCGGACGTCACCGCGCACTATCTGAACATGCAGATCGATGCGGGCGCGCACGCCGTGCAGCTCTTCGACAGCTGGGCCGGCGTGCTTTCGCCGCACGATTACCGGACGTTCGTGCAGCCGTATTCGCGAAAAGTCATCGCGGCGCTGCGCAAAGGCACGCCCGTGATTCATTTCGGCACGATGACCGGCACGTTGCTCGAAGCGATGCGCGATGCGGGCGGCGACGTCATCGGTTTGGATTGGCGCGTCGAACTCGACGAGGCGTGGCAGCGCCTGGGAAGCGGTGTCGGCGTGCAAGGCAACCTCGATCCCGCACTGTTGTTTTCGGATCGGCGCACGATTCGCGCGGCAGCGTCCGACATTCTTCGCCGCGCCGGCGGGAGTCCCGGACACATCTTCAACCTCGGGCACGGTATTCTGCCGGAAACGCCGGTCGACAACGTGCTCGCGCTCATCGACGCAGTGCACGAATTGAGCGCATGAGCCGTACCGTCGTCCTGCTCGGCTTCGGTGGGCCGTCCGGCCCCGAAGAGATTCGACCGTTTCTCGATCGCGTGCTCGCGGGCCGGCGCGTCCCGCCGCAGCGGTACGAGGCCGTAGTATCTCACTACATGCAAATCGGCGGCAAGTCGCCGTTCAACGAACTCACGCAGCGGCAGGCGAATGCGCTTGAGCGCGAACTCGGGGAGCGCGGCGTCGATGCGTCGGTGAGAGCTGCCTATCTCAATGCTGCGCCGTTCGCCAAAGACGTGGCAGCAGAGTTGCGCGAACAAAACGGCGCGCGTCCGATAGCGATCGTTCTCGCGGCGCATCAAAGTCCCGCAAGTTGGGACAAATACGCCGGCCTCATTCCGGATGCAGCCTACGTTCCGCCGTATTTCGATCATCCGCTTTTCATCGCCGCGCACGCCGAGCGCGTGCTGGATGCTCTTCAGCGATTGGGAAAAGGCTCATTCGACGGCACGGAACTCATCTTCACCGCGCACAGCATTCCGCAGGCGATGGCGAACGTAAGTCCATACGTGGGGCAGCTGCAGCGCACTGCCGAATTGATAGCCGCGCAAGTGGGAGCGCGCACGTGGCGCATCGCGTATCAAAGCCGCAGCGGATCGCCGCACGAGCCGTGGCTCGGGCCGGACGTACGCGATGCGTTGCGCGAGCTGCCAGCGCGCGGCGCGCGCGAGGCTGTGGTCGCGCCGATCGGGTTTTTGTGCGATCACGTAGAAATTTTGTACGACTTGGACGTAGATGCCGCCGCGGCCGCGCGCGAAGCCGGCGTGCGAATGCAGCGAGCCGTCGCGCTCAACGATCATCCGGTCTTCATCCGGATGCTGGCGGATTTGGTGCAACAGTGCGGCGCGTAGCGATTTTGGGCGGCGGCATCAGCGGACTTGCCGCGGCGTTTTCGCTGCACGAAGCGCGCGCGGCGGGAGTGGACGTCGAGTTCACCGTGTTCGAAGCCTCCGAGCGCGCCGGCGGCTGCATCGAAACGCTACAGACGCAAGGTTTCACGATGGAACTCGGCGCGGACTCGCTGCTCGCGGACAAGCCTGCCGCTCGAGAGTTGCTGCGCCGTTTACAGTTAGAAAGCGAGCTCGTCGGCACGCCGCCGCAATACCGCGGTGCGCGCATCCTGCATCGTGGGCGCCTGCGCCCGATTCCGGGCGATTTTCAGCTGTTCGCGCCTACGTCGCTTGCGGCGCTGCTGACAAGCGGGATCTTCAGCGCGCGCGGCATCGCCCGCGCAGCGCTCGAGCCGTTCATCCCGCCGCGTTCATCGGACGACGACGAGAGTTTGGCATCGTTCGTCACGCGGCGCTTCGGCCGCGAAGTGCTCGACCGCCTCGCGCAGCCGCTGATCGGCGGCATCTATTCCGGCGATCCGCAGCGTTTGAGCATGCAGGCTACGCTGCCGCAGTTTGTCGAGATGGAGGGCCGGCACGGAAGCGTGCTTCGCGCGATGGCTGCGGACAGATCGCACGCAGGCCGCCGCAACGGTTCGCGCGCGCAGCTGATGAGTTTGCGCGGCGGATTGCAAACGCTGGTCGAGGCGCTCGTGCAGCGTCTTGGTTCGGCGGTGAAAACGCGCGCCGAAGTCACCGGCTTGCAACGCGATGCGCAAGGATGGACGTTGCACTTTGCCGATGGTGCCTCGGCGCGTGCCGATGCAGTCGTGTGCGCGCTGCCCGCGTATACCGCCGCGCAACTCTTGCCCGCGATCGATTCGGAGCTCGCGCAGATGCTCGAGCAAATTCGGTACAACTCAATCACAACGGTCAACCTCGCGTATGACGCGGCCGAGCTGCCGTCCCTTCCGCCGGCGACCGGGTTCGTCGTTCCGGCGATCGAGCAGCGCCGCATCACCGCAGCGACGATCGCGACGCAAAAATATCCGCAGCGGGCACCCGCCGAACGCGTGCTGCTGCGCGCGTTCATCGGCGGCGCGCTTCAACCGGAACTGCTCGCGTTTTCCGATGAGGAGCCGGAACGCATCGCGCGAGCGGAATTGCGAGTGTTGCTGCACGTTTCGGCGCAGCCGCAGATGGCCGTGGTGCGGCGATGGGACCGCCTGCTCCCGGAATACGCGGTCGGGCACTTGCGGCTGGTGGACACGCTCGAACGGCGGGCGGCGGCACTTGGCGGGCTTGCGCTTGCCGGCTCTGCTTATCGCGGCGTGGGTATCCCGGACTGCATTGCCGGCGGCCAGGCCGCTGCCGGCAAACTCCTCTCTGCGTGGGAACCCGCCAAAGGCGGGTAAGCTCACTCTTAGCCGCTTCATTCAAGAACCAGGAGGCTAAAATTCAAATGCGTCATCTCTTCGCGCCTGCCGCCGCGTTGCTGTCGATGGTCCTCGTGACTCAAGCCGCCAGCGCCGCCCCGCACGCAGGCGCACAATACGCCGGCTTCATCACCACATCGGTTAGCACGTCGAACGCCTACGTGGGCGAACCGGTCACCCTCACACGCGTTACCGCGGAAGACGGCTCTGTCGCCGGTGCGCGCATGTACGGCACGGTTACGCGCGTCATCAAGCCGGGGCAAGGGCAGCCCGCGCAGCTGCAAATGACGTTCACCAAACTGGTGCTGCCCAGCGGCGCCACGTACGCGATCGACGGCGTCGTAACGGGCATGCAGGCCCAAACGAAAAACAACGCCCTCAAAGAGGCCGGCGGTGCCATCGCGGGCATGATCGTCGGCAACATCATCGGCAAAACGATCTTTCACGCGGCAACGGGCATCGGCGGATTTCTCGGTGCGGTCGGCGGGTATCTCATCGCGAGAAACAACCGCACGAACGTCACGGTGCCCGCCGGCTCGGCGGTGCGCGTTTCGCTGCGCACGGTACGCCGCCAGGCCATCCGCTAAAATCACTTCGTATAATCGAAGAAACGGAGTCCCGTGCAAAGCGGGACTCCGTTTTTGAGCCGTGGTGCCAAGGGGCAGAATCGAACTGCCGACACCGCGCTTTTCAGGCGCGTGCTCTACCGACTGAGCTACCTTGGCACGGCGACCGCCCTGGGTTCGCTGC
>Ga0070739_10002384_pt1 | contig 25482 bp, 28 predicted proteins | sample Coa_R1_7_FD_66445 | JGI IMG/M metagenome (GOLD analysis project Ga0070739, IMG submission 66445) | Surface soil microbial communities from Centralia Pennsylvania, which are recovering from an underground coalmine fire - Coalmine... | ecosystem: Environmental > Terrestrial > Soil > Unclassified ...
AGCCGGCCGTGGTCGCCGAGCAGGTAGATCTGGTGGCGCTCGTTGCCGCGGTCGTCCTTGTGGACCAGCACCCGGTCGGTGCCGGGCACGTAGCGACCCGTGACCGGCTCGGCCTCGTCGGTCAGCTGCACCAGCCCTTCGGAGGAGAGCTCGTAGAGCTGCATGGTGCCCGACAAGTTGGAGGCCACCAGCAGTCGGGAGCCGTCCATGCTCCAACCGGCGGGCACGGCCACCCGGGCCTGCAGATACCGCTCGATGTCGGCCATCCCACTCCTCTCCCGACGACGCCGGCGGCGATGGCCCGAACTCTCCCATACCCGCCGACCGGGCGCCCGGTGCCCTGCTGGCGGCGCTCAGACAGAGGGCGGGTCGTACAGGGTCAGCTCGGCTGGGTCCGGAGCCTCGAAGGCGGCCGCCCACTCCTCCAGCTCGGCCCGGGTGATCGTTCTCGAGGCGAAGGCGGCCTCGCGGCCCCGGCTCACGATCCGGTGCCAGAGCACCTCGACCGGGGCGTCGAGGTAGCGCAGCTCCACCGCCGCCCCGAGGGCGCGGGCCCGCTGGCGGAGGGCGTCACGCTCCCGTCGCGACCACAGGCCCCACTCGATCACCACATGGGTGCCCAGTGCGAGCAGCTGCTGGGCCAGCTCCCATTGGAGGGCCTCCACCCGGCCCCTCACCACCTGGTCGAACAGATCGCAGCCGAGTTGGATCATCCACTCGTCCGGGCACAGACGCACCGCTCCCAGCGCCGACGCCACCGCTGTCGCGGTGGTCGTCTTGCCTGCGCCGGGCAGGCCGCACACCAGCACCAGCCGGGCGGGACCGGGTTTATGGGGGCGGTCGGCGGCGGGCACGGCGCGATTATGGGCTCGTGACCGGCCCGGTGGACCTCCGGCCCTACTTCAAGGGGGATCGCCTGGTGACGGTGCCCCGCCGCCGACCGGCCCGCCTGGCGCTGCTGGACCGGCTGGCGGCGGAGTTCGAACCGGGCATCCTCTACAGCGAGGAGCAGGTGAACGCCGTCCTGGGCCGGTTCCATCCCGACTACTGCATGCTGCGCCGGTACCTCGTCGACGAGGACTTCCTCGGCCGGCGGGACGGGATGTACTGGCGCTCCGGCGGCACCTTCCACCTGGACTGACGAGCGGCCGGGTCCGCGGCCGGGTCGCCCCCTACGTCGCCTGCCCGGCGCCGGGGCTGGAGATCACACCGTCGGCCCGCAGCTGGGCGACCTCGGCGTCGTCCATGCCCAGCCAGCTCCGGAGGACCGAGTCGGTGTCGGCCCCCAGGGCGCCGCTGGGCCGGATGTCGGGCAGGGCCTCGCCCCGGTAGCGGATGGGGGAGCGGGGCAGCACCACATCGCCGAGCACGGGGTGATTCACGTGGGCAATGGCACCCCGTTCGTGCAGGTGGGGGTCCTCCACCACCTCGGCCACCTCCCGCACCGGCGAGGCCGGCACCCGGTTGTCGCGGCACAGGCTGAGCACCTCGGCCCGGGTGAGGCCTGCGGTCCACTCCTGCACCAGGGCCTCGACCTCGTCCATCCGGTGGACCCGTCGCCCGTTGGAGAGGTAGCGCTCGTCCTCACCGAGCTCGGGCCGGCCCATGGCGGTGGTCAGGCGGCGCCACTGATCCTCGGTGATGACGATTATCGCCACCCACCCGTCGGAGGTCGGATAGGCGTTGTAGGGGGCGAGCGACTGGCCGCCGTGACGGTTGCCCGTCCGGGGGGTGGTACCGAACTGGTAGTGGCTCGACAGGTTGGAGGCCAGGGTGGGGTAGACGGCGTCGACCATGGCCACATCGACCACCCGGCCCCGCCCGGTGCGCTCCCGCTCGTACAGGGCGGTCACCACCCCGGCGTAGAGATGGGTGCCGCCGAGGAAGTCGACGAAGGCCACCCCCGCCTTGACCGGTGGCTGCTCGGGGAACCCGGTCACGCTCATCACCCCGGCGTGGGCCTGCACCGTTATATCCATGGCCAGCCGGTCGCGGTCGGGCCCGTCCACCCCGAAGCCGGTGGCCGAGCCGTAGACCAGCCTCGGGTTGGCCTCGAGGAGGAGGTCGGGCCCCAGCCCCAGGCCGTCCATCACCCCGGGGGCGAAGTTCTCCAGCAGGACGTCGGCCACCGACGCCAGGTCCACCAGCACCTGGCGCCCGCGCCGGTGCTTGAGGTCGAGGGTGATGCTGGACTTGTTCGAGTTGAGCATGGCGAAAGGCACGGTGGCGTCGGTACCGGCCCGCCCCCGGGCCGGCTCACCCCCGGGCGGCTCCACCTTGACGACCTCGGCCCCGGCCATGGCCATCAGCAGCCCCGCCCACGGACCCTGGTAGATGCGGCCCAGGTCGAGGACCCTGACGCCGGCCAGGGGTGGGCTCACTTGAAGGAGCCGCCGATCAGGTCGCGGGCCATGATGATCCGCTGAACCTCGCTGGGCCCCTCGCCCACCCGACGGATGCGCAACTCGCGGTACCACCGTTCGAGGGGCAGGTCCTTGGTCATTCCCGCTCCTCCGTGGATCTGCATGGAGCGGTCGACGACGCGGCTGGCGGCCTCGGTCGCGACCAGCTTGGCCATGGCGGCGGCGGTACGGAACTGCTCGCCCCGGTCGGCGCGTGCGGCGGCGTCAAGGGTGAGCCAGCGGGACTGCTGTATGTCGATCTCGTTGTCGACGATCATCCACTGGACGGCCTGCCTGGTGGCGAGGGGGGCGCCGAAGGTCTCCCTCTCCCGAGCCCAGGCGATGGCCATCTCCTGCGCCTTGACGGCCACCCCGATGCACCCGGCGGCGTAGGGGATGCGGTTGCGGGAGAGCCGGTCGTTGGCGATCTGGAACCCGCCGTTGACCTCGCCCAGGACGTTGGCGTCGGGGACCCGGAGGTTGTCGTATTCGAGCTCGGTGGCGTAGTGGGCCGAGCGCAGGGTGTGGACCACCCGGCGCACGTGGAAGCCGGGCGAGTCGGTGTCGATGATGAAGCAGGTGATGCCCTCCCGACCGGGCCCTCCCGTGCGGGCGAAGGTGATGCCGAAGTCGGCCCGGTCGGCTCCGCTGATGTAGAGCTTGGTGCCGTTGAGCACCCACTCGTCACCATCGCGGTAGGCGGTGGTGCGGATGGCCCGGGCGGGGTCGCTGCCACCCGAGGGCTCGGTCAGGGCGAAGAAGCCCTCCCGCTCGCCCCGCAGCAACGGGTACAGGTAACGCTGCTTCTGGTCCTCGTTGGCGTCATAGAGCTGGGCCAGTCCCGCTCCGCCGAACACGCCGTAGCAGGGGGCGTAGAGCCCGGCCCGGTGCTGGGCCATCTCGATGGCCATCAGGCACCGGGTGACCAGGTCTATGCCCGGCCCGCCGTACTGGGCCGGGATGTCGAGGCCGTAGAGGCCCATCTCCCGCACCTTGGCGACCAGGCGCTGATGGTCGGCCGGGTCCAGCTGGTCGGCATCGGGGTCGAGGTCGGCCTCCAGCGGAGCGATCTCCTCCCGCACGAAGCGTCGCACCGACTCGACCAGCATGGCCTGCTCGGTGGAGAGCTGAAGGTCCATCCGTCCTCCTCGGTTCAGGCCGGAGAGAGCCGGCCCAGGCCGGCGGTGTCGGCGGCGTTGGCCGGCGGAGGCGCGCCGTGGTCAGCGACGTGGACCATGAGCAGCTCCCGCCACCGGGTCAGGTAGGCCATCGTGACCTCGACCCGGAACTGAACGCCGGAACCAGCGTGCTCTCGCAGCCGGCGTTCCAGTTCTCCTCTCAAGCCGAAGGGGGACCTTCCTCCGGCGTAGCCGATGAGCAGGATGCGGCCGTCGGCACCGGCCAGCTCGTACACCCCGAGCTGACCGCCGAGGACGCTGACGTGCTCGGCGTCGAGGGGTTGCCACGGCTTCTGCGAGCGGACGGCGGGGGCCACTCAGCGCCCCCGGAAGTCCGGCGGCCGACGCTCCAGTCGAGCGGAGATCCCTTCGCTGGCATCGCCGCTCCCGCCGGCGGCGGCCACCAGGGCGTCCAGGTCCCCGTGGGGAAGCCCGTCGTGGCCTTCGCCCAGACGGACCAGTGTCGACTTGATCGCCCGCAGCGAGAGGGGGGCGTTGGCCGCCAGCCGCCTGGCCACCCGGTCTGACTGCGGGCCGAGCTCGTGGTCGGGGACCGCCATCAGGATCACGCCCAGCTCGGCCAGCCTTGTGGCGGGCACCGGATCCCCGAGCAGCAGCATCTGGCGGGCCAGGGCCGGTCCGGCGGCGTCGTAGAGGCGGGCGGCGAGGTACCAGCTGGGGGCCAGGCCGATCTGGGCCAGCGACATCCCGAAGCTCGCCCTGGTGGAGGCGATCACCAGGTCGCAGTTGAGGGCCAGCTCGTTGCCCCCGGCGATGGCGTCTCCCTGCACGACGGCCACCACCGGCAGGGGATAGGAGCGCAGCGCCTGCAGCAGGTGGTGGATGGGGCTCTCGCCGGCGGGGGCGGCCGAGGCCCGGCGCTCGGTCAGGTCCAGCCCGGCGCAGAAGACCGGACCGCTGGCCCGCAAGACGGTGGCTCGCTCGTGGGCTGGAGGCGCCTCAGCGAACACCGAGCTGAGCTGCTCGAGCATGGCCAGGGTGAGGGCGTTGCGCTTCTCCGGTCGGTTGAGGACCACCGTCCGGATCCCCTCAGCGCTGGAGACCTCTACCTCGGCCATCAGGCCCTCCGCCAACTGGTGCCGGCCCGGCTGTCATGAGGCATCGGGGACCTCCTCGGGTCGTAGCCCGGGAATCGCTGGCCGCTCGGCCAGTCGCCGGAGCCCGTCTACGAGCCCGTCGTCGGCGACTGCCATGGCCTCGTCGAGGCTGAACCATCGGACCTGCTGGCTCTCCCCGGCGGGAGGGTTGGGTTCCACCGGGGGGGCGAGCAGGAGGAAGCGCAGGTCGAGGTGCAGGTGACCGGCGGCCGCCGGATGCACGTCGAGATGGATCAGCTGCGGACCGCCGGGCGGGTGCTCGGCGGCCAGCCCGGTCTCCTCCGCCGCCTCCCGACGGGCGGCCTCGGCGGGGGACTCACCGGGGTCGACGTGGCCGCCCGGCTGCAGCCATCCACCCAGCCGCTTGTGCCAGTGCAGCACCGTGCCCCGTGACCCGATGACCAGTGCCGAGCCGGTCACGTGGACAGGGTCGGCGTGGCGGTCGAAGGGGTCGGCCAAGCGGTCCAGCTCGGCCAGGAACCGGGTCCTGGAAGCCGCCTCCCGTCGGGTGCGGGGCTCGAAGGCCTCGACCGCCGCCCTGAGCCCGACGGTCTGACCGGTCCGGCTCCGATCCTCTCCCCGACCGTTAGCCATCGGGCGGCCAGCCTACGGGGACCGATGCCCTGGTGGCGAAGGCGTCCGAAGGAAACGCCGGCGGGGCCACGGATGGAATTGCCAGTCCGCCGGCCGAGCCGCAATCATCCGCCCGTGCCATCCAAGCCCGTGCCTCAACCGTCGCCGGAGACCCAGCCCTTCTGGGACGGGTGCGCCGCCGGGGTGCTCCGCCTGCAGCGCTGCCGCGCCTGCGACCAGTTCTACTTCCCGCCCCGGCCGTTCTGTCCCCGGTGCCTGTCCACCGACGTCGAGTGGAAGGACGTGAGCGGGCGGGCGACCCTGCACACCTATGTGATCAACCACCGCCCCGCCCCCGGCTTCGAGGCGGACGCCCCCTACGCCATCGCCGTGGTCCAGCTGGACGAAGGTCCCCGGATGATGTCGAACATCGTCGGGGTCGAGAACACCCCGGAGAACCTGCCGCTCGACATGGCCCTGCAGGTCACCTTCGAGAGCCGGGGCGACATGATGGTTCCCCTGTTCGAGCCGGCCCGATGAGCGTCCGTCATCAGGTCGCCATCGTCGGGGCCGCCGAGACCACCGAGCTCGGCACCATCCCCAACCTGTCCTCCATCGAGCTGCACGCCGATGCCGCCCGCAACGCCATCGCCGACTGCGGCATCTCCCTCGCCGACATCGACGGGGTGGCCTGCGCCGGGCAGAGCCCGGTGGCCGTGGCGCAGTACCTGGGCATAACCCCGCGCTACCTGGACGGGACCAGCGTGGGCGGATGCTCCTTCATGCTGCACGTCCGCCACGCCGCCGCCGCCATCTCCGAGGGCATGTGCGACGCCGTGCTCATCACCCATGGCGAGTCGGGCCGGTCCCGCGTCGGCGTAGGCGGCTTCTTCGGCGGCGGAGGCTTCGGCGGGGCCACCCTGCAGGGCCAGTTCGAGGCCCCCTACGGTCCCACCGGACCGCCCACCATGTTCCCCATCGGGGTGGTCCGCTACATGAAGGAGTTCGGGCTCACCCACGAGCAGCTGGCCATGGTGGCGGTGGTGCAGCGGGAGTGGGCCGGGCACAACCCCAGGGCCATGATGAGGGACCCGATCACCGTTGACGACGTGCTCTCGTCCCGCATGATCGCCTACCCGATGCACCTGCTCGAGTGCTGCCTGGTCACCGACGGCGGAGGGGCGCTGATCCTGACCCGGGCCGAACGGGCCAAGGACTTCCCCTCTCCGCCGGTATACATACTCGGCACCGGGGAGTCCTCGGAGACCCCGATGATCTCCCAGATGGAGGACTTCACCACCTCCAAGGCCTTCCGGGTGTCGGGGCGCCAGGCCTTCGCCGAGGCGGGCATAACCCATGCCGACGTGGACCACCTGATGATCTACGACGCCTTCGCCCATCTTCCGATCTACGGGCTGGAGGACCTCGGCTTCGTGGGCCGGGGCGAGGCGGGCGCCTTCATCGAGGAGGGCAACACCCGCCCGGGCGGGAAGCTGCCCCTCAATACCAACGGGGGCGGGCTGTCCTACACCCACACCGGCATGTACGGCATGTTCGCCCTGCAGGAGGCCGTCCGCCAGGTCCGCGGCACCGCCCCGGCCCAGGTCCCCGGCGTGCAGGTGAGCGTGGCCCACGGTGTCGGTGGCATGTTCGCCGCCGCCGGCACGGTGGTGATGACCAACCAGGCCGGCTGAGCCCGCCCAGGGGCCCGGCGCCGGCCGGACGCCAGGCCCCCGATCACCGCGCCGTCGAAAGGACCGCCAGCAGGTCGACCTCGCGGCCCTGACCCAGGGTGGCCGCCAGGCGGACCCCGACGATCCAGCCGGCGACTCCGATGGCCAGGCCAAGCAGCAGGGCCAGCGCCTGGGCGGGCGAACGGGCGGGAAGGACCAGGCTCAGGATCAGCACCGGGGAGGCGATCAGGGCCGAGCCGAACATCGTCCCCAGGGCGGCTCCGGCCGCCGCCGCCCCCTGGCCGGCCCCGGCGCCGCTGAACACCCCGCTGCGCCCCGCCGGGGGATAGGGGAACGGGGTCTTGACGCTGGCCCGGGCGCCCAGTCCGATGCTCACCCCGCCGGCGGCGGCGGCCAGGCCGGCGGCGGGCAGCAGTCCGATCCAGTTGTGGGAGAGCCACACCAGCAGGCCGAGCACGGGCAGGATCACCACCAGGCCCACCGTCATCCTCGCCATGGTGCGGGCGAACACCTCGGCGCGGAGCCGGGTTCCGGCCGCCACGTTGGTCCACCAGCTGGCGGCGTCGAAGCCGAACAGGTTGGTGCCGGCTGCTCCGAAGGCCAGCGCCGGCCATCCCGCCAGCAGCGGCAGGCGGGCGCTGCCGGTGTGCAGGGCCTGGAAGCTCAACAGGGGAGCGAAGGCGGCGGCGCTGCTGCCGAGCATGGTCGCCCGCACCCGCGGGTCGCGCCAGGCGTAGCGCAGCTCCTTGGCGGCGACGGCCTGCACCTGGGCGGGGAAGACCCTCAGCCAACCCGGCACCAGCTGGCGGTGCCGGTGCCCGGTCCCGCTGGCCACCATGGCGGTGGTGTTGGCCTTCTGGATGGCCAGCCACCACCACCACACCAATGTGGCGGTGAGGGCCACGGTGGCGGCCGAGGCGGCCAGGGAGCGCAGCAGGTCACCGGCGCGGGCGGCGGCCAGGGCCTGGGCCGGCCAGCCGGGGGGGAGCCAGCGCAGCACCGAGGCGGTGGCCACAGCCACCCCTCGCCCCCACACCGCCACATGGGCGCCTGGCTCCACCCGGCTCACGAAGGCCCGGTTGGCCAGCTGGATGCCGGCGTTGACGGCCAGGGCGACGAGGGGGACGGCGAACAGCGCCATGTCGCGCCAGGTCCGCCGGCCCCTCAGGGCCGACAGGGCGGTCGAGACCAGGCGGCTGGTCGTCAGGCACAGCGCCAGTGTCGCCAGCACCGCCACCAGGCTCAGCACGGCGCCGGCGCCGAGGGGGGCCGAGCCGGCGAGGAGGCCCACCAGCAACAGAACGGTGAACAGGCCACCGAAGCCGACGGGAGCGGCCAGCAGCAGCCCGGGCATGAGCTGGGCCGCCCGCAGGGGGAACAGGGCGAGGCTGTCCATGTCGAGGGTGTTGTCCGAGGCGAGCGCCAGTACCGGGCCGAGGGCCCAGGACAACACCAGGAAGGTGAGCAGGGTTGCAGTGGAGTTCTCGGCGGCGGCGGGGCCCAGGCGGCGCAGGTAGAGCAGCAACGCCCCGGCCAGGCCGCCGAACCCCCCGGCGAACAGGAAGCCGGCCAGGACGGCCACCGAGCCGCGGGGACCCAGCGCCCTGATGCCCCCCCGCATGAGGGCCCACTTCAGTCGGACGAGGTGGCCAGCCACTCCAATCCCTGCGGTGCGTCGGGGCGGGCCCCGACCCGCTCGAAGAAGATCTCCTCCAACCGCCGGCCGCCCCTGACTTCGTCCGCCGGGCCGGCCGCCACCACCCGACCGGCGCTCATGATGGCGACGTGGTCGCAGAGCCGCTCCACCGTCTCCATCACGTGGCTGCTGAACACCACCGTGCCGCCCCCCAGGGTGTACCGCTGCAGGACGGTCCGGATCGTCCGGGTCGACACCGGGTCCACGGACTCGAACGGCTCATCGAGGAACAGCACCCTCGGGGCGTGGAGGAGAGCGCAGGCCAGGGCGATCTTCTTGCGCATGCCCTGGCTGTAGTCGACCACCAGGGTGTGCCGGGCGCCGGCGAGATCCAGCACCTCGAGCAGCTCCTCGCTGCGGGCCCGGATCACCTCGGGGGGCATCTGGCGCAGCAGGCCGTTGTAGGTGAGCAGCTCCGACCCGCTCAGCCGGTCGAAGAGCCGGAGGTCCTCGGTGAGCAGGCCCAGGAGGGCCTTGACGCCCACCGGGTCGGACCAGACGTCCTGACCGCATATGGAGGCCCGGCCGGCGTCGGGTCGGAGCAGGCCCGTCGTCATGCGCAGGGTGGTCGACTTGCCCGCCCCGTTCGGCCCCACCAGTCCGAAGAAGGCGCCGGCCGGCACCACCAGGCTGAGGTCGACCACCGCCGGCTTCCGGCCGAAGGACTTGCGCAGGCCCTCGATGAGGACCGCAGGCGGCTCGGCCGGCGCCTTGGCAGCGGTGGTCACCTTCCGCCGGCGTTGCCCCTCGACCACGGGCCCGACCCTAGTTCTGGTCGTCGTCCGGGCGACGGGTCCTGTAGTGACCGCCAGGCTCTCCGGCCCCGGACCGGCTCTCGAGGGTCCTGGCCCCGAATCGACGAGGGGCTGGGCCGCGAGCTCACCGCCCCAGGGTCACCTCGGTCCGGACCACGCCGGCCCGCTGGTGCCAGGCCGACAGCGACACGGTCGTGCCCGCCGGGGCCCGCACCGTCCATTCGGCCAGGGCACGATCGAAGGTGGCGTCGGAGCCGGCGCCGAAGCCGCCGAGCATGCTGGTCTTGAGGACCCGTCCGGCCAGCTGTCCTAGCTCCCGTCGAGTGGGCACACCGACGACCTCGGCGCCGTTGGCCACGGCGGCCTCGGGCAGGGAGATGTCGGCTTCGATCGGCCGGACGACCTTGCGCTTGACGGCCTGCTCGGTCACCTGGGTGGGCAGGAACCCTGCGTTCTCCACGACCATACGGACTCGCCAGGTGTCCTCACCTATCGGCGCCGCCTCGGCGGAGCGCAGCCTCAGTTCTGGGGCGATGAGGACGTGCCAGATCGCCCAGTCGGCGTGCGGTGCCACCTCGGCCTCGAGGCGGCTGGGCGGCGGGTTGCGGAAGCAGTGGGCCGTGTTCCATCCCCCCAGCTCCACCCGCCCCAGCTGGGGGTGGTCGAACGGATACCAGTCGACGAACCCCTCGCCCCCGAGCTCCTCGTCGCTCCATGCCAGCAGCTTGAAGTCGTCGTCGAGGGGATGCTCCCGCCACCACTCGATCGGGTGAGCGTCCTCGATGCCCGCCGCCCTCAGTGGGTTCCAGAACTCGGTCGTCCATGCATGCACGCCGAGGTGGTCGTAGGCCCAGTCGTCGGCCACGCCGGTGATCGAGTCCTTGGGGTCGTAGCGGAAGCCGTGGTACACGGAGACCGCCGGGTACCCGGTCAGCTCCGTCGCCTTCCTCCCGATGAGCTGGAAGACGCGCAGGTCGAAGGTGTCCATGGCGTCGTCCGCCTTCGTCCCGTACGGGCGGAGGTGCACGCCGGCGTAGGTGTGGTACTGGATGAAGGCGCCTATGTTGGGCCGGTCGACGATCGCCTGCACGACGGCGCGGATTTCGGGCTCCGAGGTCGGATACGGCCCCGCACCCCGTTGTTCGCCCTCCGTGCGCCACTCGACGGGGTAGTTGCGGTTCATGTCGAGACCGGCGAGCGGGGGAGCGCCCTTGATGGTCACTCCGTCCCAGCCTTGAATCTCGCCTTCGCTGAGCAGCCGGTAGTACGGGCCCGGGCCGGCCTCGATCGGATCGCGGGCCACCAGCAGCCGGGGATCGGCCGAGGACGGCTTCCAGGTCCCGTTCGGATCCTCGATGCGCATGGTCAGGATGCGTCCGTCACCGTCGATGTCGGAGGCGATGAGCCCATCCTGCTGGTCGACACGGGGATAGGGACGGGCCGAGGAGCGCACATACCTGGGCCGCTCGGCCATGGCGAGCTCGGCGCCATCGGGTCCCATGCGGGGCACGATGTAGAAGGTGCGGGTGTCGACGGCCCGGGTCACGGTGGCGTCCTGGCCGTACTCGTCGAGGAGCTTGGCGATGAGGTACAGAGCAGCCAGGGACCCGGTGAGCTCGGTGGCGTGGATGTTGCCGTCGATCCAGATGGCGGGCTTCTCCAGCGGCGGCCCCGTCTCCTTGTTGGTGACCGTCGCCAGCCAGATGTCCCGCCCCTCGCTGGACTGCCCGATCGAGGACAGATCCATGAGCTCGGGCCGGCCGGCGGCGAGCCCCTCGAGGCGCTCGGTCAGCTCGGGAAAGCGCAGGAAGCGGTCGGTGGGGACGCTCGCCATGGCGGGATGCTAACGGCGGTCCGGCCGGAGGGCGCCCGATTCGGAACCCTCCCTGCTTACCGGCTCACTCCGCGGATACGAACTCGAGGACGTGGTCGAGAGAGGGGGAGTAGCCGTCGGAGGTGTCGAGGTCGATGGTCGGCACCGCCAGGGTAACCGGATCGAATTCCTCGTAGTAGGAGGCATGATCGAGGACCGACGTGTCGGCGTGGGCGGGACGCCTGGGCCGGTTCGCCACCCGCTGGCGGGCGACGGCGGCCTCCGTTCGACAGCGGATGATCCTGAGCCGGGCGAGATCCGCCAGCGGCTCGAGTTGAACCTTCCAAAGCTGGTGCTGGAAGGCCGCTTCGGCCACGACGCTCACCTCTCCTTCCACGAGGAGCCGGATGACCGCGAAGAACAGGTCGAAGGTCCGCCTGGTGAGCGGATCACCCGGCGCGGCCTCGAAGCCGGGGCCGAAAGCGTGGACCATCCCCTCCTTTATCTCGTCGCGGCACACAGCCGGGCAGCCGATGGCCCGGGCCAGGGCGTGGGCCAGGGTGGTCTTGCCCGAGCCGGGCGCGCCGCTCACGATGACGAGGGTGGGCTCGGCCATGCGCCCATGTTGGCCGATTGCAGCACCAACCCAAGGCCGAGCGAGTCGGTTCCGGTGGTGGGCCCTTCGCCTACCATGGCCCGGGTGGCCGGTCGCCTCACGCCCAGCTGCGTGTGGCGGGTGTCCGACGATCTGGTGGCCCGCCTCGACGAGCGCTTCGGCGAGCCCCTCGACGCCTACGTCAACGGCTCCCAGGTCTGGATGCGCGACGACGGGCCGGGCAGCATCATGCTGCAGTGGCGCCTGCACCCGGTACCGGGTTACCGCCGCCCGGACGGCGTGGCCACCGACGAGGTCTTCACCGCCGTGGCCCTCGCCCTCTCGACGGGGAGGGAACCGCCGGCCCGCCCCGAGGACCTCTGGGACGGCCTGGAGGCCTTCCCCGCCTACGGGGACGAGGCCGAGCCGGTCGAGCTGGCCCAGGCCACGACCACCTCCATCGGCATCGAGCCCGACGCCTGCGGTCTGGTCGACCACGAAGTCATCGGCGACGAGTGGGAGCGAAGCGCCGGGAGCGTCTCGATCGTCGATCGCCTGCTGGCCCAGCTCGGCGGCAGGGCGCCCGGCTAGGAGCGGGCGACCATCCAGGTCGCCATGCGCTCCAGGGTGCGGGCCGCCTGCGCCAGGCGGGGCTCGTTGAGGTGACCGTGGACGGCGCCGGGCTCGGTTATCTCCACCACCTCCACGCCGCTGTCCCGCAGGGCGGCGGCGTACGCCTCTCCCGAGGCGCGCAGGCGGTCGTAGTCGGCGTTGATGATGAGCACCGGAGGTTGTCCCGACAGCTCGCCCTTGCCGGCGAAGGCATAGGGGTCCTCGAGGGCGGCCGGGCTGCCTCCCACGAAGTGCAACGACAGCTCGGCGATGGCCTCGTCCGAGAAGACGAGGCCTCCTTCGGGCATGGAGTCGAGCCGCCGCCGCAGCGCCTCGCTGGGCGGGGGCAGCCGCGGGTGCACCAGCGGGTACACCAGGATGAGGCTCCCCGGCAGGGGCCCGGCCCCGTCGCGCAGGCGCTTGGTGACCCCGGCGGCCAGGGCCGCCCCGGCGCTGGCCCCGCCGAGGTGCAGGGTGGTGGTGCCCGGCAGCCGGGCGGCCGAGGTCCACCGCCAGGCGGCCAGCACGTCGTCGGCCGGCACCGGATAGCACACTCCGTTGAGGGCCTTGCGGTAGTCGGCCGACACCACCATCACGCCTCGGGAGGCCAGGAACAGGCCGACCCAGTTGGCCTCGGGCATGTCCAGGTCGCCGGCGATGAAGGCACCACCGTGGAGCCAGAGCAGGGCCGGTCCCGCCGGGGCCGGCGGCCGGTAGAGGCGAGCGGGCACGGGACCGTGGGGTCCGTGGATCGCCAGCTCCTCGACGGTCACGGGCTCCAACTCCGGGTAGCGCTCGATCAGGGCGGCGCTGGTGTTGTCGGGCCGGGGCGGAAGGAAGGTCACGCCCGCCTCGAGGGCGGCGACCATGTCGGCGACCGGCGGCAGGGCGGTCATGCCCCGGCTTTGGTGCCGAGCCGGATGGGGTGGCGGCGAACGTGGCCCGACACGGCCGCCGCCAGCTGGTCGGGGGCTTCGAGGTCCACGGCGTGTCCTACCCCCTCCAGCGTCACCAGCTCGGCACCGGGGATGGCGGCGGCGAGGTAGTCGGAGTTGGGGGGCCGCATCACCTTGTCCTCGGTGCCGCAGACCACCAGGGTCGGCACGGCCAGAGAGGGGAGAGCGTCGGTCACGTCGTGGGTGGCGAAGCACTGCGCCTGGGCCGCCCAGGCGTCGGGGGACGCCGGCTGGCCCAGCGACTTGTCGACCAGGGCTTCGAACAGATCGGGGTGCTCCTCCGGGAAGCGGGCCCCGCACGACAGGGCCAGGTTCTGCCGGGCCCGCTGGCGTGGGTCCACCGGGCCCCCTCCGGTGATGTTGGCCAGGAAGGCGTCGTCGGGCGGCGTGAGGCCGGCTCCGCCGGAAGACGTGGCCACCAGCACCAGGGACGCCACCAGGTCGGGCCGGGCGAGGGCGAGGCGCATGGCGGCCATCCCGCCGAGGGACTCGCCCACCAGGTGGAAGCGGGAGCCGAGCACGGCGCTGCCCACCGCCCCGGCGTGCTCGGCGCCGAGGGCGCTGGACTCGGGGGGCACCGCCCCGCTGGACGCCCCGGTGCCTCGCTGGTCGTAGCCGGCGACCCGGAGGTCCTCGGCCAGGGACGGGTGGCTGGTCGCGTGGACGAGCTCAAGGGGGTCCTCGCACAGCTCGGACACCACGAAGCGCCACGCCCGGCCATCGGACGCTCCTCCGGTGATCAGAAAGACCGGCTCGGCCCCGGGTGGTCCGGCCACCCAGGCCCGGAGACGTTCCCCGTCCCCGGTCTCCACCCAGAGCCATTCGAGCATCGTGCCCCCATTTGGGCCGCCGTCGGCGGCCCGGTCACTTTATGCTTCGCCGACATGCGGCCCTACTTCCAGACGCATCTGGTGGCGGGCCTGGTCTTCTGGGCCACGGCGATCGGATGGATCGTGCTCGAGGCCCGCCAGGGGGCCAAGACCAGGGCGGAGGCGACCGACTCCGACCGCGGCAGCAGGCAGCTCATCCGGGCGACCCTGTTCGGGGCGTGGCTGGTCTCATTCGTGGTGACCGCCGACTTCCCGGCGCTGGCCATTCGTGGGGACCGGGCGCTGTTCTTCGTCGTGGCCATGGGCACCATGTGGGCGGGCATGGCCCTGCGGTTCTGGTCGTTCCACACCCTCGGCCGCTACTTCACGTTCACCGTGATGACCAGCACCGATCAGCAGGTGGTCACCAGCGGGCCCTACCGCTGGCTGCGCCACCCCGGATACGCCGGAGGCACCCTCGCCACCATCGGCCTGGGGCTGGCGTTCGGCAACTGGGCGGCCTTGGCGGTGATGACGGTCGTTCCCCTGATCGGTGTGGTCAACCGCATACGGGTCGAGGAAGCCGCCCTGCTTGGCACTTTGGGCGAGCGCTACGCCACCTATGCCGGGGGGCGCAAGAGGCTGGTCCCCTACCTGTGGTGAAGGGGCGGCCGGAGTGGTGAGGCTCGAGGACGTCGCGCTGGTTGCCATGGCCCTCCCCGAGGTGCGCGAGGGCGAGAGGCACGGGACCCGGACCTGGTTCGTGGCCGACAAGGCCTTCGCCTGGGAGCGCCCGTTCGCCAAGGCCGACCTTCGTCGGTTCGGGGATGCCATCCCTCCCGACGGCCCCATCCTCGCCCTGCGGGTAGCCGACCTGGGTGAGAAGGAGGCGGTGCTGGCGCAGGGCCACAAGGGGTTCTTCACCATCCCGCATTTCGACGGCTACCCCGGGCTGTTGATCCAGCTCCGGGTGGCCACCAAGCGGGCGGTGCGGGAGGCGATCCTCGACGCCTGGCTGGCGTGCGCGCCCTCCAAGCTGGCCGAGGCCCACCTGGCCCGCTGAGGGCGGCGCTGCCGGACCCACCGCCGAATCAGCAGCCGTTGCGGCAGGCGATCCCGAAGTAGACCAGCACCACGATGAACAGGACCAGCAGGAACAGCACGACCCCGCCGATGGCTATGCCGGCGATGGCCAGACCCCGCCCCCCCTCGCCCGGCCGCATCTGGCTGAGGGCGATCACCCCCAGCACCACGGCGGCGAGCGAGCTGAGCGGCCACAGGAGGAAGGCCAGCGACGAGCCCAGGGACGCGATGGCGAGGGGGTTGGTGCCCCGGTCCACCCGAACCCATCGGGTCCCGTCCCACCACCATTGCCCGTCGGGGGAGAGGAGCTGGCTCACCTCCGTCGAGGGTACCGAGCGGCGGCCCGGTGAGCCATGGACGGCTCAGGCCAGCAGCACGTCCTTGTTCCGCTCAACCGTCCGGATGGTTCCATCGTCGACGAGGGTCCGGTAGGCGGCTTCGTCCCGCCCGAGCAGCTCGCAGACCACGTAGCGGTTGTCGGCCCCGATCTCCGGGGCGGGGAGGGCCCGGCGCTCGTACCCCTGGACCCGGATCGCCTCCCCGTGGACGGTGACCGGGGTGTCGGGGGCGAAGGGGTGAACCACCTGCTGGTAGTGGCGGGCGAGATTGGGATCCTCCTCGAGGGCGTCCCGCAGGTTCTCGACCGCAGCAGCGGCGACCCCGGCCGCCTGCAGGCGGTCGGCCAGCTCCCAGCGGTCGGCGCCGGCCGTCCAGGTCCTCACCAGCTCGTCGAGATCGTCCTCGTTGGTCTTGCGCCGCTGGTGGTCGGCGAAGCGTTCGTCGTCGGCCACCTCGGGATGGCCCATCGCCCTACAGAAGGCGGCCCACTCGTGGTCGCCCTCCACGGCGATGGCGCACCACTCGTCTTCGCCAGCGGTGGGGTAGACCCCGTGGGGGCAGTAGTTCGGGTCGCGGTTGGCCCGGGGCGGGGACGCCTCGCCCGTGTGGCGGTACTGCATCCACTCGGTGCCGATGAGGGAGATGGTGGCTAGCAGCTGGTTGAGCTCCAGCTCCTCGCCGGCGCCTGTCGCCCTCCTTCGCTGAAGAGCGGCCAGCACCACGGTGGCCAGCAGGTAGGGCGAGGTGAAGTCGGGATAGGCAACGCCCATGCCCCGCGGCGAGCGACCGGGGAAGCCGGTCAGATAGCTGATGCCCGAGGCGCCCACGACCATGTTGCCCAGCGTCCCCCGCCCGGCCCAGGGGCCCTTGCTGCCTGCGCCGGGCATGTGCAGGACGACGATGGCCGGGTTGGCCCTGCGCAGGTCCTCGTAGGTGTAGCCCATCGCCGCCAGCGCCCCGGGCCGGTAGTTGTCGGTCACCACGTCGCACTGGGCCGCCAGCTCGAGCAGGAGCCCCCGGCCGGTGGGGGTGGTGGGGTCGATGGTCACCGAGCGCTTGCCCGGATCGACGAGGTTGTGGAAGTAGCCGAGGTTCCGGTCGGTCTGGCCGTCGGGGAGGATGTCGGGGAACATCCGCTCGACGCTGGGCTCGACCCTGATCACCTCGGCGCCGAAGTTGGACAGGATCCTCGTGCCCAGGGGCCCGGCCAACACCCAGCAGAAGTCCAGCACCCGGATGCCGGCGAGCGGCTTGGCGGCGTCCATCAGATCACTCCCGACTTGCTCAGGGCGGCCAGCTCGTCGGCGCTGCAGCCGAGGGCGCCGTAGACGGCGGCGTTGTGCTCGCCCAGCCTGGGCGCCCCGGCGATGCCCACCCCGCCGAGGGCATCCACCGGGCTGCGGGGGAAGCCGAGGGTCGTGCCGATCACCTCGTCGTCGACGTCGATGAACGCCTGGTTGAACTGCAGGTGGTCGCATTCGGCAAGGTCGGGGAGGCTGTTGACCGGCAAGGACATGATGTCGCGCCGCCAGGCCCCGGCCAGGAACTCGGCCCGGTCCATGGTGGCGGCCAGCCGGCGGCCGAGCCCGTGCAGAGTGACCGCTCCGTTGGGACCCCCCAGGTCGGCGGGGCGGGCGTCGGATTCCACCCCGGCCTCGGCCAGCCACTCCAGGAACACCCGGTAACGGGGGACGGCGACGTTGAGGGTCACCCACCGGCCGTCCTGGCACCGGTGCACGGCGGTCATGCCCGGCCGGCCCGGTATCCGGCCCCGAGCCAGGTAGATGCCAGGGTTCGAGGTCTGCACCACCGACATCGCCACGCAGTCCTGGATCGAGATGTCGAGATGGGCGCCGACGCCGTCGGCCTGCCTTCCGGTCAGCGCCACCATGGTGGCGGTGGCCGCCGCCAGGCCGGCGAGCTTGTAGGCCTGATCCCCCCCGGCCTGGGTCGGCGGGTCCTCCGGGCTGCCGCACACCCACAGCAGGCCCCCGGCCGCCGAGGCCACCAGGTCGTTGGCCTTGCGGTCCCGCCAGGGGTTGTCGAGCCCGAACGGGGTGACTGACACCATGATCAGTCGGGGGTAGCGGGCGTGCAGGTCGGCCCAGCCGATGCCCAGCTCGTCGAGCCAACCGGGCCTCCCCGACTCGACGAGGACGTCGGCGGTGCCGGCCAGCCGTACGAACAGCGCCCGGCCTTCGGGCCGGGTCAGGTCAAGGGTGACCGAGGCCTTGTTGGCGTTGTGGGAAAGGTGCAGGTACCCGTGCTCGCCGTCGTCTATGTCGCCGAGGAAGGGGGCCAGCCGGCGCAGGCGGCCGCCCTCGGGCGGCTCCACCCGGATCACCTCGGCGCCCAAGTCGGCCAGTATCCGGGTGGCGAAGACGGCTTTCTCGTCGGTCAGGTCGAGGACCCGCAAGCCCCCCAGCGGTGCTTCAGCCATCGACCCACTCAACCACAGCCTTGACAGCGGTGCCGGCTTTGTGGGTTACTCCCAAGGCTGTTCCTGTCGAGCGACCGGAGGGGGTGGTGTCAGTGACCAAGGCCAGTAGCGACACCGCCGCCGGCATCGCTTCCGTCAGCGCCCCCTGAGCCACTGAGCTCACCATCGGGCTGGGCGGACGAGCCGGCGCACGCCGCGCCGATCCCCTTCTCCCACCGGAGGCAACCGCATGTCCGACGCGCTCGATCCCGAGCTGTCTCTCCCGTCCGACGGATTCGTCCGCAACCGCAAGGAACCCAAGGTGCGCTGGGACGACGACGTCGTCGATCCCGAGGCATCCACCTACCTGTTCGCCACCCACGGGCCCGAGCCCCCGCCTCCGTGGGTCATAACCGAGGACGCCGCCCGCCAGCGCGAGCTCGGCATGCTCAAGACCGGCAAGGAAGCCGACGTCCACCTGGTCGAGCGACGAGTGGGCGACCGGGTCAACATCCTGGCCGCCAAGCGCTACCGCTCCCTCGACGAGCGCATGTTCCGCAACGACGCCCGCTACCGCCAGTCCCGCCGCACCGGCATCCGCCGGGTGGACCTGGCCATGGCCCGGGGGACCCGAGCGGGCATGGCCTTCCGGGCCGACCAGTGGGTGCAGGCCGAGTTCGACGCCCTGTGCCGGCTGTGGGCCGCCGGCGTGTCGGTCCCCTATCCGGTTCAGCGGCTGGGCCACGAGATCATGGTCGAGTACCTGGGAGACGAGTCCGGCGCCGCCCCCCGCCTGGTGGCGACCAAGCCGTCGGGGCCGGAGGCCGAGGCGCTGTTCGCCCAGCTGATGGAGATCCTGGCCCGGATGGCCGCCCTGGGCGTCGTGCACGGGGACCTCTCGCCCTACAACCTGCTGGTCTGGCACGGCCGGTTGTACGCCATCGACTTCCCCCAGGCGGTCGATCCGATCCTCAACCCCGACGGGATGGGGCTGCTGGAGCGGGACGTGGCGAACTGCTGCTCCTGGTTCGCCAAGCGGGGGGTCGAGAGCGCGGATCCGGGCCGGGTCCTCTCCGAGGTGGCCGCCTGGGTGTTCTCCCGCTGAGGCGTCACCGGGCCAGGGGCCGGGCCGTGCGCCACTTGATGGTCCAACGGGCCACGGCCACGGTGTCCCCGGCCCGGTCGAGGACATCGATGTGAACCGTGCGCACGGCCAGGTCGCCTCTGGTGCCCTTGGCCACCAGGCTGGCCCGGTGCTCGATGGGCTCGCCCAGATGCACGGGCCGGAGCATGACCAGGTCGAGGGCGGCGTTCATGCCGTTGCGCATCTCGCCGAAGACGACGGAGGGCGTCTGGCGGTTGGCGATCCAGTTGGTGTTGCCGAGCACGCCGAAGGCGGGCACGACCGGCCCGCCCCACGGCGAGGCGTCGACGTACCACGGGTTGGGGTCGAAGCCGGCCAGCACGTGCTCGTTCCACCGGGCGTCGGGCACGGTCGTCCGGCTCCCGTAGGAGTGACCGATGGGATCGGTGGGGAGGGGGTCGTAGTCGCCCACCTCGGGCGGAGCGGCGGCCTCCTCCCGCTCCCACGGCGGCACCGGACGGGCTCCGGGTCGGGCCACGCCGGCGTAGCCCGACGTGCAGACGGTGCCGTCCTGCTTGACCAGCCGGAAGTCGACCGAGGACTCGTCGCCCGGACCCGGCGGGCGCTCGTCCAGCTCGACCCTGACCCGCTCGCCGTCGTAGACGGGCTTGCGCCACCGGTGGGAGAGCACGCCCCGCTCGTGCCAGGCGGATCCGAAGCGCTCGGTGAGGACCGCCCCCGCCAGTACCACGTGCACGTTGCCCGGGACCAGGGCGCCCGGGAAGCCCTGTCGCCGAGCCTCGTCGTCGTCGTGGATGCCGCGGCCGGCGGCGGTGTTGCGGGCCACAATCCAGTCGAGGGTCCTCATCTCCGGGCCTGCCTCAGGCGTCGCCGAGGATCAGGTCACCGTTCGAGACGAAGAACTTCTCCAGCACCGGGTCGGGCTGACCGGCGAGGGAGGCGGCCACCTCGCCCAGGGGATCGGTGCCTCCCTCGCGGTGGGGGAAGTCGCTGGCGAAGCAGAAGACCTCCTCCAACCCGTAGCGGTCGATGATCTCGCCGACCGACTCCTGCCAGAACACCGTCACCCGCAGCTGGCGGCGGATGTACTCGGACGGCTTCAGCGACAGGGCCTTGGAGACCCGCGACGTGAAGTTCGCCCGGTTGTCGAGCAGCTCGGCCATGGGACCGACCCACAGCGCCCCCAGCTCCATGACCCCGAGCTTGAGGGTGGGGTGACGCTCGAGGACGCCACCGAAGATCAGGGTGGAGAGGTAGTTGACCGGGGACAGGTGCATGGTGGCCAGGGTGTGGGGACCGATCGGGTCGCCCTCGCTGCCCAGGCTCTTGACGTTGGTGCGCAGGATTTCGGTCTGCTCCCACTTGCCCGAGGTGAAGCCGTGTTGGCCTCCGATGTGGAGGAGCACGGCGATGCCCGCCTCCGCCAGCACCGCCCAGAGCCGGTCGACGTCGGTGTGGGCCGGCGACTTGCCGCCCGGCAGGACGCCGTCGGGGATCATGACGGCGCGGGCCCCCTTGGCGGCCATGCGCTCGGCCTCGGCCACCGCCACGTCGAGGTTCCGGACGTTGAGGATGGCGGCGGGCACCAGTCGGCCCCCGCTGTCGCTGGCCCAGTCCAGGGCGTAGTCGTTGTGGGCCTTCATGGCGCCCACCGCACCGGGCTGGCGGCCCCAGGCGATGAAGGCCGACATGACGTCCGGGAACACCAGCTGGCGCCGGATGCCCATGAGGTCGAGGGCCTGTAGCCGGGTGTCGGCATGGGTGCCGCCCGGGGCGGCCGCCCCCTTGACCGTCCACACGTTGTCGGCCGACACCGGGGACTCCTCGGGGTTCATGGCCACCGCCGCTTCCTTGTTGAACCGGAAGAGCACCGAGGAGATCCCCCCGGCGACCTTGCCGAAGGTGCCGAGGGCCTGGCCGGCCAGGCGGGTGGGGACCATCAGATGGGAGTCGAGATCGGCTATGCGGCCCCGGTAGGGGGCGGCTACGGCCGGAAAGGTGTCCGGCAGGGGGGCGGTGGTCGTCACTTGGCCTCCTGGCAGCTGGCGATAAGTAACGATAACCTCAGTACCAGTTAGCGGTCAACCGGCCCGGCCGGACGGCCGATGTTACGCTGCCGTAACCAGGTGGCTGGAGGAGATTGGGGACCGATGGCATACGCAGAGGGCAGGGTCATCCACGACGCCGACTCCCATGTGATGGAGGCGCCCGGCTGGTTCGATGAGTGGGCGGCGGGCAAGCTCGGCGACCGCCTGAGGCCGGTGCCGGATCCGCGGTTCAAGCCGGCGGGGCTCCGGCGCCAGGAGCTCGACCGCCGCCACGAGGACCCCGAGCACCGGCGCAGCCTTCAGGAGAACATCATGGGCACCAAGGGGTGGCTGGCGGCCGGCGCCTACCGCAAGGAGGACCGCCCCTGGGCGCTGGACCTGCTCGGCTTCTCCAGCCAGCTGGTCTTCACCACCGCCCATCTGGCCTCGCTGCTCAACGTCGAGTACAGCGAGGATCCCGATCTGGCCTACGACTACGCCCGGGTGCACAACGAGGCCATGCTCGACTTCTGCTCGGTGGACCCGCGCCTCCTGCCGGTCTGCTACCTGCCGCTCGCCGACATCGAGCGGTCCATCCGCTTCGCCGAGGAGACCCTGGCCGCCGGGGCGGCGGCCCTCATGATCGGATCGGCCTGCCCCCGCAACCACTCGCCCAGCCACGTCGGCCTCGACCCCATCTGGGCCCGGCTGCAGGAGGCCCGCCTGCCGCTGGTCATGCACGTGGGCGGCGGCGGCAAGCTCATGGATCCGACCTACCTCAAGAACGGGTTGCCCCCGGTGCCCGACTTCACCGGCGGCGACGGCAACTTCACCTCGGTGTCGTACATGGCGATCTCCTACCCGGTCATGCAGACCCTGGCCACCATGATCATCGACGGGGTGCTGGACCGCTTCCCCGAGCTGCGCATAGGAGTGATCGAGCAGGGGGCGGCCTGGGTTCCGGGCTGGATGCGGTCGCTCGACTCGGCCGCCGACGCCTTCCACCGGAACGAGGAGCGCCTGCAGAAGCTCTCGCTCAAGCCCAGCGAGTTCGTCCAGCGCCAGATCCGGGTGACCCCGTACCCGCACGAGCCGGCGGGGTGGATCATCAAGAACACCGGGCCCACCGTGTGCATGTTCAGCAGCGACTACCCCCACCACGAGGGCGGACGCAATCCGCTCAAGCGGTTCGAGTCCTCGATGCAGGAGTGCACCGAGGAGGAGAAGGACGCCTTCTACTCCGACAACTTCATCGACATGATGGGGGCGGCCATGGACCGGATCTCGCCGGCGCCCAAGGCTCCCGCCACCGCCTGACGTCCGACTCACTGACCGAGGCGGTCCCCGCCGGGCGGGGACCGCCTCGGTGGTCAGCTCAGCTGCAGGTCATGGCCTCGTGGCTGGCCGTCTGGACTCCCTGGTTGTTCAGAGTGAACTGGTAGTCGATTCGCACATCAAGGGACTGGCCGGTGGTGCTGGTCCCGTGGAAGTGGAAGGTCTCGCCCTCCTCGCCCTGGCCAGTAGTGTCGGTGAAGCTCTGGTTGGTGCCGAAGCCGCCCCACACCGTGGCCTGCCCGGTGTAGAGCGCCGGCCCGGCTCCCTCGGACAGGGCCGTCGGACCCGTCGCCGTGCCGCCGGCCCAGAACCCGTTCTTGTTACCCGTCTGGTGGTTCACGCCATTGGCGACCATGGTGAAGACAGCGTTGAGATCGAACGGGCAGTTGGAGGGGATGACCAGTTGCGGCTCGGGGGGCGGCGGGACCGGTTGGAGGTCGAAGCTGGTGATGTTGTCCCCGCCGGTGAAGTTGAAGGTGAGGGTCACCCCGTGCCCCGTGGCGGCCGAGGCCGACGCCGGCACCGCCCCGATCCCGAGGGCGCCTGCGGACGCCAGTAGCCCGGAGACAGCGCCTAACCCTGCGAGCTTCCACTTGTTCATATCGCCTGGTCCCCCTTGTGTGGACTGGTGGCATGTATGGGAACTGCCGGGTGTCGAGGCCCGACTGAGGGCGAGGGTAGGAAGTCGCGCCGCACACCGCAACAACCTGTTCGGTCTCAGCACCGGATTGTTGGCCCAGTGACCATTGCCGTCATGGCCCGTATGGTTCACCTCGCACTTTCGAGCGGCTGGCCGGGCCGAAAGGAGCAGGCGCCGGCCTCGGTGAGGCCGGCCGTCAGGTGATCGGCCGGACGTCCAACCCGAGGCTCTGGAACTTCTCCAGCACCCGGTCATAGCCCCGCTCGAGCTGATGGACGCCGGTGATGCGCGACGGTCCCGACGCCGTGGCCGCCGCCAGCAGGTAGGCGAAGCCGGCCCTGATGTCGGGCATCTTCAGGTCCGCCCCGGACAAGGCGCTGCGGCCCTGGACCACCACCGAGTGGAGGTAGCTGCCCTCGTGGAACCGGCACGCCTCGCCGACCAGGCACTGGTCGAACAGCTGGATGCGCGCTCCCATCTCCTGCAGGGCCCCCACGTATCCCAGGCGGTCCTCGAACACCGTCTCGTGCATCACGCTCAGGCCGTCGGTCTGGGTGAACAGCACCACCAGCGGCGACTGCCAGTCGGTCATGAAGCCCGGGTGCGGGCTGGTGGCCACGGCGATGGGCCGTAGTCCGTCGTCGGCCCGGACCAGGATGTCGTCGTCGCCGATCTCGAAAGTCGCCCCCATCCGCTGCAGGGTGGCGACCGCCGTCACCAGGCGGTCGTGGGCGCAGCCGACCACCTTGACCGAGCCACCGGTGGCCAGGGCGGCGACCAGATAGGAGAACGCCTCGATCCTGTCCCCACCGAGGCGCTGGCGGGCGCCGCTCAGGCGGGGCTTGCCCTCGATGACGAAGCGGCGGTCGGTGCGCAGCTCTATGCCCACTCCGAGGCGCTGCAGGAACAGCGCCAGCTCGACCACCTCGGGCTCGATGGCGGCGTTCTCCAGCACCGTCCTGCCCTCCGCCCTGGCGGCACTCAGCAGGACCGTTTCGGTGGCGCCGACGCTGGGGAACGGCAGGCGGATCCTCGCTCCCCGCAGGCCGGTCGTCTTGGCGGTGATGCCGGTGGCGGTGAGCTCCACCTCGGCGCCCAGCGTCCGCAGCGCCTGCAGGTGGAAGTCGAGCGGGCGGCTGCCGATGAGGTCGCCCCCAGCCAGCGGAACGGTCGCCTCTCCCAGGGCGTGGAGCAGGGGACCGAGCAGCAGGATCGGTATGCGGTTGAGGCCGCTGTAGCCCACGGGCACCCGCGAGTCGGTGAGCGAACGGGGGTCGAGGGAGACCGTGCCGCCCTCGACCGCCACGCCCACGCCGAGCGAGCCAAGCATGGCGGCGGTGATGTCGACATCGCCGATGGCCGGTGCGTTGGTCACCCAGCTGGGCGAGTCGGCCAGCAGGGCCGCCGCCATCAGCTTGGTGACGGCGTTCTTCGATCCACCGACGACGACCTCACCGTGGAGTGGCCCGCTCGGCTCGACCGCCCAGATCGTGCTGTCCGCCATTCCGCCATGTTGGCAGCGCCGGCCGCTGACCCCGCGCCTTTGGGCAGGAGTGACCCCTCCGCCGCGTCGTGCGGAGCGTCGGCTCTTAGGCTGGTGGCCGTGGAGGCGATCGTCGGGTTGGGGCTGACCGACTGGACGGGAGCGGCGGAGGCGGTGGCCACGGCCGGCTGGTGCCGTCTGGCCGGGGCGCTGCCGGCGCCGGTGGTGGAGGAGCTGATCGCCTCGATGCCCGGGCCGTGGCACGAGCTGCCCGAGGAGGAGGGCAACGCCGGGGTTCGTCAGGCGGGCTTCGCCTGCTGGACCAGCCTCGAGAGCGCCGCCGCTCCGGTGCGGGACCTGGCCACCGAGGTGACCGCCTGCCTGACAGCGGCCCGGCCCGACGGGGTGGCGGCCGTCCCGCCCTTCAACGAGGCGCAGTGGACCCTCTACCCGAGGGGGGCCGGGCACATCACCGCCCACCGCGACCCGCTCGGCGTCGGCGGGGTCATCGCCATCGCCACCCTCACCGGTCGGGCCCGGTTCTTCATCGGCGGTCGGGCCGAGCCCCGGCGGGCCGAGTGGGAAACCGGCGTAGGCGACCTGGTCCTGCTCCGGGGCAACGGGTGGCCGGAGGCGGGGCTGCCCCGTCCCATGCACGGAGTGGAGCCCCCGGCCGATGGTGAGCGCATCATCCTCACCTTCCGCCACAACCGCGGTGGCGCCGGAGCGAGCTACTTCTGACCGGCGCCGGCGAGCCGACGGGGAACCGAACCGGTGACGGCGGCGCGGGCCCGTCGCCAAGGAGCCGCCTGACCGAGGACTGGGAGGCAGCGGTTGTCGGCCTCGGTGG
>Ga0070739_10002385_pt1 | contig 25463 bp, 16 predicted proteins | sample Coa_R1_7_FD_66445 | JGI IMG/M metagenome (GOLD analysis project Ga0070739, IMG submission 66445) | Surface soil microbial communities from Centralia Pennsylvania, which are recovering from an underground coalmine fire - Coalmine... | ecosystem: Environmental > Terrestrial > Soil > Unclassified ...
CTAGAAGCCGATCAGGCCGTTCGGGCTGCCGACGCGCGAGCCGGAGACGTCGTTCAGGGCGTTCGCGTTGGCGTAGAGCGCCGGGGCGCCGGTCGTCGTGCTGCCGTAGTCGTTCGCGGCGGCGTAGAGCCCGGCGACGAACGGCGCGCCGAGGCTGGTTCCGCCGAGGACTTCCCAGCCGTGGTCGGCCGCGACGAAGACCGCGACGCCGGGATTGTAATCCGCGAGCATCTCGACGTCGGGCACGGCGCGCGCCCCGCCGTAACAGCCGGTGTCGCGGCCCTGCCACGACGGTGCGGCGAAGATCGTGCTGCAGCCGTTTCCGCTGTTGTACCAGGCGGACTCCGACCAGCCGCGCCGATCGCTCGCGGCGCTGAGCGACGTGCCGCCGACGGCGGTGACGTACGGCGAGGACGCGGGGAACTGCACCCAGCCGGAGTCGCCGGTCGACGCGGTGATCGCGATCCCGGGCTGATCGAACGCCGCGCGCGCCGCCGCGTCGATCCCGTCGGCGTCGTTTTCCGGAACGCCCCAGCTATTGCTGATGGCGGCCGGGTGATACGACGCGGCCTTCACGACGGCCGCCGCGAGGCTGTCGAGATCCTGGCCGCCGGCTTCGACGAGCAGCAGCTTGCAGTTCGGGCAGGACGCCGACGCCATCGCGAGGTCGAGCGCGATCTCGTCCTCCCACGTCGTCCGTGCAACGGCGAAATCGCTGTTGGGCGGCCCGGGCGGAACCTTCGCGCCCGGCATCATCACTTTCGTGAAGCAGCCGTTCTTCGTCGTGCAGGCCGGGAGTCCGAACTGCGCGCGGTACTTGGCGAGATCCGCTTCGGCGTTCGCGTCTTCGAACGCGTCCACGATCGCGACCGTGTGCGTGCCGATGGTCGTCGGCGCCGCACCGAGCCCGTACGCGCTGCGCAGCTGCGCCGGCGTCAACCCGCCGTCCGGCGTCGCCGTCGGCGGCTTCTTCGGATTCTTCTGCACTTGGCACGCGGCCTGACCGGGCTTCGGCGGCGCGCAGGCCTGCTGGTCCGCGGGCGCGGGGGTCGGCGAGACCGCCGGAAGGGCGCGCGCGATGTTGGTCGATCCGCGCAGAGCGCCGCCCGGCGTGAGCGACGACCCGGCCCCGCCGGCGCATCCGGCCACGACGGCGATCCCGAGCAGCGCGAGGGCCGCTTTCAACGCCGTGCCCGCCTGCCGGTTCCGCCGATGCAGCACCTCGTCGGGGCGCTCGAACGGCGGGAGCGGGCGATGCGGGTCGGGGATCGTGGTCGGCATCGGTTCATCCTTGAACGAGCGGTCCGAGGCGACTCCGTCGCCCGGGCATGCAACAAAACGCCGCCGTCGAGGACCGCCCGGCCTCGGACACGGACGACTCTGTGATTCCCTAGGACCAACGGCCCTAACGCATACGCCGGTGATCGCGCTCACGTCGTCCGCCGCCGGCCGCTCCGGGCGGCCGTCTCCGGCAGGAGGCGGCGCGACCGGCGACCGAGGCGACGGCGTGACGATCGTGCTCAAGTACGGCGGCAACGCGATGGCCGCCGCCGGCTCCCAAGACCCGGTGCTCGACGAGGTTGCGGAGCTCGCGCGCGGCGGCGAGCGGGTCGTCATGGTGCACGGGGGCGGTCCGCAGATCGACGCCGAGCTGCACGCGAAGGCAATCGACGAGACGCGCGTACGCGGCTTGCGGGTGACCGGCGCCGCGACGCGCGACGTGGTCGAATACGTGCTGTGCGGATCGGTGAACAAGGCGCTGGTCCGGGCGCTCATCACGCGCGGCGCGCCGGCCGTCGGAATCTCCGGGGAGGACGGCGGGATGCTGCGCGCGCGGCGCGCCGGTTCGATCAACGGCGTCGACCTCGGCTACGTCGGCGAGATCGTCGGCGTCGACCCGGCCCCGATCGCCGCGCTCGCCGCCGCCGGTTACGTCGTCGTCGTGGCGCCGCTGGGGCTCGACGAGGGCGCCGAAAGCGCCCTCAACTGCAACGCCGACGTCGCCGCCGGAGCGATCGCCGGCGCGCTCGCGGCCGACGCCTACGTCGTCCTCACCAACGTCGCGGGGGTCCGGCGCGACGTCGGCGATCCGAACTCGGTGATACCGCGCTTGAGCCTCGCCGACGCCGAACGGTTCCTGGCCGACGGCACCTTCACCGACGGGATGATCCCGAAGATGCAGGCGGCGATCGCGGCCGTTCGCCGCGGCGCGCGCCGGGCGGTCGTCGCCGGCGCCGGGTTCGGGGCGATCGCCGCGGCGCTCGGCGGCGCGGGGACCGAACTCGTCGAAGGATGACCGTTTCGCAGCAGGTGAAAGAGCCCTAAGAACCGGTACAATTGTACCGATCGTCGAAAGCGATCGGCCTCACAGCATCGAGGCCGCCTCCGCACACGAAAGGGCAGGCCGAACGTGAACCTCGCGGTCCTCATCCTCTCCGTGCTGCTCGGGATCGCTCCGGCCGCGGCCGGCTGGCGAACGCCGCCGCACCACGCGCTCAGCGGCGACACCGGGAGCCATCAGGCGCCGCCGGCGATGCACACCCAGGACACCAACACGTCGGGGCAGCCGTCGTCGTAGCGGAATCGGCCGCGCCGCGGCCGAAGCTCGCCTCGAGCCGCAGAAAGGGCCTGCGGACCCCAATTGCTGGATGTGGTGGGGTGTGATCTCAGAACGACGTCCCAATCTGCGCCCGGCCGCCGGCCGTGTCTCCTTCTCGGAGGCGATGCGGGCGTGGTTCGCCGGCGACTTCGAGGCCTGTCTCGCGCTCTGCGACCGCGTCCGGCCGCACGGGACGGCGATGGTCTCGGAGATCGCGCTGCTGCGTGCGCGGGCGCTGCTCCGCGTCGGCCGGCCGCAGGACGCGATCGACGTCGTGCGCGCCGTCTTCGTCGCGCACGGGACGCTGGACGCGTCGCTCACCGCCCGGATGCTGCTCGGGCAGGGATACGTGCGGCTCGGCGAGCCCGAGCGCGGGCTCGCGATCCTCGCCGGCGCTGCGCGCGCCTCGAACGGCGCCCACCCGACGATCCGCTCCGAGATCGCGCTGAACGTCGCGCTCGCGAACTATGCGCTGCGCCGCCTGGACGACGCCGAGCGCGCGCTCGAGGACGTCTCGGAGGACGCGGACATCGTTCACGCGCGCGCGCTCGAGTACCGCGCCTGGATCGCGGCGGCGCGCGCGGACTTCGTCGCGGCGACGGCGGGCTTCCGCGCGGCGCTCGAACGGCTCGATGCGTGCCGTCATCGCGACCGCTTCCTCGAAGCGAACGCCACGATGGCCCTCGCCACCTTCGCCGCCGAGCGCGTCGACCGGCAGAGCTGGCTGATCGCCGAGCGCCGCCGCGAGCGGATCGCCTGGGAAGGCGACGCGCTCGCGACGCTCCGCCACGGGCTCGCGCTCGCCGCCTCCAAGGTGTACGAGCTCGACGGCCGGATTCGCGACGCGCTGGAGGCCGCGCACGAGGCGGAGCTCGTCTCGCCCAACGCCGGCTACGCGCTGCTCGCGCAGTGCCGCCGCGCGGCGGTGTTCCGCATCGCCGGCGAGACGCACGCGCACGCCGATGCCGTCGCCCGGATGCGGCGTGCGCTCGAAGCGCTCGATCCGGCGACGTGGCACAACGACGAGCAGCACGGGCTCCCGCTGGCGGTCGCCGAAGAGGTCGCGTACGCCGGCGACGCGCTCGGCGCGCGCGCGCTGCTGAAACGGTACGCCGAGCTGCGCTCCTCGTCGATGCTCGCGATCGCGGGGAACGCGCGCGAAAGCGCGCAGCTGACGTTCGTCGAGGCGGTCGTCGCCGACGCGGAGGGCGACCACGGCGTCGCGCACCATCACTATCGCGACGCGTTTCGCACGTTCACCAAGATCGGCTACGAACGGCGGGCGCTGTTCGCCGCGCTGCGGCTGGCCGAGCTCACCGGACAGACCTACCTGTTCGAGTACGTCGAGCGGACGCTGCGCCGCGTCGCGCCGGCGTCGCCGCTGCGCGAGCGCGCGCGCCGCATGAATCCGGCCGCGGCCGGCAACGATCCGACGCTCGGCGCGCTGTCGGCGACCGAGCGCGCCGTGCTCCGCATGCTCTGCTCCGGGCACACGACGCGCGAGATCGCGGCGCTGCGGGGCCGCTCGCAGCAGACCGTCCGCAACACCGTCTCGCGCATCCTGCACGTGTTCGAGGTCCCGACGCGCGCCGCGCTCCTGCGCGAGTGCGCGCGGCGCGGTATCGCGTAGCGCGCCGCTACAGCGCCTCCTCGCCCCGACGGGCGTGCTCGTCGGCGTTCGGGTCGGGCTTGGTCTTCGGCGGCAGGGCCCCGAGATCGACCGGCGCGAGGTGCGCCGCGCGCAGCGCGTCGTTCAGCGGACGAACGCGCGTCGCGACGAACGCGTGGTACGCCGCGATCGCCCGCGCGCCTTCGGCGCGCAGCGCGCGCGCCTCGTCGAGCTGCGGGCGCGGCGGCGTCCCCGGACCGATGTCGGACAAGAACGTCAGCACGCGTTCGCGCAGCAGATCTTCGAGGAAGTCGTCGTCCTGGCCGTTCAGCGGCTGCGAGCTGATCGTCGATTCGAGCTTCGCGGCTTCCGCGGCGACGTCGCGTGCGCGCGCGGCCAGCGCCGCATCGGCGATCGCGCCGCCGCGCTCGCCGAGCTGCAGGCGAACGTTGTCGAGCCCGTTGAGCGCGTCGTCGAGCGCGCCGAGCTCGCCGTTCATCGCGCGCGCGAACCGCGAGCCCGCCTGCGCTTCGGCGAGCGTCGTGCCCGCGAGAGGGAGGACGCGCAGCGTCCGCGCGTAGCTCTTGCCGTCGCGGAGCAGCCGCACCGTATACGCGCCGGGGAGTACGGGCGGCCCGTTCTCCGGCCCGCGATTCCACTCCGGCGCCCGGCGCCACGGCGTGGGCGCGTCCTCGTCGAGATCCCAGCCGACCCGCACGAAGCCGGCGCGATTCGGTACGTTCGCCACGTCGTTTCCGTCGACGTCGTGCGTGCCGGCGATCCGCCGCACGACGCGCCCGTGCGCGTCGGCGATCTCGATCGCGAGCGGATGCTGCGCCGGCGACGCCTGCCAGAAGGTGAGGATCGCGGCCGGCGGGTTCGGCGCGCCGGCCGCGTTCACGGTGGGCGTCAGCCGCGCGAGCGCGAGCGCGTCGCGCGGCTCGAAGAGTCGCACGCCGTCGCGCCGCGCGGCGCGCAGCTCGCGCAGCGGACGCAGATCGTCGAAGATCAGCATCCCGCGCCCGTGGGTCGCCGCGATGAGATCGCCGGCGTCGGGCTGCACGGCCAGATCGTGCACCTCGACCGGCGGATACGGCGCCGGAAACGCGCTCCAGTGCGCGCCGCCGTCGTCGCTCCACCAGACGCCGGCCGCGGTGCCCGCGTAGAGCACGGACGGCTCGGCGGGATCCTCGCGCACCGCGTACACCTCCGCCTGCGGCAGGCCCTCGGAGATGCGCCGCCATGAGCGGCCACGGTCGTGCGTCACATAGACGTACGGCGCGCGGTCGCCGGCGAAATGCCGGTCCACCGCCGCGTACGCCGTCCGCGCGCTGCGGTGCGACGCTTCGATGCACGGGATCCGGGCGTCCGCGTCGAGACCCGGGATCGAGACGTTGCTCCAATGCTTCCCGCCGTCGCGGGTGAGCTGCACGACGCCGTCGTCCGTCGAGACCCAGATTTCGCCCGCGGCGACCGGCGAGGGCGCGATCGAGAGCAGCGTATCGAACGTCTCGGCGCCGGTCACGTCGAGCGTGAGCGGACCGCCCGAGAGCGTCTGCCGCGCTTTGATGTCGCGCGTGAGATCGCCGCTGACCGGCGTCCAGCGCATCCCGCCGTCGGCGCTGCGGAACAGCACGTTCCCGCCGACGTACGCGATGCGCGGATCGTGCGGGTCGAACGCGAGCGGCGTCTCCCAGTTGAAGCGATACTTCAGGCGACTCGGCGCGACGACGTTCTGATCGCGCAGATACGGCGAGATGTCGAGCGCGCGCTGCGTCCGAAAGTCGACGCGCCAGAGCTCGCCGGCGTTGTCGCCGCCGCCCGACGTCGACCACACCGTCCCCGGATTCCGCGGGTCGGGGACGCTGAACGTGCCGTCGCCGCCGCCGGCGCGCAGCCAATCTTGGGGCAGGATCCCGCGCGCGTCGCCGGTCCGTGAAGGCGCGCACCAGACGCCGTTGTCCTGCAGCCCGCCGCAGACGTGATACGGCCGCGCCCGGTCGAACGCGACGTGGTAGAACTGCGAGATCGGAAGGACGTTGCGCCACGTCCATGTCGCGCCGCCGTCACGCGAGAGCGCGACGCCGCCGTCGTTCGCTTCGAGCACCGTGCGTCCGTCGGCCGAGATCCAGGCGTCGTGATGATCGCCGTGGATGCGCTTCCCGGAGACCTGCCACGTCTTGCCGCCGTTCTTGCTCTCGGCGAGCAGCACCGAGACCGAGAACAGGTGGTTCTCGTCGTGCGGGTCGACGATGAGCCGCGTGTAGTAGAACGGACGCTCGTCGATCAGCGTGTTCGACGAGGTCTTCGCCCACGTCGCGCCGCCGTCGTCGGAGCGCCACAGCAGCCCCTCGTTCGATTCGATCAGCGCGTAGACGCGCTTCGGATCGCTCGGCGCGATCGCGAGACCGATTCGCCCGAGCGGGCCGGCGGGGAGGCCGGCGCCGGTCAACACGTGCCACGTCGCGCCGCCGTCGGTCGACTTATAGATCCCGTCGCCGGCCCCGCCGCTCGTGAGGTGCCACGCCGAGCGCCGAAAGCGCCACATCCCGGCGTAGACGATCTGCGGATCCTTCGGATCGACCGCGAGATCGGACGCGCCGGTCGACGCGTCGAGATAGAGCGTCTTCGTCCACGTCTTCCCGCCGTCGGTGCTGCGGAAGACGCCGCGCTCGTCGTCGGCGGCGAACGGGTCGCCGAGCGCGGCGACGAGGATGCGGTTCGGATCGCGCGGGTCGAGCGCGATGCGCGCGATCTGGGAGGAGCGTTCGAGCCCGCTGCGCGCCCAGTGCTTCCCGCCGTCCGTGCTGTGGTACAGCCCGTCGCCGTGGATCACGTCGTTGCGCGGCCACGCCTCGCCCGTCCCGACCCAGACGTCGGCCGCGTCCTTCGGCGAGATCGCGATCGCGCCGATCGAGAGCGACCCGGCGTGGTCGAACACCGGCGCCCACGTGTGGCCGCCGTTCGTGGACTTCCACACGCCCCCGCCGGCGGCGCCCGCGTAGAACAGCGCGGGGTCGAGGTCGGTCCCGGCGACGGTGGCGACGCGACCGCCGGACACGGCCGGCCCGATCGCCCGCCACTGGAGCGGCGGCGGCGGGGTCGGCGCCGCGGCCGGCGAGGCGCTCGGCGCGGGCGCGGGGCTCGGCGGACGGCTCGGCTCGTCGGCGCGCGCGGGGCTCGCAAGGCGGAGCGATCCCGCCGCGAGCGCGCCGGCGAGAAGCAAGAACGAGAGCGATCGCGCCAACGGCGCGCCGCGAAGCGGGAACGGCATCGCTGAGAGGTACGCGCAAGAGCGGCGCGCCTCCGTCCGCGCGCCGCGAGCCCGGTGGACGATCGGATAGACTTTGTGATACAAAGGAAAGCGATGAACCGCACCATCCTCGCCCTCGGCCTCGCCGCCGTGCTGGCCGCGCCGCTCGTCGCGCGCGCCGACCCGCTCTCGGTCTTCCAGCCGCCGCGCGTCCGCGCGATCGCGGTCACGCCGCTCGACATCGACGCGCTCCGCGCGCTCCCGCCGCTCTCGACCTTCGGGACGCTGCGCGGAACGGTGAGCCCGGCGGTCGACCGCGTCGGTTCGCGCGCCGATGCCGCGCGGGAAGCGGGCTTCGCGCTGCGGCTGCCGTCCGGCGTGCCGGCCGCGCTCGCATCGCGGGTCGAGTACGCGGTCACCGGGCCGGCGAGGACGACGTTCACGTTCGAGGCCGCGAAGGCGAGAGCGTGGGCGCGCTCGCGCGGGGTCGCGCCGGCGCCGCTCCCGCCGGGGCTCGACGGCGCGCGGTACACCGTCACGCTGCGTCCCGTCGTGCTCGTCACGTACGGCTCGCGCCCTCGACGCGCCGTGGGCCCGCACCGCCGCTCGAGCGCCGAACGCGGCGCGCGACTCGGCGACTTTTTCTCGGTGATGCAAGGCCCCGTCCCGACCGTCGCCGCGCGCGGCGCCAGCCTCGAGACGCTCGTGCGCTGGTTCGCGGCGCAGCCCGGCGTCCCGCCGCGCCTCGCCGCCGAGGTGCGCGCGATCGGCGACCCGACGCAGACGCTGCCGATCCCAGTCCGCTTCGACAAGCAGACCGCCTCGCGCGTGCGCGTCGACGGCGTCGAGGGGCTCGTCATCGGCGACGAAACGGGGATCGGCTCGGCCGTCGTGTGGACGAAAGGCGGACGGATCTACGCGGCCGGCGGCACGCTTCCGCAGAGCCGCGTTCTCGCACTCGCCGATACGCTGCGGTGAACGGCGCGGCGCTCGTCGCGCGCGGGCTCGCGAAGCGCTACGGCCGGGTGGAGGCGCTGCGCGATCTGAGCCTGCGCGTCGAGCGCGGTGAGTCGTTCGGCTTCCTCGGACCGAACGGCGCCGGAAAGTCGACCGCGGTGAAGATTCTGCTCGGGCTCGTCGCCGCGAGCGCCGGCGAGGCGACCGTCCTCGGACGCCCGATCGGCGACCCGGCCGCGCGCGCCCGCGCCGGCTACCTCCCGGAGCTCTTCCGCTATCCCGACTGGCTCACCGCACGCGAGGTGATGCGCCTCCATGCGCGCCTCGCACGCGTCCGCGACGCTTCGCGCGCCATCGACGCCGCGCTCGACGAGGTCGGCCTTCTCGCGCGCGCCGGAGATCGCGTGCGCGCGTACTCGAAAGGGATGCAGCAACGGCTCGGGCTCGCCGTCGCGCTGCTCGGCGATCCGGAGATCGTGTTCCTCGACGAGCCGACGTCGGCGCTCGATCCGGTCGGACGCAGCGACGTGCGCGCGCTGCTCGAACGGCTCCGCGCGCGTGGAACCACGGTCTTTCTCAACTCGCATCTCCTCGGCGAGGTCGAGCGCGTCTGCGACCGGGTCTGCGTCGTCGACCGCGGGGCCGTCGTCGCCGAGGGCACGGTCGACGCGCTGGTCGGCGGCTCGCGCGGCGTGCGGGTGCGGCTGGACGACGGCTGGCACGAGTTCGACGTCGCGCCCGACCGGGTTCCCGAATTGGTCGCCCGGCTCGTCGGCGAAGGCGCGCGCGTCCACGCCGTCGAGCCGCGGCAGGATACGCTCGAAGATCGCTTCCTCGCGCTGGTCCGTTCGCCGTGACCACGCTCGTCGTCGCCGCGCTCACCGCGCGCGAGCTCGCGCGCCGGCGGCTCGCCGCCGCGGCCGGGGTGCTCACGCTCGCGATTGTGCTCTTCACCGCCTGGGGACTGCAGCGGCTCGCGACGGCGACCGTCGAAGGCGCCCCGATCACCGAACCCGCCGTTCGCGCGACGACGGCGGGGATCGTGCTGCTTCTCGCCTTCCTGTTCTCGTTCGTCGTGGCGCTCGGCGCGGCGCTCATCGGCGGGCCGGCCGTCGCCGAGAGCATCGCGAACGGAGAGATCCTCGCCGTCCTGGCGCGGCCGGTGCGGCGCGCGGAGATCGTCGCGGGACGCTGGATCGGGACGGTCGCGGCGCTCGCGCTCTACGTCGCGCTCGCCGGCGCCGCCGAGCTGGGCGTCGTGCGGCTCACCACGGGCTACGTGCCGCCCGAGCCGCTCACCGCGTTCGCGTACCTCGCGGGCGTCGCGACCGTCGTCGCGACCGCCGCGATCGCGCTCGCGACGCGGCTCCCCGGGACCGCCGCGGCGATCGTCGCGACGCTGCTCTTCGGCCTGGCCTGGATCGGCGGGATCGTCGAAGCGATCGGCGTGGGACTCGGGAACGACCGGCTCGCCGACGCGGGAACGGTAGCCGGGCTCGTGTTTCCGTCGGACGCGCTGTGGCGCGGGGCCGCGTACGCGCTGCAGCCGGCGGCGTTTCGCGCGGCGGCGGCGACGATCGGCGCGGCGTCGCCCGGCGCGCAACCGAACCCCTTCCTCGTCGCGACGCCGCCGCCGCCCGCGATGCTCGCGTGGGCCGCGGGATGGACGGTCGTCGTGTTCGCGGCGGGAATCGTCGCGTTTCGCCGCCGCGATCTGTGACCGCGGCACGACGCCGGCCGGAACCCGGGGTGTAGGCGAGCTCGGAGGCTCGCGGGTCCGGCCGGCGACGCACCCGCCCGGCTCGCCGCGGGGGCGGCTCCTCGGACGACGACGCGGATCGCGATTCCGCCGGCGTGCCCCGGTCTCGGTGTGAAAGACCGGTGTGTGCGGCACGAGCGGAGACCGTTTCCGCCGCGTCCCCGCATCGGTAGCATATTGTAGCGGACGACGCAATACCATACTCCGGCACGCCGTTCGTATACTTCGCCTCGTGCCGGAGAGCTTCGGCGAACGGCTTCGCTCGCTGCGAATGCGCCGCCATCTGAGTCTGACGGAGCTCGCGCACGCGGTCGGCGTGAGCGAGGGCGCGATCCGCCAGATGGAGATGGGGCAGACGAAGAGCGCGAGCTTCAAGGTCGGCGTCAAGCTCGCGCACGTTCTCGGCGTCACTCCCTGGTATCTCGCGCTCGGGACCGACCCGCCGTCGGAAAACGAATCACCCGCGACGGATCGGGAGCGCTGGGCGCCGCTGCACGCTTTCGAGCACGCGCTTCTGCGAATAAGCGCACTAGAACGGCACGTGAAATCGGCGGGAGGCGCGCGGCGCGGCGGTAAGCGGCGAAAAAATCAAGGATGATCTCGGGCGGCGCGTCGAGCGGATCGGGCATCGCCGACACGCCGGCCGGAAGCGCGAAGAGGATGACCCGGTTGTACGCGGCGCCGGTGCCACACGCGTGGCACGGCGCCCGGCGATGACACGGTAAGAAAGGGGACCTGGCCGACCTGCCGAACCGAAGGCGCACCAACGCGCGCGACGGTCAGCGGGGATCGAGATGGCGACGTATACGTACGACGTGGTGATCGCCGGCGCAAGCTTCGGCGGATGCGCGGCGGCGCTCGCCGCGGCGGCCGACCCGAAGGTGAAGGTCGTGCTGCTCGAGGGCAGCGACTGGGTCGGCGGGCAGGCGACGTCGCAGGGCGTCACGCGCTGGGACGAGACCGCGGCCGCGCTCACCGAGACGACCGCGAGCCCGAAATCGTACCGCGATCTGCGCAACCGCATCCGCGCGACGTACGACGGCGTGCGCTCGCAGCTGGGCAAGGAGCAGCAGTACTTCAACCCTGGCTTCGCCGGCGTCGGACCGCCGTTCACCACCGCGGACGGACAGCGCAAAGGGCACCCGTTCGCCGTCGATCCGCAAGTCGTTCGGAGCGTCCTCGTCGAGATGCTGCGTGAGGCGGGCGTCGATCTGCGGCTGCGCACGGGCGTCACCGGCGTCGACGCGAGCGGCGGCGCCGTGCACGCGTTCCACGCCGGGTACGGCGACCTGTACGTCGGCAAGGTCTACCTCGACGCGACCGATTTGGGCGATCTGCTGCCGATGGCGGGCGTACGCTGGGCGATCGGCGCGGAGGCGCGTTCCGACACCGGCGAAGCGCAAGCCGAGGCCGAGGCGCACCCGGAGTGGATCCAGCCGATCACGGTGCCCATCGCGGTCGAATGGCGCGCGCCGAGCGACGCGCACAAGATCGCGAAGCCGCCGAACTACGACGACATCCGCCGGCGCCAAGGCTTCTCGGTCAAAGGCCAAGGCGACATCAACGTGATGTACAACCCGGCGCAAGAGTCGGATACGATGTTCAACTACCGTCAGTTCGTCGATCCGCGCAACTTCGCCGACGGGCGGAATCCGCGCACGACGCTGAACGTCGGTGCGAACGACTATCTGGCGGCGGCGATCCCGACCGATCCGCACACGCCCGAAGGCGACGCGGCGATCGTCGAGGAGGCGCGGCAAGTCTCGATCGCCTATCTCTACTACCTGCAGAACGACGCGCCGCGCGACGACGGCCGCGGCAACGGCTACACCGAGCTGGCCGTCGACACCGCGGCGTTCGGCACGGCCGACGGGACCGCGCCCGCCGCGTACATCCGCGAGTCTCGGCGTCTCGCCGACCCGTACGTCCGCATCGTGCAGCACGATATCGACGAGAGCGTGTACGCGCAAGGGCGCAGCCTCCCGCCGCTCGCGCCCGGCGCGCCGGGCGTGCGCGCGAAGAACTTCCCCGACAGCTGCGGGATCGGCCAGTACACCGCCGACGTCCATCAGGGCTGGTACGCGCCGCCGGGCGGGAGCCCGGAGACGCCGAACATCGGGACGCCGTGGCACGCGGTCGCCGCCGCGCCGTTCCAGGTCCCGCTCGGCGCGCTGCTTCCGAAAGAGCTGAACAACTTCGTCGCCGCGTGCAAGAACATCGGGGCGACGCACATCACCGGGGGCGCGTATCGCGTCCATCCCGTCGAGTGGGCGATCGGCGAGGCCGCGGGAGTCTTCGCCGCCTACTGCACGACGCAGAACGTCGCGCCGGGCGCGGTGTGGAACGACGCCGGACGGGTCCGCTCCTATCAGTGGCGGCTGCTCGCGCGCGGCACGCCGATCTTCTGGTGGGACGACGTCGCCTTCGAGCACGACGCGCAGGCGTTCGCCGCGATCCAGCTGCTCGGCACCGCCGGCATCTTCGAAGGCGACGGGACGACGCGGAACTTCGATCCCGGCGGCGACTTCCCGCAGTCGGCGCGAGAAGCGCTGAACGAGCGCTGCAACCACAGCTTCGCGTGGCCGTCCGGTTCGATGACCCGCGCCCAAGCGGCGAAGCAGATCTGCCGCGAGCTCTACGGGCTCTCGTGAGCCCGCCGGCCGGTCACGTCCCCTTCGCCGCGCCGATGTAGCGGATCCACTTCACGAACAGCGCGGGCGTCGTCGCGAGGCTGTTCGGGTCGCCGTAGACGACGTAGAACTCGTTGCGCAGCGTGAGGACGTGGAACGCGACGCTGACGTTGCCCGCGTTCAGGTACGCGAACGTCGGAAGCTGGAACGAGTTCGGGATCTGGTTGCCCAGAATGCGGCGCGCCCCCACGTCGAACGACGCTTCGCGGCTGATCTGCCAGTCGAGGCTCGCGCGCTCCAGCCACAGCCGCGCGTGCCGCTCGCCGGGCCAGCGCGAGTCGTAGTCGTCCTCGTCGCCCTCGAGCGTCAGATGTAGCCGCCGGCGCACCGGCAGCGTCGTCAGATACGTATGCGCGAGCAGCCGGCCGTGGTAGTACGGCCCCTCGGAGAACTGCAGGTACGTCGGCGTCACCGTGCTCGTATGGTAGCCGAGGTACACCCCTTCGCTGTCGTACGGAAGCAGCTCACCGCTTGCGCCGCGCACGAGCTCCGAGTCGCCGAAGACGTGGAACGTCATGAGGTTGCGGAAGTCGAAGTTGATCTGGCCGGTCGTCTCGTACTGATCGGGCTCGCCGAAGCGGTCGCGATAGCGCGAGAAGAAGCTGTTCCAGCTGATGTCGTGCAGGAGCGCTTTCGGCGAGAAGTTCAGCGTGTGGCTGTAGTACGCTTCGTAGCCGGTGAGGTCGTTCTGCGCGACGTAGGCGTCGACCGGCGCGAACTCCGAGCCGATGTTCTCGAACGCCGCCGTGAGCACCGTCGTCGAGCTCGCGTAGCCGCCGCCGGCTTGCACGTAGTTCGCCTGCGCAGGCGACGCCACCAGGCTTCCGCGTTCGACGCCCCCGTTCGCGTAGACGAACAGGTGCGTCGGGACGTCTTCGTAGCCGCTGGAGAACGAGGTCGTCTCGTCGTGCAGGCCGCCGCCGGTGTCGACGCCGACGTGCTGGAATGCGAAGCTGACGACGCGGTCCGGGTTCGCGAGATTGTACGCGGCGGTCTGTCCCTGATCGGCGCGCGCGTAGCCGACCGCGTCGAAAGCGCTGAACGTGAAGGGACCCTGCGTCCCCTCCACGGCGTATCCGGCGCGGAACGTCGGGATCGCCGGGGTGTAGAGGAGCTGCGGGCAGTTCGTGCACGAGAACGTCCAGTTGAACGGCGAGGCGACTTGCGTGAAGAACGGCCGCACCTCCGCGTATTGATACGGAAACGCCGTCGGCGCGATCGTCTGCTGGTCCAGCTCGACGTTCGAATAGTCGGGATGCAGGCTCGCCACGAACGACGCCGTCGGCGTGATCGGGATCGAAAGGTCGGCGCCGAGCCGCGAGGTGTTGCCGCCGTACGCCGGCGTCGTCGCCTCGCCGAGCGCGTAGATCTGGGCGCGGGCTTTCGGACGCGCGGCGCCGCCGCCGATGCCGACGTGCAGCAGCGTCCCCGCGAACGAGGGGTCGTTCGAGTTCTGCTGACGCGGCGAGTACGTCCACACCGCGAGCCCGCCGGTCGCGATCGTCTCGCGGACGAACTGCGCGCGCCACGTCGTCGAACCGCCGCTGCGGATCACTTGCAGCGGGATCCGCATCGTCACGACGTAGCCGGACGGCGTTCGCCGGCCGGCGGCCGACCAGTCGGGCGAGTACGCGCTGTTCTCGCTCGACGTCTGGTAGCGCGTCCCGTGCGCGTTCGCATAGAACGCGTAGGCGAAGCCCTGCGAGCCTTGCGGCCACAAGTAGACGCCGACGTAGTCGTCGCTGGTGACGCTCGAGCCGTTCGTCTGCTGCGTTTCGATCAGCGTCTCGCGCTGCGTCACGACGAACGCAACGTCGATGGCGCCCTTGTCTTGCGCGACGTACACCTCCGTCGGCTCGCCGGCGGCGCGCTTGTAGACGAAGTCCTCGTCGAGGGTGAGCTTCGCGGCTTTGGCCCACGTGTCGTCGTACGTGCCCTGCATCGCCGGCGGCTGCGGCAGCGCGGGAAGGTCGACGACGGTCCCCGGTTCGGCGGCGCGCGCGCTCAGCGGGGCGATCGCGAAGAGGACGAGGCACCCAAGGGCGCCCGCGAGGCGGAGGAGCGACGGCACGGGCCGATGCTACCGGAGCGGCGCCGCGCTGTCAACTAATGTTTTAATATAGTCGCGCCGGCCGGCCCGTTCCGAGACGAAGGGGATCGTTTGGACGGCCTCCCGCCCCACGGCCCGTCTGCTTGCCGCGGGTATACTTCCCTCATGAGCCGGGCTTTCACGAAGGAGCGCGACGACGAACCGCAGCCCCTCCCGCTCGAGCGCGTCGAGCCGCACCGCATCACGGCCCGCGGGCTCGAGACGCTGCGCGGCGAGCTCGAGGCCACGACGGACGACCGGCGGCGCGCGCAGCTTCAACGGCGCATCGACGCGGTGATCCCGACCGGCGCCCCGCCGAACCGGGACGTCGTCGACTTCGGCGCGCGCGTGACCGTCGGCGGGACCGCGCGCGGCGAGCAGACCTTCGTGATCGTCGGCGAGGACGAGATCGACGTTCCGGCGGGGCGAATCGGCGAGGGCTCACCGCTCGCGCAGGCGCTGCTCGGCGCCCGGGCCGGCGACGAGGTCGTCTGGCACCGCCCGGCCGGCGACCTCACGCTGACGGTCCGCCGCGTCGATTACGACTAGCGGTTCGGCGCCGCGGACGCGGCCGGCGCGCCGCTAGGTCGCCAAGAGTAGCGCTTGCTGACCCAAGCGCTTGGCATGTGGCGAAAAGGGAGCCGTCCCCCCGCTTGAAGCGGGCGCACATGGGGAATCTTTCGGGGGCATGGACTCGATGGAAAAAGTCTCCGCCGCTAGAACGCGGCGTTACAACGATTTTCCACGCACGCCCGTGGAGCGAGGCGAGAGGCCGGTGACGACCGCGGAGGTGCCGGCCGCGGCGAGCACCGAGCGGGTCTGGTTCTTCGAGGACGGCTCCGGCGACATGAAGGAGCTGCTCGGCGGAAAGGGCGCCGGCCTGGCCGAGATGACGCGCGCCGGGCTCCCCGTTCCGCCCGGCTTCACGATCACGACGGCGACCTGCCTCGCGTACTACGATGCCGGCCGGCGTTTCCCCGACGGCCTCGCCGACGAAGTGCGCGCCGCGATGCGCGAGCTCGAACGGCGCACCGGCAAAGGCTTCGGCCTCCCCGAGAACCCGCTGCTCGTGTCCGTGCGCAGCGGCGCGCGCGTTTCGATGCCGGGGATGATGGACACGATCCTCAACCTCGGCTTGAACGACCGCACGGTGCAAGGCCTCGCGCGGCTCACCGGCAACGAGCGCTTCGCGTACGACGCCTACCGCCGCTTCATGGGGATGTTCGGCACGATCGTGCTCGGGATCCCGAAGGACGAGTTCGACCGCGTCGTCGAGGAAGCGAAAGAGAAGGCGGGCGTCGCGACCGATCCCGAGCTCGACGCCTGCAAATGGAAAGAGGTCATCGCGCAGTACCGCGAGATCGTGCGCGTCCACACCCACGCGCCGTTCCCGCAGGACGTCTACGAGCAGCTCGACCTCGCGATCAAGGCGGTCTTCGACTCCTGGCATTCGAAGCGCGCGCAGGACTACCGCAAGTTCAACAAGATCCCCGACGACTGGGGGACCGCGGTCAGCGTCGTGTCCATGGTCTTCGGCAACATGGGAGAGGACTCGGGGACCGGCGTCGCGTTCACGCGCGATCCGAACACCGGCGAGAAAGCGATCTTCGGCGAGTATCTGCGCAACGCGCAGGGCGAGGACGTCGTCGCCGGCATTCGCACGCCGATGAAGCTCTCCGACCTGCAGAAGACGCAGCCGGAGATCTACGCGCAGTTCCTCACGATCGCGGGGCAGCTCGAGCTGCACTACCGCGACATGCAGGACCTCGAGTTCACGGTCGAGCGCGGGAAGCTCTGGATGCTCCAGACGCGCAGCGGGAAGCGCAGCGCCGAAGCGGCGGTGAAGATTGCGCTCGATCTCGTCCACGAAGGGATCCTCACCAAGGACGAGGCGCTGCGGCGCGTCGACGCGGAGTCGCTCGACCAGCTGTTCCACGCGCGCATCGATCCGCAGCAGGCATACGCGATCGCGGGCAAAGGGCTCAACGCCTCGCCGGGCGCGGCGACCGGGGAGATCGTCTTCGACGCCGACACCGCCGAGGAGCGCGGTGCCCGCGGCGACGCGGTGATCCTCGTGCGCGTCGAAACCGCGCCCGACGACGTCCACGGGATGATCGCGGCGCGCGGCGTCCTCACCTCGCGCGGCGGTGCCACCTCGCACGCGGCGGTGGTGGCGCGCGGGATGGGCAAGCCCTGCGTCGCCGGCTTCGACGCGATGACCGTCGATGCGCGGTCCAAGACGGCGCGCATCGGCGAGCACGTCCTGCACGAGGGCGACTGGATCACGATCGACGGAACGACGGGCAACGTCGTCATCGGCAAGCTTCGGCTGATCCCCCCGCCTTCGAAGCTGCCGGATTGGCTGAGCGAGTTCCTCGGCTGGGCCGACGAGAAGAAGCGGCTCGGCGTGTGGGCCAACGCCGACACACCAGAGGATGCGCGCAAGGCGCGCGAGCTGGGCGCAACCGGCATCGGGCTCACGCGCACCGAGCACATGTTCATGCAGCAGGATCGGCTGCCGGTCGTGCAGCGCATGATCATCAGCGATACGCCCCAGGCGCGCGCCGAGGCGCTCGCGCAGCTCCTGCCGTTCCAGCGCGACGACTTCGCCGGCATCCTCGAGGCGATGGCCGGCTATCCGGTGACCATCCGCCTCCTCGACCCGCCGCTGCACGAGTTCCTTCCGTCGCTGGAGCAGCTGCTCGTCGAGACGACGGAGCTGCGCCTCACGAAGGGCGAGAGCGATCCCGCCTATCTCGAGAAGATGCAGGTGCTCGCGCGGGTGCGGCAGCTGCACGAGCAGAACCCGATGCTCGGGCTGCGCGTGTGCCGGCTCGGGATCCTGTATCCCGAGATCTACGCGATGCAGGTGCGCGCGATCTTCGAAGCGGCGTGCGAGCTGCGCGCGCGCGGCGTCGACGCGCTGCCCGACGTGATGATCCCGGGCGTCGGCACGATCGAGGAGATGCGCGTCACGCACGACGCGGCCGAAGCCGTCGCCCAGCAAGTGATGCGCGAGAAGGGCGTGCGCGTTCCGTATCACATCGGGACGATGGTCGAGCTGCCGCGTGCCTGCGTGATCGCCGGCGAGCTCGCGTCGATCGCCGAGTTCTTCAGCTTCGGCACCAACGACCTGACGCAGACGGTGTACGGCTACTCGCGCGACGACGCCGAGGCGTCGTTCATCCCGCGCTACTTGGAGCAGAAGATCCTCAAGGACGATCCGTTCCAGGTGCTCGACCGCACCGGCGTCGGCGAGCTGATGCGCATGGGCGTGGAGCGCGGCCGCGCCGAGCGGCCCGACTTGAAGATCGGCATCTGCGGCGAGCACGGCGGCGAACCGTCGTCGGTCGCGTTCTGCGACGAGGCCGGGCTCGACTACGTGAGCTGCTCGCCGTACCGCGTGCCGATCGCGCGGCTGGCGGCGGCGCATGCGGCGTTGGGGAGCGGCGGCGGCTCCGCTTCGCACTGAGCCCTTGGGGCGGTGTCGCGGCGGCGCGGCGTCCCGCCGGCGGACACGGGGGCTCGCACATCCTGTGCGAGCCCCCTCTGTCTTCGCATCGCTTCCGCCCATCCTGGGCACGCTCGCTCACACGGTCCGCCGCCGGGACGCCGCGCCGCCGCGACACGGGCTCGGTGCGGCGGCGTTTGTTGGGCACGACGCCGCGCTCGCGTTGGGTGGCGGTGCGGCAAGGGTACGGGGGCTCGGGCGGAGACAATTCTCAGGCTGATGCGGGATACTGCTCGGGCTGCCGCGCGGTAGGCGCCGGCACGCGCACGCCACGTTCTCATCGGAGTCCAGCTCGTATGAAATTCGTACTCGCGCGGCGAGCCGCCGCGCTTCTCACCGCCCTCGCGGCGACCGCGTTCGTCTACGGCGCCGCCGGGGTCGCGGCGTCGTGGGCCGGGATCGCGCCGGCGGCGTCGGCGCAAGAGCAAGGCGGGCCGGCCGGCAATCAGCGCGGCCGCATGGGCAAGATGCTGATGAGCCTCGGTCTCTCGGACGATCAGAAGAGTCGCATTCGCGAGATCATGAAGCAGGCGCGGGAGAAGAACCAGAACGTCACCGACCGCGACCAGCGCCGCGCCACCATGAAGGCCGCCTTCGACAAGATCCACGACGTCCTCACCCCCGAGCAGCGCGCGAAGTTCGACGCGCAGATGGCCGCGTGGCGCAAGAACCATCCGCAGGATCAGGGCCGGCACTGAGTGAGCCGGGCTCGTAGCGCCGCGCTGCTCGCGCTCGCGGCGGCCGCCGTTCTGTGCACCGCGTGCGGTCACGGCGCCGCGGCGCGCGGCGGCCGGGGCCGCGGCGGGGCGCGGACGATGGGGTCGCCGGCCCCCATCCCAACCGCGGCGGCGCGCATCACGACGGTGCGGGCCAGCTCGTCCATCTCCGGGGTGATCGCGCCGCTGCTCAACGTCGCGATCACGACGTCGCTCTCCGAGCCGACCGACGTCGTGAACGTCAACGAGGGCGAGCACGTGCGGGCCGGGCAGGTGCTCGCCGTGCTCGACACCGCCGATCTGCGCGCGCAGCTCGCCCAGGCCCAGGCCACCGTCGTCGCCGACGAGCGGACCGCCGAGTCGGACGATGCGAAGGTCGCGCAGACGCGCTACACCGCGACGCTCAACATCGGTCAGAGCGGCAATTCGGTGCTCTCGCAGCGCGCCGCAGTCGCGCAGGCGCAGCAGACGCTCGCGCTCGATCAGGCGAACCTGCAGCGCGACGCCGAGCTGCTGCGCGCGGGCTATCTGCCGCAGCAGACGTACGACCAGCAGCAGACCGCCGTGCTGAACGATCGCGCCGCCCTGCGAAACGCGCAGGCCAACCTGCGCACCGCGGTGCTGAACGAGAACGTCAACGGGACGCAGAACCAGGGACTGCAGGCGGCCGACGTGCAGTCCGCGCTGGCCGACGCGCGCGCGGCGCACGCCGCGGTCGAGCAGGCGCGCGCGACGGTGCAGCAGTACCAGGCGCAGATCGCGCGCGCGACCATCGTCTCGCCGGTGGACGGCGTCGTGGTCAACCGCAACCTCAATCCCGGCGAGTATCCCGGCTCGCGGACGGTGTTCACGGTCCAGCGGCTCGACCAGGTCTACGCCATGCTCAACGCGTCCAGCTCCGACACGTTCGCGATCCCGGTCGGGGCGCCGGTGACGCTGACCGTCGCGGGGACGAGCAGCCGCACGTACGACGGCCGCGTCGTCGCGGTGCTCGGGCAGGTGACGCCGGGCTCGACGAACTTCACCGTCAAGGTGCTGGTCGCGAACGCCGACGGCAAGCTGCAGTCCGGTCTTCCGGTGACGGCCTCGGCGCAGTTGCCGCCGGTGCACGGCGTCGGGATCCCGACGACGGCGTTCCTCGACGACACGCACTCGACCGTGATGGTCGCGGACGACGAGCTCGTCGACGTCGTGGCGAAGGAAGTGCACGTCAAGGAGCTCGGTTCCGACGGCACGACGTCGATCGTCAGCGGGCTGAAGCCCGGGCAAGTCGTGATCGCGAACGGCCAGCTCGGGGTCTCGAACGGGCAATCGATCGCCCAAGACTGACGGCGTGATGCAGCGGATCACCCGCCTCTTCGTCAACCGGCCGCCGCTCGTCTTCGTGCTGGTGGCGCTGATCGCGCTCGTCGGCACGTTCTCGCTCGCCACGCTCGTCCAGCAGCAGCTGCCCAACATCGACTTCCCGACGGTCAACGTGAGCGTCTCGTATCCCGGCGCCTCGCCCTCGGAGCTGCGCGACTCCGTCGTCATCCCGATCGAGGACGCGATCGCCGGCGCGCCCGACCTCGACCACATCACGACGTCGATCCAGCAGAATCAGGCGTCGATCTCGGCGACGTTCAGCCTCGAGTCGAATCAGACCACCGATCTGACCGAGATCCAGGATCGGATCCAAACCGCGAAGGGGGCGCTGCCGCAGGACCTCCCCGCACCGTCGGTGCGCACCTTCGATCCTGCGCAGATCACGGTCGTCACGATCGCGGTGACGTCGCGCTCGCTGAGCCTCGCCGGGCTCTCCGGCGTCGTGACCAACCAGATCGTCCCGGAGCTCGAGCAGGTCGACGGGATCTCCAACGTCGGCGCGAACGGCACGGTGACGCCCGCGCTCGAAGTGCAGGTCGATCCCGACCGGCTCGCCGCGTGGGGGTTCACGACCACCGACGTCGTCAGCTCGATCCAGGCCAACAACGTGCGCGCGCCGGGCGGGATCGCGTATCTGGGGAACCGCGAGACGACGATCGACGTGCGCGGCGACGTGCAGACGCCGCAGTCCGTCGCGAGCTTGCTGCTCGCGGGCTCGACGTCGGTGCTGCTCGGCGCGACCTCGCCGTCCGGCTCGGTGAATCAGAAGTACTCGAGCACCAGCGGGCCGACCAATCAGGCGCTCTCGCTCGCGAACGGCGCGCCGGCGGGGAGTACGGCCACCACCGCCGCGGCCGGCGGCGGCGGGACGTCGGGCGCGATCGCCGCGAACTCGTCGAACGCCGCGGCCGCCGCGGCGGTCGCGGGCGCGGCCGGGTTCGGCGGCGCGCAGGGTTTCGCCTCGCCGGCGGCCTCGCCGGCGGTCGCCGCGACACCGCTGCCGTCGCCCGCGGTCCCGACGATCGCGCCGGCTTCGACGATGGCGATCGGCGCGCAGAGCGGCGCCGTGGCCGCGGGGGCCGGGACGGCGGCCGCCGGTGCGCAGGCGGGAACCGCGGGCGGCGGCTTCGCCGCGAGCGCCGCGGGCACGAACGGCACCGGCACGGGTACGACGGCCGGCGCCGTGGCCGCCGGCGGCGCGGGCGCGACGTCGGGGACGGGGGGCGCGACGGCGACGGCCGCGATCGCGGTGATCACGCCTGCCCCGGCCGCGCAGCTGGTGAACGGCACGGAGCCCGCCGGCGCGGCGGCGACGCCGGCCGCGGTGGCGTCGTCGCGGCCCGCGACGCGGGTCGCGTTCACGCCGGCGAACCCGCCGAACGTTGCGGCGCCGCCCGTCCCGCAGACGATTCCGCGGCCGATCACCTCCATCGCGACGGGGAGCGGCGCGGCGTCGTCCGGGCTCGCCGCGCAGACGACGAACCCGTTCTCGTCGGGGCCGGTGCGCCCGCACATCTCCGACGTCGCGACCGTCACCGACGGCTTCGAGCCCAAGCGCGTCGCCTCGTACGTCGACGCGAAAGCCGCGATCACGCTGAACGCGCAAAAGGCGACCGGCGCCAGCGAGGTGAGCGCCGCCGACAACGTGATGGCCGCGATCCCGCGGCTCGAGGCCGAGTACCCGGCGGTCCAGTTCAAGATGCTCAACAACGCGGCGCGGTTCACGCAGCAGCAGCTCACCGGCGTCCTCCAGACATTGATCGAAGGGATCTGCTTCACCGGCGTCGCGATGCTGTTCTTCCTGCGCTCCTGGCGCAACGCGATCGTGGTGATGATCGCGATCCCGACCTCGCTCTGCGTGACGCTGTTCGTGATGAAGCTCGTCAACTTCACCATCGACACCGTCTCGCTGCTCGCGATGACCCTGATCATCGGCATCCTCGTCGACGACTCGATCGTCGTGCTCGAGAACGTCGAGCGCCACTACGAGGACGGCGAGGCGCCGCGCACGGCGGCGATCCTCGGGCGCAGCGAGATCGGCCCGGCGGCGATCGTCATCACGCTGGTCGACGTCGTCGTCTTTCTGCCGATCGCGTTTCTGCCCGGGCAGACGGGACGGTTCCTCGCCGAGTTCGGGCTCGTCGTGACGATCGCGACGCTGACCTCGCTCGCCGTCTCGTTCACCGTCACGCCGGCGCTCGCCGGCAACTGGTCGCTGCTCTCCCGCTGGCGGCCGCCGGCGCCGGTCCGCGCCTTCAACCGCGGCTTCGAGCGGCTGCGCGCGTTCTACGGCGAGCGCATCCTCCCGGGCGCGCTGCGCTTCTCGATCCCGGTCTTCGTCGCGTCGATCCTGCTCACGGCCGGCGCGATCGCGCTGATCCCGCTCGGCTACGTCGGGTTCGAGTTCATCCCGGCCGTCGACCGCGGACAGATCTTCTGCACGGTGCAGTATCCCACCGGGACGCCGCTCACGACGACCGACGCGGCGATCCGGCTGCTCTCGCAGCGCTTCCTGCAGCTTCCGGGCGTGCAGACGATCACGTCCACGTCGGGGACGGCGCAAGCCGGCTTCGGCGGCGGCGTGAACCTCGGCTCGACGGGGCAGATCCGCGTCATCCTCGCCGACGATCACACGGTTCCCACCGAGCGGGTCGCGATGATGATGAACGGGATCGGGCACCGGCTCGTCCCCGATGCGCGCGTCTTCGCCGTGCCGGCGACCGGAACGCGCGGCGGCAACCAGCAGCCGATCGACGCGACGGTGAGCGCGACGCGCGGCGAGCCGGACGCGTGGGCGCCGAAGGTGCTGCAGGCGCTGCAGGAAACGCCGGGGACGGAGAACGTGAACAGCTCGGCGCTGCGTCTCTCCCCGCAGATCGACATCACGTTCGATCGCGAGCGCGCCCGCACGCTCGACGTGCAGATCGGCTCCGCCGCGCAGGCGGTCCGAGCGGCGTTCGGCGGAACGCTCGCGACGCAGTTCGACGCCGCGAACGGCAGCGGGACGAAGTACGTGCAGGTCCTCTATCCGATGGCCGACCAGACGAAGCTTTCGACGCTCGTCGACCTGCCGATCCGCGCGCTGAACGGGAAGATCGTCCGTCTCGGCGACTTCGCGACGTTCAAGAACAACCCCGAGGAGGCGCTGATCACCCGCATCAACCGGGAGACCGTCATCCACATCCAGTCGAACCTGCAGCCGGGCTATGCCCTCACCAAAGTGCAGCGCGCGTTCATGCAGCGCGTCGCCGCGCTCCATCTCCCCTCGTCGATCGTGGTCGGCGCGGCGGCGGGCGGCAACCAGCAGAACACGATGCAGACCGTGGAGGGGCTCGGGACGTCGCTCATCCTCTCGCTCGGCCTCGTCTATCTGCTCATGGTGGCGCTCTACAACGCCTACCGCGTCCCGCTGGTGATCATGTTCGCGATCCCGGTCGCGTCGGTCGGCGCGCTCGGGGCGCTGGCGCTGACGAACCAGACCCTCAACCTCTACTCGCTGATCGGGACGATCATGCTGGTCGGGCTCGTCAGCAAGAACGGAATTTTGCTCGTCGACTTCGCCATCTTGAAGGTCGAAGCCGGGCTCGACAAGGTCTCGGCGATCAAACAGGCGGCGCGCGAGCGGTTCCGGCCGATCCTCATGACGACGCTCTCGATGATCGCCGGGATGCTGCCGCTCGCGCTCGCGCTCGACCCGGGCTCGGCCGCGAAGCGTTCGCTGGGGACGGTCGTCATCGGCGGGCTCACCAGCTCGCTCATCCTCACCCTCGTGCTGGTCCCGGTCGTGTACGTCTGGCTCGCGCCCGGCCCGCCGAAAAAGATCTCGCTCGAACGTCTGGCGGCCGAAGGGCACGCGGCCGAGCTTCCCGTGGAGACGCGTTAGTGCGGTTCACCGCGCCCGATGGAGTCGCAGGATGTCGCTGACCCGGCTGTTCGTGCGGCGTCCGACGCTCGTCACGGTCTTTCTGGCGCTGGTCCTGCTCGCCGGCACGATCGCCTCGACGATGCTCGTGCAGCAGCAGTTCCCCAGCACCGAGACGCCGTCGATCCAGGTGCTGCTCAGCTACCCGGGCGCCTCGACGACCGAGATGCGCGACGCGGTCGTCCGGCCGCTCGAGGACACGATCGCCGGCGCGCCGCAGCTCAACTACCTCGAGACGTCGATCCAGCCGGGACAAGCCTCGATCGTCGCGGTGTTCCAGCTCAACTCCGACCAGAACAACGACCTCGTCCAGGTCCAAGGCCGCGTGCAGAACGCGCAGCACGCGATCCCGAGCGACGTCCAGGCGCCGCAGATCTCGCTCTACAATCCCAGCGAAGCCGTCGTCGTCTCGCTCGTGCTGCGCTCGCGCGCGCTGGGCGCCGGAGATCTCTCGTCGCTGACGATCAACAAGATCGTTCCGCAGATCGAGCAGGTTCCCGGCGTCTCGTACGTGCAGGCGAACGGGACCGTCACCCCCTCGATCCAGGTCGACGTGGATCCCAACCGGCTCAGCTCGTCGGGGATGACGCTGACCGACATCGTCAGCAGCATCACGAGCAACAACATCCGGGCGCCGGGCGGGATCCTGTACTCGAAGAATCGCGAGACGAACCTCGACGTCCGCGGCGACATCCAGGACGTTCCCACGGTCGCGAACCTGCTCATCGCCGGCGGCTCGTCGAGCGCGGCGGCGTCGTCGACGACCACGAACGTGTTCTCGACCGCACCGCACCTGCTGCGGATCAAGGACGTCGCGAACGTGACCGACTCGTTCGAGACGCAGCGGGTGTTCGCGTACTCCGAGGGCGTTCCGTGCGTCGAGCTCGACGTGCAGAAATCGGCCGGGACGAGCGAGGTCGAGACGTCGCGGCGCGTCCTGCGCGAGCTGCCGGTGCTGCGCCGGACCTATCCCGACGTCCAGTTCTCGGTCCT
>Ga0070739_10002387_pt1 | contig 25456 bp, 29 predicted proteins | sample Coa_R1_7_FD_66445 | JGI IMG/M metagenome (GOLD analysis project Ga0070739, IMG submission 66445) | Surface soil microbial communities from Centralia Pennsylvania, which are recovering from an underground coalmine fire - Coalmine... | ecosystem: Environmental > Terrestrial > Soil > Unclassified ...
ATGGACGACGTCATCTTCGAAGAGTTCAAGGGCACCGGCAACATGGAACTCAACCTCACGCGCAAACTCGCCGAGTCTCGCGTGTTCCCCGCCATCGACATCAAGCGCTCGGGTACGCGTCACGAAGAACTGCTGCTCAGCGAGATCGAGATGCGCAAGATCTGGATGCTGCGGCGCGCGACGAGCGTGCTCAACAGCGGCGACATCACCGAGCTCATTCTCGACAAGATGGCGCAGACGCGCACGAACGACGAGTTCTTGCAAACGGTTACCAAAGAAGCGTTGTCGCTTTCCCGCGGCTACGACGAAGGCAACGGCAAGTACTAACGGCTTATCCGTGGGCTACAGCCCCGGAGCAACGAAAAAGGCCGCGCAAATGCGCGGCCTTTCTCATTGGTCATCCTGAGCTTGTCGAAGGGCGCCCGAGGCATCGAGGGGCGTCAATGCGCAAGGCGAAAGAGGCCCTACGCTAGGAGGGCACGCCATTATTACGGAGGTAACGTATGTACGCGATAATCCTTTCCATTTTTCTCGCGGCGATTGCCCCCGGTTCCGGTAAAGATCTCTGTCAAGCGTTGACGAATGCCGATTTCACCAAGCTCGGCATCTCCGTCGATAAAACGCACACCTTCAACATCGACGATCCCACGAGCGCCTATTGCACCTACAAAGGCAAGTCCGGAGCAATGGGTGGCGTCGAGCTCGACATCTTTTATCCGACCGATGCACAAGCGACGGAGCGGACTGCGATGGGAGAAGGCGGCAGCAACTACGTCGATGCGCGTGTGCCGGGGGTGGACGAGAGCCGCATGGATTTGCACGCGGTTTCCGGTGGACCGCCATTCGCGACGCTCGTTGTCCGCAAAAAGGATTTGGTGTACGTGCTTTCGATTCCGAGCTCGCCCCGCGCCGAGTCCCAATTGCGCGCCTTATCGAAAATCGTTTTGCAGCGGCTGATGCCATAATGCCCGAAAAAATGCGCCTGCAAAAATACCTGGCGCATGCGGGTGTGGCGTCGCGCCGCGCTGCCGAAGAACTCATCGTTCGCGGCAAGGTGCGCGTGAACGGCAGGACGGTGCGCGAGCTTGGAACTATTGTAAGCACCGACGATCGCATCGATGTGAGCGGAACGCCGGTAAAATTTGCAAATGAACCGACGTATTTGCTCATGCACAAACCCGTGAACGTCGTGACGACGATGCGCGATCCGCAGGGGCGGCGCACCGTAGCCGATTTGATTCCGAAAGGTTTGCCGCGCGTTGTGCCGGTGGGACGATTAGACTACGATACGTCGGGCCTGCTGCTGCTGACGAATGACGGCGAACTGGCAAACACGCTGACGCATCCGCGTTTCGGCGTCGAGAAAAGCTACCGTGCGGTTGTGAAGGGACGGCTCAATCCGGAGGAAGTGCACCGCCTGCAGAGCGGCGTGTGGCTCGAGGAATTTCGCGCGCAAGGCGCGCGTCTTCGCGTCGTTGCAACGCGCAGAGAGACTTCCGTCGTCGACGTCACGATTCACGAAGGCAAGAATAGGCAGGTGAGACGCATGTTCGAGGCCGTAGGACACCCGGTAGTTCAGCTGGTGCGCTTGCGCTTCGGGCCGCTCAAACTCGGCGATTTGCCGCCTGGTCACAGCAGGCAGCTCACCGGACGCGAACTGCTGCAGCTGCGCCGTTTAGCGCCATAAGGAAGTTGATGGATCGTCTGTCCGCTCTACCCCATGCGTACAAACTTGCACGGCGCGACGCGCGTTCGTCTCGCACGACTGTGCGTTTGCCTAACGGCGCGTCGTTCGGCGGCGAAGTCGTCGCGATCTGCGCGGGACCGTGCAGCGTTGAATCGCGCGAACAGCTTGAAGCTACAGCGAAATCCGTCGCGGCGCGCGGCGCAAACGTTTTGCGCGGCGGCGCATTCAAACCGCGCACATCGCCGTATGCCTTTCAAGGCCTCGGCGCCGACGGATTGAAAATGCTGCGCGATGCCGCCGACCGATTCGGAATGGCCGTCGTAACCGAAGTGCTGGACCCGCGCGACCTCGAGCTCGTGTGCGGATATGCCGACATGCTGCAGATCGGTGCGCGCAACATGCAGAATTTCAGTTTGCTGCGCGAAGCCGGCGAGTCGCGCAAGCCCGTGCTGCTCAAACGCGGCATCTCCGCCACGATCGAAGAGTGGCTCATGGCGGCCGAATATCTGCTCGTTGCCGGAAATTCCGACGTGGTGTTGTGCGAGCGGGGGATCCGTTCGTTCGACAACGCGACGCGCAACTTGCTCGACATCGCCGCCGTCCCGCTTTTGCACGGCCTCACGCACTTGCCGGTGATCGTCGATCCGTCACACGGGACCGGAATCGCGCGCCTGGTCGGCCCCATGGCGCTGGCCGCTGTCGCAGCGGGAGCCGACGGGTTGCTGGTGGAGGTTCATCCCGACCCGCCGTCGGCGGCCTCCGACGGGCCGCAGTCGCTGACGTTCGAGCAATTCGACGCTTTGATGGCGCAAGTCGAGATCGTGGCCCGCGCGCTAGGACGTCGTGTGCCTGCGGCAACGCTCGCCGCTTAGGCCGCTTGCCTCTTGGGGTATACGGCCGACGAAAGCCGTTTGACTTGCGTTGAACGGCGGTAGAAAGGTAGGCGCTTTTTTCAGGCCTACATTAAAATACAAGCTAGAAAGCATGTCGAGGTAGGACAGACTTCATGATTCGCATTTCTCTGGTTGCCGCGGCAACGTGTGCATTGGCCGCCGTGGGGGCGTTCGGGCTCCCCGCGCACGCGCAGTATTCGTCCGAATATACGCCGCCAAAATTAATGCATCGCGGTGCGACGACCAAAAGCATTGCCGGTACGGGCACCGTGGTCGTTCAGGTTCAAGTTAACGCAGACGGCTCGCACCACGCGCTCCGCGTCATCCGCTCCACAAATTCCGGCGACAATGCGGCGGCGCTTGATATCGCGCAGAACTCCACGTACCGTCCCGCGCATCGCGGCAAGACCGCCGTTCCGGCGTTCTACGACTTCACGCTGAAATTCACGGGCAAAGCCGTCGCCGCGGCGAGCACCGGTGGAATGAGCGGCGTGAGCGGACAGATCGATCGCATGATTCGCGCGGGCAATTATGCCGGCGCGAAGGCTCGCGCAGAGCAGGAGCTCGCCGCAAACCCGAACGACCCCGTTTTGAACTCAGAACTCGGCGCCGCCAATTACTTCCTTGCCGACTATCCGGCTGCGGCGGACGCGTTTCTGAAAGTTTCGAGCGTTCCGCACGAGTTTGCGCAAGTTGCGGCAAATTCGTACGTGCAGGCCGCGCAGAAGCTCGCCGGCAGCGACCCGCAGCGTGCGCTCTCGTTCGCGCAGCGGGCTGTTGCGATGGCGCCTAACGGCGGCGGTGCGTACTACGCGCTCGGCGCAGCAGAACTGAACAGCGGCAACGCGACGCAAGCCGTCACCGATCTGAAGAAAGCGCACGACCTGCTCTTCGCGGATCCGAAAGCCGACGCCAAGTCAAAAGCCAACGTCGATTTCGAGCTTTATAACGCCTACGTCAAAGCGGGCGATACGGCGCAGGCTCAAGCGACGATGGACGAGATCAAACGCGTCGATCCGAACAATCCCAATATCGCCATGCTTGCTACAAACTCTTATCTGACGCAGGGCCAGGCGGCGCAAAAAGCCGGGAAGTACACCGAGGCGATCGCGGACTTTGAAAAGGCGGCGGCTTCCGGCGGCCAGCAAGCTCAGGTCACAGGCAACACTTCTGCGGCGTTTGCTGTTAGTGCGATGCTGAACGCCCAAAAAACGGCACCCACCGTTGCCGACTACGGCAAGATGAAGTCGTACGCCGACAAGGCGCTTGCCGCGGACCCCAACGACGCGCAGGCGAACTTCGCCGAAGGTGTCGCCCTGGGCGGACAATACATCGTAGGCGGCAAGTCGGACGCGAACTTAAAGAGCCAGGCGTTAGCTGCGCTCAACAAGGCGAAGTCGGCTGCGCAAGCATCCGGTAACTTCTCGCTCTCGCTGGCTATCGACAACTTTATTAAGCAGAACCTGCAGTAACCGATCTGGGGAAAAATACGAGGACTTTACCTGGGGGCGGACTAATGGTCCGCCTTCACGGAACGGGGGGTCCCCCGTGAATTTCTACTGTCTTAGCGCACAATACGTTCCCGCAAAACGGGAGGGGTCGAAAAAATAGTGTTTGGCGGTTTTTGGGCTTTTATGCAACAGGGCGGCTGGGATATGTGGCTGCTGCTGCTGCTTTCTATCGTCGGTCTTGCGGTTGTGATCGAGCGATTGGTCTTTTTCGCTTCGCAGCATGGTGATACGAAGGGTTTGCTGCGCAACATTGGTCAGAAGATTGCACAAGACGATATCGAGGGCGCCATCAAAGTTTGCCGCTCCCAGCGCGGCATGCTTCCGCGTATCCTCGAGTTTGGTCTGCTTCGCGGTGAAAAGAACCGCGCCGATATCACGGACGCGCTTTCCATCGCGCTCATGGAGCATCTGAACTCGCTGGAGCGTAACTTAGGCATCATCGGCACCATCGCGGTTATCGCGCCGTTCGTCGGCCTCTTCGGTACCGTTCTGGGCATCATCCGCGCGTTTCAGGACATCGCGATCAAGGGCAACTCGACGCCTGCCGTCGTCGCCGCCGGTGTTTCGGAAGCGCTCATTACGACGGCGTCCGGTCTAATCATCGCCGTTATCGCGGTCGTCTTCTTCAACTATTTCAAGACGCGCATTAAGGCGTACAATCAAGAGATGATCGTGGCGGCCAACCAGATGGCCGAGATGCTGCACTTCCACAACACGGGTGCTCCGATCCCGACCGATCTGTACCAGCCGGTTAAGTAGTCGGTAGGAGCGTTCCGTGGGACTTCTTTCGGCAAAACAAGACGAAGAAGTGATGGCGGAGATCAACATCACGCCGTTCACCGACGTGTTGCTCGTTTTGCTCATCATCTTCATGATTCTGGCAGCGCTCGTCACGCCGCCCGGATTCGAAAAAGAGCTGCCCAACAACAATAACAACACACCCACGCAGCAAAACAAACACAACGATATCGAGGTTGACGTCAACAACCGGGGCGTTATCTTCGTCGACGGTCAGAAGACGGATCAGGCCGGCATCTACAACGTGATGCTGACCGAACGCGCCAAACGCGGAAACAAGCACGTCTCGATCATTGCCGACGCAAAAGCTCCGTATGGCGTTATCATCCGCATCCTCGACGCCGCCAAGGTCGCGGGTCTCGAAGATGTCGGGTTCGTCACATCATAAGTGGAGGTTTGAAGTAATCAGTGGCCGTTTCAACAGGTCAAGGCGAAGAAGAAGTCATGTCGACGATCAACATCACGCCCTTCACGGACGTGTTGTTGGTCCTTCTGATTATCTTCATCATCCTCGCCTCGGTTACTAAAGAGCCGCCTCTTCCGCTGGCGAAGAACCGCGACAAGGTTCAAGCGTCGCAGATCGTTGTGATTATCGACGACAAGAACAACGTTCAGGTCGGCTCGAACCAGGTAGCCATTAAGGATGCAAAAGCCGCGTTCGAGGACCTGCAAAATAATACGGGGCATCGCTTCAAGAGCGTCATCATCAAGGCGGATCCGAAGGCGAACTACGGCACGATTCTGCAGGTTATGGATGCAGCGAAGTCCGTCGATCTAACGATGTTCGGTTTGGCAAATAAGGTCGAGGGAAGCAAAACCTAAACGATGGCAAATAAAAACGAATCGCCATTCATCACGACGGGCGAAAGAATCCGCAGTTTCATCGGTTGGGCCTTCGTAATCTCGATCGCCATTCATTTTGTGTTTGCGCCGTTCTTGAAGAACATGACGCAGCACACGGAGCAGCAAGAAGTCGAGAAGGTTTCGGTGACCAAGAAGATCATCGTAAAACCTCCGACGCCTCCCCCCCCGACGCCCACGCCACCGCCGCCGAAACAAACGCCGAAGCCGCAGGTCAAGCCGCAAACGCAGCCCCAGCCCAGGCTGAAGCTCAACGTTCCGAAGACGACGAGCAATAAGAGCTCCTCGACGACGAGCGAACAGAAGTACGTGGCGCCGGAGAAGGGCACCGAGCAGGGTGCGCCATCCGGGACGGCACCGAGTGGACCGCCGGCACCGCCGGCGCCGACCGAGCCGCCCGGTACGCCGAAACCGGCTTGCAAGGTTCCATATCAAGATGCTCAGGCCGTCAACGCAGTCACACCCGAGTATCCGGATAGCGCTCGCGAACAGGGCCTGGGCGAAGTGCAAGTCACGGTCGTCGTGACGATTTCGCCGACGGGGCAGCTGGTAAACGCGACGATGGGTCAGGGCTCCGGAAATATGGCGATGGATCAGGCTGCGCTCGCCGCGGCGCGTCAATCCACGTACGCACCGAAGATTGTAAACTGCCAACCCGTCGAGGGCACGTATAACTTCAAGGTCACATTCGACCCGAATAGTTAGGTGCGCGCGCGGACCGAACCAATGAAGAGCGCTCCCGAAAGGGAGCGTTCTTGCATTTTCTGAAGGCGGTCCGCAATGACGGTTAGACGTGGGCGACGGATCTTGATCGCCGCGCTTGCGATCTCGCTGCTGATCCACCTCGTGCTCGCGGGTTATATACGCTGGCCGTTTCTGCAGCAATCGCCGCAAGAGCAGCCCGCGCGCGTTCGCATTACGCATATCGCGCGCATCGTTCCGCACACGCCTCCGCCCCCGACACCCGCGCCGACTCCCGTTGCGACACCGGTCGTGCGCTCCAGCATCGCTCCGCCCGTCGTGACCAAACGCGGCAAGGGGCCGAGCGTGGTCAAAACCGTGCCGGTCGCTCCGCGGACCGCGCCGCCGTCAACCGCAACACCAGCGCCCACGCCGGCGGCAACGTTTACGCCGTCGGGTCCGTGCGGCGGTCACGCAAACGCGGATCCGACGGTTGCTGCGACGCCGCCCGTTGCCGATATCGCACCGGACGCGCGCGCGAGCAAAGCAAACGGCACGGCCGCGATTCACGTTTCGCTCGATGCGGATGGCCGCGTGCTCGACGCAGTCGTTGCGCGCTCGTCCGGAAACGCCGGACTCGATGCAACCGCGGTTCAGATGGCGCGCGGCGCGACGTATACGCCGAAGTATGTTGATTGCAAAGCGGTCGCGGGGAATTACACGTTTACGGTTCGGTTCTTCGCTTGGTGAGCTCGCAATCACCCCGCACACGGCTCATCACCTCACCGCAAACGTTCCATAAAGCACAATTCAACGGTGCCCTTCGACAAGCTCAGGGTCCTTCGATACCTCAGGATGACAACGCCGTTCGATTCCAACCGTAGCGCGTTTATTTCGCATCGAGACCGATACCGTTCGGCACGCGACACAGCGAGTGGCGTGAGAAAACGAAAGATCCCTTCGACAGGCTCAGGGTCGTTCGATACCTCACGATGACATAGATTGCGGTGACCGCAACGCATGCAAATTTCTCTCTACGCAAAAAGATCGCGCGAGCGGAAGAGCATGCGTTGCGTGTACTGCGAGCGGGAGTTTTGCGCTCCGGACAGGCGGACCACCTTAGTGCGGGATTTCCAACTTTTAGGCGCCGGCCATGGATGGCCGATTCCGAACTTGTTCTCGCCGAAAAGTGGCAAAGCAGAAAACGGACATGATGTCCGTTTTTGAGCGGTCCCGCGCTAAGGTGGTCCGCCTTTCCGGAGCTTAGATGACTCCCATGTCGCGGAGTAAGCGTAAAGTATCGATGTAGCGAGTGAGATCTTTTTGCGTGTCCTCGTCCACGTCGATGAATGCAACGCCCGTACGATACCGCTGCATCCCCGAATCGAAGCGCGACCAGCGCACCATGCCTTTGAGGCGAATCATCGGACGCGCGTCGCCGCGCAGTTCCAGTTGCACGGCAAGAGGAGCGTCTTTCTGCAGCTCGGCGTTCGTAATCATCGCCATGCCGCCGAGCGCGATATCGTAAGTTTCGGTAAATTCGGGAGCGAATTCATCGGAGATGCTGTACGAGACGAGCAGCGTGTCGCCGACACGCTCGAATTCGCGGTGATGGCCGTACTGCTCGCGTTCTTGCGATCCGTTCGACTGCGAATCTCGGTCCACGTCAAGCGCCTTAGCGCGGGCCAAGGAGCAATCCTCCCGGCGACGTATCCTGGGGAGCGTGACTTTCGTCCAGGCCATTGCGCTCGCACTTCTACAAGGCGTGAGCGAACTTTTCCCCGTTAGCAGCCTGGGTCAGACCATTCTCATTCCAGCGCTGCTGCATTGGCGGAACATCAATCGCGCGGACCCCACCTTCCTCGCCTTCGTGACGGTTCTGCATTTGGGCACGGCCCTTGCGCTCGTACTCTTCTACCGCCGCACGTGGGTGCGAATCGTCGCGGCGTTCGTGCGCAGCATCGCGAGCGGAAAGATCAGCAACGACCCCGACGAGAAGCTTGCATGGCTGCTCGTCGTCGGAACGATTCCGGTCGGTTTGCTCGGCGTTCTCCTTAAAGACCCTGTGCGCACATTTTTCGGCAGCGCTCAGCTCGCTGCAGCGTTCCTCATTTTAAATGCCTTCATCATGTTTTTCGGCGAGTTTTTGCGGCGCCGCCAAAAGGCGCAATTCCACCGCGCCGATAAGCCGATTACGAAGCTGACGTGGGCGCAAAGCGTCGGCGTAGGGTTTGGTCAGTCACTCGCTTTGTTTCCGGGCATCTCGCGCTCGGGCGCATCGATGGTCGCGGGCTTGCTTGCGAACCTCAATCATGAAGACGCGGCGAACTATTCGTTCTTGCTTGCGACGCCGGTGATTTTGGCGGCCGGTCTGTTGGAGATTCCCGATCTAACGGGACCGGGCAGGCATTTGGTGCTGGTGCAAGCGGTGATCGGCGGTATCGTCGCCGGCATCGCAGCGTACGCGTCGGTTGCGTTTTTAGTCCGATATTTTAAAAATAACGACCTGCGCCCGTTCGGATGGTATTGCCTACTGTTCGGCGCAGTTTGTCTCGCACTCGCTACTACAGGAGTTATTCGATGAAAGTCCTCGCCGTCGTGCTCGGCATTGTCTTTATTATCCTTGCAATTCTTACGTGGACGGGCGCCACGCACGCTGTTCCGGCAATCGGTCTGGATGGGACTCATCACACAAAGCACACGATTCTCTATGCCGTGATTGCCGTGCTGTGTTTCGTCTGGGCCCGGATGTCGGCGACGCCCGCCTGAAGGTTGCGCTGAAAACTCTGTACGTGAGGAATCGCAGCGAATGGCGGAGTTGGCTGGAGAAAAACGCCGCCGAGTCCGCCGAGATTTGGCTGGTCTATTACAAGAAACATACCGGAAAGCCGTCGGTCCCCTACGATGATGCGGTCGAAGAAGCGCTCTGCTTTGGCTGGATCGACAGCATCGTCAAGACGATCGACGATGAAACATACGCACAGAAGTTTACGCCCCGTAAGGCCAAGAGCAAATGGTCGGCATCGAACATAGAACGAATGCAGCGGATGATCGCCGAATCGAAGATGACGCCTGCGGGTTTGGCGTTATTCGAAGGCTACGAAGCGCGAACGGTCCAGCCGCATCCCACCTCGCTCCCGAAAGAGCTCGAGACAGCGTTTCGAGCGCATAAGGCGGCGTGGCGGACTTTCAGCGCCTTTCCGCCCGGGTATCGACGCATGTGCATTGCATGGGTTGCGAGTGCAAAGCGGGTGGAGACGCAACGCAAGCGGTTGGAGAAGCTGATCGAGGCGTCGGCACGGAACGAGCGTTTGTTCTAGCGCGCTATTTTGTGCCGATTAAATACACTTCGTTCGGATGCGGAGCGTAAACTTCGACGTGCGGCCGTGCGTTGCGCAGGTGCGGTTCGAATTCATGCATATGGTGCTCGGTGGTCTGCAGGATGACCAACGGATACTCTTGCGCGCTCGAGAGGACGCTCGCGATCGCGCGAGCATAGCCTGCCTCGTCGGAGCCCCGCTGCCCGAACAGCGAATCGCGGTAAGCATGCTCGATGTTGTAATACGGATTGCCGTGCCACCACGCTTCCCACATCCAGATGCGCGCATCGGCGCTGCGAAATGAATTTCGCGCGGGCGGCGCGATGAACAGTGCATCGGCTTGATGAGCGTTGATGGTGGTAAGAACGTCCGCTTGGCGAACAGTGTTGCGCCGTAAGTTCGTCGCTACCCAGTTCTCCGTTTTGCGGATGTAGTTCCACGCGAGTTCGCTCGGCGGAACGTCTTGCATTTCGTCCGGATATTGCGCTTTTTGCAGCCAGTAGCACAGCACGTTCCAAAGGCCCACTATGGCAAGACCGGTTTGCCCGTCGCTGCGCAGATTGTGCACGTTGTCGTGCCATACGCCTAAATAGACGCACTGTTCTTCACTGAAGAACACGCCTTCCCACGCTTTGAACAAATCGACGGAGTAAATGCGTCCCGGAAGCATTTCGACGATCTCCGCCACTTCGTTCTCGCGCAGGATCGTGAAGTCGTTGACCACCAAACCTTCGCCCGCCCGTACGAACCACTCGACCAAATCACCGCCGTGAACCGCAAATCCATGACGTTTCAGGTAGTTCAGATGTGTCGGAACGCCCATGCACGGATCCACGACACTGTTGCAGTCATGGCGGCGCAGAATCTCTTCGATGCGTGAGGCGCAGATGCGGCGGGTGCGCTCGTGTAGCTCGATCACGCGCGCGTCTTCACCACTTCGGCCAACGCTCGCACGCACGCCGGATCGAATTGTGTGCCCGCTGCCGTTTCCAAGCGATGCGCTTGGTCGATCGTATCGTACGCGATCGCAACCGCCAGGACACGCGCGCCGATCGGAATGGCATTCTGGCGTAAACCTTGCGGCGCGCCCGTTCCGTCGTACCACTCGGAGCGAGCTTTGACGATTGGCGCGACATCCGAAAGGTACGCACACGATTCGATAAGCGCGGCAGCACGTGTCGCATGTGCAGCGCGCGTCTCAATGCCCAAACGCGCCAGCGGATCGAACTGTGCCGACTCGAGCGCTGCGGCGCGCAATTCCCCGATGCCGAAGAGCATCGAGGCAAGCCGGATCTTGCGAAGTTCGTTTTCATCAAGAGCCATCGCTCGCGCAATCTCTTGGCTGCGTCGAGTGATGCGTTCAGCGCGTCCGTCGGTACCGTTGTGCCGGTCGATCGATTCGGAGAGGACAGCAAGAATGTCGTCAGGCGTATTTGAGGCTGCGTTCAACGCGGCGCTTGGCGCGCCGGCCGGCTCGATTTCACCGCCGCCGGTATGAAACCACATTGAAAAGCTGCGCACCTGGTTCGGCGCGAAGGTGCAGCCGCTCTCGCTCGAGATCGTTGCGAAACCTTCGTCCGGTTCCCCCGCGCTAACGTACCGTGCGGCGATGTGCAGCAGCTGCGAGGTTTGCGGTATTCCTTCCCAGCGCAGCTGATCGGGATAGCCCGTTCCGTCCCAGCATTCCGCCTGCCAGCGAATCATGTCGGCCGTTTCCTTCGGCAACGCGCAAATGCGTTCGAAAATACGCGCGCCCTGCGCCGGGACGTCCCATCGAGCGATCATCGCCTCGCGATCGGAGAGGGCTTCGCCTTTGGCAAACGCGACGTTGCCAAAGACGCCGGCATTGCGCAAACGCGCGGCATAATACAATGCGTTTTGGTCCTGTGCGCCTAACCCGGCGATGCGTCCCATGCCTACGGCAACTGCCGCGACGCGCTCGCCTGTGCCCGGCGCCAGTCCCGCGGCGTGATCCGCGACGCTTCCGAAGAACGAGAGCGCATCACCGAGGGCCGCGGCCTCCGGGCTCGAACTTTCGGCTGAACCTTCTGCGAAGGACATTGCCTCACACGTTTTTCTATCACCATGCCGAAACCCTCACATATCGCCGACGACGGCACGATCTTTATGGTTGATGTCTCTGAGAAAACCCCGACCGCGCGCACCGCGCGGGCGCAGGCGCGCGTGCGTTTGGGAAGCGAGGCAGCCGAGGCACTGCGCAATGCAACGCTTGTAAAAGGGGATGCGATCGCAGCCGCGCAGCTTGCGGGCATCATGGCAGCAAAACAGACACCATCGTTGATTCCTTTGGCTCATGCAATTCCGCTCGCGAAAGTCGAAGTGGCATTTTCATGGGACGGCGACGTGCTGGTAATCGATGCCACGGCACGAACCGTCGCGCAAACCGGCGTAGAGATGGAAGCGATGGTGGCCGCAAGCATTAGCGCGCTGACGATCTACGACATGACCAAAGCCGTCTCAAAAAGAATTACGATCGAGTCGGTGAGGCTGTTGCAGAAAACGGGCGGCAAAAGCGGAACTTTCGATGCCGCTCAGGACGACAAGATTGGCTCCTAGAGCGGCGCTGATCGTGCTCTCGGATCGCGCGGCCTCCGGAACGCGGCCGGATCGATGTTTACCGGTCATGCGGGAGCGATTAGGCGCGCAGTACGAGATCGTGCGTGAATCGGTGCTGCCCGACGAGGCCGGCGCATTGCAAGCCGAACTCATCGACCTTTGCGATACGGGCGCGGCGTCACTCATTTTGACCAGCGGGGGAACGGGCCTCTCGCCACGCGATCGCACGCCGCAGGCGACGCTTGCGATTCTCGATTACGAAGTGCCCGGCATTGCGGAAGCAATCCGCGCAGCTTCAATGAAGATCGTACAGACCGCGATGCTCTCTCGCGCGGTGGCCGGCGTACGCCATCGCAGTTTAATCGTGAACTTACCGGGGAGTCCCAAAGCCGTGGGCGAAGCGCTCGACGTCGTTATCCCTGTCCTGCCTCACGCGCTCGAGCTTCTCGCCGGCGAAGCTGCTAACCATAGTGATTCAGAACATAGTTAGATGAAATCATTACCAGCCCCATCTTCGATGGGGGGCGCGGAGGCTAAGCCGGAGCGCCTTTTCAAATGAACTTTTCACAGGCACAAGCCTATCTGCTCGGAACTGTCAACGAGACGCAATCGCGACGCCAACCCTACCGGCTCGATCGTATGCGATCGTTTCTGCGGGAACTCGGCGACCCGCAAGATCGCTATCCGACGATACACGTCGGCGGAACGAGCGGCAAAGGATCGACCTCGACGATGATCGCCGCGGTCCTTACCGCATCGGGTAAGCGCACGGGCTTGCATACCAAACCGCATATGCGATCGATGGTGGAGCGGGCGCGTATCGACGGCGCGAATATCTCCGAAGAGCGCTTTGCGGAACTGCTTACGCAGATGATGCCCGCAATTCAGAGCGTGACCGAAGAGCACTCGCGGCCTTCGTACTATGAGACGCTTTTGGCGATTGCATTCTTACATTTCGCGGAGGAAAACGTCGACGTCGCCGTTATCGAAGTGGGCGTCGGCGGAAAGCTCGACGGAACCAACGTGATTCGTCCCCGCGTTTGCGTCATTACCAACGTAGGTTTGGACCATACCGATATCCTCGGCGAAACACTGGAAGAGATCGCGGGCGACAAAGCGGGCATTGCAAAGCCCGGAATTCCGCTGGTAAGTGCGGTGAACGACGCGGGGCCACGGGCCGTTATCGAACGCCAATGCGCGGACGCAGGCGCGCCGTTTATTTCCGTCATCGACACGGTGCAGATCGAACCGGGTGCGCCGCAAGCATTCAGCCAGCGGTTCGCCGTGAAGACGCCGCAAACGGCCTACGATGTGATGTTGCCCGTACTGGGCGCATTCCAGCAGATGAACGCAGCGACGGCGATCGTGGCGCTCGAACAACTTGAACCACCCCTGCGCCCATCGAAGGACGATGTAGAACGTGGTCTTGCACAGCTGAATTTGGCGGGCCGCATGGAGTACTTCCCTTCGCATCCGGGGATCGTCTTCGACGTGGCGCACAATCCCGACAAAGCATCGCACTTGGTCCGGGCGCTCAAAGGCGCGTTCCCGGAACGGCGTTTTACCTTCGTGGTTGCGGTCGGTGAAAGCAAAGACGCGCAAGAGATATTGAAGGCTTTTGCGGAGCTCCCGGCCACGTTCATCTTCACGTCCTTCAGTACGCAAGGGCGCATTGCCACAAAACCGCAGCGTTTGGCGAGCATGGCGGAAAGTTTGGGGATGTGGGGGCGCGCAATTGCCGATCCGATTGAAGCGCTCGGCATCGCGCGGCGCAATGCGGCTGCAGACGATATCGTGGTAGTGACCGGGTCGACGTTCGTCGTCGCCGAGCTGCGGGACTGGTGGATGGAGCACGTCGTTGCCGCTCAAACTGCAAGATAGACCGCGCGGCGCTCTGCACGTGCGCGGACGCGCACTGCCGTGGGGTGAGCGCACGTACGTCATGGGAATCGTCAACGTCACGCCGGATTCGTTTTCCGGCGACGGCGTGCCGGACGCGGCGGAAGCGATCGCGCACGCGCTCGCGCAATTCGGGCGCGGTGCCGACCTCCTCGATATCGGCGCGGAATCGACGCGACCCGGTTACGTTCCCGTCGACGAGGAAATCGAAATGGCGCGCCTGCTGCCCGTCGTGCGCGCCGTTCGCGAACATTTGCCCGATGCAATTGTGTCGGTCGACACGTACAAGCCGAATGTGCTTGCGGCGGCGCATGCTGCGGGCGCCGATATCTTGAATTCCGTATGGGGATTGCCCGATGCGTTGCTGGATGCGGCTGCGCGCATCGGCGTGCCGGTTGTCGTCATGCACAACAAAACGCACGCCGCGTACGACGGCAACGTGATGGATGAAGTCCTGCGCTTTCTGGAAGAAGCGGCGCGCCGCGCGATGCGCGCAGGTATTCCGCGCGAACACGTCATTTTGGATCCGGGCATCGGTTTTGGAAAAACGCCGGATCACAATATCGAGGTGTTACGGGAATTGCCGCGGTTGACCGCGCTTGGCTTCCCCTCGGTGCTCGGCACCTCTCGAAAATCCACAATCGGCAAACTCACCGGTAAACCGCCTTTGCAGCGCGTGGCAGGCACGACGGCTACAACGGCGCTTGCGATTTCAGCAGGCATTGACGTAGTGCGCGTGCACGACGTGGAGGAAGCGGTCGACGCCGTGCGCGTCGCCGATGCGATCGTTCGCGATTGGAGACCGCAAACGTGGACGTGATTGCCGTGCGCGGCGTGCGGGCGTACGGACGACATGGCGCAAATCCCGGCGAGCGCGACCGCGAGCAGCCGTTCGATATCGACATCTTCATCGAAATGGATCTTGCGCAAGCGCAGAGCAGCGACGATCTGAGCGATACGCTGGATTACGCAACGCTTCACGATCGCGTCGTCGCAATCGTGCAATCGACGTCGTTTTCGCTGTTGGAACGCCTCGGAGGGGAAATGCTGCGCGCGATTTTCGCCGACCCGCGCGTCGCCCGCGCGCAGGTCCGGATTGGAAAACCGGCCTTGCTGCAGGGCGCGACGCCGAGCGTATGCCTTCGGCGCGACAATCCGCGTTACCGCGCGGCGTTTCCGTGATTCGCACGGCGATCGGCATCGGATCGAACTTAGGAGATCCGGTGCGCAACGTTCGCGCCGCGGTGCGCGCTTTGGAACGCGTGGGGCAAGTGGTCGCGGTGTCGCGACTCTACCGTACCAAACCATGGGGCCGCGCCGACCAGCCGGACTTTTGCAATGCCGTAGCGATTGTCGAAACGGACCTTTTACCGAGATCCCTCCTGGAGGCGCTCCAGCGTCTGGAGTCGGAACTTGGCCGCGTTCCCGGCGAACGGTGGGGGCCGCGGGCGATGGATTTAGACATCCTGCTCTACGGCGACCGGCGGGTGGACGAGCCCGGGCTGCACGTTCCGCATCCGCGGCTGTTCGAGCGCGGCTTTGCCCTGATTCCCCTCGCCGAGATCGATGAGCGCTACGCGGAAGCCGTCGCGGGGCTTCCACGCGGGGAGCGCGAATCGGTAGCGCTCATGTCCGAGGACCAGCTCGTCGATCGCGTGCGCACGCTTGCGCAGGCCTTTTTAGAGACCGATCTTATGCGGCTGCGCATCGAAGACGCAAACGAGGATGCCGTAGAGTTCCGCCGCAAGACCGTTGCGGCCAAGCGCGCGACGGAGTCCGCAGCAACCCCGGCGGCCCCGCCCGCTCCCACACACCTGGATCCGATCAAGGCCGATCTGGTGGGAATCCTCCACATGAGCCGTCCCGCCGTTTCAAAAGACGACCGGTTGGACGACGACCGCGAGCTCGCATATGTCGAAGCACTCGGCATCCGCAATCCCGTGCGTTCACTGGGCGGCGGCCGTATCGCCAGCGTCCTGGCGCGCGACGGACAACCGGTCGAGTACGGTCAGGTGTTGTTCGAGATCGATAGAGGATAGTGCTTAAGAAAGTATTGATCGCCAACCGTGGCGAGATCGCGCTTCGTATCAATCGCGCATGCCGGGAATTGGGCGTGCGGACCGTCGCGATTTTTTCCGAAGCGGATCGCAACTCACTGCACGTCCGGCACGCCGACGAAGCGTTCTGCGTTGGCCCCGGTCCGGTTCCGCGCTCGTACCTGAATATCCCGAACATCATTTCAACGGCGCTGATCACGGGATGCGACGCCGTGCATCCCGGGTACGGATTTTTGGCCGAGAACGCGCGGTTTGCAGAGATCTGCGCGGACCACGGTCTCACGTTCATCGGTCCGCGTCCGGAAGTTATCGCTGCGATGGGCGACAAAGCCACCGCAAAACGCGTGATGAAAAACGCCGGCGTGGCGACCACTCCGGGAACCGACATACTGCCCTCTGTCGATGATGCGCGCCGCGCTGCCGAACAGATCGGTTATCCCGTTTTGCTGAAAGCAACGGCGGGCGGCGGGGGCAAAGGCATGCGCGCGGTGCAAAGCCCCGATGAACTCGAGCGCGCGTACGCGTCGGCGACTGCGGAAGCAGAAGCGAGTTTCAAAGACGGGCGAGTCTACATGGAAAAACTCATCGTCAAGCCGCGTCACATCGAAGTGCAGGTCATGGCCGACACGTACGGCAACGTCGTTCACCTCGGCGAGCGCGACTGTTCCGTGCAAAAACCCTCGCATCAAAAACTCATCGAAGAGGCGCCCGCGCCCAGTCTTGACGAGAGTGCGCGCAGCGCACTGCACGAGATGGCCGTGCGGGCCGCGCAAGCCGTGAATTACACCAACGCCGGTACGCTGGAATTTTTGGTCAGCGGCGATCGCGTGTACTTCATGGAGATGAACACTCGCATTCAGGTCGAGCATCCGGTCACCGAAATGGTGTACAACATCGATCTGGTGAAAGAGCAGATCCGGGTAGCGGCCGGGGAGCCGCTCGGTTACGCGCAGAGCGATTTGAAGCCGGTCGGCCACGCTATTGAATGCCGTATCAATGCCGAAGATTCACGCAATAATTTTGCGCCCGCAGCCGGAACGCTGACGGACGTCGTGTTTCCGGGCGGCCCGGGGATTCGCGTCGATACGCACGTCTATTCCGGCGCGACGGTTCCACCGTTTTACGACTCCATGATTGCAAAGATTGTGGCATTGGGCGCCTCCCGCGAGGCGGCAATAGCACGAATGGAGCGCGCGCTTCGCGAAACGGTTATCGAAGGAGTCAACACGACGATCGATCAGTGTCTGGAAGTTCTGGCCAGCGAACCCTTCCAGCGCGGCCGGTACTCGATCGACTTCCTGCCGAACTTGATGGCTTCGGTTACACCCGTTTAGGAGCTTCAACCCTTGCCTTCCCGCCGCATGGCCCGCGAACTTGCGCTGCAAGCGTTGTTCTCGGTTGAAATCGGTCACCGCGATCCCGCAGAAGTGCTGGACGAATACTTGTCCACCTTCAGTGAGAGCGGGCACCGCCTTTTCGTAAAGGATCTGGTGCTGGGCACGCTCGAGCACGTGGGGGAAAGCGACGACGCCATCAAACCGCTGCTGGAAGGGTGGACGATAGAACGATTGCCGACCATCGACCGTTTGTTGCTGCGTATGGGAACCTTCGAGCTGAAGCATCATCCCGAAACGCCGCGACCGGTCATCATCAATGAGGCAGTGGAACTGGCGAAGCGGTTTTCTACCGAGGACTCCGGCCGCTTCGTGAACGGCGTGCTCTCGGCGCTCAGCAAGGGGAACGGCCATGCGTAAAGCATTGCGCGCGCTCGCCGTGTTCCTTTTATTGCTGGTTCTCTTTGCAGCCGGCTCAATTGCCGGCATCGTCGCCGCCTACTCGCGCAATCTTCCCGATATCAGCCGCATGGCCGACTATCAGCCGGCGCGTTCGACGCGGATCTACGCGCGAGACGGGGCGCTGCTGGCTACGCTGTATAAAGAAAATCGCATTTGGGTGCCGATCGATCGCATTCCGCCGATCGTGCGCGATGCGTTCATTGCGAACGAAGACCACAATTTCTACCACCATCACGGCGTCGATTTCTTCGGCATCATTCGCGCTGCCGCAGCGAACTTCACGCATCATCGCGTGGAACAGGGAGCGTCGACGATTACGCAGCAGCTCGCGCGCGGTCTGTTTCTGAACGATAACCAAACGATCTCGCGCAAGGTGCAAGAAGCCCTGCTCGCGATGGAGATCGAACGTTATTACACCAAAGACGAGATCCTCGAGCGCTATTTGAACCTGATTTATCTAGGCTCCGGCGCGTACGGCGTGGATGCTGCCGCGCATACCTATTTCGGGCGCAGCGTCGATAAACTCACGGTCGGACAAGCTGCGATGCTCGCGGGTTTGGTGGCCGCGCCTTCGGATTATTCGCCGTACGTGAATTTGCCGCTCGCGCGCGAACGCCAGCGGCACGTGCTCGATCGCATGGCGGAAAGCGGCTATATTACGAGCGAACAAGCCGATGCCGCGTATGCCGCACCGTTGCAACTTGCCGGCGAACGGCCTGCGGGTCTGCAAGGCTTCAACGCGCCGTGGTTCACGACGTACGCGGTCAATCAACTCGAGCACAATTTCGGAAAGCAAGCCACGTACGAAGGCGGCTTGCAGGTGTATACGACGCTCGACCGGCGGATGGAAAAGATCGCTCAAGAAGCCGTCGATTGGGGCGTCAATGAGGCCAAACTCGAAGGCATCGGCGCGGATCAAGCGGCGCTTGTGGCATTGCGTCCGTCAACCGGCGAGATCCTCGCCATGATCGGCGGCACGCACTTTTCGCTCGCCAACCAGTTCAACCGCGCGTGGCAAGCTCACCGGCAGCCCGGCTCGTCTTTTAAAGTTTACGTTTACACTGCTGCAATCGACAGCGGCATGCCGGCTTCGACGATCATCGACGACTCGCCGGTCAGCTATCCCGACGGCATGGGAGGCACGTGGTCGCCGCACGATGACGATAACAGCTACATGGGCGCGATATCGCTGCGCGTCGCGCTCGCGCAGAGCCGCAACATCGTCGCGGTAAAACTGCTGGAGCGCGTCGGCGTCGATCGCGTGATCGAGTACGCGCACCGTATGGGCGTTACTGCGAACCTCGAGCCGAACTATTCGCTCGCCCTCGGAACGTCGGTGATTTCCCCGCTCGACCAAGCGACGGGATACGCGACGCTGGCAAATCAAGGCGTGCATATTCCGCCTTCGCCGTTCCGCCAAGTGAAAGACTCGCTGGGCAACACCGTGCTGGACAATACGTATCCGGAACAAAACGAGGTTGTCAGCGCGGGAACGGCCTACATCATGACGACGATGATGGAGGACGTCATCAATCACGGGACCGGCTATCCCAATGCGATCATCGGCCGCCCCGCGGCCGGCAAAACGGGAACGACGTCCGATTTTCGCGATGCATGGTTCGTCGGCTTTACGCCGGATCTCGTTGCGGCAGTATGGCTGGGCAACGATAACTATCATCCGATGAACGAGTCTTACGGCGGCAATATTCCCGCCCGCATTTGGTCGCGCTTTATGAAAGCGGCGCTGCAAAACGTCGCCAAACACGATTTCGTGTATCCGGGCGATGAAGTGAAGAAAGTCGCGAGCTGCGGCGACGGCTACGGCAAATACGAATATTATTTAAACGGCACGGAGCCGCTCACGCCGTGCGGCCGTCCACAACCGCCGCCGGCCGACGTGTTCGGCCGTCCGGTCGGGCTTTCGAACAACTCTGCAAGCATGCCGCCCGCGCCGACGTTCTCGCCGCAGCCTACGGCGCCGCCTCCGCCCACCGCTGCACCGCAACCGCCCGATACGATGGGTGACGGGACGAATTACATGCCGCTGGATTCACCATCGCCGGTTGCGACCGATCAGCCGCGAAGGTAAGCCCGTGCAAGACTCGCTTTTCTCGCAGCCCCGGCCGATCGCGCAACCGGTAATCGAACCGGTTCAGGGTGTGAGCCGGGTGGTCGATTACATACGGCGTCTGATCGCCCAAAACAAAACGCTCGCCGGCATTCGCGTGCGTGGTGAGGTCTCGGGCTTCAGCAACGTAAACGGCCGGTTGTACTTTGATCTAAAAGAAAACACCGACGTTCTAAAATGCGTCGTCTGGGCGAGCGACGCCGTGCGGCTTCCACCGTTCAAGGACGGCGACGAAATCATTTGCGGCGGCGATTACGGTACGTTCGCGCAGCGAAGCCAGTATCAGTTATTCGTTAAGAACGTCGAACTTACAGGCATCGGCGCGTTATACGCGCAGTTTGAGGCGCTGAGGGAGAAATTCCGCAAAGAAGGCCTGTTCGAAAAAGACCGCAAACGGCCGTTGCCGCCGTTTCCGCGCCGAATAGCGCTCGTATCTGCGCGCGGTAAGGGCGCCGAAGACTTTTTGACGACGATCGCAAAGCGCGCGCCGTTCATCGACGTGCACTTCGTCGAAACGCGCGTACAGGGGGATGGGGCGCAGATCGATATCGGTGAAGCGATCGATAAAGCCTCGAAGCTCGACGTTGACCTCATTGTCGTCACGCGCGGCGGCGGCTCGTACGAAGATCTTTTTCCGTTCAACTTAGAGCCGGTCGTGCGCGCCATCGTTCGCGCTCGTCATCCGGTGCTCTCTGCCATCGGTCATACCGGCGACGTGCACTTAAGCGATTATGTCGCCGACCAAACGTGCGAGACTCCGTCCAACGCTGCGCAATTCTTCGGTGAGATCGGCGACCGGTATCTGGCACGCGTCCAGCGCGCGCGAACGCAGATGGAACGGGCGATTCACACTCTTGCCGGCTCGGCCGCGCAGCGTTTGGATTCCGCGACCAGAGATTTGCGTCACGCCGCCCGCACGTACGTACCCGCGCGCCAAACTATGCTGCACACGCTGGAACGCCGCCTCAACGCGCAGACGCCGCAGCAGCGGCTCGCGCAGCGTTTGCAGCGGCTGGCGGCGCTGCGATCGCAACTGGTCTCGGCGAGCCGCTACTACGCCCGTCCGCGTTTTGAGCGCGTGAGCCGCGTACGCGAAGCGTTCGTGCGGCTTCAGACGTCGCTGTTGCGACAGTATCACGATCGTTTACGCGACCTGCAGACGCGATTGACCGCGCTCGATCCACAGGCTCCACTGGCGCGCGGCTATGCGATCGTCACGGTGAACGGCAAAGCCGTCCGCGACGCCGCCGCGATAGCGGAAGGCACGATCATCGAAGCGCAAGTGCAGCGCGGAAAGCTCGTCGCCCGCGTCGAAGGAAAAGAATCGTAATGGCCGATCAAAAACCGGGGGCGTTCGAGCAGAAAGTTGCCGAGCTCGAATCGATCGTAAAGCAGCTCGAACGCGGCGACGTCGAACTCGACAAGGCCGTCGAGCTGTTCAATCGCGGCAAAGCGCTCGCGGACGAATGCGAAAAGCTGCTCAAAGGCGCGCAAGAGCAGATCGACAAAGCGATGGAACAAGCACCCGCGCAGACACCTGCGGATACCGACGAAATCCCGTTTTAGTGTCCGTTCCCGTCATCGAAACGCAGCGCCTCGTCTTGCGAGGGCACCGGCTCGATGATTTTGACGCGTGTGCTGCGATGTGGGCCGATCCGGTCGTCACCCGCTATATCGGCGGCAAGGCGTCAACGGCGCAGGAAACGTGGTTTCGCATGCTGCGCTATCTCGGACATTGGGACTTGTTAGGTTGGGGCTATTGGGCGGTCGAAGAGGAATCGTCCGGCACCTTTATCGGCGAGCTCGGATTTGCCGACTACCGCCGGGACATCGCATCGATTCAAGGCGTTCCGGAGCTCGGCTGGGCGCTCGTTCCAAGTGCGCACGGGAAAGGCTATGCCACCGAGGGGTTACGTGCGGCGATCGCGTGGGGCGACGGCAAGTTCAACGGCGGACGCACCGTGTGCATTATTCATCCTGAAAACGCAGCGTCGCTTCGTGTCGCAGAAAAGCTCGGCTATCGTGAATTCGAACGCACGAGTTTCAACGGACAATCGACGATTCTGTTCGAGCGGCGCGCGCGGCAAGCGCCGAATGTCTGAACGGCTCGATGAGGTCCTCGCGCAGCGCGAAGGCATAACGCGATCGCAAGCGCGCAGCCTCATCATGGAAGGCCGCGTAAAAGTCGACGGCAAGCCCGCCACCAAAGCGGGTGCGAACGTCAAAGCCGGTGCGTCGATCGAAATCGAGCGCCCTCGGCGTTTCGTCAGCCGCGGCGGCGAAAAGCTCCACCATGCGCTCGAACGATTTTGCATTGACGTGTCGGGAAAGCGCGCGTTGGACGTCGGCGCGTCGACCGGCGGCTTTACGGACAGTTTGCTGCAACGCGGTGCCCAACACGTCGTCGCGATCGACGTAGGTTACGGGCAACTGGACTGGCGTCTTCGCAACGACCCGCGCGTCGAGGTGATGGAGCGCACGAATTTTCGCCACTTGCCCGACGATGCGTTTGCGACGCCGTTCGATATCATCGTCGTCGACACGTCATTCATCTCGCTTAAGACGATCCTCGCGCGTGCGGTGAAGTTCCTCAGCGCCAACGGAGACATCGTCGCGCTCGTGAAGCCGCAGTTCGAGGCGGGGCGCGAGCGGCTCGGCCGCGGCGGCGTGGTGCGTGACCCGGAGGTTCACCGCGCCGTGCTGCGTGAAGTGCGCGACGCAGTCCCACAGATCGGCCTCGCGGCGGTCGAGATAACGGCTTCACCACTGCTCGGTCCTGCGGGCAACCGCGAGTTCCTCATGCGCCTTCGAGCCGGCGGCAGCGCTATAGGCGATGAAGTGATCGACGCGGTCGTTTCCGAAGGTCATCCCGCGTGACCGTGTCGGTGAAAAAACGCGTTGTGGCGCTATACGTGGACGTGAACCGCGCAAATGCGCGCGCGCTTGCAACGCGCGTGAGCGAAGGGTTCCGCCAAGGTGGTTACGCGGTGACGCCCATCATGGATGGAGGAACGCTCGACGACGCGGCGCTGCTCATGACGATCGGCGGCGACGGAACGCTGCTGCGCGCCGCACGTTTGGCCGTCGACGTCGGCGTGCCGATTTTGGGCATCAACACCGGCCGCCTTGGCTTTCTCACGGAGTTTGACGAAGACGACGAACGCATCGACGAACTGCCGGATTTGCTCGAACGGGGCCTCGTCATCGAAGAGCGCATCGCGTTGCAAGCGTGCTACGAAGGCAAGCGTTTTTTCGCGCTCAACGACGCCGTCGTGCGCAAGGGCGGCATCTCACGTATCGTTCCGTTCGGTCTGTGTTTGAACGACGAACAAGCCGCCCACGTACCGGCCGATGGAATCTGCGTCGCGACGCCCACGGGTTCGACTGCGTATTTTCTCTCCGCGGGCGGCTCCATTATTTCGCCGCAGGTTGACGCGTTCGGCATCGTCCCGCTGCTGCCGCACACGCTTTTCTCGCGTCCGATTATCGTGCCCGCGACCTCGCGCATCTCGGTTACTTGCGACTCCGAGGTGCTTCATGCAAACTTGGAATGCGACGGCGACGTCGTCAGCGATCTTGCCGGCGGCGCGACCGTCGTGATTGAACGCTATCCGCGCGCGGTGCGCTTCGCACGCATCGAGCGTTTACGGTTCTTCACGCGCTTAGAGGAGAAGTTGAGCTGGGGCGTTTCGATCAAGGATCAGCGTTTTCGTTGATTGAGGGCTGCGCGTGCTTCGGCGGCTGACGATCGAAGACTACGGTCTCATTCCCCGCGCCGAAGTGCGCTTTTCCGGCGGGGCAACGATGTTCACCGGCGAGACCGGATCGGGCAAGACGATGATCCTCGGCGCAATCGCGTTCGTGCTCGGCGAGCGCACCAGTCCCGACGTGGTGCGGCGCGGGCGCCCGCGCGCGGTCGTCACGCTCGAGTTCGATCCCGACGCGGCGCTTCGCGAGCGGTTTGCCGCCGACGGCTTTGCGATCGATCCCGATGAAGATGCGACGATCTCGCGAGAGGTGTCGGCCGAAACCGGCAAATCGTCGATCCGGTTGAACGCGCGTGCGGCCACGGCGGCTTACATTCGAGAACTTGCGGCGCATGTGGTCGATATAGCGGGTCAGCATGAAGCGCAGCGCTTGCTCTCGCCGGCGTATCACGTCGAGCTCCTCGATCGATTCGCAGGTGAAGCTGCGTTGAAAACCCATGAGCGCGTGGCTTCCCTATACGCGCAGCGGGCCGCTATCTCCGAAACGCTGGCCTCGCTCGATCGCGACGAACGGCGAGCGCAGGAGCAGCTCGCGTTTGCACGGTTCGCGCTCGAGGAAATCGAAGGCGCCGCACCGGAACCGGGCGAGGACGAACGCCTGGGAAACCGGCGCCGCGTTCTCGACAACGCCGAGAAGATCGCGCTCGCGCTTCGTACGGCGCATGAAGCGCTGGCCGGTGAAGAAGCCTCCGCCGCCGACGCGCTTGGAAACGCCGCCAACGCGCTGCACCAAATCGCCGACATCGCCGGCGATTTTTCCGAAATGGCAAATGGCGCCGCCGCGTTCCAAAGCGAAGTGAACGACCTGGCGGTTCATATTGCGCGGGAATTGGACGCCATGGAGTTCGATCCGGGCGAACTCGAAGCGATCAACGCGCGGCTCGACGTTCTCGATTCGCTCAAGCGAAAATACGGCGGAACGCTCGACGCGGTGGCGGAGTCGACACGCGAATTTCGGGCGACGGTCGACCTGTTCGGTAATAAGGACGAACGCCGGACGCAGCTGCAACGCGAGCTCGACGAAGCCACGACGTTCTTGCAGCAGGCTTCGCACGAACTATCGCAGCTCCGTCATGCCGCTGGGGAACGTTTGCGCAAAGCTGTTGAAGCCGAGCTCAAAGATCTCGCAATGCCGTCGGCGCGATTCGGCGTGGAATTCGTGCAGCTTCGCGAAATCGGCCCCAACGGCGCTGAAGATGTGCAGTTCGTTTTTGCGGCAAACAAAGGTGAGACGCAGCGCGCGCTGACGCGTGTCGCATCGGGTGGAGAGCTATCCCGCGTGCTGCTTGCGCTTATCGTGGTGCTTGCGGGCGCGCGCGGCCGGACCGCGCTGATTTTCGACGAAATCGATACCGGCATCGGCGGCGCGACCGCGACTGCCGTCGGCGCGCGCCTCGGCAGGCTCGCGCAGCATACGCAAACCATTTGCGTCACGCATTTAGCCCAGATTGCATCGTGGGCCGAAGCACATTACGTTCTCG
>Ga0070739_10002389_pt1 | contig 25449 bp, 14 predicted proteins | sample Coa_R1_7_FD_66445 | JGI IMG/M metagenome (GOLD analysis project Ga0070739, IMG submission 66445) | Surface soil microbial communities from Centralia Pennsylvania, which are recovering from an underground coalmine fire - Coalmine... | ecosystem: Environmental > Terrestrial > Soil > Unclassified ...
GGTGGTGGTCAGCGCCGTCCCATTCCACTCCACGACCGAGCTAGCGACGAAGTTAGTGCCCGTAGCCGTCAAGGTAAAGGAGGGACCCCCCGCCAGCACCGAACTGGGAGAAATCTTGCTCAGTGTGGGCACCTGCGTGGAACCATTGATGGTGAAGGTCTGCGGGCTGGAGGTGCCGCCGCCGGGACTGGGAGTGACGACCGTCACGCTGGCGGTACCGGCGGTGGCGATGTCGCCGGCAGGCACGGTAGCCGTCAGCGTTGTGCTGTTGACAAAGGTGGTCGTCAGCGCGGTTCCGTTCCAGTCGATGGTCGAGCCGTTGATAAAGTCGGCGCCGCTGGCCGTCAGCGTGAATGAGGAGCCTCCTGCGGTCGCCGATGTCGGGCTGATGCTGCCCAGAACCGGGACCGGGTTGGTGATGGTGAAGGTGGCTGCGCTGGAGGCATGACCATCCGAGTTGGCAACGGTCACGCTGGCCGTGCCCGGCGTGGTAATGTCGGTGGACGGCACGGTCGCGGTCACCTGGCTGGAGGAGACGAAGGTCGTGGACAGCGCCGTCCCATTCCATTTGACGACGGCGCCATTCTGGAAGTTAGCGCCGTTGACGGTCAGGGTGAAAGACGACCCATCCGCCGGGGTCGAGCTGGGGCTGAGGCTGCTGATGGACACGCCTACCGTGACCGCGTATCCGGCCGAGGGAATCCCGTTGGCGACCACGTAAAGCTTCGAGGGACCCGATTCGATATTGGAGGGCACGTCGAAGTTCGTAGAAACGGTGGTCGATCCGGTGGCGACGGCCATGGTGCTATGACCGTGGGTGCGGCAGTAGAAGACGTGGCCGGTGGCGTTATTGACGATGCGCACCAGCGGATAGTTGGTCGCGCCCTGGTAGTCGTCTCCGTAGGAGACGGCTTGGGACAGGCCGTTAAACTGCGTGCCCGAGATCGAGTAGGTGGCGCCGTAATAAGGCGTGGTGGTGCAGCTGGAGATGGTAGGCTGCCATGCAGAGTTGTACGTGCCGCTCGGAGTATAGATTTCTACGTAGTTGTAGTAATCGGTGAACAAGACCTGGCCGGTCGGCAGCATCAGCATGCGCCCATAAAAGGAAGAGACATTCGCCGCCTCGGCGGAGTCTGCTACCTGCGTGAGCGTCGATCCATTGAACTCGAAGAAGTGCGAGGGCGAGTTGCCATAGCCAGGGCTGGCCATGACGAGTACGTTGCCGCTCGGCAGCAGGCAGGCTGGACCATCCGCGACATCGTACTGGCTTCCTCCGATGACCGGAAAACTAGGGGCGGAAGACCAGGCGCCGGTGCTGGAATTGTAGACGGCGTTGCTGCCGTTCCCGCCAAAGCAGATGACGGTGCCGTCTGGACGCAGCACCGCCGGGCCGATCTCCTGGTCCGTCGCATCTACGATGCTGTAGGGCGTGTTGCCGGCGCTGCTCCAGGCGTTCGTGGAGGAATTGAACAGCTCGCTGTTGGGAATGTCGGTGACATCGACCGTCAGCATCTTGCCGTTGGGCAGCAGGGTCCAGTTCTCCTCGTCGAACCGGTCGGCTTTGCCGGAAGTACTCATGTTCGTCCAGGTCAGGTTGCTGGCGTTGAACGATGCCATCTGCCCGTTGAGGATATAAGCCAGGAGTATCGTGCCGTTGGGCAGCACGCAGCTCTGCGCATCGCCAATGTAGGACCAGCCACTCGGTGGACTGACGGAGGTCCAGGTGTTGGCGACCGGATCGTAGATGGCGCCCAGGGTGGTCCATACCTCGGAGTTGCCCCCGTTATACTCTCCGCCATCAACGAGCAGCCGCCCATCAGGCAGTACGGCGGAGGCGTAGTAGAGAGGGGAGTAGCCGCCGGAAGGGGAGGCGATCTGGGACCAGGTGCCGTTCTTGTAGCTGCCGTTGATGTCCGGGGTCAGCTTCCACCAGTCGTTGGCATCGTAATCCTGGCAGAGAACAGTACCGTCGGTGAGCAGGAACAGGCTGCTGCCATAGAAGGATGGCTGGTTGGTCAAGGCCGACCAGCTCTGGGCACGGCCGGGAGCGGCCATGAATAGGCAGGCGAGCAGAATCAATGCTGGGAAGAGTTTTCTGAAGTCGAGCATATGGGAATCCTTGTTGCCTTTCCTTGTGAGAAAATCGACATGATTGCTTCGCGGCCACTGTACCCGATCTCGCGTCGAGGCGATTAAGGCCGGGAGACCAACCGTATTATAATGGCTGAATTGGGCCATGTCAAATAAATGATGGCCGGATACGGGCTAAATTGAGCATTTCTACGCCAAAAACCGGCAAAATAACCTATTGCAAGAGCCTTTCTGCCCCACGGCTGCCTAGCCATCTCCGGCAGGAGGGGAGGGGCGCGATACCGAAACTAAGCGCGAATAGCATAAACTCCTTGTAACACTCTAGGACGCAGGGCGTCAGGATAATGAGTAAGTAAATGGCAAATGGGGATGCGGGACGGGTATTCTTTACTCATGAGTACTCGAAAGGGACAGGAGGCATACGCTCTGTTGAGACTGCGCAGGAAAGATAGGAAAGCCGTTTCCATTATGGTCTGGCTGTGGCTAGTCGGAGGGGTGCTGGCAATGGCCGGCGCTTCGGGGAAAGCCGCGCCAGCACAGGGAGTTAGCAGCCACACGGCAGCGACGTCTGTCGTGGAAGGCACGCACATCACGGCAGACAGTCCGCCTTATCATCTCACCTGGAATGGTACAGGCGGGACCTTTCGCCAGGATGCGCTCGGCGCGGAGCCGGCCCGGAGCATGGCGCTGACCTACCTGCGCGCCGAGCCTGGCCCGGTCGGACACTCGCGGTATCTGGTCTGGTTCCTGGCGAGGGATATGAATCGGTTCGCGCTGCTCTGGTGCTATCTGGATGAGTCGGGAAGCGATTTCTGGTGCTGGCTTTACCGCTACCCCAACAACCTGCTCACCACGCAGCATTTCACCGGAGACTACCGCTTCTCTCCGCCTACGCAGCCGCCGGCTCCCACCAGCGTATCGCTCCAATTGCCTCCCGCGCCCAACTACCTGGGACCCGACTTTACCTACCGGGATTGGACGCGCAATGGCGGTCGATTAGACCATCTGGACCTGCGCGCGGCTGTCTCCGCCTCGGGCCAGCCTGCAGCCGGCAGTCCGGAAAGCGGGGACACGTCCCCGCCGGGGCCTGTCGTCAAGACGCTGACCGGCCTGCGGGTCATCCCGCTGCATGCCATTCACGTCGGAGCCGGCAACGGCTGGCGGCAAGGCGGCTGGGGCGAGCTGCATGCGCTGGCCTACGACTCCACGGGATCGCCTTACTATCTCATTCTGTACAGCAACTCCATACGCGGCTTCGCAGTAGACCTTACCAGCGCCCAGGTCTACATCGCGGATTTCGGACAGAGAGTGGGCTTTGCCGGCGACATGACCGCCTTCGGCGCGCCGGACACTCTCTTCGAAGAACCGACGGAGATGAATGTCCGCCGCTACGAGCGCCATGAGTTCACGCTTACTTCCACGGGCGCCTACGCCAATCCCTTCCTGGATGTGTCGCTGGACGTAGACTTTTACACGCCCACCGGCCGGCGGCTGCTCGTGAGCGGCTTCTGGGACGGCGGCAACGTCTGGCGGTTCCGCTTTACTCCTACACTCCTGGGCGCCTGGCGATGGCGTACGCGCTCCAACGACCCGGACCTGAACGGCCAGGAGGGCACCTTCACCTGCACGGCTACCGCCGAGGACACGGCGAACAAAGGATTCGTGCGGGTGCGGACGGAAGACATCTACCGGCATCAGTTCGCCCATGAAGATGGCACGCCGTTCCTGCCGATCCCGATCCGCGACGCGCTCGACGGAGTCGCTTCGGGAGATGCCGCGGTGCCGCCCAGCGCGGTAGCGGATGAAGAGTCGCCCGCCTTCCTTGCCTTCCGCAAGCGCATCGACGGCTATGCGGCGCTCGGATTCAACCGCCTGATAGGCGGCTACCTGCTCGGCAAGCCCTCGCCCGTCGACGAGGGCGGAGCGCCCTTCCTCAACGGCGATCCCGACCATCCGAACCCGGCCTATTTCCAGTGGCTCGACCGGCGTATCGCGTACTGCAATACGAAGGGCGTCATTCCCGATCTGGGGATCGGCCCGCCGGAACTGCTGGAGTCGATGGATGAGGCGCAACTGCGTGGTCTCTGGCACTACCTGGTGGCGCGCTATGCCGCCTACAACGTCTGCTGGAGCCTTTTTCAGAGTGAGCCGGACTCCGTTTCGCCCGATCTGGGAGAGCGCATGGCAGGCCTGGCGGATTTGACGCATCGCTACGATCCGTACCAGCATCCGCTCACCACCGTGACCACCGGTAATGTGATGCTGCCCCCACCGACATCGGATACCGATCCACAGGATACCGCCGATTTGCCGGACGACGAAGGAATGCGAGAGCTGCTGGCAAATCGCAGGCCTCATAAAACGGACCCGTATGCCGGCTTTGCGGGAACCACGTTCGCGGGGGAGTCGTGGCTGGACGTGATCACGCTCGATGGCGGCGACCTGAATGTGATCGATGCCGACTGGCGGTTCAATAAGCCGGTGGTCATGCTGGACACCAGTATCGTACCGGGCGCGGCCCCGGTCTCTGCGGATACGGCGCGGATACGCATGTGGGAGACACGCATGCGCGGCGGCTACTGGGTCGCCACGGCCGATCCTAACGTGCCGAACAGCCCGGAGGTACAGGCCGCTGCCGCCTGCGGACGCTTCTTCCAGCAGACCCGCTTTTGGCGGCTTATGCCGCGCCCGGAGATGCTGGGCGGGCGGGATGAATCCGATTCGGATAAGCGCCGCCGCGAGCGCGCCGAAGAAGAGGCACGGCAGACGGGACAGCCGCTGCCCCCCGCGCTACCCAACCCAAATCTGAGCCGTCTGTCGTCGTCCATCTTCCTGCGTGCGGATACGGCCTGGGAGTATGTGGTCTACTTCGAAGCCGGAGGCTCAGTGACCCTTGATCTACTCGAAGCGACGGGACCGATCAAGTCTTCCTGGTTCAATCCACGGACCGGCCAGTTCACCGGCCACGAGAGCCTCACGGGCGGCGCCTTCCGTACCTTTGTCGCTCCAGACGCGCGCGACTGGGTCCTCTACATCTCCCGCCGCTAACTGACTGAGGGGGTAAGCAGGTGAGAAAAACTAAATTCCTCCTCTCCTTTACGAAGGAGAGGGGGAGATTTGTAAGGAGGAGGCCGCGCAGACGGCCTTTGCGGTTCAGACCGGGGTTTTAACGCCGGTGCCTGAACTGTTACATTGGCTCTCTGAGAGCGTCTGAATAGATAGGGGAGACGGAGCAGGAGGTAGCAAACGGCCCCATGCTTGATTTTTAGTGTCCCTTATGTTATTATGGGAGAGTCAGTTCCTCCTCGAAGCTTGCCGAAATGGCATCTGGATGCCTTTTGGCGGCCCCATGCCCTGCCGCCAGGGCCGCCCGAAAGAAGCGAAGGACACGCCGGCGCTCCCCTGACTGTCCTGCTGCTCGCTCACATTCCCAAGAAAGGGATGTTCGTATGCCCTGTGACTGGAAGAGCCTCCCGGCGCGATACGGGAGGTGGATATGGCCTCTTCCTATCCTGAGTTTCCTTCTGCTCCTGCTGGCTCTCGGCAGCATAGCCCGCGCCGATGTGCCCAAGGAGTTTCAAGATACCTATCGCCAATTCTATAGTTTTATCCAGCCGAACAACCTGTCCACCACGGTCCAGACGCTGACAGGCTTTGGCTCCCGCATCGCCGGCTATCCCGGCGACCTCAAAGCTGCCGCCTACGTGGAGCAGCAGTTCCGCGCGCTCGGCCTCGAAAACGTCACCAGCGAAGGCTTCGACGTTACCGTCCCCTACGACCCCGGCGTAGACGATCCGCAAAAGGGCGCCTATGCTCAGATCCAGCTTACGGATAAATCGCTCGAACCGCCGCGCCTGCGGATGTATCCGCTCTGGCCCAACCTCGTCCGCACGCCCACCTTGCCCGCCGAAGGGCTGACCGCCCCGCTCATCTACGTCCGCGACGGCAAGCTCGCGAACTTCAACGGCAAGGACGTGGACGGCTCCGTGGTTATGGTGGACTTCAACTGCGCCTCCGATTGGCTGAACGCGCCTCGCCTGGGCGCGAAGGCCGTCATTTTCGTAGCTCCGCAGACCACCCTGCGCGGCGAGGCGGAAGCCAAGTTTATCTCCATTCCCATCGCCATCCCGCGCTTCTGGATGGACCAGGCCGACGCCGCGCCGCTGCTGGCCGCTTGCGAGAGCGGACGGCCCCCGACCGTCAAGCTCACCTGCGAGATGCCCTGGGAGACACGCACCGCCCACACCATCACCGGCTGGATCCCCGGCACCGATCCCCAGCTTAAGAGCCAGATCATCGCCGTCGAAGCCTACTACGACTCGACTTCCGTCGTGCCCACCCTGGCGCCCGGCGCCGATACCACCTGCGGCATCGCCGCCATGCTGGAGATGATCCGCGCTTTCAAGGCGCACCCACCCAAACGGACCATGATGTTCGTCGCCACCAGCGGCCACTTCCAGGCGCTGAAGGGCATCCGGGAATACCTGGAAAAACACATCGACAGTTGGATGCCGCCCAGCATGATCGAGGCGGCTACCGCGAGGGAGAACGCCGGCAAGACCGCTCTCTGGCTGGGCGCTTTCCTGGCTCTCTTCGCTCTGGCCTTCCTATGGGTCCTGGTCCGCCCGCTGCCCAAAGGCGTCTCGCGATTCGGGAAGATGGGCGTCCTGATGACCGTGGGCCTGGTGATCCTGGTTGCGCTAAACGCCCTGTTCTACGCCTCTCCGCGCGACCATGCGCTGCGCAAAGCGCCGGAAATCTACTTCTGGGCCGGCCTCGACCTGACCAGCCAGACCCGCTCCGTCGGCATCTTCTATAAAGGCTGGTTCTACGACTTCCGCGACGACATCCAGGGCAAATTCAGCGACATCGCCCGCGTTTGCCGCGAGAACGCCGAGAAGGTCGGCACGACGATGGGCTTCGACTCCAAGCGTGAGTTCAACGATGGCGTCAACCCCGTCGACGGCAAGGACTGGCGCAACTACATCCCTGGCAAGCCCGCCTTCGACTCCGAAGAGGTGACGATGGCCGGAGGCAATGGGGTCACCTTTGCCACTACCGACGATAGCCGCGCGCTGGTCGATACGCCCTTCGATACGCCGGACCACGTCAACATCGCCAACCTCGCGCGTCAGGTCAAGCTGCTCACCTGCCTGATGTGGCATGTCGTCACGGACACGAATGCGCCGGGCGACGTCAACGCCCAGCGTATGCCCATCACCGACCCTTCCAAATGGTCGCGCATGGCGCTGCAGGGCGGTTTCGCGACGCTGCAGGGCCGCGTGGAAATCTTTAACCCGAAAAAGTCCTTCGTCGCCAGTCCGGACCCGCGCCTGACCGACTCGCTGGTCATCGTGCGCAACCGGACCAAGTCGTTTATGGGCGTGCGCGGCAACATGATCCAGCGGGTCGAATGGACCACGCCGGACAAGATGGCGACCTTGCAGCGGGATGCAAATGGCGATCTCGTCCGGAACGCCAATGGAGACGCGCTCGATATTCATGGCCGCCCGGTGCCGCCGGAAAACTTCTTCGCTTTCCACGGCGTAGCGCCGCTGACTGCTTTTGGGTACAACAAGCCGACGTCCCTGGCCGCCTATCATCTCGACTCGCGGGGCGAGATCGACTACGCGCCCGATCAGGGCATCTCCGGCGCCAAGTTCATTCCGCTCGACGTGATGGTGACGACCGCGACCAAAGAGACGCCCATCATCGTCTTTCGCAGCGTTCCCACCGCCATCTACGATCTGGTCGATCAGCAGTCGCTGCGCGCCCTGACGGGTATCACCATCTACGACGGCGAGACCAATGGCGAGCCGCAGATGTACGGCTATGCCATCGACCCGCAGGACCCGAACATGGTCGGCTCCTACGTCGAGGACGTAGCGGTGCTATTCTCGCAGCCCGGCTCGCGCCTGAAAATCGCCATGAGCAGCGGCCCCGGCGCCACGCGCTTGCTGCTGCTCAACTCGATCTACGATCCCCAGCAGCCGTTCTCCCCGAAGAACGTGCCGGAAGGCATTGGCTATCTCGTCGCCGGAAATCCGAAGGAAGCGCAGAACGCGGAGCTGCTCGGCACGCAGCAGATCCAGTACGACCCGCGCATCGAGATCGCCCGCTCCGGCGCCATCTACAACACCGCCATGCACGTTGCCGAGGATATGTGGAAGCTGGATGACTTCCGCATGCGGCGCCTGGCGAAATACCGCATCCTGGATATGAACAGCACCGAGGGCGTGCCGGGCCTGCATAAGCTCTGCTGGGAATCGCTGCAGAAGGCGAAGACGGACCTGGCCTCCAAAGACTGGGAGCGGTTCGACGCCGACTCGCGGGATGCCTGGGGCTTTGAGAGCCGGGCCTATCCGGATGTCCAGCAAACGGCGGTGGACGTTGTGCAGGGCGTGCTGTTCTACCTGGCGCTGCTGCTGCCGTTCGCCTATTTCTCCGAGCGGCTGCTCTTTGGCTTCTTCGATCTGAAGCGCCAGTTGGGAGTGGCGACGCTGATCTTCCTGATCATCTTCGCCTGCTTCCGCTTCGTCCACCCGGCCTTCGACATCACGATGAATCCCGTGATCGTCCTGCTGGCGTTCATCATGCTCGCCCTGTCCTCCATCGTCATCGCCATGATCTCCGGCAAGTTCGAGGAGCAGCTCAAGCAGATGAATCAGAGCATCAGCGGCATCCACCGGGCCGACATCGGACGGGTGTCGGTGGCGCTGGCTGCGTTCAATCTGGGTATCTCCAATATGCGCCGGCGCAAAGCGCGCACGATGCTGACCTGCATCACGCTGATCCTGCTCACGTTCGTGGTGCTCTCCTTCACCTCGATCGTGCAGACGATGCGCTTCAACGAGGTCCCGGCGCCCAGCGACCACGGCCCCCGCTATAACGGCATCATGATCCGCACGGCTATGTGGGACCCGCTGCAGTTGACCGCCTACCGCCTGCTCGCGGACGAGTACGGTCGCAACCATGCCGTCGGGCCGCGCGCCTGGTTCTTCGGAACGCAGCTCGGAGAGCAGTCGTTCCTGACCTTGAAGCGCGCCGATAAGCAGTACGACGCGAAGGCGCTGGTCGGCCTGTCACCCGCCGAGGCGCAGTTGACTCATCCGCAGGACGCGCTCGAAACCGACGATAAGGGCCATCCCATCGGGCGCTGGTTCCTGCCGGGGGATGTCTACACGATCATCCTGCCGGACGTGATGGCGCAGGCGCTTAGAATCGATTCCGCCGACGTCGGCAAAGCGAAGGTGACCTACGGCGGTGTCGACTATACCGTCATCGGCATCCTTGATTCCCAGAAGCTCAAAAACATCGCCGACCTGGATAACGAGCTGGTCACGCCGGTCGACTTCATCACCATGAACAAGTTGAACCGGCAGGGGCAGGGGAACGCCAATCAGGGCTTCAAGGAGTACATGCACCTGGAGCCGGACATGGTGTTCTTCATCCCTTATAAGACGGCCACAGACCTGGGCGCGGAACTGCGCTCGGTCGCCATCGACTTCAACGATCCTAAGACGGTTCTGCAGCGACTCGACCCGCTGATGCACCGGCTCGACCTGAACCTGTACGCCGGCGAGATCACCAACCCGAACGCGCCGAACCCGCGCGATCGGGGCATCGTCAAGCGTTACTCTTCGATCGCCACGACCTCCTCGCATGGCCTGGAGCTGGTCTTCTTTCCGATCCTGATCGCTGCGCTGATCGTCCTGCAGACGATGCTGGGCTCGGTCTACGAGCGCATCAAGGAGATTCACATCTTCTCCTCCATCGGTCTGGCGCCGAGTCACATTGGGATGCTCTTCATCGCCGAGGCGCTGGTTTACGCCATTCTTGGCTCCGTGGCGGGCTATTTGTTAGGCCAGTTCACGAGCAAAATTCTCGTCTGGACCCACTGGCTGCCGGACCTGTATCTGAACTTCTCCAGCGTCAGCGCGGTCCTGACCACGCTGGTAGTGGTCGGCGTGGTGCTGCTCTCGACCATGTATCCGGCGCGCAAGGCAGCAGAGGTAGCGACACCCGCCATCGACCGTTCTTGGCGTGTGTCGGAGCCGGAGGGCGACCACTGGGTGATCCCGCTGCCCTTCGCGGTGACCGGCGAGCAGGCTTCCGGACTCAACTCCTTCCTGATCGAATGGTTCCAGGCTTATGAGGAGTACAGTATCGGTGACTTCGTGACACAGAACGTGGAGTCGGAGGAGGTCCAGGCCGAGCACGGACTTGCCTATCGCATCCGGTGCATGACGTGGCTGGCGCCCTTCGATCTGGGCGTCTCGCAGCGGGTCGCCATCGAGATCACGCCCACCGATACGACGGACGTGTTCGATATCCGGCTCTTGATCGATCGTGAATCGGGGGACATCTCCAACTGGAAGCGCGTCAACCGGCGCTTCCTCAATACCCTGCGCAAGCAGTTCCTGATCTGGCGTACCCTGAAGCAGGCGGACCGGGAGCGTTACTTGCTGCAGGAGGAGGCTGTCGTGCCGACGGACATGCCGCCCCTAAGCGGCGCGGAGCCGTCGCCGGCGTCATAAGCCCTTCCCTGACCGGGCCGTGAACGGCCCGTCTGGCAGGCCTTCGGCCAACCGCCCTCACGGGCGGATCTAAAGCGGAAGTGAGAGTCCGCGCAGGCGGTCTTTGTGTTTCAGTACCGGGTTTAAAACCGGTGGAAAAGGGTTTCAACCCCGGTGAAAAGGAGAGCGGCGGAGCGTGGCGGAAGAGAGTCAATACGCGCAACTGCGAGAGCAGGTCGAAGCGGAGACGCAAGAAGAGGGTGTAGAAGGCCAGGAAGTCCCCTTTGAGGATGGCTTCAGCGGCAAGTCCATCCTCGGCGCGCTCTTCGTCGCCTTCATTATGCTGCCGGGCGCCCTCTATCTGGGCCTGGTGGCCGGGCAGGGACTGGGGCCAGCGGCAGAGTGGGTGACCATCGTCCTCTTCGCGGAGGTCATGCGCCGCTCATTCCTGCCCATGAAGCGGCAGGAGATCTACATCCTCTACTACGTTGCCGCCTCGCTGACCAGCCTCTGGGCCGAGAAAGGTATCTCTGGTGGGCCGTTCGGCGGCCTCATCTGGAATCAGTATTTCATCCAGACGCCGGTCGCCAGTCTCGTCGCCAAAGACATTCCGCACTGGGTCGTGCCGCCGGTCGGCTCCGTGGCGCTGCTGCACCGCACCTTTTTCAGCATGGATTGGCTCTGGCCGATCGTGCTGCTGGTCGTCAGCCAGGTGCTGGGCCGCGTCAACTCGTTGAGCGCCGGCTACTTCCTATTTCGCATCACCTCCGATATCGAGCGGCTGCCCTTTCCGATGGCGCCGGTGGCCGCCTCGGGGGCGACGGCCCTGGCGGAAGCCGCCAGCAAGGAGGAGTCCTGGCGCTGGCGCATCTTCTCCATCGGTACCATCATCGGCCTGGTCTTCGGGTTTTTCTATATCGCTATTCCCGTCTTTACGGGTGTCGTCTTTGGCAAGGCCTTCCAGCTGATTCCGATCCCATTCTTCGACCTGACCACCAACACCGAATCGTTCCTGCCCGGCGCCCTCACCGGTATCTCCGGCGATCTGGGGAAGGTGCTGACCGGGTTCGTCATTCCCTACCCGATCGTGGCCGGTTCGGCGGCCGGGTCGGTGCTCTGCCGCATCGTGGCCGCGCCCTTCCTCTATCATCTGGGCGTTTTCGGCACGGCCGGGAATAACGGCTGGAGCCGGGGCATGGATGCCATCTACACCAAGCAGGCCACCGATATTAAGTTCTGGTTGTCGATAGGCATCGGCCTGCAGGTCGCGGTGGCGCTCATCGGATTTCTCAGCGTCTTTCAGGCGTTCGCGAATATGCGCCGGCAGAACCGCGACCGGCGCCTGTTTGCACAGGTGCCGCGGGGACGGGGAGACCTGCCGCTCTGGATCCCGATCGCGGCCTGGGTGGCCGTGACGGTCTTCTATCTCTGTCTGACCGAATACCTGCTGCATCTCGATTCCAGGCCGGGCGAGAACCATATGGCCGCCTTCCCGGCCTGGCTGCTCGTCTTCTATGGGCTGATCTGGTCGCCGATCAACTCCTACGTCTCCGCGCGCATGTTCGGAATCACCGGTTCTGGCGTCACCTTCCCCTACCTGAAGCAAGTCTCGATCATGAAGTCGGGATATCAATATGTGGATATTTGGTACGCACCTATCCCCCTCGACGACTTCGGCTGGCTGGCGCAAAAGTTCCGGGAGATTGAGCTGACGCGCACGAAGTTCATCAGCGTCGTCAAAGTGGAAGTCCTGATGCTGTTCGTGATGCTGCCCGCCAGCTTCATCTTCTGGGCCTTCTTCTGGCACACGAGCCAGATCCCTTCCTCCCAGTTCCCCTATGCCAACCAGTTCTGGCCTATCCAGGCAACGATGGAAGCGTTGTTCGATACGATCAACCGGAAGCAGGGCGGCATCACCTGGGTTCGGGATGCGATCAACTTCCCGCGGATCTTCGGCGGCTTAGGCGCCGGGCTGGGGGTCTATGCGGTCTTCAGTATCTTCCGGCTGCCGGTGCTGTTCTACTACGGCTTCATCGGCGGCGCCGGCGATTATCCCCACAACACCATCCCCACGTTTATCGGGGCGTGGCTGGGGAGGAAATATTTCCAGAAGCGATTTGGTGTAGACAACTGGCGCATGTACACGCCGGTGCTGCTGGCGGGTTTCTCCTGCGGCACCGGGCTGATTGCGATGGCCTCCATCGCTCTGGCGCTGATCGCCAAATCGGTCAACTACTTACCGTTCTGATGGCCAATTTGGAGTCGATACTGCATATTGCCCTGGCCGTGACCGTGGTGATGACCGTAGGGCTGTTTGTAGTCGGTTATCTGGTGGGGGCGCGGGCGCGGAACCGGATCACGGCCGGAAGCGTGCTCGCCCTGATCGCTCTGTGCGTGCTGTTCGGGCTGCTCGTGGCGACCTGGCACAATCGGATCGGGCCGGTGGTGACCTGGGAAGCCCTGCTATTCGCGAGTGCGCTGGACATCGCCCTCTTAGGCGGTTTTTTCATGGGAGGGGCGCGCGCCGGGGGCGCGCTGACCCGCGCGAACGCCGTCGGTTTGCTGGTCCTGCTGCTCCTTGCCGCCGATCTGGCGACGGCGTATGCCCGCGCCGAGAAGGTGCGTCAGGCAGCTCACGATCTGGGACTCGACGTGCGCGTCACCAAAATCGAGCCGCCGACGAACCAGGGATGCGCGCAGAACCTGCAGAAACTGTATTTCGCGTTTTCTCAGTATGCCCAGGACTGGGGTTCGCTCCCGCCGGCAGACAACTGGGACGACAATGAGGAGCTGACCGGCAAAGTGCAGCGCAACGAGTGGCTGCACTGTCCCGCCGTCTCCAAGGGGACGGACGACAAGTATGGCTATGCGTACAATACGGAGGTCGCCGGCCGCAGCCTGAATGGCAAGCCGCTCAAAGATCTTCCCAACGCCGCGAAGACACCGCTCCTCTACGACTCGTCGAACCTGGCCAAGAACGCGCACGATGCAATGACCAGTCTGCCGAAACCCGGCCGGCATGAGGGCAAGGACTATATTCTCTATTGCGACGGCCACGTCGAGGCCGTCGCGCCGAAATAGGTTATAGGGAATGGGGAGCGCCTAGGCGAATGCGATAGGTTATCGTAAAAAGAGCGTATAGGAATCAGATTGGATTATGAGTGACGAGGCATGACGACACCGTTGGAAATGGAGAAGCAGCGAGGCATGGAGGCAGCCGAGGTGCCGTTCGGCGAGCGCACGATCATCGGCTGGCAGGGTGTCCGCTGCGTGCTGCCGCCCGGCTGGAACGTCACCGGTTTCTCTCTGGACCGGGATAGTGGGTATCTGCGCGTAGATGCGCCCGGCAACAGCACGATGACGGTTCAAATCCGCTGGACCAATGCCGCCACCGCCAATCCGGGGTCCCCGTCCCTCTATGCGCTGCTCGCGCAGCGCCTGGGGAAGCGACAGCGCCAACAAAAGGCGCCCGTGCAGAAGCCCGACCTGAAGGCGAACCTGGAAAAAATACTGAAGGAGACGGCCAAACAGGCTCGAAGAGGTAAGGCGAGCTTCGAGAGCACGGTCAAGCCGGAGAAGACCGAAGGCGAGCATGGCGAGCGCTCGGCCATCAACTTCTCCTGGAGTGGAGGCGGACGGGGGCAGGGCAAGATTTGGTACTGCGAAACGTGCCACCGCATCATCGTGGCGCAGGTCGTCGGTCTGGCGAAAGACCAGGCAGCCATCGCCACAGTCGCCTCGCAGCTCTTTGCCTCGCTGCACGATCATGCTGAGGGGGAGCATGACCTCTGGGCGCTCTACGATCTGCAGGTAGAGATCCCGCAGGATTTCCGGCTGGAGACTCAGGACCTGCGGGCCGGCTATCTGAACCTGACGTTTGCTCGTGGGGGCGAGAAGATCATCGTGGACCGCTGGGGCCTGGCGAACGTAGCCCTGAAGAAGTTCACGGTACGGGAGTGGTTTACCCGCCATGCGCGCCTCTCGCTGAAACGGCTGGCCGTAGAAGAGGACGAATCCCCACAAGGGCATGCGGTGACTCACGCCGTGGGGCGCTTCTCGCTCCTGGATCGACTTCGGGTCTTGCGGGAGACGCGCGGGTCTCTGCGGCGGTTCCCGACCCTCTATGAAGGCGGCGCCTGGGAGTGCGCCGAAAGCAACAAGATCTATATGGTGCAGGTCCTGCATAGCCGCAGGACGCCGGGCCTCTGGCAGGAGGTGATGCAGCGATGCGTCTGCCACTAAAGACCCGGCTCTACTACACGGTCGGGAAGCATCTGCCGTTCCTGAAAATCCGCCCGCCGAACATAGACCGCCAGGCGGTCCTGACCCTTCGGCCCGGCCGCAACAGCCAACTCTCTTGGGAGAAGCAGGAGACCGGCGAGACCATCCTGAGCGTTCCGCTGAAGCCGCAAGGGGGTCGAATGGGCCGCGTGATGGCGAAATGGTTTCGTATTCCGGAGAACCTGGAGAAGCGCGTGGAGCTGGATGAGGTGGGCGGCTACGTGTGGGAGCTGTGTGACGGCAGCCATACTATTGAATCGATCGTCCAGAAGACCGGCAGGCACTACAAGATGAATCGCCGTGAGGCCGAGGTCTCGGTCACGACCTTCTTACAGATGCTTCACGAGCGCAATTTCATCGGGTTCTACAAGAAGGTGAGCAAACGGGCATAGTGCCGGGCCGTGAACGATCCGTCTGGGAGGCGGCAGAGCCGCCATGCGTAGCGAGCCGGTGCCTTGCACCGTGCCTCGCGAAGAACCGCCCTCACGGGCGGACCTTAAGCGGATGGATATGGGATTCCATCCCGGCGAGGTGGAAGGCGAAAAAGCAGATGAGCGCAGAAGAGCTATCGAAGATGCAGGCGCCGCCGCAGGTGAGGCAGCAGATTCAGCTTCCCTGGAGCAAGGCCTGGCAGATCAGCATCAAGAGCATCAAGATCCGCCTGGGCCGCTCCTTAATCACAGCCTGCGGCATCTTTCTAGGGATTTCCTTCTATGGCTCGGTGCGCGCGGTCGCGCTGTTTCCGATCAGTGGAAACACTTCCGCCGAGGCGCTCGCCGCCCTGCACCGGCAGCAGTGGCTGGCGGTCATGGCGCTGCTGGTCTGCTTCTTCGGTATCATGAACGCGATGCTGATGTCGGTCACCGAGCGATTCAAGGAGATCGGGACCATGAAGTGCCTGGGCGCGCTCGACAGCTTCGTCGTCCGGCTCTTCTTCATCGAGGCGATCTTGATGGGCGTGTTCGCCTCGTTCGCCGGGTGGCTTGCCGGCTGGCTGATCATCACGCTGGTGCATCTCATCTCGGACGGCGTGAGCATCTTCGGGGGCAGTTTCTGGTCGGGAACCTTGTGGCTGATGGTCCAATCGACGCTGATCGGCACGCTTATCACGCTGGTGGCGGCCATTCCGCCGGCCGTGCGGGCCGCGCAGATGCCGCCTGCCGTCGCCCTGCGCTCGGAAATCTAATAAAAACTCATCAAGGAAAAACCATGCGATCCAATGAGTACGTCGTGCGGACGAAGGGACTGATCAAAGAGTTCACGATGGGGGACCAGACGGTATATGCCCTGAATGGCGTGGACCTGGACATCCGGCGCGGCGAGTATATCTCGATCATGGGGCCGTCCGGGTCGGGAAAGTCCACACTGTTCAACGCCATCGGCGGGCTGGACCGGCCTACGTCCGGCTCGGTCTTCATCAACGACGTGGACATGGCGCAGTTGGATGCGCGGGAGCTGGCCTATCTCCGCTGCCATACCATCGGATATATCTTCCAGACGTTCAACCTCATTCCGGTCATGACGGCGCTGGAAAACGTGACCTTGCCGACCATCTTCGCGGGCATGCCCACCGATGATGGGATCGAGCGCGGCATCGAGCTGCTGTCGCTCGTGGGGCTGGAGAAACGCCTGCATCACCGCCCGACGGAGCTTTCCGGAGGGCAGCAGCAGCGCGTCGCCATCGCCCGCGCGCTCGCCAACGATCCCTCGATCATTCTGGCCGACGAGCCGACCGGCAACCTCGACCTCAAGACCGGCAAGGAGATCATTGAGCTGCTGCGCCAACTGAATAAGGAGAAGGGTGTCACGGTCATTTCCGCCACCCACGATCTGAAGATGGTGGATGTTTCCGACCGTGTCGTCTGGATCCGGGACGGCAAGATCGCCAAGATCGAAGAGCGGGCCGACATCGACATCTCGGTCGGCGAGATGGAAGGCGAGCATCTGCTCGCCTAGCGGCCCACCCCCTGTCCCCCTCCCTGGTTCGCTCGCTGCGCTCGCAGGGAGGGGGAACATAACTACTCTCTTATGCCTCTACCTGGGGTGAAGAGAAGCTATTGAGAAAGCGTACTCGCTTCCAACCTAGTCCCCCCTCCCCTAGAATTCCGAAGGTTCGGGGAGGGGTTGGGGGTGGGGGCCTTGTGAGGTCCTTAGGGAGTGGGCAATGGCGCGTCTGCGCGGCAGGGGACTGGGCGCCGGGGTGGCGCTGGGCACGGCGGCGATCGTGCGGATCAAGGGAGGCATCCCGATGCTGCCGGAGGTCCCGCCGCGAATCGCCGAGCGGATCGCCGCGCGCCGCCCGATGGAAACGCCGGAGGTCATTCTGGTCGCGGACGACTATCGCACGGCCCTGGCGCTGTTCGGCTCACTGCCGTGGGGCAAGGTGGTCGGCATCGTCGCGGGCAGCGCCGATCCGGATGCGCCGGTGCCCGGCGTGCCTGCCGTCGTCAATGTTTCCTACCTACTGGACGCCATCGAAGACGACGTGCTGATGCTCGTGGATGCCACGCAGGGAGTGGTCCTGGCCGATCCCAGCGGCATGGCGATCGCGCAGTATCAGGCGGAGCACAGCAGCATCGCGCCTCGGCGGCGCCTCTATCTCGACGATGCCCATCTGCCTGCGCGGACCATCGACGGCAGGGACATTCAAGTCCTGGCGCGCGTCGAGATGGCGGAAGACATTGTACAGGCGCTGGATGCCGGCGCGGACGCGCTCTGCGTGTCTCTGGGCACGCCGCTGCTGCCCGATACCGAAGAGACGGCCCAGCGCCGCAGCCTTCTTAGTCTGCTCTCTCTGACGACCGGCAAACCCGTGCTCCTCGCCGATGACTATGCCCTTCCCCCCCTGGCGCTGCTGGAAGCGGCGGCGCAGGCCGATATCGTGCTGGCCGAGCCTCCACGCGACGATCTGGAGGGGTTGGGACTGGAAGAGCTGGCCTCCGAGCTATGGGAGGCTCAGGGACAGTGCTTCGAGCAGGACATCGCGTGCGGGATGCCCCGTCTGGCCGCGCGCCTGACTTCTCTGGCTGCCTGCGGTCCGCCCGGCAGGGAAACGGAGCGGATGGAGTCGCTGGCGGCGCATGGGGCGACTCGGCTGCTGCTCGACCTGGAAGCGGAGATACTGGACGCGAGCCTGCTGGCGCGCATAGAGGCGCTGGTGGCGGCAGCCTCCGCACACCTGCTTCCGGTGACGGCCGCGGTCGCTTTGCTGGGCTTTGGCGTGAGCGAGGAGGACGATCCGGAGGGAAACATCGAGGCGGCGCTGGGCCTGATCGTCGGGACTGGAATCGCCGGTATCGTGGTCCCTCCGCCGCTTGTCGAGGCGACCAAAGAGCGGATCCGGGGCCTGCATTTCTTCGAGTGCCGCGAGGCGCTGCTACAGTTTCTAGTCGCTGGTGGCTAGTCTCTGGTAAGCGCCTTCCCTTCAGGACACCGGTCTCGCCGACAATTCTCACCTCTTAACTAACAACTAGAAACTAGCAACTTTCTTATGGATGAACGCGGCTTTGTCAGTAAAAAGCGTGGCGACTGGGACCGGCTGGAGGGGCTGATCGCCAAAGCCGGAGGAAGGCAAGGGGTCCGCGGGCTGAGCCGAGAGGAGCTGCTTGCGCTCGGTCCGCTCTATCGACGCGCTTCTTCCGATCTGGCTTATGCGCGCGCGCATGCGATCAGTACGGACCTGGTGACGCATCTTAACGGCCTGGTAGGGCGGGCGCACGCCCTGATGTACGAAGCCGAGACCTCCCGCAGCCCTGCTCGCTCCGTCCTGGATTTCTATCTCTATGAGTTTCCGGCGCTCTTGCAGCGCCACATCCTCTATTTCCTGGCGGCCGTCGTCGCGACGGGGTTAGGCATTGCTTTTGCATACTGGCTGGTTATCCATCAGCCCGATAGGCTGTGGTTGTTCTTTCCCGAAGGGTTCCGGCGGGCGGTTGAAGGATGGAAATCCGGTAAGGTCGCCGATCCTGCCAGCGCGGCGTTCTCCAGTATGCTGATGACACACAACCTGCAAGTCGATCTCGTATCGTTCGCGGCCGGCATTCTCGGTGGTATCCCGACCGCCTGTATGCTGTTTCAAAACGGAGCGACCTTAGGCGCGCTGGCCGCCTTGATGACCCAGGTGCATCATCACAACACCCTCTGGCCCGGCATCCTTCCGCATGGTATTGCGGAGTTCACCGCCATGTTCATCTGCGGCGCGGCAGGCTTTCGGATGGGCATCGCGCTCCTGCTGCCAGGCGTCTATACGCGCCGGGATGCGCTGCGAATTGCCGCGCTGGATGCCGTCAAGCTCGTACTGGGAACGATTCCGCTGACCATTTTTGCCGGAATCATCGAGGGCATGTTCTCGCACCTGGCGATCTCGGCCACCGTTCGCTATACCTTCGCCGGCGTCAACGGCCTGGTCTGGTATCTCTATCTGTTCCTTCCGCGCCGCCGGTCAGCCGGACAAACTGCGCTTCGAGATCGGAACTTGGCTTCTACCTGAAGCGTAGAACCCTACGTGTCCTGGTATCGGCTATCCCGAGGAGAGGGATGGCCCCGATGGGAAGCGTCAACGCCGGCAATGGGAGCCATCACCGCATGACTGAAAACGGAGCCGCCCGCGGGGCCTTACCCGCTGCCCGTGAAGTCCTGGCTCAACTGCGAGCCCGGTTCCCCGACTCTGCGTTTCTGGCGCTGGGGCAGACGGTCTTTTGGGACGAGCCGGTCAAAGCCGTCTTGCGGCGCCTGCTCGACAGCTTCGGGCTGGGCGGCCGGATGGTGCTGGGCATCCACGACACCGACTATTTCGCCAAGACCCGCGTGCGGCTGGACCGGCCGGGCCGCTTCGTCCTCCTGCCGCATAACGATGGGACCACCAAAGACCTCTGGTCGGCGGCGGGCGAAATCTCAACCCTGTTCGGCAGCGAGACGTTTCCCAGCCGCCACGACTATGCCCGCAACGGACTTCCTTTCGACAAGCTGGCGGCCGCCAGCCCGATGGGCCGGCAGGCGTTCATCGACGCGATGACGGAAGCCTGGGGCTGGCGCGGTCTGGTCTATACCGGCTCCCGCGATCTCATCGTCCACCGGCTGGCCCTGCGCGAGGTCGGCGCGGGCATTCTGGAGATGCTGGACTGGGGGTTCGATAACGCGCTGGCGCAGGTCCTGCCGGACTGCTGTCAGGGCGAGGCGCGCAAGGTGGCGGATACGGTCCGGGGCTGGTGTCAGGACTATATCGCCGCCCACCCCGACAAGCACCTCACCCACCTGTATCAGGATCTCCTCCCCAGGCTCTATGCCCTCCTCCTCGGTCAAATACCGGAAAACATCACCGTAGACTGCACGGCCCATCTGCTCCTCCTGAATCTGGAGACGGCTTCGCTGCCGCGCTTCCGGTTCGTCAACCTGTTCCTCGATCCGTCCACGCGAGATACGGCGATCTCCGCCTACAACGCGGCGGTCGCCGGCTCGGAAATCTACACGCTGGACCGGTTCGGGGCAGGCGCGCTGCCCTTCGACGTGGTCGATCCCAGGCATGGGCGCGGGACCTTGCGCGTGACGCCGCGCGTGGTGTTCGTGGAGACGCGCCAGCCGGTGGCGATCGGCCTGAAAAAGCCGGTCGAGTCGGTGCAGGAGCTGGCGGAGGCGCTGACGGCGAAGCTGGGCGATCACGTCACGCTGGTCGGCAAAGCGGTCTCGCTGATCTCCATGCTGGCGCAGGAGTTCATTTTTGTCTTCAATGAAGAAGGCTCGATGTACGTGCGGCGCACGCGCCACATGAACGACCTGCTCGCGCAGCAGGGTATCGCGCTCGACCTGCGGCCGATTCTGCGCATGCGCTACGCGACCTGGGACGCGCTGACCGTCGCGCAGTCCACGTTGCGCCTTCCGGACCATCTGGCAGCCACCTTCGGACGGCAGACGATCACCACGCCGGAGTTCGCCGGTTGCTGGCAGCAGGTGGTGGCCGAGCAGGGGGCGCTCTGTCAGCAGTTGGCGAATACGCGCAAGCCGTTGGAGATGTTGGCGTATCTGGGCACGCGCGATCCGGTGACGCCCTGGGCAGAGAGCCAGACCGCGTACAGGCAGGCGAAAGAGACGCTGCTGGAGCTTCGCCGGAAGGCCGTCGTGATCCAGGAAGCGGTGCAGGAGCGCTATCGACGCCTGGCCGAGCTGAAGGCACGGCAGGTGGCGATTCAACAGGCCAAAGGCGCCCATTTCCGCGCTACGTCCGAATGGACTCCGACCGAAACGGAGCGCCGGGCCGCCTTCGACCAGGAGTTTGCGGAGATCGAGCGGCAGAAGCAGGCGCTATGCACTGAAATACGAGATCTGCGCGCCCAGCGGCGCGCGATAGAGCGCGGCCCGGAAGCGAGCGCCCTCCGCGCCCGATTGGCGGAGATCGAGGAGGCTGCCGAGCTTGCCAAGCTGCAGCTTGTCCGCAACGCCTTGCTGACTATCGAGGGGCTGACGCATACCAACCACCGTCCCTCCGCCTGGTGGCTGCCGATGCTCGACTCCTGCGGCGCCTGGTTCCAGCGCATCGTGGAGACGACCGGGCTGTATACGGAATCCTTACTATCGGATAATGCTTAATCTCACTCCCACAGACCTCACCCCCTAACCCCCTCTCCTTCGTAAGGAGAGGGGGAATTTGTTGCAATGACAGACCATCCTAATTCTATTTCTGATTTGCAGAGAATCAAGCGCCTGTATTTGGTGCTGCTGATCCTGTTCGGCATCATTATCTTGCGGCTGTGGTATCTGCAGATTCTGGAAGGGCCGGCGCTGGCGGCGCAGTCGGAGACGGTGCGCACGCGGCTGATCCACCGGACCGCTCCGCGCGGCGCCATCCTCGACGATAGAGGGCGCGTCTTGGCGACCAGCCGGCCTCGCTTTGTGGTCGCCGTCCTGCCCGATGAGGTCAAGAAGAATCCTGCGGTTCTGCCGCGCCTGGCCGGATTGCTGCACGTGACGCCTGCCGATTTGGAGGCGCTCATCGATCTGAACCGGACGACAGGATTCGATCCGGTGCCTATCGAGCGCGATGTCGATGCCCGGCTGTTGACGGAGGTGGAGGAGCAAAAGCTGGACCTGCCCGGCGTACTGATCCTGAATGACACCGTGCGCGCCTATCCGGATAAGGCGCTGTTCGCGCACGTGCTGGGGGTCGCGCGGCCGATCAGCGCCGAGAAGCTAGGGCAACTGCGCGCGAAGGGGTATCACAGCGGCGATACGATCGGCGTGGAGGGGCTGGAAGCAGCCTATGAGGCCGATCTGCGCGGCAAAGATGGCGGCCAGCGCATTGCCGTGGACGCGCGAGGCCGGATGACGCGCAGCCTGGAGGAGGTCCCGCCGGTCATCGGACACACGCTGCGCCTGTCGCTCGACCGTGATCTGCAACAGGCTGCCTACACGGCGCTCCAGGAGCCGCTTTCTCAAGGCCATCCCGTCGCCGTCGTCGCCCTGGACCCCAACGACGGTGCCGTTCTGGCTTTCGTCAGCACGCCTTCTTACGATCCCAACCGCTATGGCGCGGACTACGCCCGCCTGCTCAAAGACCCGCTCAAGCCGCTCATCAATCGCGTCTCCGGCAGCTTTTACCCCTGCGGCTCGACGTTCAAGCTGATCACCGCCGCCGCGGCCCTGGAAGCAGGCGCCATCACGCCCGCTTCGGAAGACACCTGCACCGGCGCCATCCGGCTGGGCAGCCGGGTCTTTCACTGTGACAAGCGCAGCGGGCACGGACGTATCGACTTTCTGCAGGCGCTGGGTGTGTCGTGCGACGTCTACTTCTGGCACGTCGGGGAGAAGGTCGGGGAGGAAAATCTGGCCGCCTGGGCACGCCGTTTCGGACTGGGCGAGAAGACCGGCATCGACCTGCCGGCTAGCGTGGACGCGAAAGGGACCGTGCCGTCTCCCGAATGGAAGCAGCGGCATCGTCTCGGCCCCTGGGTCCCCGGCGACTTGCTCAACATGGCGATCGGGCAGGGCTACGTGGGCGTGACGCCGCTGCAGTTGGCCTGCTATACGGCCGCTCTCGCCAACGGCGGCACGCTCTACCGGCCGCAGATCGTGCGGGAAGTCGTGGATGAATCGAGCGGTCAGCCGGTCGTGCTGCGGCGCATGCAGCCGGAAGTACGGGGCGCGCTGGGCCTGAGTCCGGCGAACCGGGACGCTATTGTAGAGGGTATGCTGCGGGCCTTGCAGCCCGGCGGCACGGCCTATAGTTCGGCTATCCCCGGCCTTGCGGTCGCGGGCAAGACCGGCACCGCGGAGGTTCTTTTGCACGGCAAACCGGCCAGCAACTCCCTCTTCGTCTGTTTTGCCCCCGCCGACCACCCGAAGATCGCCCTAGCCGTCGTCGTGGAGGGCGGCGGCCACGGCGCAGACACGGCTGCGCCCATCGCCCGCCGCATCCTGGGCCAGTTCTTCGGCCTCCGTCTCGCCCATACCGTGCCTATCGGCCCGCGCCGCGACGTAGATTGAGGCCCCGATCTTGCCCAGGAGGCAGCTCGTCCCCGGAAGAAGCCCCAAGAACAAAATGGTGCTTTCTGGTACACTTCCGAATGATTTATCGGTACATACCCGGTAGACTCACCCGGCTTTAGAGAGAGCGGAGAGGCAATTCCTCTGTCTAAGTGTACCAGATGGCTTTCGGTCAGTTCTTGGTAGGTAAGCCGCTTGCCGACGATAGAAGTAAGCGCAAACCGTTCCTCGTCTGTCTGCTTGCGGGTGTTGTACCGATTTTCGGATAACCTCGGTCCTTGTGATCTAACCGCTTGTCTTCGTGCATAAACTTCGGTTGCCCGCCTAGAACGGTTTCGTCAGCCTCTACCTGTCCGCTCATAACCTCAAGAGTGCCCGCCTGGATAGCGAAGCGGATACGGTGTGCCATGTGCCAAGCGGTATCTTGCTTGACGCCGAGGGAACGCACCAGTTCACAGGAAGATATGCCGTTCTTCGCATTGACGACCAGCTAGTAGGCTGTAAGCCACTTACCGAGTTCAAGCGGGCTATCCTCGAAGATCGTTCCCACCTTCACCGAAAACTGCTTCTTGCAGTCCCGGCACTTGAACAGGCGGCGGGTAGAGATAAAGCCGACGCGCTCACTCTGGCAACGGGGGCAGGTAATGCCGTCCGGCCGACGGATAGATACGAGGAAGTCATGGACGAATTGCGGGTCGCTGAACTTCTGAACGGCTTCGATTGGAGTTGTCGGGGTTTCCATCTTTCCGCTTCCTTTTTGCTCGGTCTACTATACTACTATAGCGACCGAGCAAAAAGTGGAAAGTTTGCGAACGAACTTTTTAGGCTGGATTCGCAACTTTTAGAGATGCAGCGTGCTGCGATTCCTTGTAACCAGAGTTACAATACGGATGAGCAGGCATCGCGTTGTCAACCTCTCCTGTGCCTCCGTCTTCCTTTCTCTGAACATGGTCGAACGTGATAGAGTTCTTGTGTAACCTTGCCCCGCAAATGCTGCACCGAACGGCCTTCTCCATTGCCTCTCTCAGATATGCCGTTGATTTCGTCTCACTCGAAAAATTTCTGCGGGCACGCTTATCTTCTTCACTCGGCTCATGCAGATATCGCAAACGGTCGTTCTTCCGAAGTTCCGTGATAATGGAGGAATCGTCAAGCCCGTTGGCAACCCCTGCCAACACGCCGCGATACATCTCCACAAGAGGCACAAGCCCTCTTTCCTCGCTACCACGCATCTGAATAATTTGATTGATGAGGTAGCGATGCTTCACGATGAAGTCCTCGAACTTAGCACGATGGCACGTGAACTCATTGAACCGATTCGCCGCTTCGAGTTCTTCCACGAAACTGACAGTCGCCAAGAATGCGGTCGGCTGGAAGCGCCCGGTCGCCGTGAAGTAATAGACCAGAGGATGCAGTCCTAGAGAACCCGGATACGTGCCGGTAATCCGTGATAGATGCTTACGTACCGTCTTGAGGTATTCGATTGTCTCTGCCCCGCTGACATCATCGTTAGCAGGCAAAATGGGCCTATACGTTCTTCCAAAGGAAGACTTTATCGGCCCTTGTGGTCGCTTGCTTCTGTTTGCGAAGTCTACGAAATCAAAAACCAGCTTGACACTCTCCGCTGAATACCCATGTCCCGCCACTGGCACGTCCAGAGACTTTATAGGCGTCTCAAACGGAGGCGTATAGAGCATTCCATACACTTCCTTCGCTAACTGCTGAATCTGAAGTTGTATGTCTTGCGTGAATGCAGACCAATACTTGTGACCGGTTCCAGCATGAATAATTGCTCTCGCGGCTAATGCGTTCGGCTTGCGACGCTCTTCAATCATGCGTAATTCGGTCTTGTCAATCGCAGTCGCCTGTTGATTGATGGTAAAGAACGACTTTTCGGCCTTGTTTGCATCTCCCTGAACCCATTGCAGTTCGATGACAAATGCGCCAAGATTTTTTGCTAAGTTCACCTTAGAGCCTGTCCGAAAATTAGGTATCAGGCTTGGTCAGATGGCGCACCATGCGCCTGAGCGATGCCCATCGCAACATCGCCTGGCTGCTTTCGGGATCGAACTCATAATCCTTGCTT